>Ga0181538_10003817_pt1 | contig 14495 bp, 9 predicted proteins | sample PEATcosm2014_Bin_40_FD_119773 | JGI IMG/M metagenome (GOLD analysis project Ga0181538, IMG submission 119773) | Peatland microbial communities from MTU Mesocosm Facility, Houghton, MI, USA - PEATcosm2014_Bin23_30_metaG | ecosystem: Environmental > Terrestrial > Soil > Wetlands > Peat | place...
GATGCCGCCGACGTAGATGATGGCGTCCACCGTTTGCGCCAGCTCCAGCGCCTGGAGGCGGGCGCTCTCATAAGCCGGGAGGTTATTATCGTTGACATAAAGCGCGCGCGGGCAGCCGGGCAGGTAATAGCACTGCGCGTTGGTGCCCAGAAGAGTCGAGACGCCGGAGGCGAACGTCACCGGGTGCGACGGGTCGCCCTCGTAGTTGCCCAGGAGGGTGTTGGTGAAGGCGGCGTTGACGCCCAGGATGGCGATCTTATGAATCTTGGCGCGATCCAGCGGCAGCACACCATTATTCTTCAACAGCACGACCGACTCGCGCGCCATCTTCAGCGCCAGCGCGTCATGCTCCGGCGTGTCGTATTCGTTGGTGGTGATTTTCGCGTAAGGCACCAGGGCCGGCGGATCGAACATCCCCAGCCGGAACCGGGCCTCCAGCATTCGCCCCACCGCCGTGTCCAGTTCGCTTTCCTTCAGCAACTTGTCCTGCACCGCGTCCGACAGTTGTTTGTAGGCCGTTCCGCAACAAAGATCGCATCCCGCCCGCACCGCGGTGGCCGCCGCCGCTTCGATCGTCGGCGAAAAACCGTGTCCGTAGAAAAAGTCGTCAATGGCCCCGCAGTCCGAGACCACATGGCCTTTGAAGCCCCACTGGCCGCGCAGGAGAGTGGCGAGCAGCGGGCTGGCGCAGGACGGCGTGCCATAAAGGTCGTTGTAAGCGCCCATGACCGCTCCGACATGGCCCTCCTTCACCGCCGCCTCGAACTGGGGCAAATAAATCTCATAAAAATCCCGTTCCGACGGCTCCGAGTCGAAGCTGTGCCGCGTCTCCTCCGGCCCGCTGTGGACGGCGAAATGTTTGGCGCACGCCATGACCTTGACATACTTCGGGTCGTCTCCCTGCAAGCCCTGGATCATCGCCACCGCCATTCTGCCCGTCAGAAACGTGTCCTCCCCGTAAGTCTCCTGTCCCCGGCCCCAGCGCGGGTCGCGGAAGATGTTGATGTTCGGCGTCCAAAAGGACAGCCCGTTGTAATTGGTGCAGTCGCCATTATGCGCCTCCGAATACTCGCGGCTTTTGGCGCGCCCCTCCGTCGCGATGGCGTCGGCCACCGTGTGCAACAAAGCCGGGTCAAAGCTGGCCGCCATGCCGATGGCCTGGGGAAAAACCGTGGCGGTGCCGTTGCGGCCGATGCCATGCAGGCATTCGTTCCAATAATCGTATGCCGGCAGGCCAAGATGCGGAATGGGCGGCGCGATATTGCAAACCTGGCGCGCCTTTTCCAGCAGCGTCATCCGCCCCACCAGGTCGCGCACGCGCGCGTCCAGCGGTTGGGCCGGGTCCCGCCAGAGCGGCGGTTTTTCCGCGCCGGCTTCCGCCGCGGACATTGGGGCGGCACAAAACAGGATTGACAAAAGCGCGGCCAAAACAAAAAGCCGGGGGGCGCAGGCCATCCTGTCACGGTCGCGTCCGCTTTGTTCATTGCGCATGCTCACGGTGTCCACAGCTTGTTCCTTTTCCGCCCCCGAGTCAACCCCGGAGGCGGGGAGCTGGAGTGATGGAGTGATGGAGTGATGGGTGGCTGAATCGGACCATCTTCCCATCACTCCGCCACTCCACGACTCCACCACTCCTGTTCCCCATCGTCCTGAGAGCGGCGGCCCCTGCTTGCGGCTCCACTCCCCGCTTCACTTCAAATCATTGGTCCACAATGCCAGTTCCTGCTGGGTCAACATTTCGTAATCCTCCAGCGCCCGGCCAATCTGCGCCCCCGTTGCGCCACCAAGCCCAAGCCTGTTTTCAAAAGCGTTGATTTGATCCACCAGCATTGGAAGTTGGCTTCCCGCCGTGCTGGCATCGGAACCATCCGCGCTGCCCCGCACAACTTGCGCCACCAGCAGCAAGGCGCGCAAATGCCCCGACACATTGTGCTCCTCAAACACCTCCTTCAATTGCTCTGGGTTTCCGTTGCCATTTGAATATACCCGGGCCAGGTATCCGCTCGCCTCCTCATCACTGTATCGCGCAAAGACCCCCGTGAAGATGTTAAGATAATCCCTCATTCGGGCAACGACTTGGGGCTGTGTCAAGACTCCGCGCCGCAGGTAAACAAAAAGCAACCGGCTCGTTGCGACCATAACATCCATGAAGTTCGACAGGCCGGCGATGTTGGCCTGGCGTTCATGCCGGCGCAACACCCTGTCCCGGTGCCGGTCTGCAAAGCGGTAAATCGCCTCTCCAAGGGCCGGGAATTGGTCCCGGGAAAGTTTCAACCAATCCGGCATCGTGTCGGGATGGAATGGATCCCGGATGTTGACCTGGGAGCCATGACATCCACCCCGTGCGCGGCCATCATCCGCGTAACGAATCCTGAGCCCCGTCAAATACTCGATGAGTTGGGCATGACCCCCATGGCCGCCAATCTCATCCAAATGCTCCACCAATCCACGGCCCGTTTCGCGGACTTCCGTTTCCCTCTCCGAATTGCCTGCCGGGTTCCTGCGTCGGCCCCGCTTCTTGGCCGGCTTGGGTGGGGCCTGGCCGCCTTTCACCCTGGCCCAACGCATTTTCCGTGCTTTCGCCAGAGCCTTCACGAGTTTGCGCCGATGGGCGGCGGACAGTTTGCGCTTGGCGGGGACCGAGGCTTCCTCGGCGAAAGGAATTGGAACTTCACCACTGCCGGCGACTATTAAATCGAGCTGGCCTTGCAGCGCCTCAATCTGCTCCCGTATCGCAAGCAGTTTTCGCAGTTGTTCAACAGTCAAGTTTCGCAGTAGTACCATGATTTCGCAGAGGGTGCCACGCCGCCCTGTTGGCGTCAAGACGGGAGGAACAGACGGGAGGAACAGACGGGAGGAACAGACATTTTGGGTTGGAAGCGGTCTGTCCTTGCCGTTATGCTGGGGCAAACGCTGACAGAATTTAACTGATAGAAAATATATGTTTTCTCTTTTTAGCCTTGAGCCGAAATCCTGGAAACGGTGGCGAAGCCTCGCCAACCAATGCAAGCAACGTCTCACCGCCCAATATGAGGAGTGACAAATGACAACGGCTCAAGCCAGGGCGCGCCATGAGGAGCTCGCGGCAAAGATTCGCGAGCTGGATCATCTTTATTATGACGTGGGAAATTCGACAGCGAGCGATTGGGAGTACGACGCTCTTTTTGACGAGTTGGTCCGTTTGGAAAAGGAGTTCCCGGAGCTGCAGACGCCGGACTCCCCAAGCCAGCGCGTGGGCGGCGCGCCGGTCGAGGGGTTTGAACGTGTGCAACACCGGGAGCCGATGTTGTCGCTGGAAAAGATCAAGGCCGCCACCCATCCGACAACGGAGGAGGAACCCAACCCCGAACGCCGCAAACAATTGCAGGACGAGAACACGCTGGAGGAACTCCGGGGTTTCGACGCGACGATGCGCAAGCAAACCGGCAAGACGCTCGTGGAGTACGTTCTCGAACCCAAGGTGGACGGCGTTTCGATTGGCGTCATCTACAGGCGCGGCAGGCTGGCCCAGGGCGTCACGCGCGGCGACGGAAAAGTGGGCGACGACATCTCCGCCAATATCAAAACGATCCGGGCGATTCCGCTGGTGCTCAACCTCAAGGACCCGCCGGAATTGCTCGAAGTCCGCGGGGAGGCTTTTATTGCGATTCGGGATTTCGAGATGCTGAACGCCCGGCTCGAAGCGGCCGGCGAAGCGCCGTTCCCAAATGCCCGCAACGCCACCGCCGGCACGCTCAAACAGCTTGACTCGCGCATTGTGGCCAAACGGCCGCTTCGCGCGGTGTTTTACACGATGGAAGTTTGCGAGGGAAGGGAGTTCGCGACCCATGCCGAGGCGCTGCAATTCCTCAAGGACGCCGGACTGCCCACGCAGCCGGTCTGGTGGCTCTGCAACGGCATCCAGGAGGTCCTGGACCGTTACCGCAACGACGTGGTTTGCCATTACGACGAAGAGCGCGATTTGAGGAGCCGGGTGCCTTATGAAATTGACGGCATTGTGTTGAAAGTCAACAATCTGGCGGACCAGCGAAAAATTCCTTCCAAAACCAGGGCGCCCGGCTGCGCCATCGTCCACAAACCGATCCCGTGGATCACGCCGGCGGAGACGGTTCTCCGGGAAATCAAGGTGCAGGTCGGCCGAACCGGCGTCTTGACGCCCGTCGCGGTGCTGGACCCCGTTTCTGTGCAAGGCTCAACCGTCTCGCGCGCCACTCTGCACAACGAGGATGAGATCAAAAAGAAAGACATTCGCGTCGGGGACACGGTGATCATTCGGAAGGCGGGCATGGTGATACCGGAGGTGGTCGAAGTGGTGAAATCCAAGCGGCCCGCCGATGCGAAGGAGTTCGATCTGTTTGCGAGCCTCGGCGGCAAATGCCCCGTCTGCGGCGGCCTGATCGCGCGGGACCCGGAGTTTGTCGCGTGGCGCTGCCAGAATATCGCCGGATGCCCGGCGCAAAGCGTCCGGCGGGTTCAGTTCATGGCGCAACGCAACGCCCTGGATATCGAGGGCATCGGCAGCGTGGTCGCGGAGAAACTGATCGAGAGCGGCCTCATCAAGGAGTGGCTCGATGTGTTCGAATTGACAGTGGAACAACTGGGCGCGTTGAATCTCGGCACCAAGGAGGAGCCGCGCATTTTTGGCGAAAAGAACGCGGCCAAGGTCTGCGAGGCCGCGCGGCGGGCCAAATCGTTTTCCCTGGCGCGCTGGCTCCTGGCGCTGGGGATTGAAGACGCCGGCGAAACGATCACTTACCAGGTCGCTCAGTTTCACAATGATTTGCAAGATGTGGCAGCGTCCGGGGCCTTAAAGGACATCGCCCGGTTGGGCGCGCTGGACGATGAGCTGGACGCCGTTTCGCCCTTTGCGAGACAAAACAAGCCCCGGAACGAGGCGGAAAGAGCCGAACGCACGCGGCGGTACGAGAGCTTGAAGAAGGAGATTCTGACATTGGGCGAGGCATTGGAACGGCAGGGCATTGTCAAGCGAAGCGAAAAATGGGCGCGGCGTCTGAAAGAGAAGGAGAGCAAAGCCAAACCGGAGTTTCTCCCGGCCGTGGGACCCAAAGTCGCGAAGAATATCGTGGACTACTTTCGCTCGGCAACCGGACAGCAGGTGCTTTCGCGGCTTGTCAAGCTGGGAATCAATCCGCCGGGCGGCTTGAAGACGGGCAGGACGATCCCGGCCGCCGCCGGTTCTCCGTTTAGTGGAAAGACCTTTGTTCTGACCGGCACATTAACCTCCATGACACGCGACAAGGCGGCGGAGGAGATTCGCGCGCGCGGCGGGAGCGTCGTCGGAGCGGTGAGCAAGAACACGGATTTCCTGATTGCCGGGGCGGAAGCCGGTTCCAAGCTGGAAAAGGCGAAGGAACTTGGCGTGCCGATTGTCAGCGAGGACCAATTCCTCGGAAAGCTCGGCCAGAGGCGGGAAAATGGGGATGGCAAATCACCCGCGCAAGAGCAGGAACAATTCAAGCTCTGACAGCGCGCCACCATCCAGGAAACCCGTGAAAACAGAAGCTGCGGAGAGAAGGCCATTGACAAGGGTGAGCGCCTGATTAGATTGAATGCGAGCGCGTTGCCAGGCAAACAGCGAAGACGCACATATTAAATATGCGAGTATTAATTCCATGCAAGGTTCAGCCGGGAATGTTCGAGAGCGAATACGCGGTTGAAATTCAAGACGGCCCGGCGAAGATATCCCTGTTTGCTGACAAATCGCTCGTTCAAGAGCGCGGCGATGCATTTTTCCTCGAAGTGTATTTGGTTCCAGCCAATGGAGACGCCAACGGGCGCACCGTTCTGCTTCCAACCGAATCGTTCGAAACCGGCTCGCGATGGCTTACCGTCCCCCCCGCCACCCTTGTTGCCGCGTGATCCTGAGTAATCGAGCGATTCTGGCCGGTATCGCGGCGGGCCGTTTTGACATCAGCCCGCTGGCTGGCCGCGACCCGGCGATAAGCCCTTTCAACACGAGCGCCGTTGACTTGAGGCTTAACAACCAGATTCAGGTTCCAAAAAGGCATCCTGCTGCCGTGGATCTGCGCCAGCCTGGAATCGCTCAGTTCTTGACCAAGATTTCTGACACCTTTACGATCACAGATGAGCAGGCGTTCACGCTAACGCCAGGGAAATTTGTCCTGGCGCAAACCATGGAACGGGTTGATTTCCCCCTCACCTCCGATGGGCCTTGTTACAGCGGACGCGTGGAAGGCCGAAGTTCGCTGGCGCGGTGCGGGATACTTGTTCATTTCACCGCTCCGACCATCCACGCGGGATATAAGGGGCCAATCACTTTAGAAATCGCCAATCTTGGGCCGCTGAGTTTCCTGCTCTATCCAGGAATGTTCATCTGCCAGTTGATTATTGAAGAGGTGGAAGGAATTCCATTGGATGCTCCAAACCAGTTCAAAGGGCAAACGACGCCCGCCGGACTGACTCAAGGTTGATAAGCCGACGCCTTTGAACTCATTTCAGCATTTCAGCATTTCAGCTTTTCCACGCTGCAACTTTCTATTTGTTTCAAATCCCTAAATGCCGCACTTTGAGGACATGCCAAAACCGGTCATGGGTCGAAAACTGGGTGCGCTGATGGGCAAACCCAACGGTGCCGGCGCGGCGGCGCGCCTGCCCTGTCCTGATGTCCCGCCTTCCGGCCCGGGGATGCGTTCCCTCTTTCGCGGCGATCCGCCCGCTTCCCGTCCGCAGCAGAAGCGCCTTCCCAAGTGGTATCTCTTTGGGGCCGACCTGCTGCTGATGGCGACAGCCCTGCTGGTGATGTTCAAAAGCCCCGCGCCGCTTTCGGGCAACGAGAAGTTTTTCGGCGCGGTGGCGGTGGGGCTGGGGGCCGGTTTGGCGCTCATTGCCATTAGCGTGAAGGACAGCGCGGACAAGGATAAGTGAATCGAGTTCTTAAATGGATTCTCATTCTCGTCCTGGCCCTCGCCGCCCACGCCCGCGCGGCGGACGGTGGCGCGCCCACTGGGAACATCGAAGGCAGGGTGATTGTCGCCGGTTCTGACCAGCCTTTGTCCGGCGTGGAATTGCGCTGGCTGGGCACAAACGGCGCGCCCGAGCCGGTTTTCAGCGGCACGGATGGTTCGTTCCGCATGACTGGCATCCCCCCGGGAAAGGCTGCCATTGCCGCTGTGTTTCCCGTCGAGCCGGCAGGGGATTGGGTGACGCAACATGTCTTCGCAACGGCGGGTCTTGATGACTTGGCATGTCCTGAGCGGCCGGTCGCGGATTGGGTGGCGGAAGAGGTTCCGGTGACTGTGGTGTCCGGGGAAACCCGGAAGGACGTGCTGGTCCGCGCCTTGAAAGGCGGCGTGGCGCTGGTCCGCGTCTTGTCGCGGAACAGCCTCAGACCTTTGGCCAATGTGCCGGTTTCCTTTTCCAGCCAATTGTCCCCGTCCAACATCCTCGCGGCCAGCGGCGCGGACGGTGTGGTTCGGGTGCGCCTTTTGCCCGACAGATGGCAAATTGCCGCCATCCACGGTGATGAGGCCGAAGGGCAGCCCAATATCACCATTGCGACCGGCCAGACGAGCCAGACGGAGATCGAGGTGGACCCGGCCTTGAAAACCACCGGGACGGTGCGGGATCCCGGCGGCGCGCCGGCGGCGGGCGCCGTGGTCTCACTTGATAATCGCTACGAAACCAGGACGGACACCAACGGGCGGTACGAAATAACATGGTGGAATGGTGACTTGTTCCCGGATGACATGGGGGTGGTCTTGGTCGGCGAGGACTCCTTCTTCTTGACCGCGCGCAGCGCGGACGGGAACTTGGTGGCCATCCGCGATATTGCCGAGACTACCACCGAGCAGGATTTGACCCTGCAACCGGGCGTCACCATTTCAACAACCGTGAAGGACCCGTCGGGCCAGCCCGTTACCAACGCCCTGGCAACCATGTATCTTCTGAACGGCGACCGCAACGATGGGACGGCGGGAGGCAAACCCTCCGCCCCCGATGCCCAGGGCCAGATCGTGTTCACCAACGTCCCGCGGATGCAGACCTACCATCTCACTGTGACCGCCAAAGCCCACAGCCCGATGACCGCGGAGATACAAATGCCGGCGCGCCAAACCAACCGCCTTCGATTTCCAACCGTGGTGCTTCCGCTCGCCAATCAGCAGCTCGGCGGGAAAATCCTGGACGCCGACGGCAAGCCGCTCGCCGGGGTGGTGCTGCAAGCCTGGGCGATTTCAAGCGCAGTCCGCCCGGTGCGCGGCAAGCCGGACGATTGGGAGGTGGCGGTTGTGCGCAACCGATACCTGGACAACAGGCAGACGGACAGCGAGGGCTGTTTCTTCTTCGACGAAGTCTGCGAAGGCTCCATCGAACTCGATATCTCTTATCAAGGCTCCTCCGTCACCGCGCAAACCGCCGGGGGAACCACCAATATCCTCCTGCGCCTCAAGCTCAACAGGGTCCGCAATATCAATCCCGCCGTCGCCGCCGCCAATCAGCTCGTCAAAATCACCGGGACCGTGCGCGATCCTTCCGGCGCGCCGGCCGCCGGAGAGGTGATAGGGGTGTTGGGGAATTACGCGAACACGGCCGTATTCAAAACAGATTCGGGCGGGCATTACACGATTAACTTGTCAAGGCAGGCAACCAACCTCGTCATGATTGCGCGCGACCTGGAGCGCAATTTGGCGGCAAGCCACGGCTTTGACGGCACGATTACCAACATTGACCTGACCCTCCAACCGGGGCTGACGCTTGCGGTCAAGGCGCTCGATGCCAACGGCGCGCCGATTCCATCGGCGACGGAAATCCTGAGTGTGATGGTGGGAAGAACGGCCTGGACTCTGAGCCGGGTTCCCGCCAGGGCCGACGAACAGGGCCTGATCGAGATCACCGCCTTGCCGCGGGGCCTGCCTTACCGTGCCAGCATCACCTCCAGAGGCTTTAACGTCGTCACAGCCCAGGCGACAGCCGAACAGACGCAGACCAACCGCTTCGATTTCCCCCCCGCCGTCGTCCGCGTGGCGGAAGCCAAACCCGTCCCGACAAACGCCCCCGGCCCCACTCCGCCCCTTCGATAGCGCGACCCTGCCAAGGCGGAGTGTAGCGGCGGTCTATGACCGCCTCACTAGTGTCAACAATAATTCGTGGCGCGCAATTACTCTTTGACCCAGCGTGCCCGCAAAACTATGTTACAACAATGGACGAGAGGAACCCGGACACGCCCGACATGTCTCCCGCGCGCGCTTTGCTGGCGGCGCCGCCGTCGTTGTCGTACGCGGCGGCTGTGGGCCGCGCCCTGTTCGGCTTTTGGGCCACGGTGCGCGGGCTGGGCGCGTTCGCGCTCATTACTTTCGGGGTGATCGCTGCCAAGTTCGGCGTGGCGCGCGATGTCACCTTTCCGGCCATTCGCAAGGAACAGGCGCGCACGGGAACGCAGGTGCTCCCCATGTTTCTTTTTATCTCGGCCGCGCTGGGCTTTGTCGTCATCGGGCAGACGATCTCGCGGCTGACGCAACTGGGCGCCACGACTTATCTGGGGCCGGTCATGGTGGCGGTGGTGGTGCGCGAATTGGGGCCCCTGTTGACGGCGATGCTGGTGCTGGCGCGATCCGGCGCGCGCAACGTCATCGAACTGGGCACGGCCCGCGCCCTCGGCGAAGTCGAAGCCCTCGAAGCGTTGCGCATAGACCCCTTTCATTACCTGGTCATGCCGCGCGTGGTTGGCATGGCGATGGCGGTGCCGGCCCTGGCCGTTTATTTCATCCTCGGCACGCTGGCCAGCGGCTACCTCTTTGCCTTTGTCAACAATATCCCATTGAAGCCGGGCGAATACGTCCAACAATTGACAGACGCCTTGAGCGGCCTGGATTTCGTCATCCTCGCTTTGAAGTCGTGTCTCTTTGGCGTCATCATCGCCGTCATATCCTGTTACCACGGCTTGGCGCAGCCGTTGCGATTGGAGCAGGTGCCGGGGGCGGCCATTCATGCCATCGCCCAAACCGTCGTGGCTTGCGTGCTGCTGGACGCCGCCTTCACCCTCATTTACCTGCTGGCCTGATTATGGACGACGCGGCCATCCATCCGAAAACTCCCGCCCTGGAAATGACCGCCCTCGCTGTGGAATCCCGCCAGGAACCCGGCTCGGCCATTTTGGAAGATGTGAACTGGTCGGTCGGGGCAGGGGAGTATTGGGTGCTGGGCGGCATGCACGGCGCGGGAAAAAGCGATTTCCTGGCCATGATGGCCGGCCTGGCGCCGCCGCTCCGGGGCGGCTTCCGGCTGTTCGGACGGGAAATGCCGGCCGCCGGCGGCCAATTTCTTTCCGAACGGCTGCGCATCGGCCTGGTTTTTGACGGCGGCCAATTGTTCCAGCAACTGACCATCGAGGAAAATGTCGCGCTGCCATTGCGGTATCATCGCGGCCTGGCGCGCGGGGACATCGGCAACAGCGTCAAGACTATGTTGGAGGCTGCCGGCCTGTCGCCCTTCGCCGGCCGCCTTCCGGGAACCGTGGGGCGCGCCTGGCAAAAACGGGCCGGGCTGGCGCGGGCCCTGGTGTTGCGGCCGGAAATCCTGCTGCTGGATAATCCCCTGGGCGGACTGGATTCCCGCCACCTCCAGTGGTGGCTCGGCGCGCTGGACCAATTGTCCGCGGGCCGGGGCTTCCTGGAGGGAGGCGCCATGACGCTGGTGGTGGCGGCGGACGATTTGCGGCCGTGGCGAAACCGGGCCGCCCATTTTGCGCTTTTGCAAAAGCGCCGTTTTACTCCGCTGGGCCGCCAGCCGCAACTGGCCGGCCTGGCCGATCCGCTTGTCAAAGAAATGTTGGCGGAGCCGCCCGCCGCCGTTTGATCCAAAGGAAACCACCATGCCACTCCAAGACTTGACCCCCCAACTTCGCACCCGGCTCAACCCGCTGGAAAAAATCGTCGGCTGGTTCATCCTCGCCGCCACGGCCCTCATGTTTTTGGCCCTGGGCTATTATCTCTATCGCACGGCCGAGCAAAGGGGATGGTTTGAAATCAGGGCCGCCTATTCCACCTATTCGGACACCGGCGCCGGCCTGGCTGTGGGCGACCCGGTGCTATTGATGGGCTTTCCCATCGGGCGCATCACGGAGGTGTCCCCGATGCCGCCGCGTGGAAAAGGTTCGGACCATGATGTGCTGATCCAGTTTGTCGTGGTAGGCACGAATTACAGCTACATCTGGACCGGGGATTCGCGAGCCAAGTTTGTGGACTCGGGCTTTCTTGGAAAACGGCAGTTGGACGTGACCAAAGGAACCGTCGGATACAACACATACCTGAATTTTCCCGCCGCGCAAATGGCGCTGGCGGACATCAAGTCCTCGCCGCGCCTGGAGAAATTACGGCTGGGCGAGGAGGTTCGCGCGGGGACCAATGTGGAAATCAAAGCCTGGACCGGCTTGTCCGCCAACCTGGACAAACTCGCCGGCCTGGGATTGTCCAGGGTCTGGGTCCTTGACGCCACTTCCCGGAGCAAGAAGATCACTGCCGTGTGGAACGACCTGGAACACCACTACGAACCTTTCGCCGGAACCAATATCTACGTCCTGCCGCCGGACGAGCCGCCCGCCCTCATGGATCGCGTGCAAGGCATAGTGGCGCAGGTCGAGGAGGCCCTGCCGAACTTCCTCTCCCTCACCAACCAGATCGCCGCCACCCTTTCCAACAGCGTCCAACTGACCTCCAACCTCAACGCCATCGCCGCCGGCATCCGTCCGGCCGCCGCCGACGTCGCCGCCATCACCGCCAACCTGCGCGATCCCAAAGGTTCGCTGGGCGAATGGCTCATCCCCACCAACCTGAACCGGGACCTGGCCGCCACCCTGCTCAACGCCAACGCCGCCATCACCAACGCCAACGGCGCCCTCACCAATGTCAACACCAACCTTCTCATGGTTTTCGACGGCGTGGGGCGTTCGCTTGACAACTTAGCGGACATCACCGGCAACTTAAGCCGCCAAGTCCAGGCCAACACCAACGTCCTCAGCGACATTTCCCAAATCATCACCAACGCCGACGATTTCATTCAGGGCCTCAAGCGCCACTGGTTCCTTCGCTCCGCCTTCAAGACCAACACTCCCCCTCCCGCGCCTCCCCCCAAGACTCCGCCTTCCCCGTCGCGCAAGTGACATGGAATTTTGCCATTGACATATAAGCCTTAAAGTCTAATCTTAGCTAAGTATGAGCATGGCGCATTTGAATTGCGGGAGGCGGCGCCCGTTGTTGAATCGGGGACCGTTTGCCGGCAGCAAAGGCATGTCCCGCCACTGGATTTGCGGCGGCGGCGGCTTATGGTTTCGAGACGATGGGGGCTTGCCGCTCCGAACAGCCAGAGCATCCCATCCATGCTGTCTCAAAACAGGACACGCAATTCGGGGAAATTCAATTGAATTCAATCTGGAAAACGATGGTCAATTAAGGCCAAGATTAAGGCTAATTAAGGCTAATTAAGCCTAATTAAGGTTAATTAAGGTTTAAAAAAGAGTTTATTCTTATGATTCGAAATCGCACTCAGTCTCCCAGTTTCAAACTGTCCAAGACACTCTTCATGAAATCCAAACACACCTTGATTTTTACGCTGGCCGGGTTCCTCGGCGCCTGCTCCATCGGCCAGCATAATGACGATCCTGTTCCCCATCCCGAACCCACGACCGCAAAAACTCTGGCCGATTACCAGCGGGAGGCGGCGGCGTTCAATTCGGTCATCAGCCTGCCCGTGTTTGAAACGACGACCAATGCCATCGCGCAATCGGTGGAAATGACCATCGCGCTGGGAAATCAGGCCCTGGACCAGATCGGCAAATTGCCGCCCGCCCAAGTCACTTTCACCAATACGGTGCGCGCGCTCGACGACGCCACTTATCAGGCCAGCCTCACCGCCAACCGCCTCGAAATCATCCGCCAGACCAGCACCAACGCCGCCCTTCGCGACGCCGCCGAGGAGCAAACCAAGACTTTGGACCAATGGCTCGTCAGCCTGGATTATCGCCAGGATGTCTTCCATGCCATCAAGGCTTACGCCGACACCAAGCCAAAACTGACCGGAGAGGACGCCAAATTGCTGGAGGAAACCATGCGCGACTACCGCCGCGCCGGCCTGGCCCTTCCCAAGAGCCAGCAGGACGAGGTGGAAAACCTCCGCAAAAAGCTCTCCGCGCTGGAAACGGATTTCGGGGCGAACATAGACAAGGCGCAGCAGAAGCTCCTCTTCACCGGGGCGGAACTGGAGGGCGTGCCGGAGGATTTTCTGAGCCGGGCCGACGTCAAGAATAGCGACGGCTCTTATTCCGTCATGGCCAACATCACCTGGCATTATCTGACGGTGATGGAGAACGCGAAATCCGAAGCCACGCGGCTGAAGCTGGAAACCGCGCGGGAGAACCTGGCCCGCGCCGCCAATGTTCCCATTCTCCAGCAAGTCCTCGTCCTGCGCGACACCATTGCGCACAAACTGGGCTACACCAACTGGGCCGATTTCCAGACCGAAATCAAGATGGCCAAAACCGGCGCCCGCGCGGAGGACTTCTTGGAGCAGTTGAAGACGGGGCTTCAGCCGAAGTTCGACGCCGAGACGGCCGAATTCCGCGCGATGAAGGCGAAGGAGACCGGCGACACCAACGCCCAAATTCAGTTGTGGGACTGGCGCTATTACGCCAATCAACTCAAGAAGGAAAAATACACCGTGGACGAGGAGGCGCTGCGGGTTTATTTCCCCTACCAAAACGTCCTGGAGGGGATGTTCAAGATTTACCAGCGCATTTTCGGCCTGCAATTCCAGCAGATCGAAGCGCCCTACAAGTGGGTTTCCGATTTGCAGCTCTACGCTGTCTCCGATGCCGCCACGGGCGAACCGATGGGGCTGTTCTATCTGGACATGTTCCCGCGCGAAGGCAAATTCAATCACTTCGCCGAATTCAGCCTCATTGACGGCAAATTGCTGCCCGACGGCAAATATCAGCGGCCCACCGCGGCCTTGATCTGCAACTTCCCTTCGCCGGAAAACGGCAAGCCCTCCCTCATGGCCCATGAGGATGTCGTCACTATTTTCCACGAATTCGGCCACGCCATGCACAGCATTCTAACCCGCGCCAAATACGGGCGCTTCGCCGGCACCAGCGTGCCGGGCGATTTCGTCGAGGCCCCCTCCCAAATGCTGGAAAATTGGGCCTGGGACAAATCAGTCCTGGACAGCTTCGCGGCCGATTACCGCGATTCGTCCAAGAAAATCCCCGCCGAAATTCTCGGCAAATTAAAGGAGGCCAAACTGGCGACTGAGGGGAATTACTATCGGCGGCAGCTTTCCTTCGGCCTGGCGGATTTGGCGTTGCACACGCAAATCCACGCCGGCAACGAGCAGGAAACCGTCCCGCTCGCCAACAAAATTGCCGGCCAGACCTTCTATCCCGAACCGCCGGACACTGCCTTTGTCGCCTACTTCGGGCATCTCATGGGATACGACGCCGGCTACTACGGCTACGCGTGGGCGGA
>Ga0181538_10003820_pt1 | contig 14486 bp, 12 predicted proteins | sample PEATcosm2014_Bin_40_FD_119773 | JGI IMG/M metagenome (GOLD analysis project Ga0181538, IMG submission 119773) | Peatland microbial communities from MTU Mesocosm Facility, Houghton, MI, USA - PEATcosm2014_Bin23_30_metaG | ecosystem: Environmental > Terrestrial > Soil > Wetlands > Peat | place...
AGGAATCCAGGTGCTGGCCGGCGCGCAGAACGTGGAGATCGCTTCCAATTCCGTGTCCAACGCGCTGGTGGGAATCTACGTGAGCGCGGGTTACGGAACCAACGCCGATACTCAGAGCATCACCGTCCGGTACAACAAGGTTTTCAACAGTTCCATCCACAACTACCAGATCGCGCTGGAGAATGGCGCCAACATCAACGGAGTGGACTTCTACGGCAACGTCTCGGACACGGCCACGGGCGGCGATTGCCTGCTGTTCGGGTACGCCGGCCCGGGAACCATCAAGAATGCCCACGTTTATAACAACACTTTCGTGAACTGCAATAATGGGGTGGAGGCCTTTGGTCCCACGGCGGACGCTAGCAACCAGTTCAAGAACAACCTCATCTCGGTGAGCGGTAGCGGTTATCCTTGGGTCCAGCAGGACCCCAACGACAGCAACTATTCCCCTGATTACAACCTGCTGTACAAGTCCGGCTCGTCCAGCGCCATCAACTGGCTGGGCAGCGCCTATGCGCTGGCGGCTTTTCAATCCGGGAAAAGCAAGATGATGCATTCCCTCAGCGCGGATCCGCAGCTCAACAACCCGGCCAGTGGGGACTATTCCCTGCTCAGCGCGTCGCCGGCTATCGACACCGGCGCCAATCTCGGGGCTAGCTACCAGCTCGGCCTCGACCCGCGCACTCGATTCCCCTGGGGCACGCTCAACCAGAACAGTTATGGCGCGGCCTGGGAGATTGGCGCCTTCGTCTTTCTTCCCCAGACCCGTCCGGCGCCACCGACATCGCTTTCGGCTATCGTAGATTGAATGGAGATCGCCGAAGGCGGTTTTCGTATCGTCCATTTCGCTTCAAGTGACTACGCCGTCGCCGGCATCGCCGGGCCGCCATTGCCGGGAGCATGCAAAGGACTCCGTGAAGGCGGGAGCTTGGCTGTGCGATCAAACGGCGGCGCCGCTACCGCATCCGGCGCAGCGGCGACGATCTCATGCGTATTGAACTGCGATAGAAATGCATGATTGACGTAACGCGGATTATCCAGCCGCCTTAGCCGGCCCGACTCCAGCAGAGTCTTGATCTCCTCAATGCCATCGTCAATCGAGTAAGCCGGACTAAAGCCAAAGGCCAAGCGGGCTTTTTCACTGCTCACGCGATAGTTTCTTGTGTCCTGATACTTGGCCTGGCTGCGATCAATCACAATATCGGGAAAATGGTTCCGTACCTGGCAGGCCAGATCGGCGATGCGTACGTTCTGGCGATGCAGGTTGAAGACTCCCGTAGTGTCCGTGCTGAGATTCGCCATCACCGCACTCGCCACGTCGCGCACATGCAGCAAGGGCCGGGATTGATTGCCTCCAAACACGCTGATCTTCCCTCTCTGGTACGCCGCCATCGTGAGCGCATTGACCACCACATCGAGACGGATGCGAGAGAATCGATCTCCGACGCCAAACAACGTGGCCAGCCGGAAAATGATGGCGTTCCTATCGGCCAGATAATTCTCCGCCGCCAGCTTGGTGGCTGCATAGACAGACAGCGGGTCGGTTGGCGCTTCTTCATCCAGGATCGAATCATCGTGAGCGCCATAGACCGAGCAGGTGGAGGTGAAAATAATGCGGCCATCATAGTTCTCCGCCAGCCAGCGCACCGGCGCCTGGTTGATGCCTGCGCTCACGTCCGGACTGAGCTGGCATGCGCCGTCGCCGACCAGAGCCGCGAGCCAGACTACTGCTTCCGCCCACTCGAGCTGAGGCTTGAGGCGACTCTCGTCACGCACATCCCCATAAACGAAGTCAACCTCCTTGCGATAGGATTCTTCATATAACAGCGCATCGTAGACTCGAAACTCATGGCCGCTTTGGAAAAGCAAGTCGGTAACTGCGCCACCTACATAGCCCGCTCCACCCACGACTAAGACCCGCATAGGAGCCCTCCCTTTTGACTGGTCAGCACCTGCTAATTCTTTCTACAACGAACATGAGGGAGGTTGGCCTAAGCAACAGCAAAAACAGATGTCGGTACGGAAGCTGCTTTCATGATCTGCTCTACCACGTTGCACGTCGCGCGCATATGTTTCTCATCGAGCGTCGGATGGACGAGAAACATCAGGCTGGTTTCTCCAAGTTCGCGAGCGACCGTCAGGCGATCCTTGGGGCGCCAGGCGGCGGGGAAAGCTTTTTCCAGATAGATCTCGCTGCAGCTTCCGGAGAAGCACGGGACGCCACCAGCGGTGACCGCCTGGATGATACGGTCGCGGTCCCAGCCCTCGCGCAACCGTTCGGGCCGCACAAAAGCGTAGTACTTGTAATAGGAGTGCCGGAGGTCAGCCGGCGGTACCGCAACCCGAAGCGCCGGGATATTCGCAAAGCTATCCGTGAGGATAGCGGCGTTGCGCCGCCTTATCTCAACCCAGGCCGCTACCTTGCGCAAGGCTACTCGTCCGATTGCGGACTGCATCTCGGTCATCCGCCAGTTGGTGCCAAACGATTCGTGCAACCAGCGAAATCCAGGCGGGTGCGCGCGCCGGTGCGCGGCATCATAGCTCTTGCCATGATCCTTGAAGCTCCAGGCACGTTTCCAGACCGCCTCGTTGTGGGTGGCCAACATGCCGCCTTCGCCTCCGGTGGTCATGATCTTGTCCTGACAGAACGAGAAGGCGGCCGCATCTCCCATCGAACCAACCGGACGGCCCTTGTAGGTGGCCCCAAGAGCCTGGGCACAATCTTCAATGACCTTCAGACCGTGTTCGCCGGCAAGTTGAAGAATTGGATCCATGTCGCAAGGCCAACCCGCCAGATGCACCGCGATGATTGCCTTGGTTCGGGGGCTCAGCGCGGCGCGGATCGTCTCGGCGGTCACGTTCTGGCTGTCGCGGTCGACATCCGCCAGGACGGGGCGCGCGCCTCGCATCACGGCACAGCTTGCCGAGGCAATAAAGGTGCGGCTGGTTGTGATCACCTCATCTTCCGGCCCGACCCCCAGCGCATGCAGCGCCAGTTCCAGCGCCACCGTCCCGTTCGACAGCGCAACCGCATGTCCGCACCCGACATAAGCCGCAAACTCATCTTCAAACCGCCGTCCCGAATCTCCCGTCCAGTAGTTCACCTTTCCGGAGCGTAAGACGGAGGCCGCGGCTTCGATCTCATCCGCTTCGAAATACGGCCAGGATGGAAACGACAGATGAGCGCTGATTTCCGGTGACGCCGCTGGCGCGCCTTCCGGCCCCTTGATCGGCCCTTGGGTTCCACCGTTCATAGGCTTATACGGTCTCGTCGGGCGTAATTACGATGCGAAGCCGGTGCCGCTCACCATCGACCTCGAAATATGCCGCTTCGTCGATCCGATTGGTGGTGAGGGCTCTCCAGCGGGTTATCAACTGGCGCGCGGTTGCGGGCTCGTCCAGGTCGATCTTTTGAACTTCCGGTTGGAACAGATCCTTGCGCTTGTGGAACGTTCCCGTATTCGGGTCCTGCGGAATTCGCGTGGGTTGCCCCGAGAGAAGTTGCGGCCAAGCCTCGTGAAATACCTCCAGCTCCAACTTCTTCAGCTTTCTATAAAGGGTGTCAGCGGTATCATCGTCCGCAACCTGCAACTGCTTTTGATGGACGATGTCCCCCGTGTCGAGCCCCCTGTCCATGAAGTGCAGGGTCGCGCCGGCAGGAGTGCCCTCCAGGATCGCCCAAGTCGGCGTATGCCATCCCCGGTTGAATGGAAGATAAGCGGGATGAAGGTTCAGAAAGCCGCGGCCGCTCGCGTCCAACACGGCTTCCGGAATTATGTAAGGAAAATGAAGCCCCACGATGTAATCAAGCTGCAGGCTCCGCAGCAGTTCGATCCCGGATGGTTCGCGGAAGCGCGCACCCACAAGGATGTTTTCCTCCGCTAGATAGCTGCACCGGCTGCGTAATTCCTGCCCGTGGGAGGCCTTGGATTCGTCCGGCAGCAATAGAGCTACAGGACGGACATCCTGGGACAGCAGGAAGTCCAATACCCACACGGCAATGTCACGATCGCCGGCAAATGCCAATCGCAACTTGCTCATGCCGACACTCCGTTTGAGTTGCCTTTAAAGTATTCCACGGTGGCTTCACCCGGCTGGTTGATACCTTCGCAGGCCAGTACCTTCCAGGTGGTGCGGGCGAGGATCTTTACGTCCAGCCAAAGCGAACGGTGCTCCACGTACCAGACGTCCAGCGCAAACTTCTTGTCCCACTCGATAGCGTTGCGGCCATTGACCTGTGCCCACCCGGTAATCCCGGGCTTTACCTCGTGCCGCCGGGCTTGCTCGGAGCTGTACAGTTCGAGGTATTGCAGCAGCAGCGGACGAGGGCCAACCAGGCTCATGTCGCCGCGTGTGACGTTGAACAGCTCCGGCAACTCGTCCAGGCTGAGGCTCCGCAGAAACCCGCCAAAACGCGTAAGCCGCTGCGCGTCGGGCAGCAAGTTGCCGGCAGGATCGCGCGCTTCCGTCATGGTGCGAAATTTCAGGAAGGTAAAGGGCGCTCCGCGAAGTCCCGGCCTTCGCTGCCGGAACAGTACTGGCTTCCCCAGAAGCAGCCGCACCAGGAGGGCGATTACCAGCATCACCGGCGATAGGATTACGATGGCCGTCGATGCCAGCACTAAGTCCAGCAGCCGTTTTCCTCTATAACCGGTAGAACTCATAAGAGCCATGCTTAATCTGCGGCCAGCGCCTCGGCACGTTCGCGGGGCAAAGTCAGTCCTTTGCTTCGTAGCATGCGCCGGTACTCTTCCAGCAGCGCCTGCCCTACCGCTTCCTGACGAAACTCTCGCACTACCAGCGCCCGGCCGCTCTGTCCCATGCGTGCGCGTAGTTGCGGATCGCGGAGCAGCTGGTCAATTCTGGCGGCAAGCGCTGGCGCGTTTCCCACCGGGACGAAAAATCCCGTGATCCCATCCACAATCGAGTCGACGGCGCCGGTGGCTGTCGTGGTGACCACCGGCACGCCGCAGGCCTGGGCCTCAATCGACACCACCGGAAAGCCCTCGCGATAGGTCGGCAGCGCTACCACCTCCATCAGCCCGTAATACGGAGCGGCATCGGCGACGAAGCCGGTGCGGACAATGTGAGAGTCGGTTTCGATCTGGTGCCGGATGCCGGGTGAAACCGGATCGCCATCTTCGAAATCACCCACCAGCAACAAGCGCAGGTCGGGCCAGGTCTGCCGCAACTGCCCAAAGGCGGCCACCAGCTCTGGGATGCCCTTGTCGCGCGTAAACCGGCCCACGAATCCAATCACCGGCACGCCGTTCGGGATACCCAGGCGTTCCGCAAGGCGGTTCCTGACTGCTGCGTTGACCACCTGTGGGGAGAAGCGCTGCACGTCGACGCCGCACGAGCTACCGCTCCCCATGATCGCCGTCTTCTCGGCGGAGACCAGCTTCAGCTCGACGGCTCGCCGGCGAAGACTCGGGCTCACACAAATCACACGATGCGCACAGCTACACGCCAGGCGCTCGGTCCAGCGCAAAAGCGTCCGCTTCCAGCCCGCGGTGGTTTCCAGGCGAAGCCCATGCAGGGTGTAGATGCGGCAGGGCACACCCGCCAGCCAGGCCGCCAAGCCTCCCAGCAAGCCTGCCTTGGGAGTGCCCACGTTGGTGATCGCCGGCCGCGTCCGCCGCATAAGCCGGTAAAGCCGCCACAACGACTTGAGGTCGCTCAGAGGGGCAATCTCCCGGCGCATGGGAATCGCCGCGTGCTGCACACCCGTCTTCTCGGCAATGTACTCGAGCTGCTCCCCGGGTGAGGACATCAGGATCGGATCGAATCCTCCGTCTCGCAGCGCTCGGACCATCTCCTCGAAGAAGATCCAGGCCATGGCTGAGGTCACGGCAAAAGCGGTTCTTACCGGCGAGTCGAAGTCATCTCCTTCTTTCGACGACTGTGCTTGGTTGCCCGGCAGTTTGCAACCTGCCTCCAGGTTGCCGGCGGCGCGGGCGCGAACTTCACTCAAAAAACGAGTGCGAGTTTCCGTCAGCACTTCCGGCCGGTAACCTTGTGCCATTTCCAGGTTGCGTTCGATCATCCGCAAGAGCAATTCCCGATCCGCCACGAAACGTCCAATGGCGGCGGCCAGTTGAACTTCGTCCGAAGGCGGCACCAAGGCCTCGGGAACAAGAAGTTCGGGAATCCCTCCGACCGCGGAGGCGATGCACGGACAGCCGCGCGCCATGGCCTCCACCAGCGCGCGGGGAAGGCCTTCGGTGCGCGAAGGCATAACGAAGATGTCGATGGAATCCAGGAAGTCGAAGACCGCTTCGCCGGCGGGAAGCTGCCCGTGAAAATGCACCGACTTGGCAATCCCCAGCTCGCGCGCCAGGGATTCGAACTGCGGGCGCGACCTGCCATCGCCGGCCAGGTGGGCTTCGACGGCAAGCCCTTGCCGCAGACAAACGGCGACCGCTTTGACGAGAACATCGGCGCCCTTATAGTGCACCTCCAGGCTTCCCGCGAAGCCCAGCCGGACTGGGCGTCCCACGCCGGCAGCCAGCTCGCCAGCTCTCCGCTTGCGTTTGGCGATAGTCTCGGCATCCGCCAGGCGCCCGCCCAAAGCGACGTCCGAAAACGAGCAGGTGTAGGCTCCCGCCCTTGCGGGATAGCGACGTTGAAGAGCTTGCTTGGTCACATAGGAGGCGGCGGCAGCCTGGCTGCAATCCCGCCGCAGGCTTCTCGTCATGAGCCGTCGATACAAGGGGCGCAGCGGCGTGCGAACCGCTCCAGGTGAGAATACTTCCCACGGATCACCCAAGACCTGGACTGCAAATTCTCTCCCCAACCGTCTAATCTCATGCGCGGCCAAGCCCCCAATAGCTCCAGGCAGGCGCAGGATATACGCATCGCAACCAGCCACCGCTGTTCGTATCTCGCGACGCAGCCGACCGAGGTTACGAAGATACTCCATGGGGCCGAAGTAATTGGGCAGCCGCCAAAAGGTGACGCCGGGCCCGTCAGCGCGTTGCTGCGCCGGCTGGAGCTGCGCGGTTTCCCCCACGCGGGCGAGCACTACGATTTCCTCAAAGGTATGGAGATATTGCCGCCAAAATTCATATCTTGGTGGCGCCGAGGTATAGATGTTGCCATCCGTAGCGCGGAGAAAACGTTGTTCCAGGGCTATAAGAAGTCTCATCAGCACTTTTGTATGGACTTACGCCTCTACGGTAACCGGCATACTCGCCTGCGGATACGCACGCCGCCGCGCCAGACTCCTGGTTCCAATGATGCCAAACCCCACCAGCAGCCACGGTCCCCAATACAGCCAGTGCGTGATTTGAATATTGGAGAAGTCGTACAGCGTGGTAGCGGTCAGCGCATAGAGGCAGACGGCCATGCCATTGCTTCGATTGTTCTTGAGATAGCGGTACAAGTACTTATGAAACACGCCCAGCAATGCGAACCCGGGCACGATGCCCAGATAGCCAAAATTCATGTACAGAACACCAGCATAGCCCGGAGGCCTGCCGCTGGATTCATCAAAGTAGATTTCGCCGAAAACGTGGCCTTCCAGGATCGCCGGTTTGCCTGTCCACAGCTTGCTGGGAACAGGCAACGTCAGTAAGTTCAGCCAGGTCCGGCCCCACTGGAATTGCAGGTGGGCCGGCATATCATCGATGAGCACCGCAAAAGCGTCGAGCGAGGTCTGCTCCTGGAACAGTTGGGTGAAAATGTCGTTAGGAGTCCACTTCGATTCTTCCAGGACTTCGACGCCAACCTGACGTTCGGTGGCAACGGAATCGCGCAGGGTTTTGTATCCCACGGCAAAAGTCACAAAGCAGACGGCGACCAGCGCAAGGCGGGCAAAACTGATGCGGCGCGCCAGGTAGTGATGGCAGATGAAGCAGAGGAGCACCGGGTAAAGAAGGAATCCGCGTCCACCCAGCGTGCTGAGCAACACCAGTACCGGGATGCCCATCAGCACGTAAGGCCAGAGCTTCTTGTGATGGGTGGTGGCATAGACGAACGCGATCACCCAGGCGGCGGCGATCGCTTGGATGGTCTCAATCAGCGGCCCCTGGCCCTCGGACACTTCATTACGAACATTGATATGTGAAAGAAAATAACCTAAACCACCCACCTGCCACATGAATATGGCGTAGGCCGCTAATCCGATCGCAAAGTAAGCCGGTACCACAAGCCACAAGCGGCTCGTCGACCAGCTTGGCTTAAAGCGTGGCAATACCCTGCTGGCCCCGCGCAAGGCGGGCAGACCGTAATAGAACAGATAGTAGACTGCGAATCCGACGTACACGCAGACGCTCGCACGCACACACGCGCGAAACACCTGCCCGGGCGATACCTCGTAGCCTGGCAGGACGGTTCCCCCCAGGCTCAACCAGAACAAAGGACGCAATAGTTCCGAGTAGGTCAGCAAAGCGGCGATGACCGGCGGCTCAAACAGGTCCAGGGATCCGGCTTTTAGGCCGTGGTAAACGGGATAAATGGTGAGTATTATGCCGGCCATCGACAACGCCACCAACACCCGATGGTTCGAGCCGGCGTACAACACCAGCGCCGCGCCGATCGACAATAACATCAAGAACAATGCCGTTAATAAAGACTTGCCAGGAGCACCAACCGTCACGCCCCCTGGACGCACGATGCTGGCGCTCTCTTGACGGTAAAGCATCCTTTAGTCTTTCTCCAGGAAGGCGAGTGCGGCTTCGCGCTCTGCTTGCACGCTCGTAAAGGATCGGACTGCCTCACACTTCCCGGCCCGAACGGCGCGCTCGGCCACGGCCAGGATTGCGCTGTTGCCCAGGATCAAAACCACCGCCGACGCCAGCAGCGCCAACGCGGCGCCGAACAACCCGTGCCTCGGCACCAGCAGGACAGCGGCGGCAAAGCCGGCAAGCGTTGCCGCGCCAATGACTGGCACTTGCGAGTGGAAACGGCGGGTCGCCGTTACTCCGAAGCCCAGAATCAGGCCGACTGCGCTCACGCCCGCGACTGCCACCATGATCGCCAGTAAGGGCGCATACTTCGCATATTCCGGGCGATAGATCAGGGACAACAATGGCCTTCCGCACAGGAGAGCAACCGGGGTTCCCACCAAACTGATAGCGGCTCCGAAAAGAGCCAGTTTTCTGAGAACGCCGTTGAAACCAGCCAGGTCACCCGCGGCGAACATTTGTGCGAGACGGGCCGAGGCGGATTGTCCCATGGCGTTCACCACCACGTTTACCGTGGCGATCAGGACGTAGGCCACAGAGACGAAGATTCCCAACTGAGCGGGCCCGAGGTAGTGCTGTACGACGTAGCGAGGGATGTTTACGTTCAATGCCGCGAGAGCGGTTACAACTCCCAAGGGCAGACTGACGGTGATTAGCAGTTTCAGGCTGCGGCGGCTCGAACTCAAGAAACCATTCCCGCCAGCCCACCGGCGCGCCAGCCGAAAATCGTAGGCCAGCAAAACGACCACGCACGTGGCCGCCGAGGCACAGACGGCCGCTACCAGACTATGCGAGGTAAAGAGCACCACGGCAAATACAATGGCGGAGCCGGCGCCGCGAACCATCTGGGTCCGTGCGGCCTGATCCAGGCGCTCAAATTTCTGCAGCAGCCCGGCGACAACGTCGCTCAATTGTTCCACCGCTTTAGCCACCGCGACCAGCAGCACCACCGCCGAAGTAGCCTTGTCATAATGCGAAACAACCACGATTGCGGCGATCAACACCACGCCAGCGACCGTGCCCAGGCAGCGCAGGGTGAAGTAGTCGGCAAAGCTATGCTCGGAGCGCGCATCGGTGGCCTGCACGCTACGCAGTTGCAGATTGGTTAGCATGAACACCGGCGCCGCGATCGAGAGTCCCAGTGCAAACTGTCCCAGGGCGATGGTCGAGGAGAGCTTGGCGACCGCGGAGATCATGGCCCATTGGGCGGCCGCGTAGACCACGCTGGCCGCCAATGTCCAACTGGCTGCGCAGCGCAATGAGGGGATTGCCTTCTCCATTGGTCCCAGGTTCGCGAATTCCAGCGGAGCGTCCATCCTGACTAGTGAGGTCTCAATGTTGTGAGGGATCGCCGGAGGGCCGAGCTAGACCGCCTCCACGTCGTAGCCTTCGATCCGGATAGCCACCGAGCGCTGGATGGACTCGATGGAGATCACCAGGCTGTGATCCTTGTTCTCGGAGACCAGGATCCCTTCCAGCGCATCGAGGCAGCCGCCGCGAATTCGCACCCGCTGCCCGGCTTTGAGGAACGGGTACGCGCGGCAGGCAATCTCGTGGGCGAGGAGCCGCCGCACGTCCTCGAGTTGGTGCTCGGGAACGGGAACCGGGAAGCCGTTCATCATCACGAATCCGCTCACCCCGGCGGTCTGGAGGACTCTCAGCCGCTGCGCCGGGGAATCCGACAGGCAGACAAAACCGTAGCCCGGAAACAACGGGGTCTCGACGACCTGGCGCCGGTCGCTCCAGCGGTGGACCTGCTTGACCAGAGGCAGGAAGATCTCGATGCCTTTGTTTTGCAACTGAACGGCAACCTTCCTCTCAAACCGGCAGCGGGTCTGGATCGCGTACCAGCAAAGTTCTTCCGGCGCGCTCTCGACGAAAGGTACGCTCGGCTCAGCCATCCACCCTACTCGTGTTGTTGACGTAGCTCCGCCCATTGAGTCCCATCCTGACTCCCGGAAATTCTTTTCCTCATCATTTCCCGCCGACGAATCGGCTACTCACGTTCGTACTACAGCTTCCGGTAGAGCTTCTCCGGAATGGGGAAGGTACGGTCGTTCAGCACCGCTCCCAGCAGCCGCACTCCGGCTGCTTCAAGAGCTTCCTTGGCGCTTAGCGCGGCGACCCGCCGCGTCGCGTTCGCTTCCAGCACCAGAACCACTCCGTCCGCCGCCTGGCCTAGCGCCGCGGCATCGGCTTGCTGGCCCACCGGCTCGGCATCGATCAGGACGTAAGTGAATTCCTTGCGAACTTCCCGCAGGCTCGACCGCAATGGTTCGGCGCCGCAGGCCAAATCGCCGTTTGAAAGCAGGCCTTCCAGGGCAAGAAACCACAGGTTATTGCCCATTTGCCGGGCGTGAAACCGCCCCGATCCCTTCCCGCGCGATGTGGACAATCCATCGCTATGGAAGAAGCGATGGAGCGACGGAACGCGCACCTTGGCGTCTACCACGCAGACGGGCAACGGCTGTTCGCTCGCCAGGATTTCACCCGCACCAACACAAAGCCGGCCGCTGGCATCCCCCTCGTCCACCCCGCAGAACAGCACCTGGTGTGGCCCGCTCGTCCCGCCGGAAAGAAAGAGCGTGTGCACCAGCCGCTGGATCTCCGCCCGGGCGCAAGCATCAATGCCGTTGCTGCCGTTGCTGCCGTTGCCGCCGTTACTGCCGTGGCTGCCGTTACTGCTGTTCACCGCCTCCTCACGCTCCTCGGGAGGAGGAGCGGCCGCGGGCACCAACAGACCGGAAAACACGCCTTCCTGTTTTTCCATCTGTTGCAGCAGTTCGAAATTTCTGCTCATCGCGAGTTCCTTGATGCTGTCTGCTGCTCTCCGCCCACCCGGCTTGTGCCGCCTTCGCCTGCCACGATGACCGGAATACGGATCTGTTGGCCGACTTCCAGATGGTCGGGATCACCCAAGCCGGGATTCAGCTCGCGCAACTTAGCAAGAACGGCGGCGTTGTACTCACCCAGGTAAAGCTTGCTGATGTCGGTCAGCGTCTGGTGCGGCGCGACCACCACCAGTTCGTGCTCGGGCGCAGCCGGTTTGGGAGGATCGCTGTCTGGAACTGGTTCGGCGGCCGGCGCCGGTAGGACGGGCGGAGCCGGTGCGTCGAACAGTGTCACCACCGGTTTGAGCGCCAGGGGCAGATGTACCAGCGGCCAATGGGCACGCCAGGCATACAATCCCGCCGACGCGCCCAGAACCCCGGCGAGGAGCATGGCGGCGGCCAGCAGCGCAGCCTGGCGCATTCCCGACCGCCGCTGGGGAGCGGCCACAGCGCGCCGCGGCGCCGGGTTCGCGGGCGGCGGCGCCGGATTCACGGGGGGCGCCGGATTCACGGACGGTGGCGATGGATTTTCCGGCCGCAGCAGCGATTCGAACTTCCGATCCTGCAAAGCTTCTTCCGCCACCGCCCGGTCGATGCGCTTCTTGCGCAGGGCGCACCCGATCGACAGGGCATTGAAGCAGAGATTGTTAATGTTCCGCGGGATTCCCCCGCTGCCCCGCGCGATGATCTCGAGCGCCTCGCTGGTGAACAAAGCGGCGCCCTGGTGCCCGGCCATCTGCAGGCGATGGGCGATGTACTCCCCGGTCTCCTGCCGGTTGAGCGGCCGCAGGTAGCTGAGCATCGCAATTCGCTGCTTGAGCTGTTCCATCTCGGGCCGCATCAGGGTGCTGATGAACTCCGACTGGCCGGCGAGGATGATCTGCAGCAGCTTGCGTTGCGAGGTCTCGAAATCGGAGAGCAGGCGGACGGTCTCGAGCACCGAGCCCTTCAGATTCTGGGCCTCGTCGATGACCACCACTACCCGCCGGCCGGCCCGCGCCTCCTCCAGCATGACCTGGTTCAATTGCTCGTGCATGGAAGCCAGGTCCGGGCCCGGCGTGAGGCCAAGGTCCCGCAGCAGGTAACGGAACAGCTCGCGCGAATCGCACTGCGTCTGGAACAGGAATACCGTCCGGGCGCTGGCCCGCAGATGGCTCAGCAACTGGAACAGCAAGGTCGTCTTACCCATCCCGGGCGGAGCGGCCAGCACCATGAAGCCACGGTCTTCCTGGATGCCATACCACAGCGACGCTAGCGCTTCGCTGTGGGCACGACTCATGTAAAGGAAGCGGGGATCGGGGGTTGCCCCGAACGGTTGCTGGCGCAGGTTGTAGTATTCGAGGAACATTTTATTTCCCCCTCTTGGGGAGCGAGGCCAGCACGGGCGCGCCCAAGTACGACGTGACCTCAGTCGGAGTGCGGAACGACGGATCCAGGAAATCCGAGGTGAAGGCCATCCCCAGGCTGGCCGTCCCGGCCAGGAACAGGCTCAGCAGCCCGTAGAGCAGCGTGGAGCGAACCGGCAGCGCCGGAACCGTGGGCTGCTCCGCGATGGCGACGTTGAGAATCCCACGCTGGTCGAGCGCATCGTTGATGCGGGCCTCTTCCTGCTTGCGTTGGTAGAGAAGATAGTTTTCCTCCGCGGTCTTGGCGGTGCGCAGCAGGTCCTGCTGGACCACGGTTGATTCCTGCAGGTCGCGCGCCGACTGCCGATAGGAGCTGAGAATGGCGTTGGTGGCAGCCGCCTTGGCCCTGAGCGCGCTCAGGTCGGTCCGCGCCTTGGCCATCTCCGAGTTCACCCACAGCGAAGTCGGGTTCTGGTCGGTGGTCTGCTCGCGGACGGGCGCCTTGTCCTCGGCGGCAATCGCCGCCCGCGTCTCCGCGATCTGCTTGTCCAGTTCCTGCACCAGCCGGTAACTGGGCTCGAACTTGGTCAACAGTTCCGTGCGCTTCAGCTCCAGGGTCAGCAGGGTGGATTTCATTTGCTGCAGCAACTGCGGGTTGTCGGAGGTGCGGACCTGCGTGGTCAACCGGCCAGGCAGAGAGGCTTGCTGTTGCTCCAGGGCGCGGACGCGCTGCTCGGTCTCCGCGATGGCCGCCTGGGTCTGCTTGTACGACACCTCGAACTCGCTCAACTTCTGCAGCGTGATGTCGCGCTCCATTTGCGCCGACACCGTCCCATGCTGGCGGGTGAAGTCCGTCAACTTCTGTTCCGCCAGTTGCAGTCCTTTGCGATACTGCTCGGTCTGCTGATCGAAGAACTTGAACTCACCCGACGGCCGGTGGACTTCCAAATGTTTCTCCGTGTACAAGCTCGCCAGCGCGTTGAGCACCTTCGACGCCAGCTCGGGATCGGAAGACTCGTAGGTCACCGAAATCACATTGGTCTTGCGCAGGGTTCGATGTGCAGGTCCTTGCCCAGCCGGCGGACCGCCTTGGCGATCCTGACTTCCTGCTCGCCGTGCTCCTGGTTGTGGAGTCCGGTGGCCAGCACCGCCTTGCGCAACAGATCACTACTGTTCAGCAGCTCCACTTCCGAGTTGAGCTCGGCCTCGGTGACTTCCTCGCGAGCGAACTGCAGCGAGTTGGACTGTGACGTCACCACCGGGTCAACACGCTCCCGGCGCACCAGGATTTTCATCTCGGCGCGATACTTGGGCATCAGCACGCCCGAAAGCGCAATCCCCAGCAAGATAACCACGAACGACAGCAGCAGGATCTTCTTCTGCCGGAAGATCATGGCCACCACGTCGCGCGTGGTGGGCCCGCTCGGCCGGTGGTCCATCCGTTCCTCGATGAATTCCTGCTGCATCTAACTGCCTCAATTCCTCAGAAGTGAGCCGGGTCTAAGTACATGCCCGTGCTCGGCATGGTGATAAACCGCTGGATCTTGGAAATCATGTTCTGCGGCACGTAAATCATGTCGCCGGGCCGGAGATGCGCGTCCTCGCTCAAGTCACGCGACTGC
>Ga0181538_10003821_pt1 | contig 14486 bp, 7 predicted proteins | sample PEATcosm2014_Bin_40_FD_119773 | JGI IMG/M metagenome (GOLD analysis project Ga0181538, IMG submission 119773) | Peatland microbial communities from MTU Mesocosm Facility, Houghton, MI, USA - PEATcosm2014_Bin23_30_metaG | ecosystem: Environmental > Terrestrial > Soil > Wetlands > Peat | place...
GAAGCTGTCCAATATGCTCACGTTCGCTATCTGATGTACCGGGCGGCTTCTGTGCAGCAAGGGCAAGCCAGTCTTGGGTTCTCTTCTCCGTTGAATCAGGGGCCAGACGCCATCGCATACACCGAAGATACCGGCGTCCTCACAGGAGTGGCCTCATTTGACGTAGGAGAGGTCATACAGGACCATTTCCTGCTTCCGGTAGGCTGGACTACCCCCTTGTCCGTCGATGCCGTCTGGCGCACCGCAAGCACGCTAGGAACGGTAGCCTGGAAATTTGAAAGCTGCTGTGTGCCTGTCGGATCAGTCCTTCAGTCGAATCCTTTTGGACCACCAGTCGTAGCGGCGGTCATCAGTTCTGGCACGATCAATCAACTCTCGACAACCACGATCACAATCGACACCACCAATTTTCCTCCGGTGGGTGAACTGTTCTTTCGTATGACACGTGATTCTTCCGACACTGTGAATGCGCCAGTAGAGTTGATATCACTGCGGTTCTCTGTTCCTGTTCTTGAGAAGTAGCTCCTTGAAATAGGTATAAATATGAACAGGTTGCCCTCAGTCTAAATACGAACAGCGAACCAAACATAGATACTGAGTGGTTTAGGAGAATTTCAACACATGCCAGGAATTGATATCAACCAACTGTGGACGCCCGCCAGAGCGTTACCTTCAGCAACACCAGATCAAAAGTCTCCGGTGACGAACGTCCGTGGTGGCCGTTACGGTGAGCAGTATGGACTTTCACTTGTCCCAACCAAGCATTTGCTGGCCGATGAAGGTTCGTATTTCATGACGACTTCGGCAAACAACCCAGGCGGCGGTCCAGGAACAGCTTTTAGCATCGCACTTGGCGCAGGATTCAACGGATATTCTGACACGGTTCCAATGTTCTACCTTCAGAACAACGACTCTAAGTCGAATCCAGTTGGAAAGAGAGTGTATTTCGATTATGTGAAAATCATCTGCACAACGGTCTTGACATCATCGACTGGTGTGCGATATGCGATCAAGGTCGATCCGGTTGCACGTTCTGTCTCTACGAACTACGGAACGTTTCTTACTCCAATCTCTCCAAACAGCGATGTATCTCCACAGTCTGTCTGCACATTTTGGGCGCAAAACTCTACAACTCTTAGTGCCTTGTCAGGTTCATCTACATCTGCTCGTGTCGTAGCGAATGGCTCGATGGGCAATCTTACAGTTGTGGGTGATGAGTATGCAATAATTAGCGGAACGACTGATCCTGGAGTTTACCCAGGAACGACTGCGGTTCAGGCAACGTGCCCTGGTCGAAGAGCAAGTGTGTGCCCGCCAATTGTTCTTGGCCCTAATGCTGGATTGTCAGTCTATGTCTGGTTTCCGGGTTACTCAACAACCGCTGGTAGTATCGAATTTGAGTTTGGCTGGTGGGAACGCTAAGGGAGAAATAGATGCCAGGAATTGATACTAACCAATTGTGGACACCGGCAAGAATGCTGCCGTCAGCCACACCGGATCAGAAGACACAGATCGCTAACGTTCGTGCTGGACGTTATGGTGAACAGTATTTTCTTTCTCTGAATCCTACTAAGCATTTGCTGGCTGATGAAGGAACTTACTTTGTAGCAACATCGGCAGGAAACAATACGACAGTAGTAACCGGAACTGGCGCATGGACACCTGGAACGGCGCTTGCATGGTCTGTTACATCAGTTGGATCGTTTACGGATACAACACCATTCATGTATGTCTCTAACAACGATTCGATTGATAACCCAAGCGCAAAGAGAATCTATTTTGACTATTTGAAACTGGTTTGGACTGTTGTCACAACCGGCGCAACCAGCTTTCACATGGCAATCAAAACTGATCCAATTGTTCGGCAGATAACTACCAACCACGTAGCAACATGTTATCCGTGGTCGCCAAACATTGACTTGCAGACCTCTTCCATCGCTACAGTGTACGCACAGAACAGCACAACCAACAGCGTCATTTCTGCATCATCTGGTGCTGCTCACGTTGTGGCAGTCTGTTCGATGGGTGGCATTCAGGTTGTTGGTGATGAGTATGTGATTCAAAGCGGAACAACAGACTGTGCCGCATACCCTGGATTGACCGCTGCGGAAGCAACGTGTCCTGGAAGAAAAGTAAGTGTTGTACCACCAATTGTTGTTGGGCCGGGTGGCGGCATGACATTCTATCTTTGGAATGCCGGATCTTTGTCTGGATCTCCAACGTATGAATTTGAGATGGGTTGGTGGGAACGTTAAAGAATAGGAGAAAAGAAGAAAAATGCCTGGAATAGATATTAACCAATTATGGACGCCCGCTCGTGGATTGCCACAAGCACAACCAGACCAAAAGTCTCCTGTTGGCAACGTTCGTGGTGGCCGTTACGCTGAACAGTACATCTTGAACTTGATGCCAACGAAACACTTGCTGGCAGATGAAGGCACGTACTTCATGACAACGAATCCGACACCCGGAACAGCTTTGACGGGTGGTTCCGGTGCTAACTATCAGTCCTTCGGAAAGACATACGGATTCATGTATTTGCAGAACAACGACTCTAAGTCGAACCCGTCTGCAAAGCGTGTTTACTTCGACTATTTGAAAGTCATTGTTGCTTCGGCAACCTCTTCTACATCTGTTCACATGGCAGTCATTATTGACCCAATCGTCAATGGTGGTTTGGCTAACATGACAGCTTCTACGATTGTTTCTCCAAACTCCGACATCAACCCAACATCGGTGACAACAGTCAACTATGCTTCCACTGCTGCTCCGACTGTTACGGCTCCGTCTTCAGTCTCTCGTGTCGTAGCTACTTGCAACATGGGCGGTCTTTCTTTGGTTGGTGATGAACTTGTTCTCATGAGTGGTTCGCCGGGTGCTGGTGCTTATTCTGGCTTGACGGCTGCTCAAGCTACGTCCGCTGGCAGAAAGGTCAGTCTTGTACCTCCGATCATTGTTGGTCCGGGCAGCAATATGATCGTCTACCTGTGGGCACCATCAATGTCTGCGTTTACCTACGAATTTGAGATGTGCTGGTGGGAACGCTAAATCCTTAAAGGAGGCGTTCCGTGGGACTAGACGCAACACAGTGGTACACTGTCGCTGAAGACTTACCACCAGCAACACCAGATCAAGAGAAAACTGGCGTTTTTGTTCGTGGTGGCACATATGGTGAACAGTACGTCCTTTCGCCGGTTCCAACGAAACATATGTTGGCTGATGAGGGAACATACTTTACCACATCTTCAGCCGCTTTTTATCAACCAGACTACACCCTGACGTATCCGATCTATCAAAATTTTTTGGATACGATGCCGTTCATCTACGTCCAAAACAACGACAACACATCGAATCCATCCGCCAAAAGAATTTACCTAGACTATATCAAAGTGGTGCTCGACCCGGACATGTACCTTAGCTCCAGCACTGCTTGGCAAAATCCTAATTGGGGCAATGCTAGATTTGCGATCATCCTGAACCCGATTCAGAGAACTCTTGTCTCTCCAAATTTCTTTTGGGATGGTGTGAACAACGCTCCAATCGTATCTCCAAATTCAGATGTCGGCACAACTGGCACCAATGTCATGTCTGCGGCCCCGGCCATTACATACGACAATTCTGCAATCACGACAGGTAGCGGACAATCTTTGAACATCACAATTGGAAGTGGCAGCAATGAAGTCCTGCTAGTCGGCACGTTGGCGTATGAGGTAATGCCAAATGTTCAATGCAACGGCGTGCCAATGTTCAACTTGACGAACAACAACAACGGCGCATTGAACAACGTGAACTTGTACTTCATCGCTGGTGTTGCTCCTGGCACAGCTACCATCACAGCAGATCAGGTCTGTACGACGATCAATGCTATTTCGTATTTCGGTGTGTCCCAAACCATGCCGCCGACTAATTTCACATCAGCGACATCGGGCGGCGGAACAACACTTACTCTGCCTCTCACCACACAGCCGAATTCTTGGTTGTTGGGGTTGGCGTGGAATCAATCCGGGAATCCATTCACTCCTGTAACCGGCACAGATCGTCTCAACAGTTCGTTCGACTTTTTTGACAATGGGCCACTTTCTTCAGCGGCCAATTCTTTGGTCATGACGGGAGATGTTGTAAGCGGCCAACTTGGATACGTTGTTGAGTTAGATCCATTCCTCCCAACAGTCTCTCAATATACGAACACTGATGTTTCCGTAGCACAGGTCTCCGCAGTCAACTCTGTCAACTCTGTCGCATTCGGTCCTTCTTCTTCGGTGTCCCGTATTGTGGCGAATGCTTCTCTTGGGGCAATAACAAATGGAGACGAATTAGTGTTGATAAGCGGAACGACTGATCCTGCTGCTTATTCTGCATCGACGGGAGACCAAGCATATCCGGGCCGCAAAGTCAGTGTGATCCCTCCAATCATCATGGGTCCAGGCACAGCTATGACGATTTACTTCTGGATAAGTGGTGGCGCTGGCAGTCCAACCATTCCTTACACGTTTGAAATGGGCTGGTGGGAACGGTAAAACGAGAGCCTAAATACGTACATGCCACAGAATAACATAATTGATCCATCAAACATGTCGGCTTTCGGAACGCTAGAAACCGCAGAGTTGAGCTATGTGATCCAAGGCGATTTCGTCTATGGATTGAATACACAGTTTTGGGGTGCTGGCGGTACCACATCTGGCACTGGCGCTACCGTCGATACGAATGCTGGTCGTTTGAGAGTTCAATCTGGAACCAATGCTGCCGGATACGCATACATCGTGAACAGAAAACCTATTCGCTATCGTGCAGGGCAAAGCACCAATGTCCGATTCACTCCAGTCTTCACGCAGGGAGTAGCCAGCAATATTCAGTTGATGGGTGTGGGTACTATAGCGTCGAATGCGCCTTACGACGGCTGGTTCTTTGGCTACAATGGAACATCATTTGGCATCGCACACTACATTTCTGGAACACCTACTTGGTATGCACAAAGCTCCTGGAATGGCAACCCAATGAACGGTACAGTCAATGGTATGACCTGGACTCCAACGTTAGGATCGCCGGTCATGATTAAGTATCCGTACTTGGGTTATGGCAACATCTTTTTCTATGTTGAAAATCAGGTAACTGGTGGGCGGGTTTTGGTGCATACGGTTCGTTATGCCAATACTGTCACAACTCCTGAATTGACGAATCCATCTTTGCAGTTTTGTGCGTATACAGTGAACACGGGCAACACTGGAAATGTGATTATGTACTGTGGTTCTGTTGGCATCTCGATTAGTGGAACGCAGTCATTTGTGTCCAATCCAAAGTGGGCAATGGATTCCACCAAAAGTGGAATCACAACAGAAACTTGTTTGATTAACCTCCAGAATGCTACCAGTTATAATGGAGTACCAAATCGAGGCATCATCCGTCTTACACAAATCTCTGGAATCACGACAAGTGGTGGTACCAACTATTCAATCGTTCGATTCAAATTGGGTGCGACCATCGGTGGAAGCCCGTCATACACAGCCGTCAATGGAATCCTAGCCAGCGGCGGCGCTACGATTACAAGTGGTAATTCTGTTGCTTCTTATGACGTGGCTGGAACTACCGTATCTGGCGGAACGTTTCAGTATGGTTTCACGACACAAAACTCTTCTGGTGGATGGGCTGTTGATTTGACGAATGCCGAATTGTACATTGCGCCCGGTGAAATTATGAGTATCACTGCATTCTCAAGTGCATCAGCAACCTGTTCTGTCGCCCTCAATTGGTCAGAGGATATTTAAGGCTCGACCACCCAATTCAAAGCAGCATTGGTCACACCGCTACAGTAAGCAGAAATCAAATTCAGGTTCGCAATATCGAATGTCTGCGACTGTCCTGCCTGTAATTCAAAGTATTCAGTTCCCTGTTGACCAAGATAGATGATCGTGTTGTTGACTGCGTTTGCATTACTTGACTGCACCGTGACTCTGTGAGACGGGCGATATGGAAGAAGCTGTGCCGTCTGTGTGAGTGTCACCTGTCCACTAAGAAGTGTTGCGGATGGAACCGAAATTGTATTGGCCGCAGCTATCGTATCATTCAACGAGTTGATCGTGTTGAGAAACGCTGGCATGTGCTCTGCCAATACGTTGTTCGTATCCAGTTCATTGAGAATCTGAACAAGTAGAGCGTTGGTTTCACGTGTTTCAATTCTGTGTTGTGTTTCGGCAACATTGTTAACCTGAAGGACGCCGGAAGCATCTGTCAGTAGCGCACGAGCGTATCCAAGCAACGAGTAGTTGGTGTTGCCTTGTGCTGTAGCTGCGACATAAGATCCGTCAACACCACCCATCAAAAGAACGTTCGGCTGTGATGTGGTCAGACCGGACAACGGAGTCAATGTCGGGAATACGGTATTGGCTGTAGGCGGAAAATATGGTACGTTTGGCGGTGTGATTGTTGCCTGACGAATGTAATTGTTAGTCGTACCGTCAGTACCGGCCAATTCAACCGGGTTACCGGATGCAGCCGCACCCACCGCAGCGCCACCAGCAGCCGTTACAGAAGCAGCAAGAGTAGAGTTTGGTGCAATGATTCCAAGTCTTATGATCTTGACAAAGGCCGGGACAGTCGTTGCTGTTCCGCAGTTGATTCTGAAATATTGAAATCCGGCAAGGTTCACATAGAACGAAGCGGAGGCGGCGACTGTGACTGCGCCAGCGCCAGATGTAAAGACACCAGTTGATAGGTTCGTGTTTCCGATAGGTGTCCACACACCGTTGATCGGATCATCTGTGGTTGCCTGGAAGGTAACAGCAACGCTGAATGCGTTCGTGCCAAGAACACCACCACCATAGAACTGCACAATCGCACTGGAATATCCTGCCATTGAAATTGGGCCAACAGCAGAAGCGTTCACGGCGTTGATCGAGCCACCAATTACAGGAGCGATGGCCGGAACCATAGGAACAACGTCGTCCGATGCCAGCGTGACAGGAATAGATGTGCCACCGATTTGCTTTCCGTACCGATCAAACTTGACATAGGTCGGGTATGTCGGATCGTGAAGTGCGTGTTCTAACGTGAACGTATTGCCCGTCTTCAAGCTATCCAAATCAGCGAGAACAGAGACATTGACGGCACCTGTTGGATCAACGTAAGCCTTGTTTGACGAGCCGCCCCAACCGTCACCAAGCTGGACTGAAAGATTGCCAGTTGGAGAAACGGTAGTCTTTCTGAATGGGTATGTTCCATCCGAAAGAGCGACAAAATTGTTTCCGGTATCGGCCACACTTACTGATGTCAATATGAGAGAAGGGGCTGAACTTGGCGTCGATCCAGAGTTGATGATATGAAGGTGGACCGGCAACTGAAGCACATTCGGAGCGATATATTGCGCTCTTGCCTGTGGAATGTCAAACGTGTCAAGGTAGAAGTTGACTTGATCTACTCTGTAAATGATACGGTAACGGTGAGCAGCGCCATCTGTCGGACAGACTAACGCTTGATTGAATACCTTGCTGCCATTAGCATAAATGCAAGCGTTCAATGATCCAGTTGTGTCAACTTCAAATCCAATTGCGTTATAAAGTGGAGTCGTCGCACTGTAAGATGAAGGAACCGTTCCAACTCCCCAAAACCGATGGACGTTTGTGATGATATTTGATGTTTCTAATTGTACCGGAATCGAAATGATGTAAGAGTCAGTTCCTTGCGGAGAGAACGTTGGGACAGAATTCAGTTGAACCGCAGTGTTAACGTTTCCGTCGCACGCTAGGGTAAGATTCCCGCTGGTATTTGACCATTTGGCGATTCCATTGATGATTGGTGATGCCCACTTATTAGAATCTAATTGGAAGGCATCGAAATTCTCAGTGAAGACATTGATCGTTTCGCCGCTCACACGAAGACGAGAAAGTGGGTTGACCGTAGCGAACCACGGAGCGGTGTTGGCTCCTGCCTGAGTGGTGATAGAAGCATTTGTATTGATCGGGATGTGCGACGTGATGTTGATTTCATCATAGTTGCTCATCTGCACCCAATCGAGAATGAAGTTGGTGCTGCCAGCCGGGACACCAGTATTCTGTGCTGAGAAAAATGCATTCAGCGGGGTGTACAAGTACGGTATGTGGTAATTGAATGACGCCACAACGACGTTGTTGATCGTCAGCAAAGCCTGATTGGAATTCAAGTCGATCTGATACGTGTTGTACGAAGTCACCAAGCCATTCGGGATGGTATATGTTCCAGTCTGTTCGTAAGCTGCATTCGATGTGCAGCCAGTGTTGAAATTGACTTTGCTTGGGTCTGTGCCAGAAAATGAGACAGTGACGTAATGTCCTGGCGAAGATGGACTGTCAGCCAGACCAAAAGTGAACACCTGATTGGCAATCATCTGGCTCAAATAGAACCGTCCAATGATCGTCACCGGCTGGTAGTCGAACACACGATACAAAATCTTTTGATCGCCGGAATTGACGCCGGTAGCAATTGTCATCAAAGACGACGCTTCCGTAGCAGTCATGCCAGAGCCAGTAGTGATACTCGGCCAGTCTGTATAAACTCCAGTCACTCCCGCTTGGCTGCTTCCACCATACCCGGAGACCAAAGTTATGCTTGTGTTGCTATTGGTCTGAAATACCTGCGCCCAATACGTTTCACTGTCAGTCGATACTTTGATGTAGTCGTTTTCTTCGACTTGAGAAAGGAATGACGTGCCAGCACCAGTTACAACTTTACTGCCGTTCACAACTGTAATTGTGCCGGTCAATGTCTGAACAAGCGCCCCTTCTTCACCGAAGTCGTCTCTCTTTGAGCCTTCGTCGGTCAGAACTGTGCCACGTGTCATCAACTGACTGTCAGGATCTAGTTGTACGTTCGCAGTCGGGCCGTTCGTGTTGTCAATGCTCTGTGCTCCCTGTGCTGGCTCATAGTTCTGCATCAAGTTGCCAATCACTTGAACTTGGAGAGCACTATTCGTGACCGAAACAAAGGATTCTGCGGTGGTCGGGTCAGCCAGGACGATGCGTTGCCGTTCTACCGTATTTGCGCCTACGACGATTTCGGACGTGTCGATTTTTTTGCCTGTGGAATCGGGCGTTACTTGTACGTATTGATCTGACATACAGGTATTTAGCAAATCCGTGGGAAGTCATAAATACCTCAGTAGCTTAGTGTTGAATACAATCAACAGGAGTCAATACAATGGCGTTAACTTACCTTTTCGAGTGCTTGTTCACAGACGGCACCACCCTCAAACAGACAGCAGAAGATGTATCCAAGACGGACCCTACCAAAAGTGCGTTCTTCGACGTAGTGCAACGAAAGAACGATGTTGTTTCCTTTGGTATCAACAACAAACAGCATTCCTATGTCGTAGACTTACGAGACGGCCACTTTGAGATCGACGGGGTTCCGTTCAAGGTGCATACAGAACTACCACAAGAAAATTGCATTTTTCGTCTGATTTACTTCAGACGCCACCAACAGAATACGACGCTTGGCGGTAAGTCGTCACATACGGTTGTGTATCACATTGGCTGGCAGACGACGGTGGATGGTAAGAACTATCAGCAGACGATTTCGGTGGAATAGAAATGGAACAGACACAAACTGGCGTCAGCCGATTGGTCAGTTCGCAGTATGGTATCTTCGGTGGCTTGTTGTTGTCTTTGTACGAGACCAGAAGCACGTCAGATCACGTTCAGTTTGGTAAATCCAGCATTCGAGTCAGTGGTGTTCAAAAGACACAGACCGGCGTATCGAACATCGTTGATCTGTCAACACACATCCAGAATGGTATCTCCAGAATCCGGGTTACGAACCAAAAGTCTCAGATGGGTCATGCCTGGATCAATACCAGGACGACTCAGACGCAGAGTGGTGTTTCTCACATCTCGCCGCTCACTACTGTTACCACCACCAAAACTCTGAATGGTGTTTCAAGAATCCAGGTCGCTGGCGTCCAACACACACAGGCTGGTATTTCCAGAATCCAGTTGGCGGCACAACAACACGCACAAACTGGTATCTCCAGAATTCGTGTAACCGTTCCTCATACGCAAGCCGGTGTCTCCAGAATCACGGCTCGTACTACCAAGACTCAATTTGGTATTTCGAGAATCAGAGTTACAACTCAGCAAACTCAGACTGGTGTCTCAAGAATTACAGCCACCACTCTCAAGACACAGCTTGGTGTATCGAACGTTCGCAACACCACGCAGCGCACACAGCTTGGTATTTCCAGAATCCGGGTAACTGGTGTTCAGAAGACGCAGACGGGCATCTCTCGCATTCGTGTAACGGGAGTTCTACACACACAAGCCGGTGTCTCCAGAGTCCAATTAGCGGCCCAACAGCATACACAGAATGGTGTCTCCAGAATCAGAGTCACCACTCTCAAGACTCAGCTTGGCATTTCCAGAATTCGTGTCACAGGCAACTTGAAGACGCAGACGGGCGTATCTCGTATTCGTGTGACCGGAATCCAACACACACAGAACGGCATTTCGAGAATCCAAGTCGCCGCAAATCAGAAGACGCAACTTGGTCACGCTTGGATCAATACCAGAACAACGAAGACCCAAGCCGGTGTATCGAGAGTTCAGGTCGCTGCAAATCAAAAGACACAGCTTGGACACTGCTTCATCGACCAGCTTGGAACGAAGGTTCAATACGGTATCTCCAGAATTCAGATCGCTGCCGAGCAAAAGACTCAACTTGGTCATGCCTGGATCAATACCAGAACAACTCGTACTCAGGCGGGCGTCTCCAGAATTCGTGTAACGAACGTCCAGCATACGCAAGCCGGTATCTCTCGTGTTCGCATCACGACGGTACGCACTCAGCTTGGTGCATCAGACATCAGAAACACAACGACACAGACGCAGACTGGTGTCTCTCGCATTCGAGTCACAGGCAACCTGAAGACGCAGACTGGTGTTTCTCGCATTCGTGTAACTGGCAACTTGAAGACACAAACTGGTGTCTCCAGAGTTCAGTTAGCCGCACAGAAACACACACAAAACGGTATCTCTCGCATTCGAGTCACAGGCAACCTGAAGACGCAGACTGGTGTGTCTCGTATCCGTGTAACTGGCAACTTGAAGACACAGACTGGTGTGTCTCGTATTCAGGTCGCAAGCAATCTGAAGACCCTGGCTGGTATCTCCAGAATTAGAGTAGCCAACGTCCAACACACACAAAGTGGCGTATCCAGAATCCAAGTAGCTGCAAACCAGAAGACGCAACTTGGTCATGCTTGGATCAATACTAGAACAACTAAGACGCAAGCTGGTATTTCCAGAGTCCGTGTTACGACGACTAAGACCCAGGCTGGAACATCATTCATCAATCTTGCTACGGACAAGATCCAGTCTGGTGTATCGAGAATTCAGAACACCACCACAAAGACGCAAGCTGGTGTTTCAAGAATCACAGTACACACCACTCGTACACAAAGCGGCGTCTCCCGGATCAGGATCACAACTGTTCAGACGCAAGCTGGTGTCTCCAGAATTGGAACAACGAGTATCCAGCATACGCAAAGCGGCCTGTTGAGAATCACGGCTCGTACTACCAAGACTCAGCTTGGTCATGCCTGGATTAACACCAGAACGACTCAAACCCAACTTGGTGCATCGGCAATTCGGAACACCACGCAACAAACCCAGGCTGGTAAGTCGAGAATCCAGATCACCACAACGAAGACTCAGGCTGGTACTTTTGACGTTCGCAACACAACGCTGCAAAATCAGCTTGGTACATCGGCTATCCGTAATACCACAACACAGACGCAGCTTGGTATGTCTCGTATCGAGGAACTAGGCACTAAGTCACAATACGGCACGGCCAGAATCCAGGTCACAACTGTTCAAACGCAAGCTGGTGTTTCGAGAATTCAGATCACGACCACGAAGACCCAAAGTGGTGTGTCCAGAATCCAGGTCACGACTGCGAAGACCCAAAATGGTGTCTCCAGAATCCAGATCACGACCACGAAGACCCAAAGTGGTGTCTCCAGAATCCAGGCCACGTCGCCGCAGACACAGACCGGCACATCTGCAATTCAGAACACCACTGTACAGACTCAGTACGGTATTTCTCGCATTGAAGAAGTAAGTGAAGGCCAGAATCAATATGGTACGGCTAGAATCCAGGCCACCACCACACAGACTCAAAGTGGTGTCGCCAATGTTTTTGGTGTCACGCCGATTTCGAGCAATGTGTACACCGATGCGTCGAGCCAGTCTTCTTGGTCGGCAGCATCCTCGATCACGCTTGGTCCGAATGACGGTTTGATTGTTGGTTTGGTCAGCGCCCGTGCAACTATCACAAGCATTACGTGGAATGGCATCAACCTGACGGAATCCATCACAGTTCATGGCGGCACACCAACATATCCGCAATCATCCATTTGGGCATTGTTGGATGGTTACACGAACATCGTATCGGGCAGTGAAACCGGAAACTTGGTAATCAACTTCGCTTCCCCGGTCACGGATAAGATCGCAGTCGTTGAAGTAGTACAGGGAATTTCAGAGCTTGTCGATGTAGCGGCAAGCACGGCAACCAGTGGCGACCCAGGAGCAATCGTTGAGACAGATTCTCCATTGAAGTACGTATTCGGTCTCGCCGCAGTCGAAGAGAATTACGCAACGTATACGAACGGCACAGTCAATGCACCATTCACTCAAGGTCAGTTGGCTGGAACTAGCGATTATACAGCTTCCGAAGTCTACTACAACGGAACACCAAGCGGCTATTTGAATGCTGGATTGACCGGCGCTACGTCCGCTCCTTGGTCATTCGCTGTCGCCTACTACAAGTATTTGCCGGTTGTGACTCAGAAGGGAACTTCGAGAATTCAGGTCACAACACCACAGAATCAGACTGGTGTCACCAACATTTACGGCACCACAACACAGACGCAGGATGGTATCACCAGACTTCTGCCTTCGACCTATCGGACAACACAGCAGCCGCAAACTGGTGATTCGAGAATCCAGATCACTACGGGTCAGACGCAAACCGGAACTTCTCGTCTCACTGTAACATCGCAGAGAACACAGTCTGGTACATCCAGAGTCCGCATCACCACGCCACAGACGCAGTACGGTCATTGCTTCATCGGTACGGCTGGACTTCAAAATCAAGTTGGTACAGCCAGAGTCCAGGTCACCGATACCAAGACTCAGAGCGGTGTGTCGCACATCAACCTCCGCACACAACAAGTGCAGCTTGGTGTCGCAAACATTAGAGTCACCACAACACAGGTTCAGAGTGGTCACGCATTCATTCGCACCAAAGGAATGTGGAACCAGCTTGGTGTCGCAAGAATCACGGCGACAACCACACGTGTCCAGGTCGGTAAAGGAACAGTCAATCTGCGGACGCTTCGCACGTTGAATGGTGTCGCAAGAATCCAGGTCACTTCCCCGGCGCAGACACAAAGCGGTATCTCAAGAGTTCGTAGAACGTCGATCTACAATCAGACTGGCGTAGCGAACATCTATGGCACGACGCAACGAGTACAGACCGGCATCACAAGCGTAAGATCTACGTCGAATCAGACTCAGGTTGGTGCTGCTCGTGTCCAAATTAGAACAACGAAGACCCAAACTGGCGTATCTGAAATCAAGGTCACGAACCAACAGAACCAGACTGGTACTTCCAGAGTTCAAGTAACTACCGTTCACGTTCAAGCCGGTGTAACGAACATCCGCCAGACCACGCAGCGCACACAACTTGGTAAGACAAGCATTCTAGCCGTCACTCAAAAAGTTCAGAACGGTATTACCAGAATCCGCCTCACTCGTCTGTATACGCTGACGGGCGAAAGCAGAATCCAGGCAACAACTCAGCGCACACAGATCGGCCATGCTTCTTTGGTTGAGACAACGAATCAGACCCAATCCGGTATCAGCAGAATCCGTATCACGTCGCATCAGACTATCGCTGGTATTTCGAGACTTCGTGCTACAACGGTCAAGACGCAAAATGGTAAGTCTTCGATCCGCAACACGACCACAAAGACTCAAAGTGGCAAGAGCAGAATCCAGATTCGGACGCAGCAGACTCAAGCTGGCGTTTCTAAGCTCACGTCTCTGTCGAGCAAGGTTCAGACCGGCAAATCTTCGATCCGCAACACGACGCTTCGCACGCAAAATGGTAAGACCAGCATTCGCCAGAGAAGCACGCAGGTTCATAGTGGCATCAGCAGAATTCAGATCACGCAATTGCCTTACTACATGGAAGGCAATACGTCGATCCACAACACGACGACCAAGACACAGCATGGCGTCTGCCGCATCCAAAAGACTGACTCGCATACCCTGACAGGCGTAAGCAGAATCCGTCTCACAACTCGTCAGACACAGCATGGTGTCTCCAGAATCTATAACACAACGCCGCAGATGCAACTTGGTGTGTCGAGAATCAAGGTCACGGCGGTTCGCATTGAAACAGGAAAGGCTAGAATCCAACTCACTACGCTTCATAATCAGCACGGTGTCTCAAGAGTTGGA
>Ga0181538_10003828_pt1 | contig 14468 bp, 5 predicted proteins | sample PEATcosm2014_Bin_40_FD_119773 | JGI IMG/M metagenome (GOLD analysis project Ga0181538, IMG submission 119773) | Peatland microbial communities from MTU Mesocosm Facility, Houghton, MI, USA - PEATcosm2014_Bin23_30_metaG | ecosystem: Environmental > Terrestrial > Soil > Wetlands > Peat | place...
ACCTGCGCCGCCAGTATCAGGGACAAAATGAACAGGACAATGATGATGGTCCAGTTCACCCAGTTATTCCAGGGCTTGTTGGCGTACTCGCCCAGAAGTTCTTTATCGTTCAGCAGAAGCTGCAGGAAGACGATCGCCGACGGTAGGATCACGCCGGCCAGCACCTGTACGCCGAGAATAATCAGTTGCAGCGGCGCGCGTGGAATCAGGACGATGCCCGCCGCTGCAGCCACACAAATCAAGTAGAGCGAATAGAATCCGCGCGCCTTGCGCCAGGGCAACTGCAGGCTGTGCGGCCAGCCGCGGACTTCGCCGTAAGCCCAGGCGCTCGAAAGCGAGATCGCCGTGGTGCCCAGCACCGCCGCGTTGATCATCAGCAGCAGGATGAGGTTGCGCATCACCGGCCCCGCGTAAGTGCCGATATCGGCGGCCATCTGCGCCGGATCGGTGAAGCGGAACCCGTGCGCCTGCGAAGCCGCCCCGGCGATCATCATGCACACGGCGGCGGTGACGGTAACGCAAGCGCCCAGGAACGTATCCAGACGGGCCCACTTCAGGTCGGCAAAGCGCAGCCGCTTATCGGCGATGCAGCTTTGCTGAAAGAAAAGCTGCCAGGGCGCGATGGTGGTGCCCACAATCGCGATCACCAGGAACATGAGATCCGGCGTGATCCCGCCCGCGGGATTGGACGGCAACAGCGCGTGCTTCACGATCTGCCCCAGCGGCGGGCCCAACCGGAATGCGATCCAGAACCAGGCGAAATCCAGCAGGCACAAAAATACGACGATGCGCTCCCACCGGCGATAGCTGCCCGTCAGCACCAGCAAGATCAGAGCGGCGGCCGCCAGCGGCACGCCGTACCGGGGGTCCACCCCCATCTTACTCAGCGCCAGATTGATTGCCGCAAACTCAGTCACCAGTGTCAAAAAATTGACCAACTGCAGATCGACCAGCGAGAACAGCCCCCACCACTTGCCAAACCGTTGGTAGATCATGGCGGCGTGGCCCTTGCCCGTCGCGATGCCCAGGCGCACCACCATTTCCTGTATGAAGTAACAGACCGGCAATAAGAGCAGAACGATCCAGAGCAGATGAGTGCCGTATTGCGCGCCGGCCTGGCTATAGGTGGATACCGCGCCCGCATCGTTGTCCGCAACCATGACGATCAGGCCGGGGCCCACGACCATCAGGAAGGTCAGCAGATCGCGCGTCCATTTGGATTTCACCACGCGCCCGCGCACCGGCATCAGTTCTTCTTCCACGCCGGCTGCGGGCATGATCAGTGTTTTATTCGTCATGGCCGTTCCCTCCTTTCTTCCGTCTATGCCGCAATACGGCTGCCAGTCGGGCGCCTCGGAATGAAGGCCCCGGCATAGTTAATGGCTTCCTTCCGGACATCCATGTCCACAATTCAACCCAGGACGTCCAGCCGCCGCCCGCATGCATCCTGCCGCCGGCGAAGCCGGAACGCAGAATACCGCGGGTGCTATCAGTTCAATTGAGGGAGAGGGAAACTGCCGCCTCCACCCCCGCGTTCACCACCAAACAAGCGTGTGGAAGAAGCGCGGGCGAGGCGATAGAGGAGGGTACCGCTACCGGATCACAACCGTTTCTTCCACGATTTGCCGTCCGTACTAGGAGGCTGATCGTCTTTAGGTTCCATATACCTTTCTGGAGGCGAGAGAAGCTGGCGGGAAATGAAAAAGCCATTTCCCCCGGCGCAGAGAAATGGCCAACTATCGCAGAACGATCGCTGACGGATTCCCCAACGGGTCCAAGCTTCAGCACCGCGCGCCGTGAGAGATCCGAAGACCTCAGCCACCTTAGGAAAACCCTTAACCCGGGAATCCCTGGTCTACCCTGATTGCCAGCATCTTTGGATGCTTTAGGGCAGTGGCTTGTTTGCCGCGCGGACGCCTCGCCTACCGAGGATCCATGCAATACAACTACCAATTCCAAATTACCGCTTATATTGTAAGGCTGTCAACAAAAAAATCATAAAAAGTTTCTCATGAGGTTTTGCGAGCCCTGGCATGCTGCCGAAAGAGGATCGGCCCCCGTATGGGTCGAGTTTGTTTGAATGGTAATGCCACAACATTCCGCGCGATGACGTCGGCCGTCGCCAGTCCCTAGCCACACTCTTCGACCAGGAAATCGACCTCAACGCCCGCCGGGTGCGCCAGAAGTAACCTCCGGCTCTTCGCCCCGGCTGACAAACACTTCCACGATTTCAAGGAGAACCGCCGTTTCGAGGATTGCCCGCCCAACTGACCCACGGCCCGCCGACGCCCGCACGTCGGGCGGATTCAGCCAAACGTGACCGGACCCTTCCCTGAAACGTGCTTGGCCTCGCCCGGCTGGCAAGCGAATGCACGATTGCAAGTACAACGCCGCCGCGAACGCCGCGAGGGCCGCGATGGACCATCGCGGCTGCCGAGTCCCGTAAACTGATATGAGCGATGTTGGAACAACTGCGCCGCACCGTATGCAGGATTCCGAAAGGCAGTGTGGCGGCGTACGGCGATGTGGCGCGCGCCGCGGGCTACCCCGGCGCGGCCCGGCAAGTCGCCTGGGCGCTGCACAATGCCAAGGGCGGCATTCCCTGGCACCGCGTGCTGGGCGCCGGGGGACACATCCGCCTCCCAGGGCATGCGGGACTGGAGCAGCGCACGCGGCTTCAGGCCGAGGGCGTCACCTTCCGTGGCAGCCGCGTGGACATGGCCCGCCACGGCTTCGATTTCGACGCGAAACGGAAGCGGCCATGACGCCCGCATAACGCTATGATCGAGAATATGCGAACCACGGCCCTCGTTTGGCTGGTCTTCGCGCCGCTCTGCGCGAGCATTTGTGCTGGCAATGGGCAAAGCACTCCTGCGGCCGATGCCCGCCAATCCGCCAGGTCCGCCATCTTCCTCTTCGGGCCTGCGGGCGCGGAAGCCGCGCGCCAGGCCGCCCGGACTGCCGTGGCCGTCTCCCGGCATTGGCTAAGCCAGCCCGGCTCCACGGCCGAACTTCGCCGCAGCGGAAGCGTCGATGCTTTACCGCTCGCAGCCCAGACCCGTGCCAAGTCGATCGAGCCGGCGTTCCTCAGCGCCGCGCGCGAAGCCCGCGACACCGATCCGGAGACGTTCCTGAATTCGCTCGATCGCGCCGCGCAGTCCCTCGCCAGCCGCCCCGGTCTGCGTATCCTGGTGACGGTCGTGGAGACACCGCCGCTATCCTTCGATGCCGAGACGCAGCTCAAGCAGACCATCGACTTTTGCAAGTCCAATTCCATCCGCGTGGTCGTGCTCGATCCCGCCGCAGTCCCCTCGAAGTACGCGAGCCGCTCTTTTCTGGCGCTCGGGGAAGCCACCGGCGGCGCGCTGATCCGCGACCCCAAGGCGCTGGACGCCACCGTGCTCATCGCCTCCGCCGGATCGAAGACGGCGGAATCGGCCTACGAAGCGCCGCTCGCGCCAGAGCCTGTCGCCGCCGCGAACCTGCCCGATTTGCCAACCGACTTGCCCGTGCACACGCGGTTCATGCGCATCTCGCCGCGCAGTTCGCAGAGCTTTAACACGCAGGTGAGTGTATCGGCGGGCCAAGGCGGCTTCACCACAATCGAGGGCCTGAATACTGAAGACACCACCGGACCCATGCGCGGCTTGTTCCTGGTCGAATCGCCGGTGAACGCTTTGCATTTCGATGTCGACGACAATGCCGGCACATATACCGCGCGCGCCCGCCTCACGCAGATCGCCCGCAACGCATCGGGCAAAATCGTATGGCAGGCGAGCAAGCCTGTAACTCTGCACGGCCCGCTCAAGAAACTCGGTGCCCGGCACGACGGCAATCTGTATTACCTGCGGGAAGTGGTCTTGCCCGCGGGCAAGTACACCCTGGAAGCCTCCGTGGAGGACCTGATCGCCGGCAAGCGCGGCGCCGTGCGCGAGCCACTGCGCACCGGTATGGGCACGCCTGGCTTTACCGTCAGCGATGCGCTGGTGGTGCGGCCTTTCAATGGCGCGGGCGACAGGTTCGAGGCCGATCAGGTGCTTCAGTACGATGGCAATGCCATCTCCCCGATTCTCGATCCCGTCTTTAGCGCCAACCAGCCGTTCACGCTGCAGATCTACCTGATTGTCTACCCCGACATGTATGGCGCACAGCCGCAGATGAGCCTGGAGATCCTGCGCAACGGGCGCGTCGTCGGCCGCAGCGACCTGCCTTTCACCGACAAGATCCACAACGAAGCGGTCGAGGGCGGCGGTATGTCTTCCATCGTGGGTGAGCAGAAACACGAATTCCCTTACCTGGCGACCTTGCGCGGCATCCAACTCAGCCCGGGCGACTATGAGGCGCGCGTGACCGTTCGCCAGGGCCGCAACGCTCTGACCCGGCCGGTGAGTTTTCGCGTCCTCGGCAACGAGCGCACCGCCGTTCTCGCTTCCGCCGGGCCTACCGCCGCGGCCGCGGCTGCCCATCAAGAAGCCGCCGAAGGCGCCGAGGTGACGCTGCCCGAGGTCGATCCCGTACACCTGGCCGCGGACGCCGGCGTCCTCGCCGCCCCCGAGCAGCAGAAGGTCTGGGACGAAGCGGCCGCCAGCGCCTTGTCGTACTCCTCGCGCCTGCCCAACTTCCGCTGCAACCGCGAGACTCACCGCCTTACTGCCCCCGTGAAGAGCGCCGAGCGTTTCAGCGAAAGCGACACTTTCATCGAAGAACTCACCTACGAGAGCCCCAAGGAAACGTATCGCACCCTGGAGGTGAACGGCCAGAAGTCCAGCGTGCAGCGCGAGGCGCTCAAAGGTGTGCACTCGCGCGGCGAGTTCGGGTCCATGCTGAAGTCCATCTTTCGCCCCGAAGCCGCAGCTCACTACAAGTGGTCGGGCCGTGCCATGACCGGCGGCGTTCTGTGCGACGTCTTCGACGTGGACGTACCTGTCGCGCGCTCGAACTTCATTCTGACTTTCAACCTGCGCCAGGAGATCGCCGGCTTCCATGGCCGCGTGTTCGTCGACGAAGACACCGGACTCGTGCGCCGCATCGTATTGCAAGGCGCTGGATTGCCGAAGGACTTCGGGCTGCAGTCGCCCACTTTTTCCCTCGAATACGGAATGGTGCGCATCGGGGCCGAAGATCACCTGCTCCCCTTGCGCTCGGTTCTCCAGGTCCGCCAGGGCAAGCAGATCGCGCGCAACGAAACCCAGTTCCGCGATTATCGCAAGTTCGAAGCTTCTTCGCAGATCAAGTTTCAGTAAGTCGTGGAATGACTTCCAAACCGGGAGCTGGACTTGAGCTAGGCTACTGAGTCTCGCAGAACGCGGGTGACAGGTCGCCGGGCGGACCGCTGCGAACAATGTGGGGTGGACTCTGAAGTCCGCGCGGAGATCTCAGCTGCGCATTGGCAAGGCTAGCGGAAATGTCCAGGCGGGACTGGAAGTCTCGGCCCAGAGGGCACCCCGGCTGGGAGCCTTTTTTGATCTCGTCGTTGAAAGCCAGTTGACTTTGGCCTTTGACTCGGTAAAAGACATTTCTGAGCCTTTTTGTTGTGTGCCAGCCTGTTTTGTGTTGGCGCGCACTTTTGCTAGCGGGCGCGCTTCTAATCTGCCAGGCGGATGATTTTTTTCTGAATGGCGTACTGCACCAATTGCGCCTTATTGTGAATGTCGAGCTTGCGCATCAGGTTGAATTTGTGCGCCTCAATGGTTTTGACACTCAGATCCAGTGTGCAGGCTATCTCCTTGACCGAATTGCCTTCCGCCAGGAATTTGAGGATTTCCAACTCCCGCCGCGTGAGGGTATTAAACCGCGGCTGGCGGGTGGCGGACCGCACCCGGCTGCGGAAATCGTCCACCAGGTGAGAGAGCATACGCGGACTCAGATAGCTTCCTCCGCGGTGCACTTCGCCTATGGCCGAAACCAGTTGCTCCGCCGGACTGTCCTTCAACAGGTACCCGCTGGCGCCCGCTTCCATGCATTCCGCCAGGTAGTCTTCATCGTCGTACATGGTCAGGAACAGCACTTTGGTCTCAGGCCGGCCTTTGCGGATCTGGCGGGTGGCTTCGAAGCTACTCATCCCCGGCATGCTGACGTCCATCAGTACCACATCGGGCCGGAGTTCCGCGGCCTGCGTGATTGCATCCGCCGCATTGGCGGCCTCGCCCACCACCTCCAGGTCCGGTATGGCGGAAAGCAGGGTCCTAATCCCCTGCCGAAAGAGCGTGTGATCGTCGGTTAGTAGCGTTCGAATTGCCATAGTCGCCTCATCCAGTCCTAGCAGGCTGAAGCCTGCCTTACCGGCTGGAACTGAGGATCGCTAATGGCGGGAAATCGGTAAGCGCATCGAAATCGTGGCGCCACGCCCGGGACTGCTGCGGATCTCCAAGCAGCCTCCCAACAGGGCGACGCGCTCGCGCATGCCCTTCAACCCGAAGGACTTCGGTTTAGCCACCGCGCGCTCTACATCGAATCCGACGCCGTCATCCTCGACGTTCAGTTCCAATAATGTATCGGTGGATCTCAGTAAAAGGTTTACCCGCGAAGCCCCGGAGTATTTGGCGATGTTTTGATAGCACTCCTGCACCACCCGGTAGATGGCGGTTTCCGTCTCGCGCGGCAGTCGCGCGCCATATTGGCTCAGCCGCAGGCGCAGCTTAATAGGATAGAGCTTTCGGAAACGGGCGCTCAGGTGGCGGATGGCGGCCGACAGGCCCAATTCCTCTACCGCCGACGGGTGCAGCGCCGCGATAATGCGCCGGACCTCCCCGATGATCCGCTCGGCCACCTCGCGCGCCTCGGCCAGCTTCGGCTGCAGATCGGGGGGCGCGCGCTTCTCCAGCATTTCCAGGTGCAAGCGCAGGAACAACATGGATTGGCCGGCTTCGTCGTGCAGTTCGCGGCTGATCCGCCGGCGCTCTTCCTCTTCGGCCTGCAGAAGGTGGGCCGCCAGGGAGCGCACCTGCTCCTCGCGCGCCGCCAGATCCCGGATCAGGCGGGTGCGGTCCGCGCCGCGCAGGCAACGCTCCGCGAAAGCGTTCAGCAGATCCAACTCGCGCGGCAGCCACCGGTAGGGCGTGGGAAAACCGAATTGGACGAGTCCGGCCAGGTGGCCGCCCGAGAAAAACGGAATGGACCAGTAGGATTGAAAGACGCCGCGCATCCCCGCATCCAAAACCAACTCCTCGTCCGGGCTGCCGGTTGCGATGTAGCAGGGCTGTGCCAGCCGCTTCAGCACACGCGAGGCTATCGGAGGACGATCCGTTAGCGGGATCATGCGGCCCGCCTGCGCGCGAAACGTGCGGGTCAGGATCAGGATGAAACGGTGCAACAGATCGTCCAGGCCGGCGGCCTCCGTCTCGGCGCGCAGCAGGCCGTAGAAGGCTTGGGTTTCCGCCTCGCGCACCTGATAGTAAGCGTTGTTGATGGCCAATAAAGTTCGGAAGTGCAGTTGCTGCCGGACGGCTTGGAGCGCCGCATGCTGTCGCGGGTAACGCTTGGCCAGTAGGCGATCGAGCTCGCGGTCGTATTCGCGCAGGGCCTCCACCACCTCCATCGGCGGGACGTTCAGCTTGGCCAGGCGCCGGCCGTTGTAGGCCACCTGCTCGAAGAAATCGGCGACGGGCCTACCGGCCGATACCACACGCGCCGCTGCCCCCGAGGTGATCAGCAAGAGCGCCTTGAGCTGCCGTCGATCGCACGGCTGGGCCGGCGCCGCGGCTTTCATATAGCGCCGCAATGCGGCATCCAGGCGCGGCAGGTGCGGTTCGACGAGACGGGCGAAGTGCCCCAACTGCCCGGCTAGCGGCTCGCCGAACATGTTGGCGGTATCCGCGGCTTGAGAGTGTACCAATAGTACAGGTGGGTACAGGTGCGGAATGTTCTCGCCATCCGAATGGCGGGGCAGGCGGTTTCGCCCGCCTTGCTGATCCTCGGTACAGCCAGCCGTAGCCGACGCGGGCGCCGCGGCGGTATGTTATGAGCCTTTCGTTGTGTTATCCACGCCGGCTTGCGACAAAACTTTCTTCGCTTCTCTCAACTGCCCATTTGCCTGCAATGCGTCCGCGTACGCTTGCGCGGCCGTTTTCTGCCGGACCGGATCTTTTTGCAACGCCTTGTACAGTTGGGTGTACGACTTCCTTGCGTTGGGGAAGTCTTTCAAGTAAACATACGCGACCACGATGTTCCGGATGGCGAGCTGGTAACTCAGGTCATTGTATGCCTCGGCTGCCCAGAGAGCCGCCATCCGCTGGTAAACTTGGAGCGCCCTCTGAAAGTTCTTGTGATCGCGCAGCAGCTCGCCTAAGAAGCTGAGGGTCTGAGTGAGCTCATCGCGCCGGCGGCCTTGCTCGGTTTGAATCGTCAGGGAGCGCTCGGCGGCTTCGATGGCCCGCTCGCCGTCCCCCTGCATGTGATACACGTTGGCGAGCACGCTCAGAGCCAGGCTGGCTTCGTCGCTTTTGGGTCCCGCACTCGTCTCGAAGATCCGCAGGGCCTGTCGCGCGTCTTCGGCCGCCTTGTCGTACGCCTGCCTGCCTTCATAAAAGACCGCGAGGTTGTAGGACCCCCAGCCTGCTTCCGTGCTGCTATCACCGAAGATGTCGCGGCGCAGTTTCAGGTTGGACTCGTATAGTTCCTTAGCCTTGTCATACCATTTCTCTTGCGCATATGCCCCGGCGATCCGATCGAACTCGGCTACGGGCGGAGGATTCTCCCGGGTGAAACCGCCCTGCGAAGTAAGCTCCAGGCAATGGGCGAAATCAGCGTTTGCCTCATCCGTTTTGCCGTCGCTGAGCTTCAAATTCCCGAGATTGAAGAGCACGGACGCCGTTATGGTTCGCGGCGCACCGGGCGCCTTCTTCAGCAGCGCGTAAGCCTCTTCGAAGCGCGATTCGGCTTGGTCGAAATTGCGTTCCGCCTGAGCCACCCTGCCGAGGCCGTTGCGAGTTGCCGCGTAATTCGGGCTGTCCCCAAGCCCGGCCTGCTTCAAGGTCTCGCCGGCCCTCTCAAGCCAGGGACGCGCAGCGGGGTACTGCTTCTCCTGCACATATATGTCCCCCAGGGACTGCATGGCTACAGCCAATTGCACCGGCTTCCCGTCCTTTTCGCGGAGCTTCTCCGCCTTTAGCAGATATTTCTCGGAATCCGACAGCCGGTTCACCGCTTGCGCCCGCACAGCCAACCATTCATAGACTTCCGCGGCTTGCGCGTTCTTATTTTCCATGGCGCTGACTTCGGCGAACTCGATCCGCGTTTGAATCGGGACCGCTCCGGGCGCCGCACCGTCCAGAAGCATCTGCAAAGCCTTTTCCGCCATGGCGTACCGTTCCCGGGCCTGGAGTTTCTGAGCGCTGTTTTCCAGAATGCGGATTTCGTCAGCCGTGAGCCGGGAGCCCTCTTTGGCGCGCGCCGTGAGCCATGCATCCAGGACCGCCTCATCCGGGCCTGCCTCCACGGAAGCCTCTACTATCGTGAGCCTGATGCGTTGGAGCTCCGCTTGCGAAAAACCGGGCTTATTCGCGACTCTGAGCGCAGCTTTCAGGGCGTCCATGCTCTTTTGCCCTTGCTTTTTGGCCGCGTAACAGTTCGCGAGCCTCTCCCAGGACTGCGCGGCGGGCTGGTCGGAAAGGCTTGGCAGCACGGATGGGTAAAGGCCCTCTGCCTCCTGGCACTTCTGCTGGCCAAATAAGGAATCGGCAAGCCCCTTTTGCGCCTCGGAGCGCTGGGCGTTTCCCAGCTTCTCACCGGCAGCCAGGATCTCGCGAAACTTGCTGTCCGCTTCGGAATAGTTCTTGTCCGCCAGACTGATTTCCGCCGCGGCCATCGCCACGGGCAGTCGTTCGGGGTCCGCCACCGGCAGTTTCTGGCCGCGCAGCCCCATCCATTCGGCGATCATGGTCCCAGCCTCGGGATTCTTGTCCTCCCCGTGCAGAACCAGGGCCAGGCCGCGCACCGAGTCAGCGTGCAGGCGCGTCTCACGCGGCGCGCCCAGGAGCGTGTCGCGATACAGCGTCTCGGCTTCCGGCAGCTTGCCCTGTTCCGCGAATAAGCTGGCCTCCTCAAAGCGCGTGGCAGCCAAGGCGGGAGAATCTTTGTCCAGTTTTGCTTTCTGGATGCCGATGGCTTCGTCGAAAGATTTCTGGGCCTCCGCGAAACTCCCCTTCATGCGATACGCGCGGCCGAGATACTGAAGGGTGGTCGCCAGGCTCGGGTGTTGCCCGCCCAGGATCCGCCGCTGAGTTTCTTCGGCATCCTTGAACTTGTTAATCGCCCGATCGACTTGCCCCTCGGCAAGATCCACCAGCCCCAGATGATCCTTCATGATCGCCATTCCGGGATGTTGTTCGCCGCGCATATCTCTCATGGTGTCCAGGTTTTCCTCGAAATCCTGCCGCGCGGCTTTCAGGTTCGACTTCGCCAGTTCCAGCATGCCGTGCGCGTCCTCGGCGCGTAGATAAGCATCGCTGTTGGGGAAGCGGCGCGAGACGTCTTTGGCCCTCTGGATCTGTTGCTCTGCCGGGCCGAGCCTGTCGTTAGCCAATTCGATCAGTCCGATGCCCGTCAACGCCTTCCCGGCCAGGGGATTTTCCGGCGCCCGGCGCCCGGTGATCGCGAGTGCCTCTTCATACCGTTGACGGGCCTCGGAAAAATGCCCACGCTCCCGCTGCAGGTCTCCGGCCACGATGTCGACGAAGGCGCGCTGCCGGGATTGGCGGGACTCGGTATCGTTGGCGGTCCCCAAAGCTTGTTCGATCCGTTCGTCCGCCTTCGCGGAATCACCCTGCAGGCGCGCCAAATCGCTCGATCCAGCCAGGCACGACGCCAGGATCCGCTCGCGCTCCGCTCCCGGCTCGGCCTGCCGGACGGTACGAATCGCCGCTTCGTAACTTCCGTCCGCCGCGGGGTACTGGCCTTTGGCCTTCTCTGCTTCGGCTTCCAGGAACTGCATCAGCGCGTGTTCCGTCGGCGACGAGGATAAGGATGGTAACGCTTGCGCATCTCTTACGTCTGCGAGGGCATTGTCATAGTGGCCCGCGCAAACTGCGGCCTCCGCCAGCCGCGCGCGTGTGTCCAACTCTTGCCTTTGGGTGGCCACATTCCTGGCAGTGGCCGCATTCAAGGCTCGTTGGAAAGAGTCCTCCGCCTTTTGGCACTCGCCCCTCTCCAAGAAATCGTTGCCGCTTTGCATGTCCGCGCGATAGTCCTGCGCTTGGAGGGAGAGCCACGCAACGCAAGCCAGCGCGCTCGCCGTGGCGAGGGAATGCGGACGTAAGGACATAAAAGGCAACCCCGAAAACCAGAATATCGGATGTCTGTTATTTTTCCGCCCTGTAGATCAGCGTGAAGTGCTCCAGCGGCGTGGAGCCGGAATAGCGAAGCCGGAGCTTGTAGCTATTCTGCGCGGAGGGGTACGTCTCGACCTTGAGGCCGTCCTTCTTCAATCTCTCGGACTCCAGCTTTACCAGCTTGCCGGGCAGTTCGCCCGCCATTGTGCCTAGCGAGCAAGACGCGCCTTGAATCTCCAAAATCTCTTCGGGGGCCAAGCGGCCCCGCCACTGGATACGATCCTGTTGCCCCCATTCCGTGCCGCGTTTGACATTAATAGTGACCACCACCGGGCAGGTTCCCCCCTGGCCGAGGAACAGGATGGTCGAGATCTCGGCGATTTTTATTGCCTCGGTGCTTACGCTGATACTCAGTCCGCCGGTCACCTTCTTAACATGGAACCACTCCTGCATGCTTGGGTTCTGCCATTGCGCTCGAACTAAGGGCAGTAGGTTCTCCGGGATGGAGATTAGCTTCGGGCTCGGCGGCGGTGCGCCAACCTGCCAAATCCCAAAATCAACGGGCGGCACATTCTGCAGCGCCGCCCAATCCACTACAGGCGGTTTAGGCGCCGGGGCAGAAGGTTTAGGCGCCGGGACAGAAGTAGACGTCTGATCGACCGGGGGCGCTGGCGTAGCGCTAGGCGGCCGGCTGGATGGCGGCCGCAGGATGAAATATCCCAGCACGATCACCGCAAGCGCCGCGGGCGCCATGAAAACCGGTCTGCGATAAATCGGCGGCGCCCACACCGGCTTGCTGACAAAGGCAGGCGCGACAATGGGCGCTGGCGGCTTGACTGGCTCTGCCACAGGCTGGCGCGGAGTTGTGGCGGCCGCTTCCGTTTTGCCTGGAAGTTTCGTCTCCGCCGCGGGCGGGGCTGGGATCGCCGGCATCAACTTGGTGGGTTGTTCGGCGGCCCCGAACAAACGTGTGGCGAGACCTTCGGGTTCGCGTCCTGGCTGCTCCTGCCGTTGCGGCTGCGGGCTAGCTTGCTGAGGAAGCTCCCGCTGCTTGCGCGCCTCGGCTTCCCTGCGCTCCTGTTCCTTGCGTGCGATCTCGCGCGCCTCGGCCGCCTTGCGCTCCTGTTCCTTGCGCTCGATCTCGCGCGCCTCGGCCGCCTTGCGCTCCCGCTCCTTGCGTTCGATCTCGCGCGCCTCGGCCGCTTTGCGCTCCTGTTCCTTGCGTGCGATCTCGCGCGCCTCGGCCGCCTTGCGCTCCTGCTCCTTGCGTGCGATCTCGCGCGCCTCCGCCGCCTTGCGTTCCTGCTCCTTGCGTTCGATCTCGCGCGCTTCGGCCGCCTTGCGCTCCTGCTCCTTGCGTTCGATCTCACGCGCCTCGGCCGCCTTGCGCTCCTGCTCCTTGCGTTCGATCTCGCGCGCTTCGGCCGCCTTGCGCTCCTGCTCCTTGCGTGCGATCTCGCGCGCCTCCGCCGCCTTGCGCTCGCGCTCGCGAGATTCCTCTTCGGCGCGCGTGCGCTGCTGGGAGATCGTTCGCTGCACCTGCGCGGCGCGCTTGTGCCCGGCTTTCACAAGCGGAGCCAAAATCTGGTCGGCCTCGCTGAATTGCGACTCGGCGGCCAGTTGACGAGCCTTTTCCAGCGCCTTCAAGTAATCCCTGCGTTCGTCGGTCTCGGCCTTCAGGGCCTTCCACTCAGGCGTCGCGGCAAGCTGTTCGCTGGACCCCGCAAGCTGCCGTGCAGCGCCTTCCACATCGTCGCGCGAAAGGCTTTGCCGTACGCAGGCAGTGAGAGCGGCCAGCGCCTGGGCGCGTTGCACGCGCGCTAACTCGGCTGCCAATTGCTCGATACCCGGCTCGCCGCGGAATTCCTTGCGGGCCTCATCGATCAACGCGCCGCATTTGTGCAAATCGCCCTCGGCAAGCGCTTTTTGAATAGCCTGGGTGGCGGTGCGCAGCTTTTCGGCGCGGGCTATCCGGTCGAGCTCCAGGCGGATCTCGCTGGCGGCCAGCCGCAGCTCACTGCGGCGCGGATACTGCACAATGGCCTGCTCCAGCTCCTCCACCGCGTCGCGCAATTTACGGGACGCCCGGAGCGCCTGCACCTTGGCCAGAACGCCATCGACGGCCTGCTGTTCGCGGCGCCTTCCAGCGGCTCTCTGGGCCGCCGTGAGCAAGCTTTCCAGATAGGCTTCGGGGCCAACCTCCGCCAGCGTACCCTGCAGCAGTTCCACGGCCAGAATCGGGTCCGATTCGAGCAGAGCCGTCGCGCGCCGGGAGGCTTCGTTGATCTTGGCTCGCCGTTGCCCCTCTTGCAACTCGCCGGCGATCTCCGTAACCAGATCCTGAAACTCCTTACAATCGGGGTATTCGCTTGCGGCAGCCTGGGCGGCCTGTAACGCCGGTTCCAGAGATCCTTCGCGGTGGAGTCGCCCGATGTGGGCCGCCGCCATGGCGATGGCGTCTGCACGCTCGCGCGCGGCCTTCGCCTGTAACAGGTTTTCCAAAGCAGCCTGCAGCTCCGGGTCTCCCGGATAGCGCGCCAGCGCCGCGTCGAGTTTGGCGTGCCCCGATTCGAACTGCTCTTGCCGCGCAAGGTCGCCCGCCTCCCGCGCGATGCGCGCGATCTCCGCTGCCCGTTCCCGGCGCGCCAACTCCTCGCCAAGCTCCTTGAACCGTTCCGGGGCGCCTGGCAAGTCCGCATAGCCGGTGGCGAGCGACTGGATAACGGCGCGCGCTTGCGCCAGGTTGCCGGCATGCATCGCGGCGCGCGCGGACACCACTCCCTCGTCGAAACTCTTCTGCAACTGTATCAGGTTGAATTCCGCCTGCGCCGCGCGCACTCGTTCGCGCTCTGCGGTGATTTCCGGCAATTCTCCCTGCTCTTCGGCCACCTTGTCCAGGATCCGATAGGCCTCGTCGAAAAGCTGTTTGTCGGCGCAAGCCGACGCGACTTGCAGAGCTTCGCGCAAGCGCCGCTCCCGCTTCGCCAGTTCCTCGCGCAGCCTCGCGAGCACCTGGGGCGCCTGGGTGTTGTGAGGATCGATTTCGAGCGCTTCGGCAGCCTTGGCAACCGCTATTCTGAGATTCCCTTGCCGTTTCGCCTCCCCGAGCAACTGCACGGCGCGCTTGAGCTTATTCTGCTCGCGGAGGGCGTTTTCCAGGCGCTCCCGAATCGTGTCGGTCTTATCCAGTTGCAGCGCGGA
>Ga0181538_10003829_pt1 | contig 14465 bp, 15 predicted proteins | sample PEATcosm2014_Bin_40_FD_119773 | JGI IMG/M metagenome (GOLD analysis project Ga0181538, IMG submission 119773) | Peatland microbial communities from MTU Mesocosm Facility, Houghton, MI, USA - PEATcosm2014_Bin23_30_metaG | ecosystem: Environmental > Terrestrial > Soil > Wetlands > Peat | place...
CACTCGATCAGGCGCGCGATTTGGGATTATCGGTTAAAGTTATTAGCGGCGATGCGCCTGAAGTGTGCGGCGCAGTTGCCTATGCGCTTAAACTGATTGATGATCCGAAAAAAGTAGTTACTTCAAAAATATGGCAAGCAGCCTCCGTAGAAGAAAAAGAACGGCTGGTGCAAGAAAATGCTGCGTTTTCTCGCGTGTTGCCCGATGAAAAAGCAGAGATTGTGCAGATGCTCAAACAACACAAGCGCGTTGGTTTCATGGGCGATGGGCTTAATGATTTACCCGCTTTGATGGCTGCGGACGTCGCGCTCGTGGTGGAAGGATGCCCGGACGTGGTGCGTGAAGCGGGCGATATTATTCTTCTCAATCGAAGTCTTGTTTCGGTAGTACGTGCGGTTAAGGAAGGAAGAACCGTGCTGGCAAACACGATGAAATATATCAAAACAACCTTCTCGCCGAGCTTCGGCCACTTTTATGCGCTCACGATCGCATCATTATTCGTGAAATTTGTGCCGATGCGTGCCATACAATTATTATTGCTCAACTTCTTGAGCGATTTTCCCATGATTGCATTAGCAACCGATACGGTAGAGCCAGAAGCATTAAGTCGGCCGCAGCAATACAATGTAAAAAACATTATGTTTATCTCGGTCATTCTCGGACTTGTCAGCATGATCTTTGATTTTATGTGTTTTGCTTATTTCTTTAAAAAATCAGAGGCAGCATTGCAAACCGGCTGGTTTATCGAAACGGTGTTGACCGAAGTTCTTTTTATTTTTTCTATTCGTTCACGCACTCTATTTTTCAATGCAACGCGCCCTTCACTGGCGCTTTGCATCTGCTCATTACTCGTAATACTTGGCACCATTGCCATACCCTATACGTCAGTTGGCCAGCAGCTCTTTAGTTTTATTGCGCTTGATATGCAATCACTTGCCTTTATATTTGTGTTGGTCGTGATCTACTTTATCTGCGTGGAATGCATAAAATATGGCTACTATAACAGCTCCTATTTCAAGACCCATTCGAGACATTCTGAGTCGCGCTACACTTGACTCAGAACCCTCAGGGCGAGCGGAGAGGGAAGTAAGGCGTAGTGAATTGTAAAATTCAAAACGCTGTGCCCCCTTTTACCCTTCGACACAATTTTTATTTTATCCTTCAGACAAAATAAAAATCACTCAGGGCGAACGGGGGAGAAAGGTTATCATCTCCGTTCGTCCTGAGGCCGAGCTCCGTTAAGGAGCGATGGAGCGAAGGATTGACCTTCAACAAGGCCTGCTATATTCTCCAATCTATTCATATCCGATCTAACCCCTATATCGCGAGGTCCAATGGTTCTGCATATTCTGATATCCTTATTATTGTTGTTATCCAGTTCTCTCAACGCTTCAACTCCCCATACGATTGCCATTTTAGGTTTGGGCGGGCGGTGCCAAATGTTATTACTCGAATTTCTGCAGCAACAGAGTGACATTCGCGTGGTGGCCGTGTGCGATGATCATGCCTCGGCATCATTCAATTGGTTTGCCACTGTGTTGCAGCGTGGCGGTGGGTTGGGCATACGCTCTTATTTGAAGATGTTTGAAGGCGCAAATGTATATCCCGATACACAAGAAGGCATCAAAAAATTGTTCCAGCAACATCCGAACGTCGACTCAGTCTTGATCACGTCTGCAAACGATAAACATTTCAAACATTTAAATGCAGTATTGGCACATTCAACCTGCAAAAACATTTATATTGAAAAGCCACTCTTTCACACGCTGCAAGAGTATCAGGATTTTAAAGTGAGTCGTGATGATGCGATGATTGCCATTGGCTTGACGCTCCGCTATTCAAATATGGCAAAAATAGTTGCCGAAACATTACAAGAAAACAAAAATCAATTGGGCGCAGTGCATAAAGTAAAATCATGGGAACGGCTTTCGCTTGGGCATGGCATGACCATCATCATGATGAACTGGCGCCGTTCTATCAATCAATCGGGCGGATTGCTCCTTGAAAAATCAATTCACGATCTTGATTTGAGCCTGTTCTTCATGCGCTCGCTCGGTATCGATCCTCAAGAAATGGTCATTAATACTACAGCTGATCATCGCTTGTATAAAAAATCACAGAAGAAAAAATTGATCGATACCGTGAATGCGAGCCCAGAACTGCAAGAATCAATCTCGCGCTGGATTGGTGTGCCATTCCAACGAGTGATTAACTTTGTTCCTGATGCAAAAGGTTATCTTGATATTGGTGGCACGATTGAAAAAGTGTTTGCCGATTTCCCGGATAACGACAACTTTAAAAAATCAGACATCATTCCTGATCGCCAGGTATTGAGCGCGACGTGCAAAACAGCATCAGGTGCATCAGTGGCATACGAACTTGAAGTTGATATGAGTGGATTAAGAACATCGTCTGAACGCGGCATCTATTTCGAGTGTGAGCGGGGCACGGTGCTGGTGGATATCAGCAATAGCATGATGGACATTAAGTTTTATGATGGCACTTCACGCTCGGTTGATTTACAGACCAATAATAGCATGCATGCTGGGGGTGATGCATACATCGCACAACTCATGCTCGGCACGCTCCCTGCAGGCCGCTACAAAGCAACGCTTAAGGATGAAGTGGTGCAGTTGGCAACCTTCATGGGATTACTCTCTGAAGAGCAGGCGGTTGGCAAACGCAAACAGGGTGCGCGCATTAGAAAGAGCGGCGACAAGTGGGCGATACAATAACAAAGGAATCATATGAACAAATATATAGTTGGAATCTTATTCACCGGCGCAGCTGTTGGCGGTGCGCTCTACTTTTTCAAGCAAGCTGAAAAACCTCATTTTGGTACGGTCATAATCTTGAACGGACCTTCGGGTTCCGGTAAGAGCACCATTCAGCGTGAGTTTCAAAAATTAATGTTGCCCAACCTCTGGGTGAAAGTTGGTATCGATAATCTCTTTGATATGCCGCTGCCGGATGTTACTGCCGAGAATATGGAACAATGGCAGACTAAAAATCCAATTCGCTGGGTAGAGCATGGCTATGATGTGAATGGCAATCCAGTGATCTCGCTTTTCGTAGGCGATGAAGGTCAGAAGGTTGTTCATGGCATGAACAGTGCAATTGCTGCATACGCGCGCAATGGCTGCAATGCGATTGTGGATTACATTGCCTATAAAGAAGATTGGCTTAAGGATTTGAAAGAAAAACTTGCTGACATCAAAGTTTATTATGTTGCGGTTGATATTCCGCTTGAAGTGCTTGAGCAGCGCGAAATTGCGCGTGGCACTTCTCCAAAAGGCCATGCACGCAGCCATTATGCTACCGTTTATGGGGATATGAAGTATGATCTGAGAGTGAATTCTCATATGCATAACGCAATAGAAATTGCACAGCAATTGAAGAACATGATTGAAAAATAACTGGAATTTAAATGACATCATATACTGATAAATATCGAGAGATTATCGTACCTATAATTTTAAAACATTTACCCAATGCAAAAATTATTTTGTATGGGTCTCGCGCACGAAAGCAAGAACGAATAGGATCTGATATTGATGTTGCCATTGACATTGGCAAGCAAATTGAAAGCCATACAATGGCATTAATTCGAGGCGATGTAGAAGAATCTAGTTTGCCGATCTCTTTTGATATTGTTGATTTTCATGCGGTATCAGAGGATATGGTAGAAGCAATTAAAAAGGATGGGGTTATATGGCAGAAATAGCTAAGAAAATAGCAATCATCAATAAAGCGTTAGTCACGCTTAAGCGCAGCATTGAATTATCTGAGGAGTGCGAAAAAGCATTCAAAAATGATTCAAGCGTAAGAAATAAAGAATTTTTTATTGGTATGCGAGATTCTATGATTCAACGTTTTGAGTTTAGTTTCGATCTTTTCTGGAAGACTCTCAAAGTTTATTTAACCGAAGTTGAAAAGGTAGTGTCGGATTCAGCCTCCCCTCGTCTTATATTGAGAGATTGCGTCCAGAATGGTGTGATGTCTGAGACCGAAGGAAACCAGGCTATGGACATGTTGGATAGCAGGAACATGACCTCTCATACATATCGCGAAGAGATAGCAGTTTCGGAAGCAGAAAAAATTCCCGAATACTATAACCTCATGCAGACCGTTACGAATCGATTAAAAATTGATTAAAAAAAGAGCCCGCGATAAGCGGGCTCTTCTCATTTAATGCGCATCAAATCTAGTATTGAGGGAATGGACGTTTTGCACCAATGGTGATGGTTGTGCCATCAAACTTAGTGAGCGAATAACCGCTGAAATTAACGTTACGGCAGTATGCTTCATCTTGCAGAATTGCGAGCGCAACTTGTTCGCCGAGCAAGATACCTTGCGTGCCATCTGAACGATAGTGAACGCCAGCAGTATTGCGGCCGATTGCAATGTTAGATGCAAGTTTATTAAGTTCGTTGCCTACGGTGAGATTTTCATAGGTTGGCACGAGTGTTGTGTTTGTTGGATCTGGTTCAACAGAATTTGGGATTATAAAACCTTCATTAAAGAACGCCTTCAGAATAGTGACGCATGCACCGGCAATGACGGCGTGCGCAGCAGGATATGATGGATGGCTTGGCGATCCTTCTGGGTATGCAATAGGCAAGAAATAGGATCCATAGGTAGAGAATATCATAGGTAATGCAGCTGAATTCATGAGTTCCTGATTGAGGCCGAAATTTTCAGCACCCGTTTGTTGTTGATTTACATAAAAGCCAACAACTTCTGGGCGTAATTTACGATGCACTTGCCACTTGAAGTACCAAGCTGCACGCAATGCCATTTCAGTAGCAACGTTAATCATGTAACAAACGTCGGCAGCAGCATAGGTTACGAATGCTTTTTGGGTTGGATTATTAAGATATGGATTATTGGCATCGAGGGCTGCACTGCCAAAGCCAAATAAAATCAGTGCGGCATTAACATACGTTGTCGAAGGATTATCTTGATGCACATAATCAGCAAGGTCTCTACCGCATCTGATGAACCAACGCTGGGATGTATTATATGTTATCCCCGCGCCTATTGGCGCACCGCCATTTTGGATTTGAAACCAATCATTAAAGGTAGTCATAAAATCATTATTCGTGGTTAATTGAGGCACTACTTGCGCTTGATACGTGATACCAGCAGTTGGCAGAACGGTATTGCTATAGTTAGGTGCTGGTCCATACGGCACTGCAAGATATAAGAATTGAGAAATGTAAGGCCCAACTAAATCACCGGGCGTTAACCCGCGAAACAGAGTGCCAGTAGTTACTTGGCCATTTACTTCAGGTCCTTGGAATGCGGTGAGATTATTCAAATCAGCAACGGCAGCCAGGGCAGTTGCATTGGTGCTATATTGATTGAAGTACACATCACGCATCAGCGCAAGCCAGTAATCTTCAACCATATCAGCAGCCATTTGAGCAGACGTTAATGATGGCGGTGCAGGCATTGTAAACATCCAACCATCATTGCCGATAAAGTTGAAAGCAAGTGATCCTTGCGGATCGGTTAAAAGAGCCAATGAAGGATTGGTGCCCATTGGAATTTTAAGAAAATCATTTGAGTTTCCGGTTTGCAATGCATAAACCATGGAGTTAAATGCCGAGACTTCAAAGAGTCCATTTGAAAGATGGGGCAATGATTTACCAAAGCTTGCCCTTTTATCGGGATAGAGTTGCTCGTCGCCATTGGTTGGTTGTGTTTGGAGCGCTTGATTTGATCTGCTTTCGGCGGCGTTGACGCGCATGACTTTTGCATTGACGCGGCGCTGTGCGCGGCGAATGCGCGTGAAATTTGAATCTGCAGTGATAAGCGCGTTACTTACAAGAAGGAGCGCTAATCCATATTTTTTTATCATATGATATACCTTTATTTGAGATTAAAAACGAATGCCCATTTGAGCGTGGAAACCAAGATACCAGCGCGTAAGTTTTGGTACCGGAACGCCGGCATCACTTTCGCAGCTGGTTATGCACGCGCTTCCAAAACGGTTCCAATCAAAGAATGGAGCGCCGGTTGCTATGAAATTAACCTTTTCATTAAAGGTAGGGAACCAGTTGAAAACGAGTTCAACATGTACACCTTGCGTGCGGCTATTAAGTTTGATCTTCTCAGGATTGCAGGTAGTAGGGCATGATTGATCGCATGATGTATCGCAGCATAAATCAGGGCACGTGCCATCAGTGCATGTAGTGCCTTCGTTAGTGGTCATTTTCAAACGAGTCCATGCATCAATACGATACTCTGCAGTAAGACCAGCAGTAAAACATTCAACCACGTTTTCAAAACAATCAGGATGTACGTTCCATGTGAGGTCAAAGCCAATCGGCACATAGAGGTTGTTATATTTATTGGTTAGGACATCATTTTTGATTTCAGTTGAAAGATAGTAAAAACCGAGGCCGGTGAATGGTGTGATGTAATAATGATTTTTGTGAATAAAGAAGTTGTAACCAAAATCGAATTCAGGGCGATAGTCTTTTATTTGCAAGAACGTGTTGGCAGTATTATTCACATATCCCGCATTCCATTCACCATCAAATTCTAGGTTAGCATACCATTTGCTGGGGCGTGAATGAGTAAACTCAAAGTGCAGGCCGACAAGATAACCTTGTGCCGGCGGAAATTCGCAGCAGAGTGGTGCGGTGTTGCAGCAGTCGACGTTATTGTCGAATGCATAGTGCGCGAAATTAAAGAGTGGGCCAACACTGGTTGCCCAGATCTGCTCTACAAACGGCTTGCTGCCCGGTTTGATGCAGCTTGGTTGATTGAGGGCTTTCATGAATGATGAATCGCCCGCAAGGATCATGCTCAGAAGCAATAAATGTCTGCGTGTACGCATGAAGACTCCTTTTTTTAGATGGTTTGAATGAAATTACTCTAGTATGATCAGAGTAGGTATGCAAGTATATGTAATGAAGGAGAGTGGGCTGTGAAAGTGAAATTGCTGTATTCCCCTATCCTTCGACACAATTTTTATTTTATCCTTCAGAAAAAATAAAAATCACTCAGGACGAACGGGGAAAAAATACTCTCTTCCGTTCGCCCTGAGTGTTTCGAGTCCTGAGTTTGGCGAAGGGCGAGAAATGTGTCGAAGGGTAAAGGAACACAATATCATGGCAATCCTTGGTATTTCATAAGTTGCTCAACGATTGGAAAGGATGTGATAACGTGGTACAAATGAGGGCATATAACATTGGAATACTTTTAATAGTGAGTTTCACAATGCATGCGATAGATAAGTTTGAATTATTCAAAATCTTAGACGTTAAGAACAGTCATCCCTTCAACTATGATTTAGGCATTGAAGTGGTGGCCAATAAAAAGAATAAAGCCGGGGTTACGATATGTTGCCATGGTTATGGCAGCAGCAGCCATATTGCGCAAGTCGTGGATTCATTTAATGCGATCCCCGATCATATTGTTGGCTTTAATTTTCCCGATTACGATCTTTTGCACCGGCCCTACGATCCGCGCAAAAGTACCTTTGGCTCCATCAATGAATTATTGCCATTCCTTTACATCATCAAGCGTTGCGTCTGCGATGCAGGCTTAACCTCAATCAATCTCTATGGTTTTTCTGCCGGTGGTGCGGCGGTGATTAATACGCTGGTTGTCTTGAATGAAACAACGTATGATGCGCAACTTGCCGGCATTGGGATTACGCACGAGGATAAAAAACAAATAATCCATGCAATTGAGCATGGATTAATAATATTGGATTGTCCGATGAAATCGGCAGAAGAGATTGTGGATGTGCGTGGGCGGGCACCAGAATTTCTGATTTTGGCAGAAATCTATCGCAGAAATAATATGCGGCCTATTGATTCGGTACCACGATTGAAGGGATTGAAATTACATATTTTGCTTCATTTCCAACAACCTGATGAGATTATTGGCAATCGTGATGATCAACTCTTTATTGATCGCGTACGCGCTGCAAATATAGGCACTACGCAGGTAGTGATTGGCCATGATGGTGGGCATAACACATATCATAGATCATTGTGGCGTGCGTACAACGAGATGCATGGCAAGAAATGATGGCTTTGCGTAAGAGGGATCAAGCCCGAAGTAGCCGCTAGGCGTAGAGGGGCGTGCGTACAACGAGATGCACGGCAAGAAATAATTGCTTTGCATAAGACGGATCAAGCCCGAAGTAGCCGCTAGGCGTAGAGGGGCAAGCATATGAAAAATTGTTACTTCTGTAGATCAAGACGCATAGGCGGCAGAATTTCTTCACTCTGTATAATAAAGCCAAGACGTCGATAGAAAGGTACTGCTTGCCAGACGCTTTCCACGTTAAGGGATGTTATTTTTTCTTCTTTTGACTGAGCTATAAAGTGTTGCATACAGATAGTTCCAAAGCCTTGATTACGTATAGGTTCGTGCATATTAAAAGTCAGCACACTGCGGGAGCCATCAAATGGATTATTGGTATACGTTATTTGCCCAATAACCTTTCCTTGATAGAAGCAATGTTGATCGGCATTTAATGCTCTATAGGCGCCCAGAGAAAGATTACTTGGTGTTATCTTCGATGGGCATGTTGCAGCTGTTAAAGGTTTATCGATATCGATGCTGTAACCTTCGGTAATAAGTTGTTTGCGAAAACGCTCGGTCAAATAATTCCTGAGAGCAGAGTTTGAATCTTTTGACGTAATACTAAAGACCATGTCGTCTAGGATTGTAAAGTATCCGATGACAGCCCCTTGATAGTATATGTTTCGCATATATTCGGTAACTTGTGGTTTGCTCAGAACAACTTCACTCGGATCAATGGAAATTTGATCCGCCTTACGCTTCTTTGAGTTATCTTGCTCCATGCCAAGGGCAATGCTGCTGGTGAGCGCAAAGAGTATGCATAAAATAGTTTTTAGGCTGTTCATAGAAATACCTCCATATTGTTAACTATCATTTCTAATAGAATACCAAATATGGCGTTTTTTTCAACAGGGGGGGCAGGTCATAGATGGGATTAAAAACAGCTAAAATAGCCATTTAAATTGCCAAAGTGGGGGGGTAGAAGATTACGGCGTGACTTACGTTCCACTTCATTACAGCAGGCTAGTCACGCCGTAGCTTTGCGTCATTTCATGTTGGCGTGGTTACGCCGTAGCGCTTCGCGCGTAGGCGAATTACCACCACTTCCAGAAAGAAGTTTTCTCTTTTGAGAGCTTATCTGCCCACCAGAGAAGAGCGATGCAGCTCGTTGCACTGATAAGAAGGGCAGGAATATTCACCAGGTAGCCATACATTTTGATGGGTGATAGTCCAGAATATTTGAAAAGTAGGTTGATAGCGCTGTGAAGTGCAAGACCGCCAGCAACGAATATCATAAAATCGCGTTTTGAACACATACTGAAATCCTTTCATGTAAGAAATGAGATTAACAATTATAACGTGGAGATCCACCAGAATAAGGCTGCAGTGATTGCTGCGTTAATCATGATTGCCCCTAAATTCCAATCTTTAGTCCATCTAAAGGAGAATACTTTGATTGGTAGTGAGCCTGTATACATGATGAGAATATGACTGAGTGTGTGGAATGTTTGTGCACCAGCTAAGAAAATAGCTATTTCGCGAGTAGTAAACATCATGTAAAACTCCTTTTTTAAAATATAAACGGGCAATTTGTTAGAATCGCCCGTTTAGCTATTTTTGATGTTCGTTATTTTTTCTTTTTGCGAAGCATTGGTAAACCAGTGCGTTTATTTTCGAACACTTCGTAACCAGCTGGTAAATCATCGAGTGCAGTCTTCTTATCAACAGCGCCCGCGAAATAGTAAATTCTTTGCTTGCGACCGCCAGCAAGTTTTACTTCCTTAGTGTGCAAGTGGTAAGTCTTGCCACTCTTTTTAGACTTAGTACTGTATGCCATAGGTGGGAGCTCCTTTAGTAATAGAGTATTAAAAGGGGTTTTTATTTACTGGGTATCATCAGAGCAAAAATAGAAGCACCGCGTCAACAAAAAAATAAACAGATTTGCATCTCGCGCTTGGTATGGGGCCTATTTCATGCCCGAATGGGGAATAAATTATTGCTTTTCACACCACAGACCTCATATTCTATTTAAAAACATTTCTTTTTAATCGGGAGAATTTATGGAATCTCAAAATCAGTTCAAGGAATCTATGCTCGGCAATGCGCTTGCCTTTGCATTCAATGCTATCGTTTCAAATATCATCTCGTGGATCGCATTTATATTCGTTTCAATCTTTTTTATGTTTTTGGGTTTCCTAGGGTTGGGATTGTCGTGGGGAATATTTAGAATAATATTCCCGATTAGCGATCAAGCTATTGTCATTATCCCCGATAGATTGTCGACATTGGGGTTTGGAATTAGTCACACTTTTGCCATTCCTCAAGGACTTGGCGAGGTTTCATGTGCGCTACTCATTGGATTATTGGGAATCTTCTATTTAGAAGCCCTATGGCTTGGTTTCCATCGGGCATACCTGCGCTATCACGATACGGGCGAAATCAAGTATAGGCCAGTTTTTGATCCGCACATGGTGATATCGTCCATCTTGGCGTGGAGCTTATTAGTACCGCTTATTATTGCTGGATTCATTCTGCTGATAGTGCCGGGCATTATGTTGATCATGAGTTCCTTTTTCACACAATATTTTATTGTCGATAAAAATATGGGACCGTTTGAGGCAATCAAAGCAAGTTGGGCGCTTACCAAAGGTAAATATGATCAGATGATAGGTTTGTTTCTTATCGTCATTCTTTGTGGACTTATTCCGATTATCGGCATGTATGTGGTGAGTTTAATCACGGTCTATGCGTACAGGAATATTGGTAAGGCTCATTCGAATTTGGTCTGAGAAATTTCGAAATTTTTTCTATAGAAAACTAAGTAAAATCGCCCTCCTCCGTTCGTCCCGAGTGTTTTTTGCCTGCGCGAAGCGTAGGAAAAAACGTGCGAGGGATTGTAGTAAAATTATTCCTTTAACGGAATGCATAAGAAATTTATAAGAAGTTTACCTTATCCACAATCCCTCGCCACATTTCTACCTACGCCCTTCGCAAGCTCAGGACTTAGGATAGAAACACTCGGGACGAACGGGGGAGGGGATTTTACTCATTTTTATTAGATTGAGTTTGCGTTATTAAAAATCCGCTCATCCTGAGTAGGGCGGTACGCCCGTATCGAAGGGCCGCTTTGGCTTACTCAAGTAGTCTCTCTGAAACTTTTTAATCAAATCATCATGATTCAGTAACCAACTCGTTGGCCGGCCGTGAGGGCAGGTGGAGCGGTTCTCAGTTTGGGCAAGATCGGAAAGCAATTTCTGAATTTGTTCAGTAGAAAGCTCATCGCCGGCTTTGACGGCAGCAGCGCATGCCATTTGGGCGTGGATTTTTTCTTGGAGTTGTTTTTTAATTGATGCTTCATCGGCTGCACCATATTCACGGATATGAGTAAATATCTCATCAATCAGATCTTTAAATGATGCATTTTTCAGATATACCGGCGTTGCGGTGATGATAAGCGTGGAGTCATTTTGGCGTTTGCAGTGAATGCCATTCTCATTTAAAAGATCGAGATGCGATTCGAGCATATCGAGCGTTTCGCGCGGGAAGGTGAGCGTATGGGGGAACATGAGCGTGATGATCGCAGTATTAGTAAATCGCGCTTTAAATTGTTCGTATAAGATGCGCTCATGCGCGGCGTGTTGGTCAACAAAAAGGATGCCGTCTTCGGTTGAGAGCATAATGTAAGTTTTATCGTAGATGCCGAGTACTGTATGTACGGTTTCATCTTTGGTTACCGCAACAGTTTGCGCTGGCTCAGGAGTGGCAATTGGCGTGTGCGTTTGCACACGAACTGGATCTTCATCCTCTTCGATCGTATTAAAATTATAAGGAACGTAGGAAGTGATGTGCACCGATTCCGATACATATGCAGGCCGTGATGGCGGTGTATAAGGAGGTATATCCGCGAATGGCATTGCAGAGCGAGGAGCAATCTGAACTCGTTTAGCGAGTATTGCCGACAATCGTGTTTCAAGCGCCGCTTTTACGGCCATTTCTATAATTTGCTCAACAATTTTGGGGTGCAGAAATTGTACTTCTTCTTTGCGTGGGTGAATATTCACATCAATCTGAGCTGGATCGATGGTGATCATGAGTGATGCGGTAGGAAATTGGGATGCAGGAATTGCGTTTGCATATCCTTTCATCAGTGCGCGCGAGAGCGTGTAATTCTTTATCCAGCGGCCGTTCACAAAAAAGTAGAGTGCATTGCGATCATAGCGATAGGTAGTGTGATCAGAAATCATGCCTTCGATGGTAATGCCCCGTTCTTGAGCGGAGCAATGAATCATAGCTGGGGCGAGATCGGCATCCCAAAGTTGTGCAGCTCGTGCGAGATAATCAGTAACGGGCGGGCAATTGAGGATCTGTTTGCCCTCATGATAGAGCGTGATATGCACATCGCGCCGTGATAAGGCAACCGCATGCACGAGATGCAGAATGTGCCGCCATTCAGTATCATCCGTTTTTAGGAATTTTTTGCGTACGGGAACGTTAAAAAGAATATCGCGAATTGCAAGATCGGTGCCGGTTGGTGCAGATGCCTTTTCTTGTGATAAAATGCGTCCTTCGCTCAGTTCTAGGCGCGTTGCCCCTTCATCCTGAGTAGCGGAGCGTATCGAAGGGTCGGCATCAATGGTCTTAGTTGTAAGCGTTATATGGCTCACCGATGCAATGCTTGAAAGAGCCTCGCCGCGAAAGCCGAACGTGCTAATAGTATGCAGATCATGGACTGACGTTATTTTGCTCGTTGCATGATGCGTAAAACAAGCACGCGCATCGATCTCATCCATCCCGCACCCATCATCGACGATACGAATCAATTTCTTGCCCGCTTTTTCAATGTAAAGCGTAATGCGCGTAGCACCGGCATCGAGCGAGTTTTCAATAAGCTCTTTGACGACGTTGGCGGGCCGTTCAATGACTTCGCCAGCGGCGATTTTTTGTGCTTCTTCGGGAGGGAGTTGTTTTATGCGGGGCATGGATATCAATGACAAGTACAACATGAATTGCAAGCACAACAATCACAACAAGTGCCGTTGTCAAGATCACAACAACCAGTACAACAACCTTCACACGCGGAGCAGCAATCTAAACCATGCGCTTGAGTGCAATCTTCGCTGGACATTGACTTATCATTGGATGTGTCGCGTCGCGTCCAATAAAAAAAGCCATCAGAATTATTTTTGCATGTTCTTGTGACGCATGCTACGGGAAGGCATGCGAAGTCAGCTATGAATCGAGCAACAGCTGCAGCTGGATTATTACCGCAGTTTTGGAGACACCGTTGTTGAGCTGATGCAGCTGGATTATTACCGCAGTTTTGGAGACACCGTTGTTGAGCTGATTCAGTTGTGTTGGCTAGAGAATGAGCTAGCGGAGGGGTTTGAGTTCCGAGAGGAATGATTTGGTTGCTAGCACCAGGACCATCACCGGGTCTTCCCATCAATGAGAGTGATGAACATGCGATGAGTAAGAGTAACATTTTCTTCATAGAGTTCCTTCTAGAAATGAGTAATAAGACTTCGGCAAGTATACCAGATCGAAAGATTTTTCCACCAAAAAATGGCGCAGGGAGGGAGTTGTTTAATGCGGGGCATGAGATATTATTTCATTTCCTTCAACTGAGGTGGGGTTTGATGTTGAGATTGAATCAGTTGTTGAGGCTGCGCGTCATTATTGGAAGACCATATTTTTCTACGAGTTTCATTTGATGGTAAACAGCAAGACAAGATTTTTTTGCATCCTTTGCTTTCTTCCCATGCCCACAATTTTGCAGTAAGGCAACAGTAATTAAGAGAGGGGCGCTCATTACACAGATTGTCGCCTTTATCACAAGCATCATTTGTAGGGCACGGAGCTACTCTATAGCATGCAATTGTGGGACACATTGCTAAATCGATGGCTATCGAAAAGGGCGTCAAGATAGACACAATGACATAATCTAGGCATGTGCCTCGTCCATAAGGAATGCAACAATTGTTAGGATTAGGATTAGGATCAGGATTGATTTGTGTTAGGTCTGGGGCTGGTGGAATAAACATTGGTTTTATTCCCATTAATGAGATGGATGAGCTTGCGATGAGTAAGAGTAACATTTTCTTCATAGAGTTCCTTCTAGAAAATGAGTGATAAAACTTCGGCAAATATACCAGATCGAAAGATTTTTCCACCAAAAAAATGGCGCAGGGAGATAGTTGTTTTATGCGGGGCATGTTTTCTTTCTTAATGGCGGCAGTTTAAGCAACAGTAAAATTGCTCGCAATAGTTTGGACACGCTTCGCGTGATAAGGGTAAAAAACAATCACAATCGCCATTGCAGCAATATCCTATAGGGGCACAAGGTAACAGTGCGCAGTCAATAATGGGAGCTCCTATTGCGAAGATGGTCGCCGATACGCACATGCACATAAACCCAG
>Ga0181538_10003830_pt1 | contig 14465 bp, 13 predicted proteins | sample PEATcosm2014_Bin_40_FD_119773 | JGI IMG/M metagenome (GOLD analysis project Ga0181538, IMG submission 119773) | Peatland microbial communities from MTU Mesocosm Facility, Houghton, MI, USA - PEATcosm2014_Bin23_30_metaG | ecosystem: Environmental > Terrestrial > Soil > Wetlands > Peat | place...
AGGCAGGCAAGGATATGACCTCACTGAAGACCTACATGGACAGTCTCAAGTTCGAGAGGTTCATGCAGATGGGCCGCGTAGCTCACTGGATCCAGGACATTGGTGCAATCGGAAAGGGCATCGTTGACACGTCGGCGCTGATGCGGAGAATGGGCATCTACTCGGGTGATTACCTCGCCGAGTGGCTGGAGCCAATCCTCACTGATGATCTTGGTGTGAGGACTTTCGCGGATCTCAAGATTCTTCCTGCCGACGATCCCCGCACCGAAGACGACCCTGGCATGAGTCTTCCGCCTGAGCGACAATACCGAGTGGTCGTCCACGCTTCCGACATCACCCGGGCCGAGTTGGCTCGGTTGCCCTGGGATTACAACTACTACGGACTTATCAGGGACGATGAACAGGTTGTGCAGGCAGTGCGAGCATCCATGTCGATTCCGTTTTTCTTCGAGCCCGTAACTGTTCAGGCAAATCCGGCCGACGTGGAGATTCCCGCGCCTGGGGGTACCTCAATATCCCAGCATTACCCTGGCGGATCTGTGACCTGGGTCGACGGTGGCATGCTCGCGAACTTCCCGATCGACGCCTTTGATCGCATCGATGGTCTGGCACCTCGATGGCCGACCATCGGCATCAAGCTGTCCGCGCTTGGCACCGAAATGCCGAAGGATGTTGCCTGCCACGACACCTCGCGAGAGGCATGGCGCTGCCTCCAGACGATGATGAACGAGTGGGACCGCTATCACGTCGAACAGACGACGGCAGCCCGCACCATCTTTGTCGACAACATGGGTCTGAGCGCCACTCAGTTCGAATTGACGTCTGAGCAAAAGGACCAACTTTTCTTGAGCGGCGTGCGAGCTGCCACAAAGTTCCTTATAGAGATGTCGGCGGTCGGAGGCGTTCCTCGCACCGTCCAGAGGGCTCGCGAGCTTGCCGCTCAACTGGCACACTGAACGATCGGTGGTTTGAACAGTTTTGAAGTCGCTGAAGACACTCCACCACGATTGGTGACCGCTGGTCTCGGCCTGGCAACCCTCCTAGTGGGCGGCGCGCTCACGGCCGCGGACACAGCTGCTGCAGGCTCAGGCTCAAGAAAATCATGGGGTACCGAGCGGACGCTTGTCTGGCCCGGACGGAACTTGCCCCACCGGAGGGCAAGCTCACGCTGCCTAGCAGTCGATGGCGGGCGACATTGTAGGGAGGATGGTATGACCATTGTCAAAGACAGTGACTTGAAAAGACGCTTGGCACCGTGGCAGGAGGAGATCCGCGAGCGAGTAGAGCAACTGGAGCACCGGGCTGCCGACACGCACACGAACAGTGATGAGGTGCTTCGGCTGTTGCAACAGGCGTGGACGGCCGGAACGAAACGCTCTTCACCGTCTGGTTGGTGGCGTGGGAGCGAGGTGGAGCTGGCGTGGTCAAACCTCCACGAGGCGGAAGCTCAGATCACCGAGCACACGACGGAGCCCACGGCACTGCAGGCGGAGGCGCGGGCTAGCCTGGTCCAAGCCCGGCACTTCGTCCCCCATGACGACCAGAACGCGACCAAGCTCAAAGAGCTGGTTATGGCGGGCAGCACGGGGGACGACGTCCGCACCACCGCCAGTGCGGTTTTGAGGGCCGCCAATGTCGAGAGCGACCAGCAGCACAAAGAAGCGCGGGCACTCCGTAACCGGATCCTGAGGGTCACTCTGATGCTCGTGGCCTTAGCCGGAGTCTTGGTTGTGCTGCAGTGGCGCCTCCCGAGCGCCTCCATGATCACGGCCCCTAAGGGGGTCAAGAACGTACCTGCTTGGGCCCTGCTGCTCATGGTCATGGCCCTCGGGTGCTTGGGTGGGTTCCTTACGGCTATCCCGGCCGTGACCCGAACGCCCCGAACCCGCAGCCCGTTCAATGTGTCGCTGCAGCAGACCCTCCTCAAGCTGGTCCTAGGCGCGCTCACAGCCGTTGTCGGAGTGATGATCGTCGGCAGCGGCATGGTCTCCACCGGGCTCCAATCCGTCGCCTCCATGCTGGTGCTGGCCGTGGCGTTCGGATCCGGCCAGCAGGCCGTCACGGGTTTTGTCGACCAGTACGCCAAGAAGATCCTGACAACAAACGCCACTGCCGCCCGCCAGAACCCATGACCGGCGAAGGAGGTGGGCGATCCACGACATGAGCGTTGTAACAAACAGACGATTCTCAGCGACCTGTCACCTATCCCCTATGGGGATGGGGGTCGGAAACACGACTGGTCGGCAGAGAAGTACGGGCGGCAGCGTCTCGAGGCCGTGGCCCATCAGCGGGCCGGAAGCGAGGGTGAGAACGTGCCACTGGTGAGCGAGTGCCCCGGCAGCGCGCTATTGGGTCGTCTCTGTCGGCAGTCCCGTGTTCACCGTCTGCCGAGGTCGGCTCGACCGCCTAGTACGTGACGGTGATTCGATTCGCTGGGGCGGCGTGCGCGCCGGGTTCGACACCTAGGCTGCCGACCAGCAATCGAGGGCGCTGGTAACGCCAGGCTTCCATCACCCAGTTGCTGACCGAAGTCCCGGCAGCCGTCGTCGACAAGACAACTGGCTAGAGCCCCGAGGACCAGCACAATTGACACGGGAAAGCACAAGCACAGGGATCCCGGAGGCGGCCGAAAGCATGGCGGAGGAAGCTATCAACAGTTCCTTGTCGCCGCCCATCCCCAGCGTGGGAAGCGCACACCGTACGTCTCGACGTTGGCGGCGCTGTCAAGCCTCGTGGGCGTTGCAAAGCACTTTTCTTGGTCGGGTGTCACCCGGAAAGGATCTCTGCGGCATCTTATATGTGGTGGGGGACAAATTCGACGAGGAGATCTACGAGAAGCACGCCGACGAGTTGATTCGCTTCGCGACCGGACTCGTGGGGGCGACCGACGCCGCAGACGTCGTCTCGTCGGCTGTGCTGGCCTGTATCTCGTCCGGACACTGGCCAGAGGTCACCAATACGCGCGCGTACCTCTTTCGAAGTGTCCTCATCGCGGCACGCCAACTTCACCGATCGAGTTCAAGACGCCAACTGCGCGAGCAGCGCTGGAGCACACCGGAGGCTTTCGAGCATCCCGAGATTCGACCTGAGATCCTCGCCGCCGTCAACGCGCTGAGTGTCCGCCAAAGAGCCGTCACTGTGTTGACCTACTGGTTCGACCTCGATCCGCCCTCGATCTCACGTTTGCTCGAGATTTCGGAAGGCTCGATCCGTCGACATCTCGCACGAGCACGGGCGCGGCTGAAGGAGTCACTCGATGAACACGCCTGACGAACTCGACACGCGCATCCGGGAATTGGTTTGGAAGCTAGTGGACACTAGTCCGGCGCCGCCACCGTTCCCCAGGCCGAGCCCAGAGCACAACAAGGGTAAACGGCGGGTCTCAGAGCCGGCCAAAGGGCTACTGGGGCGTCTCCGGCCTCGTACCTCGCGTGGCTTCGTGGGCGCCATTGTGGTCGCCGCGGCCATCTTGGTGGTGGTCTTCGTCCCTCTGCCGCACGTGAACCTGTTCAAGCACCCCGTTAACCCAACCAAGATTTCGCCTTCGACAGGCAGGTCGACCACGGCGCCAAGGAGTTCGCCAGTCGTTCTCCAAGGCCCCGGGTTGCGATTTGGTAGTCCCACTGGGATCGCTGTGGACGGCAACCACGTCTGGGTCACGAATGGAAGCAACAACTCGGTAACCGAGTTCAACGCCTCGACAGCAGCAGTGATTCGAGTGGTTTCTGCGCCAAGCTACGGGTTCGATTTCCCCGATGCCATCGCCGTGGCTCAGAACCACGTCTGGGTGGCGAACTCTGGTCCTCCGGAGATGAACCACTCGATCACAGAGCTCAACGCCTCGACGGGCGCGCTGGTCCGAGTGCTCTCGGGTTCGCGCTATGGGTTCGACAACACCGACGACATCTACCCGGACGGGGCGAACCTCTGGGTGGCGAACGGGACCAACGATGGCGCCACGGTCACCGAGCTCAGCGCCTCAACGGGCGCGGTGATCCGGGTACTTTCGGCTGCGAGATACGCGTTCGATTGTCCCTGCGCCATAGACGCGAACGGAAGGCACCTCTGGGTGGCGAACGAAGACGGCGATTCCCTCACCGAGCTCAACGCCTCGACGGGAGCTTTGATCCGGGTACTTTCGGCGCCGAGCTACCCCTGGCTCAACGCACCGACTGCCATCGCCTCGTATCGGAATCAGCTCTGGGTGGTGAACTATGCGGGCAACTCCCTCACCGAGCTCAACGCCTCGACGGGAGCGCTCGTCAAGCTGGTCTCAGCGACGAGCTACGGGTTCGCTGGACCGTGCCGCTTAGCCTCGTATAGAAATCAGCTCTGGGTGGTGAATCTCTCGGGCGACACTGTCACCGAGCTCAACGCCGCGACAGGCGCGCTCGTCAAGGTGCTCTCGGCGCAGAGCTACGGGTTCAACGAACCTGATGCCGTCGCCGTGGACGGGGCTCATGTCTTTGTGGCGAACCGCTTCGGCGATTCGGTAACCGAGTTCCGGGTTTAGCGGTTCGACAAGCGCGTTTCAACGCGACATCGAGTCACAGTCCGTAAGACAAAAGGGGGGGATTGGCAGGATCATTTCATGCGAAGTTGGCACTACTCCTCGTCGACAACGCCGACGCGTCAGAAGGCGTCACCTGCCTCGACATGGGCGGGGCTCTTCGTGCCGCTACTGGCGAACAGTACCCCGGTGCTCATCACAAGTCCGCTGACAACGTCATCGGTTGGTGTCACGGTGTCCGGGCTTCCGCAACCGCCTCACCCGGATGGCGCATTCGCGCGTCGGTCATTGAGCTGATGTCTTGGTAACACGTTTATCGAAGGTGAATCACAGTCCTTGTAACGACTAAGGGGGGAAACATACATGCACATTTCACACGAAACTCGGTACGGCACATCGCTGACACAACACGCACCTGCAAAAAGGTTGCCTCAGATGCGCAGGGGGCGGCTGGTCCCCCTCGTCGGCTGCGCCGCTCTCGTGGCTGGGGCGTTCGTCAACGCCGCCCTGAGCGCTCCGCCCGCTGCAGCCGCGCGCACTTCGATGGAGCAAAGTGCTACGAGCCCCGCGCCTGGGTCGATCTTTGTGGCCAACGCCGCGGCAAGTGCTGGAGGAGCTGGGAAGGGCTCTGTCACCGCCTACCGGCCAGGCGCGACCGGCGACGTACGCCCGGAGCTCATCATCACTGCTGGGATCGACAACCCTGACAGCATCGTCTTTGACCACTACGGCGACCTCTGGGTGGCCAACGTGTCCGGCAACACGGTGACTGAGTACAGCCGAGCCGATCTCGCCAAAGCTTCGCCGGTTCCCTCTGTCACGATCTCGGTAGCCGCCCCGGGTGGCGACGCCATCTCCCCCTCGGGCGACCTCTGGGTATCCAGCGGAAACACGGTAGTCGAGTTCAGCAAAGCCCAGCTGGCCCAATCGGGCTCCCCAAAGCCCGTGGTCAGCCTCGGCGAGAACAACTGCAGTATCGCACTTGACCCCTCGGGCGACCTGTGGGAAGGCAGCCCTGACAACTACGCATACGAATGGACCAAGGCACAGCTCACCAGATCGGGATCCCCGGCCCCTCGGGTCACCATCTCCTCGAACAGCCTGCAGGAGCCGTGTCGCCCGACATTTGACTCCGCTGGAGATATGTGGGCGGCCAATTTCAACGGAGACACAGTCGTCGAGTTCACCAAATCCCAGCTTGCTAAGTCTGGGTCCGTGACGCCAGCGGTCACGATTGACCCAAAGCCCTCCCCATCAGATCCAAACGGTTTGGAATCACCAGGGGACGTAGCCCTCGACCCCACGGGCGACCTGTGGGTGCCCAACTCGGGTTCTAACGCGGTAGTCGAGTTAACCAAGGCGCAGTTGGCCAAGTCGGGCTCACCGGTGCCTGCCAGGATCATCACAGGATCCGCTACCGGGCTGAGCTTTCCGTGGTCTCTCGCGGTCGAGCCATAGGCGCGAGACGCCAGTCGAGCAGTGCGCGTTGGACGCCGAACAGGGACACGTGGAAGCCAGCCGCCCTTCTTCTCGGTATTACAAACCTTTCCCGCTCCAAAGAACAATGAGATCAAAGGAGTCAATATGACACCCAAGCACTCGACCCACACCAGCTCCGCTCGGACCTCGAGCGGAGCGTCAAGTGCTCGACTTCGTGCGATGAATCGGCGCGCGTTCAAATGGAGCATGAGGGCCGGGGCGCTGTGCGCGCTGGTCGGCCTCGCAGGCTTCATGCTGGTCGCACCAAGCGAAGCGGCTTCCGCCACTGGCGTAGGCCGCTTCGCACCCGGGAGCGTCGTCGTCTCCCAGGGCGGCACTATCGCCGGGAACGGCACTGGCACAACCGGCTCCGAAGCTAATGGGGAGCTGGACGTGTACCCACCCGACTCCAACGGTGACGTGGCACCGGTGGCAAGCTTCACCCAGGGCATGTCCGGTCCCTTCGTCGTGGTCTTTGACCCGTCAGGCGACTTGTGGGCGGCCAACGTGAATACCGGTACTCTCGTCGAGTTCACTCGGGCCCAGCTGGGCACACCCGACCCTGTGCCGGCCGTGACAATCTCGTCGGCCACGGGCGCACTCGACAACCCCTACGGTATGGCTTTCGATCGCTGGGGCAACCTCTGGGTCGTCGGTAATTCTTCAGGCCGAGTCTACGAGTACGCGAAGTGGCAATTGGCTAGGTCGGGCTCGCCGACGCCCATCACCACCATTACGGACTTCCCGGGCACACCGCTTGGCGACGCTTTCGATCCCTGGGGCGACCTGTGGGTGACGATTCAAGTTTCGTCAACTTGTCTCCAGGGATGTGTGGTGGAGTTCTCGCGGGCCGAGCTGGCCACACCGGACCCGACGCCGACGGTCACGATCTCTTCGACCGGTGGCGCCAACATGGCCTTCACGCCCTCGGGGGACATGTGGATGGTCACCGGGGGAGGGCTGCCGGACTGCTACGGCACTCCCTGTAACAACGAGCTGGTGGAGTTCACCAAAGCCCAGCTTTCGACATCGGGTTCCCCCACGCCTGCTGTCACGATCAGCTCAACCGCGCTTGGCGCCGCCGGGTCACTATGGGGCCCCTACGGCGTCGCCGTCGACTACTTCGGTGACGTGTGGGTTTCTAACTTCAACAAACCCACGACAGTCGAGTTCGGCAGTGATCAGCTTTCCAGATCTGGGTCGCCCGTTCCTTTGCGAACGATCGCTGGTCCGAAGACCGCGATGAACTGGCCCTCCTTTGTCGTCCTAGCGCCGTAAGGACCAACAGTGTTGGCGATCATCGAATCTCGCGATCAATGATCGCGATCGTGAAATCGCGTGATCACAAGAGGCGACTTTCGGTGATCGCCCAACACCCTCACCTAGCAACTTGGCAGGGGACACTTCGCTGCGCTGTGCCATATCAAGGTATCGTCGGGCCAGCCGATCGTCGTGGTCGGGGTGATGCTCGGGCTGCTAATGCGACCAGCATGAGTGGCACTTTCCCGATCCCCTGCGCCCGGACCCAGGCTTCCGACGTCTACAGCACCAACTGTCGCTGCTCGCTTTGGATCGGCATGAGTGCGGCTGGCAATGGTCAGGCACCATAACGGCCAGCTGTTTGTCCGCTCCGGCGCTCTGTCGGGACGCTTGGTGCGCCCCGCCGCTCCCTGGTCCGTGGTCTCGGATGGCCTCTCGCGGCATCCCTGACCAAAGGAGAGTCGATCGGCCCTCATTCTTCCGCCCGCGGGTGGCGCTTGCCCAAGGCTCGAAAAAGTGATATCACTTAATATCAGTTTATCGAGGTCACTCTCTTGGAGGGATCATGAGCCAGTCTGCCCAGCCCAACCGCGAACCCGAGGCGACTCCGGTCGGCCATTCGGGAATCCGAGTCGAGATCCACGAACGCCGCGCGTTAGCCGTCAACGGCTGGCTCGGCGTTCTCGTCGTCGTCGCCTGCGGCGTCGGGGCGTATTTCATAAACAACAGCTCCAACAAGGTCGTGATCCTCGTGCCGATCGTCGTCGCGGCGGTCACATGGGGGTCGTTGACCATTGTGCAGCCCGGCCAGACGAAGGTCGTGCGATTCTTCGGCCGCTACGTCGGCACCGTGCGCCGAGCCGGCCTCTGGTGGGTTCTGCCTCTGTCTGACCGGCGCAGCGTGAGCATCCGGGTCAGGAACTTCGAGACGAACCACCTGAAGGTCAATGACGCCGACGGTAATCCTGTGGAGATCGCTGCCATTGTCGTCTGGCAAGTTGCCGACACCTCGCGAGCTCTTTACGCCGTGGACGACTACCTCAATTTCGTTCGTGTCCAGGCCGAGTCGGCACTGCGGCACGTCGCGACCACCCATCCCTATGACAACGCCGCAGACGACGGGCTGTCGCTTCGCGGCTCGACCGACATCGTTGCGGGCGAGCTCGCCACAGAGATGGCCGAGCGCGTCTCCATTGCCGGAGTGGAGATCATCGAGGTGCGCATCAGCCATCTTGCCTACGCGCAGGAGATTGCCCAGGCAATGCTGCGCAGACAGCAGGCCAACGCGGTCGTCGCCGCCCGCTCTCGCATCGTCGACGGCGCCGTCGGGATGGTTGAAATGGCACTCGAGCGGCTGGCGGAGAGTGACATCGTCGAGCTTGACGAGGAGCGTAAAGCAGCAATGGTGAGCAATCTGATGGTCGTGCTATGCAGTGACCAGCCCGCTTCCCCCATCGTCAACGCCGGCACTCTCTACTCGTGATCCGTGAATGACCGAAGGCAGGTCTTACTGCGGCTTGATCCCACTGTTCACGACGCCTTGGCCCGGTGGGCGGCCGACGAGTTCCGGAGCACCAACGCCCAGATCGAGTTGCTGTTGCGCCGAGCCCTCGACGATGCCGGGCGGCTGCCTAAAAAGGCTGGACCGTTGCCAAAACGAGGCCGGCCGCCAATCGATCGCTGACTGCCGGGCAGCGGCCCGTCTATTTGATTGGCACAGCTGTCCGGGCGGTCTTCAGGAAGGAGTGGCCACGGTCTCTCACGACTCACGACTCTGTCCTCACGGGTCCAGGCGACGGCGTGCTGATCGCTTCAAACGACGGCACCGGTACGATCGTCTACCGGCACCAGCTGCCCACATCGACCAACTCGCCGGCCGCCGCCTGACCCCGCTAGGCGGCCCCAGACTTTCGGATGCGGGCGGCGGCCACTCAGAGCTGGTTGCCTACACGCTCGGCCGAGAGCCTGTGGCACCGGGCAAGGAGCTCACTTGCGGCGGCCGCTGCGTCAAAGAAAAAGGGGCGGCACACCGATGCAACTGAAGGGCAAGCACGCCAGTCTTCTTAGCCGGGCCGCTCCACGGCGCAAGTTGTTCGGAGGAGTACTTTGCAGCGCCCTACTCGTGGCGCTCGTGACGGCGGGCTGGTCCTCGGGGAGCCCGCCCGCGGGGGCGTCGAGCGAGGTGCCGCGTCAGGGGGCGGCTCTCGTCTGGCTGTGCCGGCCTGGCCAGGCCTCCAATCCCTGCGCCTCCAGCCTCGCGGCCACGACCATCACGGCGGCCGGCACCCTGGAGCCCGCAACCTGGCCGCGCTCGGCGCTGGCGTCTAAGTTCGCCTGCTTCTATGTGCACCCGACGGACAGCCTCGCCAAGACCGCCAACACCGGCCTGGCTGTTACCACTAATGACACAATCACCGCGGTGGAGCAGGCCGCCCCGTTGTCCACGGTCTGTGACGTCTGGGCACCCGCGTACCGCTCCCAGACCTGGACAAGCGTGGAGAAGCTCCTCGCCGGCGACGAGGCGGTGGGCGCCTCGAGCTTTGCTGTCGCCTATAACAGCGTGCTCCCCGCCTGGCAGTGGTTTCTCGCCCATACCGAGGGCAAGCCGGTCGTCCTGGTCGGGGACTCGCAGGGCTCGGCGATCATCATCCACCTCATCTCCGCCGCGGTGGACCACGAACCGTCGGTGCTGCACCGCCTCCTCGTAGCGGCCATCGTCGGTGGCAACCTCCAGGTCCCTTCGGGGCAGACGGTCGGAGCAACCTTCACCAAGGTCCCCTTGTGCACCTCCGACACGGAGACGGGATGCGCGATCGCCTTTTCGTCTTACCCTTCGCAGCCGCCGGCGGATTCGCTGTTCGGCAGGCCCGGCCAAGGGGTGAGCCTCCAGTCCGGGCAGACCGCCAAGGTGGGCCAGCAGGTCGCCTGCGTCAACCCGGCGGACCTTACCGGCGGCACCGCCGACCTCGACCCCTACTTCCTCACCCTCACCCAGGTCGCGCCGGACCCGTACATCGATTTCGCGCTCAAAAAGCCTGTCCCCACCCCTTGGGTCACCTATCCCGAGCTCTATTCGGCGAGCTGCAGACAAGGGGGTGGGGCCACCTGGCTCCAGGTCTGGAGCCTCGCCGGGACGAGCCACACCCGACCCGTCGTGACCGACGACGTAGTGGGCCAGCTCGGCGGTACCGGCCCGGCGTGGGGCTACCACGGCTACGAATACGGCCTTGCCCTCGGCAACCTGCTCCATGACGTCGCCGGTGAAGAAGCTGCGTGGGAGTCGCGCCACTGACGCCCCGGTCGGCAGCCATCGCAGCGTCGGAGTCGACATGTGAGGCCGCTCGCGGACTTGGAAGTCCCGGCCAGGACGCCCATCGGTCAGATCGGTCTAAGCGCCAGAACCGTCGACTTCTCGAGGGCTCAAGAAGCTTTCCTCGGCGCTGTTGCAATTTGGGCCGTCAAAACGTGTTAACTCACGTGAGGTGCGCCAACAGAGGAGAGGGTCGTGGCGGACTTAGACCCGGAGGCCGAGTTTCGTCGCTTGTTCGAGCGAACCGGGCGGAGTCTGCTCGCGCAGGCCTATGTGCTCACGGGCGACAGCCAGGAGTCACAAGATCTCGTACAGGAAGCCTTCCTGCGCGCTTGGCGCGACTGGGCACGCGTCTCGATCCTCGACGATCAGCAGGCGTGGCTGCGTCGCGTGCTCTACAACCTCTCGGTGAACCGCTGGCGAAAGCTCACCGCCGGGCGCTCTTACGATCGGCTCTCGCGCACAGATGCCACTTCTCCGGCCCCTTCCATCGGGCATCTCGACGTCATGAACGCCCTTCAGCATCTGCCGGTGAAACAGCGCCAAGCTCTCATGCTCGTCGCGATTCTCGACATGACGGCTGCACAAGCTGCACAGGAGATGGGGGCGAACGAGGGCACCGTTCGTGTCTGGCTCTCCCGGGCGAGACAGACCATGGAGCTGTTGCTGGGCGTCGACGCGGTTCCAGCGACCGGTACCGGTGAGCGCGGTGGCAGAAGATAGTCAATTTCAATCCTCCGAGAGCCCAGTCGACGGCCTCGTTCGCGACCTCTACACGACGGCGCTGGGGTTCGACTGGGATCTCGAACCGGAGGACATCGTTGGATCCTCGAGACGGCCCGGCGCGAAACGAGTTCCCAGGCGAGTCGGCGCCGTGCTCGTCGCGGCTGCCATCCTCGTGGTCTTCTTCGTCCCGTTCCCGCACCTGAGTGTGTTCGATCGCCTCGGCCATCGTCCGAGTGCCGTCTCGACGAGCAGACCGAAAACCCAGCTTTGCAAGATCGGGCAGTTGCGCATCACCTACTACGGCGAAAGCGCCGCGGCGGGAACGGCGATCACGAGCTTCAAGGTGACCAATGCGTCGAAGGTTGCCTGTGTCCTGAGTGGGTATCCCACCGTGCAGTTCTTCACGGGCACAACGAGCGCGCCGCGGCCGTTCGCTGTCGAGGTCTCCCACGATGGGCCGGGGATCGCATTCGCTTCTCATCCGCGTCCGGTCGTCCTGGCACCGTCCGGCTCTTCCGCGTCCGCCGGCAAGGCTGCCGGTCTCTTGTTCACGTCGGGCGATTTTGCCGCCGATGGGAGCGGCAACTGTCCCCAGGTCACCTCTATCGTCGTCCGACTGCGGGATTCAGGGCGAGGAACACGGGTCTTCCTGTGGTACCCGACCAATGTGTGCAGGAGCCCCGCATCTGCAAACGTTTCGTCGTTCTTCCCGGCCAGCAGTCTCGACCGATACGCCCTGTCGACAATCATCCCGTGGTGCACGATGTCGGACCTTTCCGTCAGTATCGGTGAAGGCGACGCCGGGCTCGGCCACGTCGGCATGCCCATCCTGTTCCGAAACGTGACCGTGATCCCGTGCGGGCTCAGCTCTTACCCATCCGTCGGCCTCCTTGGCGCGAGCGGGCGTCGGGTCGCTACTGCCAAAGGCACTCCTTCCGGTTACCTCGGCGGACTCGCGAGTGGGACGACTAGTCCTCCGGTAGTCGACCTCCCACCTGGTCAGACCGCCTCGGCACTCGTAGAAGCACTGGACTCAAACAGCAGCGGCGCGGCTTGCCCGACTTATCCGACTGTTCTCGTGTCGCTTCCTGCTTCCGCCCAAGCAGTCGCCGTCGAACACGCCTTCAACGGGTGCTCCGATCTGCAAGTGCACCCCTTCGTCCGTGGAAGGACCGGATCGGTTGCGCAAGCAGCAACTTCGAGCGATGCGGCGGCCAAGGTAGCGGTTGTGGATGCCGGGTCGCTCTTCGTAGTCGACGAGGCCACTGGCGAGCGCCTCTTGCTCGCCAGAGGCGCCAGCAGTCAGCTCGGTTCCGACATCAACACCCCCGCGTTCTCCGCAGACGGTGACTGGGTCGCGTACCTTGAGCAGGTAGGTGGATCTCCCTCTTCGCTGCACGTCACCCGCAGCTCCGGAGGTGCTGTCGTAACGATTCCCGGCGTCCTCAGCTATTCCTGGTCGCCGCGACGGGACGAACTGGCGGCGTCTCTACCTGACGCTGTTGAGCTGCTCAGCCCGACCGGGACCGTGTTCCACCGATGGACACTTGCCCGTCCATGGTCTCAGCCGGTCTTCTCACCGTCTGGCGACGAGATCGCGATCGGCTCATCGACCACTCGGGTCCCGGTCGAAGGAGGCAGCTTGGTCGTCGTTCGGGTGTCGGGAGGCCCGGCTCGCACAGTTGTCGCCTTCCGGGCACATGTCTGCCAGATACCTGTCAGCTGGACTGTCGACGGGTCCTACATACTCAGCTGGCAGAACGAAGGCTGTTCGGCCTCCATCGCCGCCGACGGAGCATTGTTGGAGTCCGTCCCCGCTAAGAGTGGTCCGCCCGTGCCGCTCGGGTGGACTCTCCCCTATCCATCCTGGGTGGTACCTGTCTCCGGGACGCGGCTGCTCGTGAACGAAGGCGTCGACCGGATCGCGGCGGACCACAAGACCCTTCGCTCCTGCGACGCGGCTACAGGCAAGTGCCAGACGCTCGCGCTCCCCGTCGCCACGTCCACTGTCGACCCGGCTCTCGCTCGTGCAGGAGACGAGCTGCTCGAAGTGCGCGTCCGGCAATCGGTACAGATCAACGGCACCGTCGCGGACGGGACCATCTGGCAAGGGGACGCGACTGGGAAGCACGAGCGGGAGCTGAGCTCTGCCGGTACAGGAGTGGCCGACCCGGTTCCGAGCCCCGGCGGGTCCACGGTCACCTTTGTCCGCATGACTTCGGCCGGCAAGGCGACCGTTGACCTGCTCACCGTCCGGACGGGAGTCGTAAGCGAGCTCGCCCCAGTGGACGACGACGACTACTACGGAGAGTTCGAGGCCTCCGCGGTGTTGTCCGTTTGGCAACCGGTCGGCTAGGGACGACTCTCCTGCAACCTGTCTCGGGGCGGTAGATCCCGATTCGACCTCGAGGTGAGGCCGACTAGAAGCCAGCGGCCGCGAAATCGAATCATTTGGCTGCTTACTCGTTCAGCGAGGAAGGACCGCCAGGTCATTCGCAGTTGGAGTGCCGGCGCAGGAGCGTCATTTGGCCGTCTCCCTCGGCACCGGTCGTTCGGTAGGTCCTTCCCTGACCAAGTGGTGGCGATGCTTGGTGGCATCATGCAGCAATGCGCAGGTCGGGCGCGATCGCGACAGTCGCCACGGCGCTGGTGCTGGCCGCTTGCACGAGTTCGACAACGCTGATGGCAACAACGACCGTCGTCGCAACGACAGCCTCACCGGCGTCGGCAGAGTCAGAACCGGCCGCCACGGTAGAAGAGACATCATCGGTCAGCGACAGCCGCCTGACGTACCTCTCAATGGCCTTCGCGGGACGGCGCGACGGTGCGATCCTCGACAGTGTCGCTCCATCCAAGAGCACCGGGAGATGTGCTCTTGCTCTCTTCACCACACCTGACGGGGCGGCTCACTGGTCGGGACCGCTCGTGTTCGGTGAGGGCGCGCCTTGTCCCGATGATCTCGTCTCGGGCCAGGAGTCGCTATCGGTTACGCGCGACGGCGCCTTTTGGCTGGCGATCGGCAGCAAGCTCTACACGGGAACGCTCGCCGCGCCTACCGCCAAGGACGTGCCATTGCCCGGGGGCGCCCACGCTTGCTCGGTGGCCGCGTCGGGCGCATCGGTCTACGTGGCGATCCAGCCCAACGGCAACTGTTGGAACCCGACCGGGCTTGTCCGGTCG
>Ga0181538_10003840_pt1 | contig 14439 bp, 7 predicted proteins | sample PEATcosm2014_Bin_40_FD_119773 | JGI IMG/M metagenome (GOLD analysis project Ga0181538, IMG submission 119773) | Peatland microbial communities from MTU Mesocosm Facility, Houghton, MI, USA - PEATcosm2014_Bin23_30_metaG | ecosystem: Environmental > Terrestrial > Soil > Wetlands > Peat | place...
ATTCGTCCAGTAGGTCTCCACCAGATCGCTCAGTTTGTAGTCCTCGGGCTGCCACTTCGCGTCCGGACGCGAATCCAGAGTTCCGAAGACATATTCGATCTCGTCGGAGTGAAATGCCCCCGATCCCACCGGATGGTATTTGTCCGCCGGCGACGGCCACTCGAAATGATAGCGATACACTGGCTCACCGCCGGTCTTCACCTGCGCCTCCAGCCACGCCCAAGTGCCGTAAGCAATGAACGAATCGCCCGCGAAATCGATCGTCGACCGCACCGCTTCGGCATCGGTCTGGTCGGGATACAGATTCAGGAATTCATCGGCCCGGTCGCCGAAGGCTTTCTGCGCCGCTTCCCTCAAGCTGTCCACTGTCGCCGGCTTCGGATCATTCGCGACCGTCGCGCTCGGCTCGTCGCGATTCCATCCCCCGATGACGGAAATGTGCGCCTGTTTCCCTTCCGCGTAAATCTGCGGCACCGGCTCGGGCAGAAAGTATCCGTCCACATCCGGCCCGATTGGCGCGCGTCCGCCGCTCGCGGGCACCGCCATCTTCTGCATCATCTCGTCCGCGTTCATGGCCCGCAGCGCCGCCAGGTCCGACGTGCCGAACGTTGCCTCGGCCCACACCGCATCGGCCTTCTCGTTCTGCTCCAGCGTCCGGAATGGCAGCCCGCGGCTTGAAAACGCCGCGCCGCTCTCGCCGATCGCGTGCTCGAACAGCCCCTGCGCCTGTGGCGACGCAATCTGCGCGCTGACGCTGAATGATCCCGCCGACTCGCCGAAGATCGTCACGTTATCCGGGTCGCCCCCGAAGTTCCGGATGTTCTTTTTCACCCACGCAATCGCCGCCGTCTGATCCATCAAGCCGTAGTTCCCCGACGCGTGCTGTGGCGACTCGGCCGCCAGGCCCGCATGCACGAAGAACCCGAACAGCCCCAGCCGGTAGTTCATCGACACCACCACCACGCCCTTGTGCGCCAAGTGCTCGCCGTCCTGCCGCGGTTCCGACGTGGCCCCCGCCACATAGCCGCCGCCGAAAATCCACACCATCACCGGCAGCTTCGCGTGCTTGTTCTTCGCCGGCGTCCACACGTTGAGCGTCAGGCAATCCTCGCTCTCGCCCGGATCGCGGAAATGCATGTCGTGAAAAACGTCCGGCTGCATGCAGCGATAGCCGAAGTCGACGGTCTCGCGCACGCCCGTCCACTTCGCCGAGGGTTGCGGAGGCTTCCAGCGCAGCGATTTCACCGGCGGCGCCGCATAAGGAATGCCCAGATACTCCCGGACCTGCCCGTCCGCGCTCAGCTTGCCCCGCACCTTCCCCTTATCGGTGCTGACCTTCAGATTGTTGCCCTGCGCCCCGAGGGAAATGACCATGCTGCCCGCGCACAGGGCGGCCAGCGCAAACTTCGCAGAAAAACGCATCGTTCCCTGCCATCCTTCCAGCAGTTCAAGATAGTTCCCGAGCAGACAACCCACTCTTCTCCCAATCTCGGTTAGGGAAGAGTTGGCGACAAACCTCCCGTCGATCGGCAGGCATGTCCGATCCGGGTGCGGCGGCTCTTGCTATTTCGGTTTCGCCTTCGTGTGCTTCGCATTTCGCTTGAATGCATTGAAAAAGAGTCTTGCCCCTAAGGCGAGCCATGGAAGCCCGAAGAGCATTGGGAATAATTCATGCTTTTCGGAGGCCGTCATTTCAAAGACCGCGCCAATGCAAGCGAACGCCAGCCCCCATATTGCGATGCCCACTCGTTGAACCTTAGTTGCGTTCGGTGATCCTCTCCAGAGGAGACCATCGACGCTGCTGCTGTTAACCATCGCATCAGGCCACAGCGTATTTTGCTGCCTTGCCCTGACATCCTCGATCAATTGATCTTGAGCATCGCGATGGCTCATGCGTCCCAATATACTCCTCTATGTAAGCGGCTCAGGACGCAAGTGCCACTTGATGCAGGGTTCTGCCTGAGTCGCCGCCAATCCGGAAACTACGCGTTTTAGCGGCGGAGATCCCTAAGAACAACCGCAGATCCCTCACTGCGTTCGGGATGACAGCGGATTTTTGACGGTTCTGGGCGTATGGCCGGCAAACGGGAGGTAACCCCATTTTCGGGCTTTATGGAGTTGGGAAAAGGTTGGCGACGACACGACCGGAACCGCAAGGCCGTGCCTAGCTGGAGCTGGAAACGCGCGCTGGCCCGCCAGCGCGTCGGCAAAGTCGAAATTCAGAATCGGCCCATCTGGTTTCTGCAAGCGGGCCGTGCCAGGGATGGGATTCCAATAAAGAAAAATAGGCCTAGAGACTCCGGAAGCGCCGATCCTAAAGGTGAGGTCGAGGGCGAGGCTCAAGAGGAATTCCGTGGGATCAACCCCAGGCAACACTTTAGGATGGATGGGTGGTTCAGATCGTCGACTTGACGTTTTGGAATCTGGTGAAGTCGAGGTCGGTTCAAGAAGCAGGAATGGCTCAGTTGCTATGCGCCGCCTCAATTGATGGAGCCGCATGCCAACTCGCGTGACAATTTCGCGCCGCGGCATGTTGTTTGTGCTTCACCCTGTGTTTGCACTTACTGGAGTCGCAGACGCCATCGTAGGCCCCATGCTCCCCTCGCTGGCACGCACATTCCATCTCTCCGACAGTGAAACCGGAGTGCTGCTGTTTTCGCTTTTCGCGGGCATGGCGGTAGGAGCATTGCTTTGCCGGGGTAACTACGCGCGCATTCTGACGCGTGGCCTGCTCGCCTTAGCCATTACCTGTGCTTCCTTCCCGTTCGTTCCACGGCCGCTCCTGTATCCCTTCGGGTTCTTGCTGGGCGCGAGCATTGGCGCACCCATGACGGCAATCAGTCTTTTCATCGGCCGCAACTATCCGGCTCGCCGCGCTTCCACTCTAACCACGCTGAACTTTACGTGGAGCGTTGGCGCAATGCTTGCGCCACTATTCGCAGCGCGCATGCTGGCTGTCTCCTCGTGGAGTACGGTGTACCTGACGCTGGCAGGAGCCGCCGCACTGGCGGCCATCACCGTTCACTTCACAATTCGCGATTGCAGCGAAGCCCCGCGCGCGACAGCGCAAGCCACCGGCTTCGGGAACTTCCGGCTGGTGTCCCTGTTCGCCCTTTTCTTTTTCCTTGAAGTTGGAATGGAAAGCACATTCGGCGCGTGGATCTCAACTTACGTGCTGCGCACAGCGCGCACTGCAGTGACGTTTGCTGCCGGCGCTACGGCAATTTATTGGGCCGGCTTCCTTCTGTCGCGCGCGCTGTCGCCTTTGATCTTGCTGCGCATTCGGCCCGCCCGCCTGTTGCAGATTGCCGTGATTACAGCCTTGGGCGCGGCTACACTTCTCGTCGCCTCGAGCTCGCTTTACCTGCTGGCCGCAGCCATTCTTCTGCTCGGCCTCGCACTGGCTCCGATCTTTCCCGTCGCTCTGGCTGCCTTCTTCGATCGCGCACGGCACAGCTCCGACTCGCGCTTCGTACTTGCCGTCAGTGGATTTGGAGGCTCAGTATTCCCGGGATTCGTGGGTTGGATATCGTCCTACTCCGGAAGCCTCCGCACGGGGCTTATTGCAGGCCCGGCTACGCTTCTCGTCATGACAGCTTTACTTCCCATGCTCAATGTTTCCCAATCCGAATCGTCTTCAGCTTCGCGGTGAGAGGCGTCTCGAGCTCTCTCTTCACCCATGCCCGCTCCGCACGGCTCGATCGATACAAAGCAAAGAGGGTGCTCTCGCGAGCACCCTCACAAAGACATACCATGACTCACTTCAGAAGCTGAAGCGGGCCTGGAAATCGACGACGCGCGCTCCCAGAGCACCAGTCGCCGCACCAAGGTTCGGATTGTCGATGTTGGTGTTGATCGTGCTCGAGTTGATGTTCAGCACGTTAAAGGCATTCAGCAGGTTGGCCTTGATTTCAAGCTTGGCGTTTTCTCCGATCACGCGCATGTTGGGCAAGCCGAATGCTTTGCCTATGTTCAGGTCGACATCCCTGTAACCGGGGCCGGGAAACACGTTGCGGTCGATTCCCGGGGCAGGAATGTAGACGTTGGTCGACTGCCCGGCGTTGTCCGTGATTGCCGAGCTGAAGTTGGGAATGCTGAAGAGGCTGTTGGAGAATAAATTGTTATTGGTGCCTGTGCTCGTGGTCGCAAGGATGGGAGCAGTTCCCTGGTAGCTGGGGAAGTTACTTCCCGTCTTGAAGGCATTGTTGTTGGTGCTGTTGCCGCCACCCCCAAGATAGTGCGGGCGCAGTTGAAGGTATCCGTAGTTGCAGGTGTTGCAATAAAACTGGTGGGGGGCCTGGTAGTATGGCGTCCATCCAAACCCGGAGTGGAAGGTCGCGATGCCGCTCAGCGACCATCCGCCCACGGCCTTTTCCATCCAGTTATTGCTCCCGTGGAAGATCACCGGCTGCCAGGTGCCAAACACTTTAAAGACGCGGTTAACATCAAATGCGGAGCGCCCGTACGAGAAGCCGGGGTTATACAGATAGGGATCGCGCGAATACGGGCCGGAATTTGTGTCCATGCTGTGCGCCCAGGTGAACTGCCCCTCCGCAGAGAAGGTATGCGAAAACTGATGCTTGAGTCCTGCCAGCATCATGTTATTGCTCGACCAGCCGCCGCTGCCAAAGGTGTTCACGCTGTTAACCAGGGAAGTCTGCGGAGCGCCCATGATATCTCCGAGGGCGGTGGCGTCGTAGTTATACATCTCGTGACGTCCGAGGCCGCCTTCATAGCCGAGATTGGCAACCATCGCGTGGCCCAGGTCGTATTCCACTTCCAACGAGAAGTGCTCCACGTATTGCGTGGGCATGTGCCCGGGCAAGCCGCCAAGGTTCGCGCCGCCCGACTTGGGCAAACCGGCGTTAGGAGTGCCAGGGGCGAAAAACGCGGTGATCGCGTGTGGGTTCGCCGGGTACCCAAAGATGTTGGTGGGACTGCTCGAGGCTGCGTACAGGATGTTGGGGTTGATATTCGTGGGGCTCGTGCTGGAGCCGGGAATGCCGCTCTGGCCCGGCGGGTTGCCATCGTAGTTGTTGGAGTTCGCGATCTGCTCTCCGTTATAGTTCAAGCCAAACCCGCCTCGCACCACCAGCTTGCTCTTGAAAAAGTCCGGAGCCCAGTTGAAACCAACCTCCGGGCCAAAGTTCAACTTTGGCGCTACCCATGCATCGATGCCCGTGCGCAGAGTAATCCCCGACAACAGTGCGGTTCCGCTGCCAAAGGTGAGCACCCCCATGTTGTCGTCTTTGTCGTCCATGGGTCCGAAGTAGGAGTAGCGCAACCCCGCGGTGAGGGTCAAACCGGGGCGGACTCTCCAGCTATCCTGGTAGAAAATGCCCAGGACGTCTTCGCGGTTGTCATTGCGGTAACCTCCGGGAAAGCCGGTGGTCGCCTGGAAACCGCAGCATTCGGATTCAGGGGCATCGTTGATGAAATCCCACAGGTTGTAGAAGGTGTAACTCGGCTTTCCCACTGGATCGTTCAAGTAGTACAGCCGTGTGAGCTCGAAGCCGGCCTTCATGGTGTGCGTATGCAGCACCTTGGTGGCAACGTCCTTGTAGCTATAGGTCCACTGGTCGTAGATGCCCGGAGCACCTACGCTTACACTGCTGAGGCCAATGCCTCCGATCGTGGTGACAGAATCCTGCGGGAGGCCAAAGGGAGCCTGGGGGTTAGAGGCCAGTTCGTTGTATCGCCAGCCGGCCGCGTTGGCGCGCGCTTCGTTCAGAAATGTTGGCGAGAAGGTGTGGTTCCAGACGAGCGACGTGGCATCGTTAGTCTGCGAGTGATGGAAGAGGTCATAGGCGTATCCGCCGTTATAGAAGGTTAGCGTATCGGGAACCCAGTAAATCGTGAAGCTCAAGTGATCTTTCCCGGTCGCATCTGCGTCCAGGCGTCCGTTGAACTGCTTGAAATTCGAGGACCTGGGACTGCTGGTGCTGTATTCGGCGATATCGGGGGTGGTCGAGAGCCCACTTCCAAATCCCGGTTGAGAGGCGCTCACATATCCGAGGTCCTGCTTGCCCAAACCGCTGGTCAGCGGCGAACCGATATTCAGTCCTCCCGAGACATTCGTGCAATAGGCTGAAGAGATGTTCGCAGTTGAGCAGGTCGCTGAAGCGATCACCGTGCCCAGAACGTTGCCCCCTTTGTAGTTCAGAATCGTGGAGGCGATACTGCCCGAGGGCGCCAGCGCATCCAGCGCGGAGGTGGTATACCATCCCGTGCCCGTCCCGGCCTCGTTGTCGCTCTGCCCTTCGTAATTGAAGAACGCAAATACCTTGTTCTTCCAGATGGGGCCGCCAACGCTGCCGCCGTACTGGTTGTAATCATCTGTATCCCTGAGCAGACCGCGCGAGGCAGCGCACTGCACATTCGACAGGCCAGGCGCGCACGCGGCAACCGACTGTGGACCGTTCCAGCGCTGGAATGCATTCAGTCCGGGCCGGTTGATTTCAATAAACAGACTGCCGTGATAGGAGTTGGTGCCGCTCTTCGAAGTGATTTTGGTCATCGCGCCGGCGAAGCGGCCGTCCTCGGCGTCGTAGTCGTTGGTGACGATCTCGATGTTGCCGATCGAATCCTCGCTGGGAGTGATGACTGTCGCTCCACCCCAGACGGCGCTCACTGTGCTGATGCCGTCCACGTTGTAGCCGTTATTCTCAAACTGACCGCCGTTGGTGTTGGCCGACGGGCCATTTTCCGTGGCAAAAATACTGCTGGTGTTGCCCAGATTGCCGCCGCCGCCCGACGATGCGCCGGTTTGCGTTCCGGGGGCCTGATATCCGTTGCCACTGCCCTGGTGCGATCCATCGGCCAGTGTCCCTGGCGCCAACTGAATCAGGCTGGTCGCGTCACGCTGAAAGACCGGCATGTGCTGGATCTCGTTCTCCGTGATGGTTTGCCCGTTGTTCGCAGTTTCCGTGTCCAAAGCCGACACCGTGGAGGCGTCGACCGTGACCGTCTCCGATAAACCGCCAATCTCCAGTTGGATGTTGACGGCGTTCGCCTGTTCAGGAATCAACTGTAAGTGGTCAAGAACCTTCTTCTTGAATCCGTCTCTCTCGACCGTAAGTGTGAATTGGTCTGGAGGAAGAGCGTCGAAATTGTAGACACCGGTCGCGTCGCTCTTGTGAATCACCGTCTCGTTGGTAGCTAAATTAACGAGCGTGAGGGTCGCATCCGAAATAACCGCGCCATCCGGGTCGGTGACTGTGCCCTGAATCGAAGTTCGGTACTGTGCGTGGGCCGCGGGTAGCAGGAGGCCCGCCAGCGTCGCAAGCAGTAGCGCTAACCCCAGGCGAGACCAAATGAAACTCAGGCGCGAGTGAAGCTGCGGAGTTTCCGTCGAGGTTGAACGAAGGATTTCTCTTGTGATTGGCATTCTGACTCTCCTATAGCAAATGCGAGGCCGCCCGCCGGGGGCGGCCCGCGGTTGAAGTTAAAGCTGGTAGTGACCAGGGATTGCGGCTACAATCCTGCACCGAGGTCTCTGCTGTGGAACAAACGATTGCGCCATAGTGCACAAACGATTGTGCTACGAATAGAACAAGTACCACCGGGAAAATATGACTGTCAAGAGGATTCTTTCGGGCTGGTATTCTTGCCTCTGGCATACTGCACTTTCCTGCGCCAGCCACTTAGACTCCCGTTTCTTGCAAAATATTTCAAGAATTCGCCGGTAAGCCGGGGCGGTGAACCGCTTTGCCGAGATTCATTAATTTCCGGCTGTGCGGGTTGCGGCCTGCGCCGTGGACTTGCGCACGACCAGCTTGGGGTACACCGTGATGACGGCCGGGTGGGGATGGGGGATCTGGTCGCTGATAAGCCCAAGCAGAGTGCTTGCGGCCACCTGGCCCATGTCGCGCAGGGGCTGACGAATCGTGGTGAGGGGAGGATGATAGGTGGAGGCAGCCAGCACATCATCGAAGCCAACCACTGAAACGTCTTTGGGAACGCGCAAGCCTGCCTCGCGCAAGGCCAGAATCGCTCCCATTGCGGTCACGTCGTTGAAGGCAAAGAGCGCACTGAACGGCCGTCCAGCCTGAAGCAGTTGCCAGGTGACCTCAGTGCCTGGTCCGGGTCCGGGCTCCAAACCGTGGAGTTGCGCCACGAGTTCCGGATGAATGGCGATATCGAGAGCCTTCGCCACTTCAACGATCGCTTCCCAGCGCCGGTTGGTATCGGAACTGAAGACCTGCCCCTTGATGAACGCAATCTCCCTGTGACCCAGTTCCTGGAGATGCGAAAGCGCCAGGTACGCAGCCTGGCCGTGGTCCAGCTCGATATTGGTGACTCCTTGGCGTTGTTGGTGGCCGGAAACAGAAACCAGGGGAACGGACAAGTCCTCTTCAATGGGCGTATCGACGGCAATAATCCCCTCCACTGAACGCGCCAGCAGCATGCGCGGATAGCCCTTCAATAGATCGGGGCGGTGCCTGTGGCTGACGACGAAGTAGAAGAAGTCATCCTTCAGCAGCTCGTCTTCGATGCCGCCAAGCACGGCAGTGGAATAGCCCTCGCTGATCTCCGGCACGATCACGCCAACCGTGTAGCTGCGCTTATTGCGTAAGCTGCGGGCCACGGTGTTGGCCGTGTACCCATGGAGCGTCGCGGCTTGCAGAACGCGCTGCTGTGTCTCCCGCGCGATGCGGTATTTGTCCGCCTCTCCGTTGACAATGCGGGAGACCGTAGACTGCGATAGCGCGAGAAGGCTCGAGAGCTCTTTCAGGGTGATCGGCTTGAGGCGCTTCTGTGTCATGATGTGGTTAAACCGAACCCTCTAGCTCTCGCTCTTGAAGCCCACCAACTGCATGGCACGCACACACTCGGGGTTACGCATGAAAGTGTTCCACACAAATCCACTGCGCAGATTCTCCGCCATCACAACTGAAATTCCCTGATCGATTCCCAGCACATCTGGATCGTACCAGTTCGCCGCAGGATGGAAGGCGTCAACAAATCCGTAGCGGGTCCAGGCCCGGTCGCCCCATTTTGCGCGCATGGAGCGCAACACGGCGATGCAATCCGCGGGCAGGAATGGCAGCGAGCCGGCTGCGGCACAGGGAACCACAGTGCCATCCAGCGGCCCCTGCGGCGGCGGCCCTCCCCAGGCGAGGTATCCGTGTTGAGAGTCCGATGCCGAAACGCCCCAGTAGCCTTCGTTGTACCATTCCGGGTAAGAAAGACAGAATGCCTTGTGCGCACGGGTGGCGATCACCGAGTTTTCGAAATAGTCGGCATACGCGTCGCGTTTGTGGCGGAAGTCATACCACGCCTGCGAGTACTGGTGCGTGAACAGCGGGTCGTTGCCGCTGATGTATTTGTAGTTCTCAAACTGGATTTCCGGGCGCGAAAAGTTGTTCCACAACTCAGGCGGCGTGGCGTGCGTTCGCGATCCCGTCGCCAGCAGATAAATCATCATCAGCTCGCAGTAGTGCTTCCAGCGCGCTCGACCGAAACCGGAATCGGGCTTCCACTCCATTGCGAAGGTGTCGCCGCCGTTCAGCATCCACGGCCAATCCACGCGTTCGTAGATTTGTTGTGCCAGAGACTTGATGCGGGCATCGCGGAAATGCTCTCGCGCGGTAAGCACGCCGCACAGCAGCAGCGCCGTATCGATCGACGACAGCTCCGTGCGGCCAATGCGCGCGCCGGTTTCGATGTCTGTGAAGTGATAGAAAAAACCGTGCACTTCTGGCATCTTGTTCAAGTGCCAATCCAGCGTGGTCCGCACGCGCTCCACAATCTGCGCATGCGGAAAGTAGCCGCGCTTGTCGGCAATCGAAAGCGCAGTGAGTCCGAACCCAGTGGCGGCGATGCTGGCCATGCGCCGCGGATCGCGCGCGCCGTTGAGATCATAGCGCGCCCTGTCCAGAACCTGCCCAGTGTTCGGACTGCCCTGCTCCCAGAAGAACAGGCAGCCACTTTTCGCCAAATCGTCGAGCAGCTCTTCGTCTTCGCGGGAGAGCGCGTTGTGCTCTTTGCCCACTGCGTATGCCGCGGGCAAGGCGCTGCCTGCGGCCATTGCAGCCAACGTGCGGAGAAACTGGCGGCGGCTGACCGCCGGCAACAAATCAAATCTCATGGTCGAACTCCCAATCTCTATTTTGACTGGTCTATCGAATCTCCACGACCGCAAGCCCCATGGGCGGAAGTGTGAGCATGAGCCGATGGTCCCCGATCGCGCGCACTTCCGGCGGTCCTGTCTCGGAGGCTTTGCGCAACGCGTCGATCTGCGCCTGCGTTGGATTCTGCGGTCTCCCCATCTTCTTCCACGCGTCCAGCGTGTCGCCATGAGAGCTGTCGACGCGTCGAATGGTTGCGTGCGCGTTATCGCCGAGGCCTTTCAAATCGATGGCGATGGTTTTCGCTTTGCCGTCCACTCCAGGTTCAACCAGGTTCCAGGCCGCGATCACCACGGTTCCATCGCTGCGGCGCGTCGCCAGCACATCCCCAGGAGCTACGGGCAGCCGTTCGTCGCCCAGCTCGTGAAGCAACGCGAAGACATCAAACGCCGGCTTGGGAATCTCGTCTTCCGCCACCAGTCCAAATCCCCCGTAGAACGGGGTCTTCACCACGCCCTGCTCCTCAAAGACATCGGAGAAGGTCCAATACGACATCATGTCCACCATGCCGTCGCATTGGCTGATGGTCTGGGCCATCCACGGCCCCATATAAATTGAGTCGGTGAGCTCCTGCTCATTCGCGTAGGTCGCGTTGAACTCGCTCCAGATGAGCGGAATTTTCGGCCGCGCGGAGTGTTCGATCTCCTCATGGACTTTCTTTACCGCCTGGCAAACCATCTGGTGCGGCGCCACAGACCGGTCGTCGTGGAAGACATTTTCCGCGCTGTCGTTGCCGTAGACGTGCGTGGAGACGAAGTCCAGCGGCACCTGGTTCTGTGTGGCGTGCGCAATCAAGTCGCCCACCCACGCTGCCTGCGCGGTCGCTGGCCCTCCTACGCGAATCCGCGCATTCACTGCCTTGAGTGCGCGCGCGGAGTGATCGTAGAGCTCGAAATAAGTGGATTGATTCGGCGTTCCCGTCCAAAAATCGATGTTCGGTTCGTTCCAAACCTCGAAGTACCACTCGGAAACTTCGTCAATCCCGTAGCGCTCCACAAGATGTTGCGCAAACGCAGTGACCAAAGCGTCCCATTTCGCGTAGTCCTTCGGCGGAGAAACGATCTGTTTGTACCAGAACGCGTGATAATCCAGCTCCGCTGCTAGCGCCTTCGGCATGAAGCTGATCTCCACAAAAGGCCGCACGCCATTGGCCAGCAGCCCGTCGTAAATCTGATCGACGTAGGACCAGTTATAGACAGGGTTGCCCTGCTTGTCCTCGCTGTAGACGCCGTTCTCATCGTGGAAGATCGCGTGAAAGCGGACGTATTGGAAGCCGGTGATCTTCTTTACACTCCGCAGATCGTTGCGGTAGTTCTCACGCAAGGTGAGATTGGCGCGCCCCGAGCCAAACATCTGCTCCCAGTAATGCGGAAACGGCGTAACCGAGGCGTGCACGTCGATGGTCACCTGCTCCTCTGCTGTTCCCATTCCAATCTGAGATTCGGAGGCCTGGAGTGCGTATGTCGGAGCACATAAGGCAGCAACGATGATTCCTGAAAACAGAGTCGAACAAATACGAAGCATTGCTCTCTCCTAAACGCGGTGCAAAAGGAAAACGGGCAGCACCAAACCATAGACTTGCGATGAACAGTGGTGGATCCTCTAATTGGCGCAATCGATTGTGCTATCGCTAAGATTAATACACCCGCCTACTAGAAACGTCAAATAGTTGGCCAGAATGCTGTGCTGTTCCGGCTTTTTGAAATGTCCGAAATGCCGACGATAGGCTCAGAATCGGAAAAACGGTGGCAGCGGGCCGTGACAGCTAAGTTTCCGGGGGCCGTTATTTCGACGCTGGCGCGGTTAATGGTTGCGCTTGCACTGGATCCTTCAAATCCACGCGGCGTGAGCCCGGCTGCACCGTGAGGGACTCTGCGCGCGCGAGATACGGTGCGATCACCTCGGGGCGGCGCCAGTCGATGTTCCATCCCTGCTCGATCGCGATCACCGAATACTCGCCGGGTATGACGTGCGCGAAGACAAAGCTGCCGTCGGAGTCGCTCTGGTTGGTACGCCAGGCGGCGCGGGGGGCGTGAGGATCCGCCGGAACCAGCAGGACGAAGATGCCGCGCGACGGCTTGCCGTCGCGCTCCACAAATCCGCTGACAGGACCGGCGGCAGGAGAAGCAACGACGCCGAGGTCAATGGGGGCAGAGCCGACGGTGAGCGTGGCGCCGCCCACGCCCGCGCCATTGGTCCTGAGCTCGGTCACCTCCAGACCTGAGGAATTGCGGAGGGCGACCTCGTATTCGCCGGGTGGGATATTCGGCATGCTGAAGCTGCCGTTGGACTGAATGCGAGAGGAGCCGACCTGCTCCCCTTCTCGGGTGGAAAGAACAATGCTTGCTGCGGAGGGCAGGTTGGCGCTCCCTGCCACGACCAGTTTTCCGCTGACGGCCGGCAAAGGAGCCAGGGCTGAAGGATCGATGCTAGCGTCGCTGGTCGAAACGTCGATCGCGCCAGAACGCGCCGCAGCCGCATCGGGTCCACCGCCGCCCTGCATTTGCAAATCGTAGTGACCGGCCGCAATGCCGGTGATGATAGCGGTCATGCTCTTCCCGTCACCGGGGTTGTCGCCGGATGCGATTGGGGGTCCCGGGTTTGCGAAGATGGTGGCGCCGTTCTGGATGGAGTCTGAAGTGCCAAAGATACTCTGCCGCAGCATCGGCATGGCGAATCCCTGCCCCTGCTGGGGCCGGGGCACCTGAACCATGATGCGCATGGCGGGAACCGGGTGCATGGTCAGGTTGGTCTCAATCCTGTCGCCGGCATTCACGCTGACCGGCTCGGCTGCGGCCGGATCGGAGCTGTCAGGATAACAATTGAGAGAGTAAGCCACGTCGAGGGGCGACCGCGGCTGGTTATCGCCCGTTGCAGGCCTTCGCTGCTGCATGGGCCGGTACCAGGGGATTCCGGAAGCGCAGATAAAGTATGTGCCGGGGACGAGATGCGGGAACTCGAAGTTACCCATCTCGTCGGCCGTGGCGTTGCCCGCGCGTTGTTTCACTTCGGGGTCACTCGGGCTTTGCCGGAACAAATGAAGCTGCGCCCGCGGCACCGGGTCTCCGGAATCTTCAGCGACGGTGCCGAAGATAGAGGCCAGTGGCGGAAGCGTGAGCACGATTCCGGTGGTGTCGAGATTGTCGCCGGTAACAATCGCCGTGGAAAGTTCGCCGTGTTCCTCCAACGCGGTTTCAACGTAGCCGCGGCGCACGGCGCTCAGTTGGAAGCGGCCATCAGGAAGATGGTCGAAGGAGAAACGGCCCTGAGCGTCGGTGGTAGTATCGGCGACCGCATCCATGTTGCTCGTTGCGCGGAGCATGACATCGGCGCCCTCGAGCGGCTGGCCGCTGGCGCCGCCGAGAACCACGCCGGAGATGGTGCGGTTGCCCATGCGTTGCGCTGTGGAAACCTGCTGCGCTGATACAGCCGCGCAGCAGCTGCCTGTGGCAAGAACTACCGCAAGTGCGAGGCGCGTCATTGGCCGGAACCTTCATCGGTGGAATGGATGGGATCGACCTGAAGCTGGGCGGTTGCGCCCGGCTGAATGGTGACGGTTTGGCCCTGGCTGGACAGCCGGGAGAAGGCGTCCGCGTTGTCCAGATCGATCTCCTGGTCTTTTTCGAAAGCCAGAACCAGATAGTTGCCGGGCGGAAGCGGAAGAGGAATTTTCCCGCCGGTTGGAAGTTGGGCCACTGTTGTGTAAACGCGGTGCTGCCCTGAGCCGAGAGAAATCGCCGAAACGAAGATGGGTGCGAACTGAGGAGTAGTGAAGTTGCTCGTGGAAGGGTCCGATGGCGTGGTTTTGGCCGTGCACTCAAGAAAACCCATATCGTTGCGGAGCGTGATCTCGATCGGCGGGGCAGCGTTGCCCGGGCCGATGACGAGCGGCTCCTGCAGCAGGTCTGTGCCGCCGCTGGTGATTGATGTCGCGTAGTAGGGTCCGAAGGGCTGAATATTCAGCCTGTATGTTCCTTGCCCCGGCGGAACCATTTCGTAGATGCCGTCGGACGAGCCCTGCACGTGTTTGAATTGAACGCCCATTTCGCCATCGAACGGCCGGTCGACCGGCGTCAGGGTGAATTGTACCGGTGGTTGATCCCCACGCATGACGACGTCATTGAAAACCGCGCCTTGTCCGGGCGCAGGGGTTGCGGTGAACTCCTCGTGGACTTCAACCGGGATGGTCGGCACGGGAGTCGGCACCACCGCGATGCTGGGAAGCGGAGCGCCGGCGACTGTGAAATCCGTCTTGCCGTAGAGCATAGTGCCGCCCGGAGAGCTGCCGCGGGAACGCGCTTCGGCGTAA
>Ga0181538_10003845_pt1 | contig 14412 bp, 13 predicted proteins | sample PEATcosm2014_Bin_40_FD_119773 | JGI IMG/M metagenome (GOLD analysis project Ga0181538, IMG submission 119773) | Peatland microbial communities from MTU Mesocosm Facility, Houghton, MI, USA - PEATcosm2014_Bin23_30_metaG | ecosystem: Environmental > Terrestrial > Soil > Wetlands > Peat | place...
CGCAACCCGCACTGGAATCGAGTGGCCGGGGATTCCTTGCACGGATGATGCAGACTTCTTTTCGAACGCGAAAGGACGCGCTTCGCACCGCATCAGGGTGTTCTGTTTCAAACTCACGGTGCAATCAGGCTCGGACATTGCAGACTCCTTAACGGATATGGTCCGGTTGGAAGGGGACCGAACACAATGTGAAGGCGTGAAGAGGCTACGCCTGCACCTCATGGTGCCGGGATTCGTACTGCTTTTCTTCAAGCCGTACTTCGCCGTCGGCTCAGTAGGTCAATGGCCATAACCACCAGCGCCACAACCAAGAATAAGTGGATCAGAACTCCGCCGAGGTTAAAGCCTAATCCCAGAAGCCACAAAATAAAAAGAACAACCCACATGATCCGAAGCATGGCAACCTCCCATTCGCACACGCGAACGTGAATCTGACCACGGCGGCGTGGGAGCTGTTTTCGCGCGAACAGATTAAGAGAACAATCATGGACTCTGCTCGCGCTCTCGGCGCGACAGTCTAAGGCATGCTGTCCAAGTTGATTCGCGGCTGCTGAAGCGCCATTGCAACGAATCGATCAAACTTTAGCAAATCGAAATTACACGGTCTGAGCAATAATGCTCACACTCGCCGCACGGAACTACGGACCAGGTGTCGCGAAGAAATCTATCCCATCCCGTTCCGCGTGAATCGAGTGCGAACTTGCGGGGGTCTCACATTTCAGCTACTCCACGCGTCTAGAGGCAGCACATGGCTTCTACCAGGGGGTGCTAAAAAGCGCCCGTCGCATCCGTTTGCGAATTTAGCGCGGGAGGTGGTACGAGATGGCGTGCCAACGCCTCCTGAGCCTGCGGCGGAGTGATCAGTAGGAGCCGGTCCGCTGGTTGCAAGATGGTTTCGGGCCGCGCCAGCAGGACCGACTTGCCTCGCAATACGGCTACAATCTTCGCATCGACGATTGGCCCACTGAGAGTGCGGGATTGAATCGCTCTTCCCACCCAAGGACTTTCGGGCCGAAGCGCGCCAACCGTTAACTGCGAGCCATCCGGAAGATCCAATGCGATCCCCGACTGCAAAAGAGCTGCGAGATGCGGTTCCCAGGCGCAATGCATTTATTTTGTGGTGGAGGCAGGGAGGCAGGCGCCGGAATGGTGGGATGCAGCACAAGAGTTGCATGTGGATATATTGGCTAAACGATACAACGAAAACTCAACGAGCGGGGGAGCTTGGTGGCGACTTCGGCCTGTCCATCACGAGATCGTGTTTGGCTTCGCACCCCTCAGTGGGATCGTAGGTTGCCATGCCCACCAACTGGTCCTTGGAGGCCTGAAACTCAAGCGGTGGTCGACGCACACGAGAAGGAAGTCCAATGAACTTTACTTTGCCATCAGTATTGGTGCCAGCTTCCAAGTCGAGTCTGTGGAATCCGGCGAAGCCATAGGCAATGTGAACCTTGATAGTAGTGTCGTAGACCGGCTTGCCGTCAGCAGTGGTTACAGTAAGCTCTAGTGAGCAGGGCCCAGCGCCACCATCCATCACGGGCATTTGCTGTGCCGGCCGCGCTGCCGGGCTTACCTGCGAAACCGCTGTTTGCGGGTTCGATTGCGCGTGAGTCACGCACAGCAGGCCCGCCGGACCAGCGAGAAAGAGACAGCACAGAACATGCCGGGTTCTGTTCATAGGTCGATGCGCACAATTATATCGAAGTGCTGCAGAAGGCGGAATGACTGCACGTTAGAGTGGGCGCGGGCCAGCCGCAGGCAAAGAAAGTCATTCAGAACACAAGGCAGCGTCCAGGCGACGATTCAAGAATATTCCGACGGCGACCCAGACTCGCCGCCCTGACCTCGGTACCCAGTTCATCGCAACCACGCCGAGCTAGAAAGTTGCGGTCCCCTCGTGCTTGCCGATGGGATGTATCCCCCATGACAATCAAGGCAAAGTCCGCAGGTCTTGCATAGTGACATGCCCGGATCAGGAGGCGTCTTCGGTAATAGATTGGCGTGATTCGCCCCGTGTGGCCGATGGCAGGAAAGACAAGTAATCGGCGGGGCTTTCGGACCAAGAGCTGTGTTAGGCCCTGAAACAGGGTGACCTTCGACGGGGTGGTTTGCAGTCAGGGTTGCGTTCAAGTTCAGATACATCCACCCCTGCATCTGGTTGAATGTCAGCGTGACACCCCAAGGCACACTTACAGTCTTCTTCCGCGCATTGACCTTCAAGCGCACACGAGCGTGGCATCCGAGGCAGGTCTCCTGTTGGGAAACCCAGGTATGAGCCGGGAAGTCGCTGGCGTGCGGTGAGTGGCAGACAATGCAATCGCCGAGCTTGTAGGGGCGATGCAGCACCTTGTCCTGGGCAATGGAGTGGCAAGTGAGACAGAGTTGGGTAACGGGAGCCACCAGGTTGACTTGAGTAACTCCTTTTTCATTCTTGACCTGGTGACACGTCGTGCACCCCATCGTCATTGCGCTGTGCACGTATTTCCCTTTACTGATGGAACTATGGCATTCCGAGCACATCAAGGACTCAGCATTTGGCTTTAACGTAACTGGGTGCGCACCGCCGCTAGACCAAACGTCCATTTCCGCAAGGGCTTCCAAAGGCCAACATACCAAAGCGACCACCGGCAGAAGGACATACCAACTACCCTTGTAGCGCATAGAGATGACCTCTGAAATGTTCGTGCGAGAACCAGCCGCATTTTACGCCGACAGCCTACTTCGCCGCAGTGATCCAATGATCGAGACCCAATGATCGAGACTCTCGCGACCGGCGGGTCGGTCAGCGAGCGGTGGCCTTTGAGCAAGGCAACAAGCAGTAGCAGGTGAATGAGGCCGCCGATGTCACTGTCCGAGCGCAGCCACGCGGGCCTGTGATCACAATCACAGACAGGACACGGACAGACTCCTACATTGTCGTGGAAAACTGGGCCAGAGATGGCGGGGCGTGATCTCAGTCCCTGGAGAGGTGCGAATATGGGAACACTGCGCAACTCACTGCCTCAAGCTCTGCGGTCTCGCGGCGTCTCGCGCCGCGAATTTGTGAAGTTTTGCAACTTGATGGTCGCCACGCTGGCGCTCCCACCGCGGTATTTAGCAGCCGTCGAAAAAGCGCTCAGTCAGACGACGCGTCCGGTCCTGGTTTGGCTCGAATTTCAAGATTGCGCGGGCAACTCGGAATCGATGCTGCGCACCAGCAACCCAACCGTCACTGAATTCGTGCTTGATCTTCTCTCCTGGGAATACCACGAACTGATCATGGCGGGCGCGGGCAAACAAGCCGAAGCAGCTCTCGAACGAGTGGTTCGGGAGCACAAGGGCGCATACATCGCTGTCGTGGAAGGTGCGATCCCAACGGCGGATGATGGTGTGTACTGCACGATTGGCGGCAAGACCGCTCTCGACATTGCGCGGCACGTATGCACCAATTCGGCAGCTAACATTGCGGTCGGCGCTTGCGCGTGGGATGGAGGCTTGGTTCGAGCGAACCCAAATCCGACGGGCGCCGTAGGGTTGCAGGAGGCCATCCCAGGCGTGAAGGTTGTGAATCTGGGTGGCTGCCCCCACAATCCGGTCAATACCGCAGCAGTCCTTGTCCACTATTTGACGTTCCACAAACTTCCCGCCCTCGACCAGTACAATCGCCCGCTGTTCGCGTACGGCAATATTATTCATGACCAGTGCGAGCGACGGGCTCATTATGATGCGGGCCGTTTTGTTGAAGAGTGGGGCGATGAAGGTCATCGCAAAGGTTATTGCCTTTACAAAATGGGCTGCAAGGGTCCCGAAGCAACATACAACTGCCCAACCGTCCGCTGGAACGATGGGACCAGTTGGCCGGTGAAGTCTGGCCACGGATGCATCGCCTGCGCTTCGCATCGTTTCTGGGATACGAAGTCACCCTTTTACAAGCGGCTGCCATCGGTGCCGGGGTTCGGTGTGGACGTTGACGCGGGGAAGGTCGGCCTCTGGTTGACGGGCGGCGTAGCAACGGCTCTGGCCTTGCATGGGATCGCCAGTGCGGCGCGGGCGGAAATGCGGCCCCGTGGCGAACAGCCGAGGGGCGGCCCGACTGAGATCGCGCGGAAAGATGGCCTGGTGGAGCGCGAAGGGCCGCCGGAAAAATCATGACGGAACTCGCTCCCGCGTTTGGCGATCGCGCCGGGAGGAGATAGGAAACCGCAGTGCGGAGAACTAAGCCACCAACCTCGGCCTTGGGTCGGCTTCCGGAAACGGAACTGGTCCGTACGTATGTGTGGGAGAAGCCGGTTCGTGTCGCTCACTGGCTGATTTTCTTTGCGTTCGTGTCGCTTTCGTTCACTGGCCTGTATATCCACCGCCCATTTCTACTCCCTTCGGGCCGGCCGCTTTTCCTGATGGCCACCATGCGATTCGTTCACGTGGTCTCGGGATTCGTGTTGATCGGGGCATTCGCGTTGCGGGTTTACTGGTTTTTTAAGGGTAATTTCTGGTCGAGGTGGTCCGCCTATATCCCCATCCGCCGCAAGCAATGGCAGGGCATGGGAGACATGCTCGAGTTCTACCTGTTCCTGCGATTCGATCCCGGCCGGCGGGTCGGTCATAACCCTCTGGCCGCGCTGACGTACTTCATCATCTACCTGCTGATCCTGGTCGAGATCCTGACCGGGCTGGCTCTATACAGCCGGGTGCTGGGCAATACGGTCCTGAACCAATTCATCGGTTGGCTTCCGCTACTCATCGAGCCTGCGTATCTTCGCCTCATTCATTTCTTTCTGACGTTCGTGTTCTTCGCGTTCGTCATCTTCCACGTCTATGCCTCGGTTCTGGTTTCGAGCGAGGAAGAAAACGGACTGCTGGACAGCATCTTCTCCGGATGGAAATTCGTGCCCGCGGGCGAGTTGCGCCATGAGATCAGTGCGATTCCGGAAGCGCGGCGGTTCGCCAAACGACACGAGTTGCTGCCGCGCGGTACGCCGGCTGAGGAACGCGCCAAAGTGCCGCCGAGGGCCCGCCCCGGGCCGGGCCCGCTGTCGCTGTATCGCAACTGGATCAGTTTCGCGGGAACCGGCATCGCCGCCGTGGGCGTACTCGTGTTCGCCGTACTGACGGCTTATCACACGATCGGAGGCGGCGCGCTCGCGCAGCCCTACGGCGACCTGGTCATCTTCTTCGTTCCGCCGGTATTCGTCATGGCCGGCGTCACCGTCGTGTTGATCGGAATGTATTTCCAGTGGATCCGCTGGCGGATGCGCAAGCCGCTGTCGTTCGCGCGCTATCCCAAGTGGGACCTCAACCTTCCCAGTGAGAGAAGGGCCCTTCTGGCGGTCGCGATCGGAGCTGCGATCCTCTCCGTTCCAGCGATTTATGGCAGTGGTCAGGCATATCTCTACACGGACGCTGTGTCATTCTGCGGCGCCACTTGCCACTCCATGACTCCAGAGTACGTTACCTATCGGCGATCGCCGCATGCGCGCGTGGCCTGTGCGCAGTGCCATGTTGGACCTGGCGCCACCGGGTACATCACATCGAAGCTTCGCGGCATGACGGAACTCGTCGAGACTGTCCAAAACGAGTATCCGCGGCCGATTCCGGTCCCCGTGGAGGATTTGCGTCCAATACGCGGCAATTGCGAAAAGTGTCATTGGCCGGCTAATTTCTTCGGCTCGCGCGAAGTGCATCGGGTGCACTTCTTGTCCGACGAGCAGAACACGCGCTGGGAAATCGATATGCTGGTCTCGGTCGGCGGGGGCGCGCCCGCAGACGGGTCGCGAATCGGAATTCACTGGCATGTTGCGAGCAAGGTCGAGTATCTAGCGAGCGATGCCGAAAGGCAGAATATTACCTGGGTACGGTCGGTGGATCCAAAGACCGGCGCAGCGGAGGTGTACACCTCTAAAGCACAAACATCAACCACGCCGGCCGCCAGTGACATCCGAACGATGGATTGCGTGGACTGTCACAACCGCCCGAGCCACATCTTCCAATCGCCGGACCGCAGCGTAGATGTGGCGCTTGTCGACAGCCGTATCGATCCTTCACTGCCATTTATCAAGGAGCAGGGTGTGGCGGCACTTACGGCGAGTTATGCCAGCCGGGAGCAGGCGATGCGGGGAATCGACAGCGCCCTGCGCGCTTATTATAAGAAAAGCTACCCTCAGATATACGCAGGCAAGCAGCCAGCGATCGAGGGCGCCATCGCGTACCTGCAGAACACTTACGACCGCTATTTCTTCCCGTCGATGAAGGTCAAGTGGGACACCTATTCCACGAACGACACCCACTTCTATTCTGTGGGGTGCTTCCGCTGCCACGACGGCCAGCATAAGAGCGTGGACGGAAGCGTCATTCGCTCCGATTGTGGCACCTGCCACACGATTCTGGGACAGGGCAAGGCCGGGAGCGTGCAGTTCGCCACGGGCCCGAAAGGACTAACTTTCGAACACCCCGTCGACATCGGTGGTGCCTGGGCGGAACAGCCATGCAGCTCCTGCCATACGGGAGGATCGCGGTGATGAATTCATCCTGCGGACCCGCAGGCTCCGCGCATCCGATTCGCGTCAAGCTATTGCCGCAGTACGCGTCGGAAACCTGTGGTTGCCGGATGACGGATCGGCGTGCGCAGTGCGCCCTTGAGGAACGAACCGCGCATCGGATCCGTGGATTGTGTCAGTGATGGCGGCACCGAACACAGACTTTAGGAACAAAGCAGCTTAGGGGGTTCATTTATGAGTGGAAATCGAGCGTTGAGGGTTATTGCTTTCATGTCGATCTCGGTCGGCGTCGGTATCCTCAGCCACCCGGCATGGGGATTCGTCATCTTCGGAATTCTTGTGCTAATTGACAACTTTTTGATCAAGAGCGAACCGCCTGCACCGCCAGATCCCGCCGCTCGTGAAGGAGACGTCACAGAACCGTAGTATTGCTTCTGCGATACAAAGTCACCCCTTTGCCGACGGCTGCCATTCGAGCCGCGGTTCGGGGTGGTCACGGCGGACGGGATCGTATGGGCAGCGATGGGAGCGGTACGGCATGGTGGTTGCTCAAGCGGCCGGAAGCATCGCGCGCGACAAGATCGGGCTGAAAACGATGCCGGTCGAGACAAGCAAGTCGCTGGACAGCAGCGAGGCGTAGGGAGGACAGCATGGCGCGGATTGTGGTCGATCCAGTGACGCGTATTGAGGGGCACCTCCGCATTGAGGCCCAGGTGGACGGTGGCTCCATAACGGATGCCTGGAGTTCGGGGACGATGTTCCGGGGAATTGAGTTGATCCTTCGGGGCCGAGACCCGCGAGAGGCCTGGATCTGGGCGCAGCGGATCTGTGGGGTGTGCACGATGGTCCACGCTCTCGCCTCGGTCAGCGCGGTGGAGGACGCACTGGGCATCGAAGTTCCCGACAATGCGCGCCTGATCCGAAACATTATTGCTGCAACGCAGACCATTCAGGATCACGTGATTCACTTCTATCATCTGCACGCATTGGATTGGGTGGATATAGTGTCGTCCTTGAAGGCGGACCCGGCGAAGACGGCACAGTTGGCGCAATCGATCTCCGACTGGCCCAAGTCGAGCGCGAAGTATTTCAAAGGCGTTCAAGACCGCGTCAGTGCCTTGGTTGCGAGCAAGCAACTTAGTCTTTTTGGCGCAGGTTATTGGGGGCACCCCGCCTATCATCTTCCGCCGGAAGCTAACCTCATGGCCGTTGCCCATTACTTGGAGGCACTCCAGTTCCAGAAGGAGTTTATCCGGATTCACGCGGTGCTCGGCGGCAAAAATCCTCATTTGCAGACGTTTCTCGTCGGCGGCATGGCCACGTCGCTCGACCCGAACGAACCGAACGCAACCGTGAACCCGGAGCGAATCGATTTCTTGTTGGAGGTGGCGAAGTCCGCGCAGCCATTTGTAAGTCAAGTGTTAATCCCGGACGTGCTGGCGATTGCGGGCTTCTACCGCGATTGGTTCGAACGCGGCGAGGGACTCGGAAATTTCATGTCCTACGGCGCCTATCCGCAGGGTAGCATTAAAGACCCTGCGGATTTCTTCCTTCCTCGAGGCATCATCCTGAATCGCGACCTTTCCCAAGTCCATCCGGTGGATACAGGGAACATCACCGAGTATGTTGCTCATTCGTGGTACGACTATGTGGAGGGAGACCAGATTGCAAAACACCCTTACGAGGGCGAAACGAATCCGAAATACACCGGGCCCAAACCTCCCTATGAATATCTCGAAGTGGACCAGAAGTATTCCTGGTTGAAAGCGCCCCGCTATCAAGACAAAGCTATGGAGGTAGGCCCGCTGGCCCGGCTCCTGGTGGCCTATGCCTCGGGCCAGCCAGAAGTTAAGACACTGGTCGATTTCGCACTGGCAAAGCTCAAGGCTCCGCCGAGTGCTCTGTTTTCGACCCTTGGCCGTCTCGCGGCGCGAGCACTCGAAACGCAGCTCCTCGCCAATCGCCTGGTTGGATGGATCGAAGAACTGGGAAACAATCTGGCGACCGGAAACCTGCAGATTCACAACGGGCAATACTGGGACCCGAAGTCTTGGCCCCAAACTGCCCGAGGATTTGGTTTTTTTGAGGCCCCGCGCGGCTCGCTGGGGCACTGGGTGGAGATCGAAAACCAGGCGATCAAGAATTACCAGGCGGTGGTGCCCTCCACGTGGAATGCAGGCCCGCGAGACGCCCAAGGTCAGCGCGGCGCGTACGAGGCCGCGCTCATCAAGACGCCGGTCGCGGATCCAGAGCGCCCACTTGAGCTTCTGCGCACCATCCACTCCTTCGACCCGTGTTTGGCTTGCGCCGTCCACGTGGTTGACCTTCACGGGCGGACCCACGCTCGTGTAGAGGCCTGAGCGCAGGGCGGCACCTGGAAGGCAGCGTGGGCACCAAAGAAATGGAAGAGGCTGACACCCCGTCCATGTCAATGTGAAAGATTCGCAATGAAGGACTTGAAATGCGCGATCTGCTTTCTTCAGACACGGTGGTAATCGGAGTTGGCAACGCGATCCTTTCAGATGACGGCGTCGGTGTGCATGCTGCACGACTGTTGCAAGGTGACCCGAGAGTGCCCGCGAGTGTCACAATTCTCGACGGTGGCACGATCGGCCTCGAGCTACTTCCGTATGCTTCGGACGCATCTCGCCTGCTGCTCCTCGATGCGGTGAACTCGGGTGAAGCTCCCGGAACACTCACTCGGATGACGGCGAGAGATTTGCTCGACACGTCGAGCGGATGGAGTGTTCATCAATTGGGCGTTGCCGATCTGATTGCCGCTCTGGCTTTGGCGTCGACCAGGTCTCAAGATATTGTTGTGCTCGGCGTGCAGCCCGCTAACACGGATTGGGGCACGTCTTTATCTCCTGCCGTGGAGGCTGCGCTCACCCATCTGGTGGATGCTGCGTTGGCACAGCTGCATCTTTGGGAGGGATCACCGGAAGCTAGTCTGCAAACCCACACGTCATCCTTGCGGTCCGGGCAATGCTCGGATCGAATTCCTAAGCCTTGCAAAGAAGGCGGCGTGTAACGGGTCCCGACGTCCTCATGTTTCCGCACCTCGGCCTGGTTGCGCGAGGCGCGCGACCTCTTCCGTCAATAATTGTTCCCAGAATGTGTCAACCGTGTGTTCGCTCTTACACTTACGGCCCATCTCGCTAATTACCGGCGCTAATGAGGCTCGCAGTCCGATCTTTTGGGACGTTTGGAGGTGATACCAGTGATACCGAAAATCGCGAAAAACGCGTATTCAGGAGCAACGGAAGCAACAGACGCTAAAAGGAGCAATATGCACTAAACTACGTAGCTGGAATAGTTTGCGGTCGATGTGCTTGAAAGGATGAGACATAGCGGAGTTCCGAATCATAGAATCCCCACTTTCTCCGCCAGTGGTCACACTGCTGAGAATTTGAGCATTGACCTGTAAATCTAGTCTCCCGCTTGACAGCGAACGGAGTCAGCGCGATTCGTTGCGGCACTGAAGAATGTCTCGGGTAGCCAGATGAACGAAAAAACGCTCTAGTCGCTGTTGCTTTGAAATCTCTTTACTCGCGCAAAGATCCGATCGTTCACGGCGTTCGCAATATCTTGCTCGCCTCCCAAGTATTTTTTCCGTGGTCTCAATCGAGGAGTGTCCGAGCAGAAACTGTATTTGTTCAAGATCCCCGCCGGACTTGCGGCACAATTTCGCGCATGTCCTTCTTAAGTCATGGGGCGCCAAGTGCTGGATGCCGACGTCGTGCGCGTAATGCAGCACGATCTTCCAAACCGCCGTCGTGCTCAGAGAGGTGCCCGACACCTTATCCAACATACCGATGTGAACGACGGGACCCCGCTCCGCATAGACCTGCCTCCGGTGAGGGACTCGTCAGGCCGTCATCGCAATAGCGCGCGAAGGCGTCCCAACGGGCGAGCGCATAGTGGATCGCCGCCGAGGTATCGGACTTCCGCGAGAGTTTCGACAAAGATGTTTCCTGCCACGCGTGCATCGCGTCGAGCAGGGGCCGCGAGCGGGTGTTGCGAACGCCGCGTCGCTCGTCGGGAGCCGCCCGCGGATTTCCTTCTCGATCGCATACAAGGCAGCGATGCGCTCGACCGCTCCGGTCGCAGGCGGAGACATAAAATACACTGCGATACCACGTTCAGCCCAAGATTCCAGCCCAAGATAAGCGTGTCTTTCACGACCTTTGAAGTACTTACGCAGCCACCTAAGACCTGCTAAGTCGTTGTAAATACTCACTAACGCCACTCTGTCACAGGCTCCCAGCACAAATCCATCAGGGTTCCGCGCCCCAACAGTTTTCTCCTGCACCTTGCACGTAACTTTTGTGTGCTCTCAGAACTCCACCCGCGCCTGGAAGGCGATCATGCGTGGACTGCTATCGCCACCCAGTCCGACGCCTAGCAAGCCGGTCGGCGGAGACGTCGTGTACGTGAGTGCTCCAAATCCACTCTGCGTGGAAGGATTCCCTGGAACACCGGCCTGAACCATGTTTGGAAGCGCAAAATTCGGATGGTTGAAAACATTAAAGAACTGTCCCTCAAACCGCAGCCTGACGCGCTCGCTCAAAGGAAACGATTTTGTCAGGTAGAAGTCGCTCCAGAGAAAATCAGGACCGCGCAGGGCGTTACGGCCAAGCTTTCCGAATTGGCAATTCTGCGGGCTGTCGCCGCCATAGCACTGCCCCGTACTTGGATCGACCGCCGATACAAATGCGTCCGGATTAAGCCACTGAATAGTTCCTGCCTGAGTTACGCCCGGAATTGGATGATGATCGTACGGCGGAACGCCCGGAACGGCACTGGCAAACTGCGGTCCACTGCCCTGCACGATGCCGTTTCCGTTTGCTGAATAAGGCGTGCTTAGAACCGAAAACGGAACTCCGCTGTGCCAGAACGCGGTTCCGGAAATCTGCCAGCCATTGAGCGCGTAAGCCAGAAAATGACTGCGAACTTTAACGGGCAGCTGATAGACGTATTGCGCGTTGAGATTGTGCCGGATGTCATAGTCGCAAGGACCATAGTCGCGGGCCAGGTCTCCCGGCAGAGGCGAGAGAATCCCTCCTGCGGAAAACGAAAGGAATCCTCCGTTCGAGACCGTATCCATGCAGCGGCTCCAGTTGTAGTTGATCTGCCCTTGCAGGCCGTGTCCCAGGCGCTTCATCGCCGTCAGTTGAAGACCGTTGTAGTGGCTGTTCGCGCCGGTCGAGAACTGCGTCACCGCGCCGAATCGCGGATCAGTTGGCTGCCGGTAGGGAAACGGGGCAAAACAGCCCTGACATACGGTTTGGTATCCGTTGACCTGGCTTGAGTAAGGTTGATTCACGGCTCGCGTGCCTACGTATTGCGCTTGCACACTAGCCGTCGTTCCGATTTGATGTTCGATCCCGAGGCTCCACTCCATGAAATAGGGTGCGTGGAGTTTTCCGTCCGGGACGGCCGTGATCGCAACCGGTGGAAGGCAATTTCCGGGACTTGACTGTGGAGATGCACACGAAAGCTGTCCTTGGGGGAATCCCGAGGAGAAAATCTGATTTGCCGTCACGGTTGCGTCGACGGCACTGTTCGGTACTCCCGGCGCAATCGCCGTACCGCCCACGGTGCCGAGGAGGCCTCCCTGAAACGTTTTATCGTATGGAGGATTGGCTCCGATCAGGTCGGCGACACTGCCCGGCAAAATATCACTGAAAATGCCGAAGCCAGTCCGGAGCACGGTTTTCGGCTCGAACCGCCACGCAATCGCCGTTCTCGGTTGCAGAATAGCCAGCGGTGTCGACGAAAACAGATTGCCAAGATGAGTCTGGATGGCCTCATTCAGCGGTTGATTGACAACATGCGAGATGGAACTGAAGGAGCCGGGAAGACGGGCCACGTGATCGTGCGGATTCAGCGGATTGGAGTTGAAAGTGTCGCGTAGACCAAAGGTCCAGGTTAGCTTGCGCGTCACTTTCCAGGTGTCCTGCGCGTAGACATCGAGATTGAGAAAGATGAAGGGTTCATTTGCGTTCGAAGGGAATGTCTTCGACGCAGTATTCGCTACCCCGTTTATGAATTGTTGCAAATTCGCGTAGGTCACGGTCGGAACCGTGCCTTCTCCGAAGTCGTAGTCGTTCAGGCGGAAGATGCGGATATTGGTCCCGAACCGCAGTTCATGAGCGCTGCGACTCCAGGCGAGGTTATCGTTGATGAAAAAGCGAGATGCGCGCCGGCCTTGAATCCAAGTATTGTCGAGCCCTCCCATGGGCGTAAAGGCATTCGCGCCGGTGCCTTGTAACACAATCGGAAAGGCCGACAAAGTCTTTTGAAGGTTGCTCGGTCCGAACAAGCTCTCGTACCAAGAGAACGCTGGGTTGAAGTAGTTCACCAAGTTCTGCGAGAAGACGTGCGTGTGTCCTGCCGCGAAAGAGTAGAGGGGCTGCGGGGAAACCGCGTCGAACAACGGGTTTATAGGGTCCGTCCACGCGGCTTGCAGACCGGTGTCCGACTGAAACCGAAACCAAGCCGTATCTCTCGGGTTGATGTTGTAGTCGACGCGGACCGTCTGCACCTGTTCGTGGTCGTCGCTGGAATGTGAGACGCTCTGCCGGTTCGCGCAGCCATCCTCGGCGGCGCCAAGCGGGCATCCAAGTATCGCGGTCGGTGTGCCACTGGTGTTTCCATACAGTGAGAACATCTGCTGATAGAACGAGGAAGAAGGAAGTTGCTGCAGCACGTATTGTTGGAATGCCAGGGTGGGAACAATCGTGGGTGTGACGATGGGCAGGGCGATACGCACCCATTCGCTGTCGAAGAAGAAAAAGAGCTTGTCGTGCGCAATCGGGCCGCCGAGACTGCCCCCAAAGTGATTCACTGTTGACCTCGGCTTATGGTTCCCTGGGGTCGCATTGGTGAAGTAGTCCGCCGCATTCAGCAGCGAACCATTCCAGAGTTCATAAAGATTCCCGTGAAACTGATTCGTTCCGGACTTGGTGACGTAGTCGACTTGCGACGCCCCATACCGCCCTTGATCCACAGAATAGGAAAGTGTGTTGACAGTCACTTCCGAAATCGAATTCAATCCCAAGACGAGGTTCGTTGAAAGACCGCTATTGAGATTGGTGAGCGGGTCGTTCGTTTCCAGCCCATCCACGATGTAGCCATTGGAGAGGGCGGGGAGTCCATTGAATTCCACATTGCCGTACCCGTTGCTGCCGCCAACAAAATCATTGCTGCTTCCTGCCGTATTGATCAGGGCCCCTGGCGCAAATTGCAGAGGGTAGGTCAGGTCCCCTCCGGGGTTCGGTAAGTCCTCCAGTGCCGGCGCAGTCAGGGTTGTGGATGTGTTGGCGTTTTCCGGATTGATGATTGGGGCGGCGCTGCTCACCTCAACCGCCTCATTGGACCGCGCGACCTTGAGCGTGAAATCCACGGTTTGTTTCTGGCCCAGGCCTGAGATAACGTTGTCATTTTGCCCTGGATCGAAACCCTGCGCTTCTGCCCTAACCGAATAGGTGCCCGGCTTTAACTGTGGAAAGTTGAACCGTCCTGCGTCATCGGTCCGGGCAGTACGCTTCAGGCCGGTCTCGTGATTCGTGATCGTCACAGTGGCGCCCGGCACAACCGCGTCAGTTGTGTCTCGCACTTGGCCAACGATGGCACTGGTGGTTTCCCCTTGCGCCAGTGCTTTTGCCGGAAGAACACACGCCACCGTCAACACAACGAAAGCGAAGTTTGCTGCCCGCGCCATGAATTCCCCACGTCTCTGCCCTGAAGTGGCAAAGGGTTCACTGCTCTCATCTATTAACTAAAGATTATTCCCATTAGTTAACCATAGTTAACAAAAACAAGCAAGGACAAAGGAATGACGCTCGTAGGGTACGGGACGGAATCAAGCGATCGGCAGTAATGCCTACAAAAAGTTCGCCCCTCAGAGCACTCTCACATAGGGGGCAACCAGCAC
>Ga0181538_10003849_pt1 | contig 14404 bp, 8 predicted proteins | sample PEATcosm2014_Bin_40_FD_119773 | JGI IMG/M metagenome (GOLD analysis project Ga0181538, IMG submission 119773) | Peatland microbial communities from MTU Mesocosm Facility, Houghton, MI, USA - PEATcosm2014_Bin23_30_metaG | ecosystem: Environmental > Terrestrial > Soil > Wetlands > Peat | place...
GCCGCCGTCACCGTCAGGACCGTCGAGCCCTGCACCGCCCCCAGTGTCGCAATTACGGGGGTCGTGCCCACTCCCACCGACGTTGCGAGGCCGGTAGCCGAAATCGTCGCCACGAGGGTCCCCGACGCCCACGTCACCTGGCCGGTGACATTCTGCGTGCTGTTGTCGGTGTAGGTGCCGGTCGCGGTGAACTGTTGGGTCAGACCCTTGGCGATCGACGGATTCGCCGGCGTCACGGAAATCGACTGTAGCGTGGCCGCCGTCACCGTCAGGACCGTCGAACCCTGCACCGCCCCCAGTGTCGCGCTGATGGTGCTCGTCCCGACCCCCGCGGCGGTCGCCAGTCCACCGGTCGAGATCGTCGCCGTCGAAGTCGTCCCCGACGCCCACGTCACCTGGCCGGTGAGATTCTGCGTGCTAGTGTCGGTGTAGGTGCCGGTGGCCGTGAACTGCTGGGTCAGACCCTTGGCGATCGACGGATTCGCCGGCGTCACGGAAATCGACTGTAGCGCATTGACCGTCAGGCTGTAGGTCTTGTTCGCCGTCACCGAGTTGCTGTCGGTCACCGTTACCTGCACGTTGAACGGACTGCCGCTGTTGGTCGTCGGTGTCCCAGTGATGACGCCCGTGCTGGCGGCCATCGTCAGCCCGTTCGGCAAGCCTGTCGCTGACCACGAGTACGTCCCGCTGCCTCCCGTCGCCGTAACGGTGGTCGCCGGATAGGCCGCTCCTACTGTCCCCGGCGGGAGGGAGGCCGGCCCGGACACGCTCAGCGCCGGGCACTGCACGGTGGTTGTCGCGCTGGCTTGCAGAGGCGCACTGCTGGTCGCAGTCAATGTCGCCGTGTTCACATACTCTTGGCAGCTCGCTTGGGAGGTGCCGCTGGTGACGTGGACGGAAGCCGCGGCTCCCGGTATCAGGACACCTAGGGAGCAGCCCAGCGTCTGGCTGCCTACGGCACCCGCGATCGCGCACGTTCCTGGCCCAGCGTACGCGGGATTGATGCTCCATGTAATCCCCGCGCCCGCAGGCAGCGGGTCGTTCAGCGCGACCCCTGTGGCAACTCCGGTCCCTGAAGAGCTCGCATTTTCGGCGGTGATGGTGAATCCAATCGAACTGCCCGCAGCGACCGTTGCCGAATCCGCAGTCTTGGCGACGCTCAGCACTGCAGGATTGCCACCGATCGACCAGGTGCCCAGCGCGACGTCCGGCCCCCAGGTGGAGGAGGCCGAGTCATAAGCCACTCCGGACAGGTAACGGGAGCCGGCGAATGCCGGTTCAAAGCTGATTCCCAGATTGACCACTAGCGTCTTGCCGGAACCCGAGATTGAAGATGTTGCAGCACTCAACACGCATTCGCTATTTTCAACAATTCCTGTTCCCGGGAGGTTTAAGAACCCTCCGTTGGAACTACCGGAATCCGGGAAGAGATACAGAGCGCCAGACCCGCCAGGGTACGCGAGCACCGCGCACTGAAGGCCGTCGGTTCTAGCGGTGACCACGAAGTCTATCTGGCCTATTTGTGCATATCCGCCCGCATCGTAAGCCTGCAAAGTGAAGACTTGCGTTCCCGCGTTGCCGTTATTCGGAGAAACCGAAACCGTATTCGGCCTTGCCGAGCCGGCAGCGTCCTGGGTGAGCTGTACGGTGGCGTTGTAGCCTCCCGTAAAGGTGACAGTCGCCACTTGGCTGCCGCCAGTGTTTGCGGGAATTGAAAACGGAATCACGTTAAATCCATTGGATATCGTTTGCGCTCCCAACGTGAGCCACGGAGCATTGCTGGACGCGCTGGTCTGGCAACCTGCCCCGGCCGTCCAGATCAGCATCCCTGAAAGTGGGCCCGGTCCGATCTCGCTGGGCAACCAGCCGGGGAACGAAAAGTCGCAGTAGAAATTCGCGGTGACACTGTGGGGCGAATTCATGGTTATAGTCTGCGGATTCGTGTTGCCCGAAAGGTCGCCGCTGAAATACCAGAAAAGGTAACCCGAGGCGGGCGCCGCCGTCACGATCACGGCTTGGCCGCTGTTGTAAAATCCATCCGGAGAGCTTGGACTGGCGGTGATCGACCCGCCAGCCGCGGGCGACACCGCGGTTGCTAACTGGTACTGTACCGAGACATTTGCCGTGTAGGTGGCATCTTCCGCGGGAACCGCGATGGTTCTCGGGTTGGCGGTCGACGAGTCGGACCAGTTCAGGAAAGCGTACCTCGCGTTGGTTACGCCAGGCGGGTACGACAGCCAAGTTACGGTATGCTGCGCGCCAGTGTACCAGTAGAAACTAACGGGCGCCTGATAGGTGCTGCCGTCCTCCAACGAAAAGTATGCTCCCGGCAGACTGGAAGAGATGGTAATGGCCACCTGGCCGGAAACCGGCACCGAAAGGTCCCACATCCCTCTGCCATAAGTGGCTGCGCGCAGGGTGCGAGTTGGCCGGTCCAGGCGGATCGCGTGGACAATGACGTTGGGCAGTCCGGTACCCAACGGGAGCCAGCTTTGCCCCCCGTCAACGCTTCGGTAAACGCCCACGTCCGTGGCCGCATACACGGTGTTGGCGATGTCGGGGTCCAGCAGGAGGTCATTCACCGGGAGATTAGGCAGGCCGGTGCTCAGATTGGTCCAAGTCGATCCCCCATTCGCAGTCCGATAAACCTGGCCTCCTACTATCGCAGCCCATGCCGTCAAGGGGTTCTGTGGGTCAACGGTGATCTGGGTCAAACCTAGATCGGCCACCGGATTGCTTGGATTGCCCGGCAGGTTGCCGGCTGTCCAGGTTGCATCGGATTCGGACAAGGCGTTGCGAGTAACGAGAACCGTGCTACTAAAGTACGACCCCGCAAAATATAACGACCCCCCAACATATACGGTATTAGGATCCGAAGGCGCGACTGCAATGGTGGCAATTAGCGAGTTGGACGGCAAGCTAGACGAGATCGCAGTCCACGAATTCGCGCCATCGACGGTCTGATAGAGCCGGGAAGTGCCGAAGTAGAGCCGGCTGGAGTTGCTGGGATCCATGACTAACGGTGGAATGAACTCGACGGCGTCTTGCAGATTAATTCCGCTTTCGGCGGAGCGAAAAGTGTTGCCACCGTCCGAGGATGCAAAGAGTTCGATGTCCTGACAAGAGACGTATAGGTTCTGAGGATTCACGGAATCAATGGCCGTGAACCCACCGTCTCCGCACGCGATCTCCTTCCAAGCCAAGCCGCCTTGATACTGGAGAATTCCGTTATCCTGCGTTCCGCCAAGGGTATCATTCAAGGTGTACGGGCTAATCGAGATCCCCGGGTAGTACATCGCGGTGTTTAGCGTGTTGTTCAGGCTGATCCAGGACGTGCCGGCGGCGGTCGGAGAGGTAGTGCTCCAAATCCCGCCATCGTTGCCAATGTAGAGGGTACTGCCGTCCGCGGAATAGGTCTGAACATGGTGGTCCACATGTAGACCATTGTCGTTGTACGCCCAGGTATTCCCTCCATCCGTGGACATACTCAAGCGTAACGAACCCGCATAGATAAGATTCGGATTAGTAGGATTCACGCGGAGGGACCACCCCCAGTAAGTCACGTCGTCGTTTGACGGAACACCAACCTGCGTCCAGATCGCGCCGCTATCCGTCGATTGATAGAATCCAATCAGATGCTCGTCCGTTCCCTTAAGCGCGAGATATAGGAGGGTGGGGCTTGACGGGGCGATTGCTACGGTAACGTAGCTGAACGGTCCAGATGGTAGGCCAACACCTCCGACCAAGTTCCAAGTGAGACCGCCGTCGGCAGACCGATGCAGTCCGTCTCCCATCGCGGCATAGGCGACGCTCCCATTCGTAGGGTCGAATACGACCTGCTGGAGAAGGCAAAAGTCGCTCTGGACGTTGAGTGTCGTGCTCCAAGTGTGCCCACCATCAGCCGAGCGGCTGATCTGCGAGCATCCGCCTGCCAGTATGATCGAGGCGTTCGTGGGATGGACGGCAACCGAGAGCACAGAGTCGCCGGAACTGGGATGCAAAGTAGTCCACGTAGCGCCGTCGTCGGTCGATTCCAAAATGCCTCCTCCGGCGGTTGCGGCAAAGATCGTGTCCGGAGCCGAGGGAGCCAGCGTGAGGTCGCGAATATTAATGTCGGCCTGCGAATCGGTCAACGGCGACCAATTTGTACCCCCGTCTGTCGTCTTCCAGACGCCGCCGCCATCAGTGCCGATATAGACCACATTAGAGTTTCGTGGATCTACACCGATCCCCCAAACGCGGCCGGAGTAGACCGCGCCGTACGACTGAATCGGTTGTGGGCCAATGGCGTTCCACTGGCCGGAAGTCGCGGCGGTAACGGCAGCCAATCGCTGCTTCTCCTCGACCGCCTTCTGGCGCAAGCCGCCGTCGGGATGGCGTTTATTGAACCATTCGAGTTCCCGAGATCGCGATTCGCCCTCATCCTCCGCGTTTTGGATAGGCACTGGAGGAAGACTGCGATAGCTTCCCCGATGTGGGTGGCGTGCGCAAGCCAAATGTCCTGTCGCCGCCGCGATGACAAGTAGCAGGCGACAGGCTGCGACTGAATGTCGAGGATGCGTAAATCAGAGCTTATCGGACAACCATGTCCGCTGTAAAGGGGGCGCAGTCACTAGTCGACCCACGGGTACTGCCCTCGATCAGGCCCCTACTCAGGGTAGCGATCGGCAACCCTCGTAGGGTTGGATGCGGACGAACTGGCGGCGCCGAGCGAGGTTGGCACTGGCCGCGACGAGGATGAGCAGGTTCGCCTCTCGCAGGTGGTTCAGGGACTAAACGAGTCGATTCGGGACGAATTTGACCGCCGTCGACGAACTGTTTTGGGAACAGGCGCGGGACGACGCTGTTGCCAACGAGAATCTAGAGCAAGCCGGGGCTGCGAACACCCGCGACGATTCGCTTACGCGCTGTTCCAGCACCTGGAAGAGCGAGGTTGGATAGTACGGTTACACTCGGGCGGGGCTGTAGCCCCGCGCAGGCTGAAGCCTGCCGCACAACGGAAGTCAGGCCGGATTTTTTTCGAGAATCCCGAAGTCCGCAACGTCATCCCTTAATTCCCGGTGGGCGTTTTCTCCATGCGGTCGATCACGATGATCTCTTGCGAAACTTTCTTCGCTTCGAGTCTCAGCCCGAGCTGCGATTGCAGGGCGCCGGCTATGTCCGGCTGATGCGGAGGTTCGCCGTCTCCCGGGCTGACAGGGATGCGGCCACTGCCGAAATTGATGCCTTGTCCGGAGAAGTTCAGGACGAAATCGTATTTCGCGGTGAGGCCGGTTTCATCCGCCACCGGGCGCTGCAATTGATGCTGCAAGATGTTCGCCAGCTCGGGCATGGTAAACAGCCGGAAATTCTCGCGCGCATCGGCGGTGCCTGGCATGCCGGTAACCTGAAGGAACATGCCGGGGCGCTCGGGCGGCGGAAAATAGCCGTCGGCTCCGGGTTTCAGCGGAGGATCGGGAGCGCCATCGTCCTTCGGAGCCGGCGAATCGGCCGATTGTATCAGCTTCGGCCCGCCCTTGCCGACAACCAGCGCGAAGCCCGAAGACTCGCGGGTTTCGCGGTGCGCCGCCATTTGGAAGCGATCGGCCAGCAGGTTCTGGAGCATGGTTCGGAATTGCTCCAGAGACGTGCCCGCCGCCATGGTGGCGTCGATGTCGTACCGCTCGCGATCGAGCCAGTCCGGTCCGGCGATTTGAAAATCGTTCACGCCGAACGTTTTCGTGAGCACGAAGCGCGCTGAGACCATGGGATAGTGAATCCGCCCGGGGTCCGACGTGCCCGGACCGCCGGTAGGCTCTTCGTACCTACGCGGGCGGTCGGCGGCCGTTTTGCGCTTGATCGCCCGACCTCCTGCTCCGCCGCCGCCGATGCCGCCGGCTTCGACAGGCTTGACCGATGCCGCCTCGAAGGTCAGCCTTTCCTGCGCCGCCGCGATCACGTAAGCGAGGGGCAATCCCATCGCGACGATCGCCGCCACCGTCCAGCGCGTTATGCCGCGCGAAAGCATAGTGGAATCCAGAATGCGATCGATGCGCTGTTCCGGCTGGCCGTAGCGCGCCATCGGCACGCCCTGCCAGCTTGCGCGGCGCACTCCACGCCGCATGAATGCGAGCAGCGTCTCGGCATACGACACGCGATCGCCGGTGGCCGCAAGCGCGGCATCGTCGCTCGCCTGTTCCGCCAGCCGCACGATTTGCCGGTCGAGGTACCAGCTCAGCGGGCTGTACCAGAGAAGAGCGCGATGGACGGCCGACAGCGCCTGCACCGCCGGATCGTGCCGGGCGATGTGCGAGCGCTCGTGCGCCAGAACGGCATCGAGCCTGGCGGAACTCCAATCGCACCAATCGGGCGGCAGCACGATGACCGGCCGCCAAATTCCTAGCGTGACCGGCGAAGCGATCCGGTCCGATTCGCGAACTCCCGAGAGCTCCGTCGGCCGAGAGCGGCGCAGCAGGCGCAGGCTCAACACCAGTCCGAGGGCGAATCGCAGCATGAGAATGCCGGCGACAAGCAAATATCCATCCACGGCGGCGCGTCCCCAGTCGAACCGCTTGGGCGTGGGCGTGGCGGGCGCCGCTGGCACGAACACGGTGCTCGCCGGCGCGGGCGCAGGAGCGTGGGAGCTCGCGGCCGGCAGGACGGCAACCGGCCGCGCCGCCAGGGGCATCGCCGGAAGCTTGGTCGTAAGCATCGGGATCGCCAGCGAAACGCAAAGAATCGCCGTCCACGCCGCCAGCCGCACGGCGGGATCGTTCACCTTCAGCAGCTTCAGCAAAATTGCTCCGCTCGCGATCAAAATCGTAGAACGAAGCCCCCATTGGGCCAGAAATCCCACGGTGATCATGCCTTCCGCTCCTTGCGCGCCGCAATCTTCTCCGCCAGGCGTTGCAATTGTTTCGGCTCTAACACCTGGTTATCCACCAACCCCACCAGGAAATCCTCCACCGATCCGCCGCAGAAGCGGTCGATCAACTGCTGCGCCCCCTCCGCCGCCACGTTGCGCCGGCCATCCACCGCGCGGTAGATGAAAGTGCGCCCCTCCACGCGATGGGTGACATAGCCCTTTTCCTCCAGAATGCGCAAGATGGTCCGGATGGTGGAATCCTTGAGCGGGCGCTCGCCGGCCACGCCTTCGCGGCACGTTTCGGCGGTGCAATCGGGGTGGGCCCAAACGTATTCCATCAGGAACTGCTCCAGCGGGGTGAGGGCTTTGCGGCGCTTTCTGCTAAACATTCTAACGTTATAATTTTTAGCGCAAAAAGGATGTCCCGTCAAGCACCTGTTTGGAACCGAAACGCGCGCATCCGTTACAATGGACTGCTGTGGAAACTACCGAGACCAGTAGATGGAGCGCCCTGTGGAATCGCTACAAGGAGATGGCGCGCGATGTAAATCGTGGATTTGTTGGGGAATGGACGGTCACCATCGTTCTGCTGCTCTTCGCTACGACCAGCCTGGTGCAGGCGTTCGTCATTCCCAGCGCTTCCATGGTCGGCACGCTGTTGATCGGCGATCATGTGCTGGTCGATAAGCTCACGTACGCTCCTTCGGGTTCGTTTTCCCGCCTGTTTCTCCCGTATCGCGATGTCCGCCGCGGCGACATTATTGTTTTCCGCTACCCCCTGGACATCAAGGAGGACTATGTCAAACGCGCCATCGGCCTCCCCGGCGACCATATCAAGCTGGTGAACAAACAGCTATGGCTCAACGGCCATTTCGTGAACGAGCCCTACGCGATCCATTCGACGACCATGATCGATTCCTATCGCGATAATTTCCCTGCCCCGCCGAACTCGCCCTTGCAGCCATCGGCAATCGACATGCTTGAGAACCACGTGGTGAATGGCGAACTAGTGGTGCCTCCCGGCGCCTTATTCGCCATGGGCGACAATCGCGACGATTCGTCGGACAGCCGCTACTGGGGCTTCGTGCCCCGCGAGAATATTGTGGGAACGCCGGTGATCATTTACTGGTCATTCGATGCCCCCACTTCCGATCTCACCAACGGCAATATCGGGCTCGACCACATCGTCGACGTGGTGGCGCACTTCTTTACCAAGACACGCTGGTCGCGGACGTTCCGGCTGACGCGGGGATATAAGCTGCAATAACAGAGAAAGGCACCTCTCCCTCGCGGTCGCGGCTCATTAAGCGCCGCCGTTTCAAGGCGTAATGCACCCCGCAAGCAAGCGTTTTGCTGCTAATTTTGCAAGTCGCTCAATCCTCGCTGCGGCCGCCTTTCAGGCGGCCAAACGCGCGGAATCCGGCTAAAAGCCGGATGCAGGCAGGATTGCCTGGCAGGATTGCCTGCCCCACAAGTCTCAGTTCGATTCGGTATTGAACTCGAAGACATCGGTGTTGGTGCGGACCACCATGCGGCCCGCGCCGAGTGGCTTGCCGTCGGTCGGGAAGAAGATGGCGCCATCGGTGGTATCGCCCACCGCCAGTTTGGTTTGCACCAGCGCCAGCGCGCTGGCGATGAGAGATGTCGTCACCTTGTTACCGGTGGAGGCAATGGCCGCCTCGCGCCGCGATTCCCAGCCTTTGAGGGCTTGCGGGTGCGGACTGCCGTAAATGGCGTTCTCATAAGTGGTGACCAGCTTGATAGCGTCGCTGCCGTTGGCCTTTTGCCGCAGCATGTCAATCACGACTCTCGCCGGGACGGCGCGAATTTTCGCGCCATCCGCCCGCTCGAACGTGAAGTCCTCCGGCCGGATGAGGTAGGGCCCCTGCGAACCGTTGGATACCGCCACCTGGACGATGGCATACTGATGCAGGTTCCCGGGCAAGTGGTTGAACATCACGGTGATACCAGACCTGGTCAGCGTCTGGTAGGTGATGCCGTTGGACTGGACCTCTATGACCTGGGCTGAAGCGGACCATGCCAGGCAGGCCGCTCCCAGCCCCACCGCCCCGAGAAGCCTTTTCATGAGACCATATTACGATAAGTCACTCCAGCCGTTTGGAGGTAAAAATGCCAAGTCAGCAAAACCACCCGACCACCGGAGTCCACGCCACGGAATGGGGACTCGAACATCACGGAATTCGTCATATCAACGCGGCGTACTGGAACCTCGGCGCTGTTCGCCTGGTGGAAAAAGCTATCCAACGGCAGGAAGGGCACCTTTCGAGCAACGGTTCGCTGGTAGTTCGAACCGGCCAGTTCACCGGCCGTTCGCCCAAGGATAAGTTCATCGTCCAGGACGAGATCACAGACTCCACCGTGCAGTGGGGCTCCGTAAACCAACCCATGTCCGAGGCGCATTTCGAGCGTCTTCACAACCGGATGCTGACGTTCTGGCACGGCCGCGACGTATTTGTCCAGGATTGCCTGGTGGGCGCCGACCCGGCCTACGCTCTGCCCATCCGCGTGATCAGCCAATGCGCCTGGCACAGCCTGTTCGCGCTCCAGTTGTTCATTCGCCCGAGCCGGAAGGGCGCCGAAGAACATCAACCGCAGTTCACCATCCTGTTCGCGCCCGATTTTCAGGCCAATCCCTTGCTCGAGGGCACGAATTCGGAAACCTGCATCGTCATCAACTTCAAAAAGAAGATGGTGCTCATCTGCGGAACGCAGTACGCCGGCGAGATGAAGAAATCGGCGTTCACCATTATGAACTACCTGCTGCCGGAGCGCGGCGTGTTTCCCATGCACTGCTCGGCCAATCAGGGAGCGGCCGGCGATGTGGCGCTGTTTTTCGGCCTGTCCGGCACCGGCAAGACGACGCTTTCCGCGGACCCGCGCCGCCAGTTGATCGGCGACGACGAGCACGGCTGGAGCGACCGAGGCGTCTTCAATTTCGAAGGCGGATGTTACGCCAAGTGCATTCACCTTTCCCGGGAGATGGAACCACAGATCTGGAACGCCATCCGCTTCGGTACGGTATTGGAAAACGTGGAGATGGACGCGGAAACGCGCGAGTTGGATTTCAACTCCGATGAGATCACCGAAAACACCCGCGCCGCCTATCCGCTGGAATATATCGGCAACGCTTTGATCCCGAGCGTGGGCGGCACGCCGTCGAACGTTATCTTTCTCACGGCCGACGCTTTCGGGGTTCTGCCGCCCATCTCGAAGCTGACGCCCGAGCAGGCCATGTATCACTTCCTCAGCGGCTATACGGCGAAAGTGGCGGGCACGGAACGCGGCTTGGGCAAAGAACCGGTGGCGACTTTCAGCGCTTGTTTCGGGGCTCCATTCCTGCCCCGCGCCGCATCGGAATACGCGTCGCTGCTGGGCGACCGCCTGCGCCGCTCGGCGGCCGACTGCTGGCTGGTCAATACCGGGTGGACCGGCGGCCCTTACGGATTGGGCGAGCGCATGAAGCTTCGATACACACGAGCCATGCTGAATGCCGTGCTCTCGGGCGAACTCCGAAATGTTTCCATGACGGCGGACCCGGTATTTAAAGTGGCGGTGCCGGCCGAATGTCCGGGAGTCCCGTCACAGTTTCTGGATGCCCGTGGAATGTGGCTGGACCGGACCGGGTACGACAGATCCGCGCGCGATTTGAGCGCCCGCTTTAACGAGAACTTCGAGAAATTTCAAATGGTAGAACGGGAGATCGCGGGCGCGGCTCCCGTGGGCGGGTAACGAGGCGCCCCAACTCCTCGTCTGGGGAATTATGATGCGCGTTTCTCTCTCGTTTTTCGCCATCGCGGCGGCTGCGGCAGCGCAGGGCCGCGGCTCGGTAAGCGACCTGGTGGCGCAGGTGCGGGGCGATCTCGATCGCGCCCGCGGCGACGGCCGAATCGCCAAAGATATTCGCAAAGTGAAACTCACGGAGCGCCTGGACGACCGGACGATCGAAATCCTCGAAAGCGAAGGTGCGGGGCGCGAGACGGTAGAGGAACTGCTGCAGTTGCGGGACCGCTCCTCCGAAATGCCCCGCCCTGCCAATCCCGCCATCCCGGAACCGCCAGCGCCGCCGCCCGCCGAGCAGGTGCAGATCTGGGACGCGGCCCACGATAACGCCCTCAGCCACAACCAAAGCCTGCCCGATTTCATTTGCAACGAAAACATCCGGCGCTTCGTGGCTCCCAAGGAAAACGGCGCGTGGAAGCTCCAGGATACCCTGGAGCTCAAGCTCACCTATTTCGACCGCCGCGAAGAGTACGCGCTGATGAGCGTGAACAATCGCGCCACCAGCATGTCGTACGAGCAGATGCGCGGCGCCGTCACGGAGAACGAATTCGGCACCATGCTGGCGGCGATTTTCGCGCTGAAATCGCGCACCAATCGCGATTGGGACCACTGGACGCTGCTGCGCTCGCGCCCCACGCACGTCTACTCGTTCGCCATCGCGCGGCAGAATTCGGATTACCAGGTCACGTCGGGAACGGACCTGCGCGATGAGGAACGAGTGCGCGTAGGTCAGCACGGCTATGTTTATATCGACAACGCGACCAAAATGGTGGTGCGGTTGACTGCTATCGCCGACGATTTCCCGGCGGACTTCGACGTCCGCAAAGTCGTGCTGATTCTGGATTACGATTTCACCGATGTGGGCGGCACGCGCTACCTGCTGCCGCTCGATTCCGAGACCACCCTATGGGCGCCGCCGCTCCAGCATCGCAATGAGACGGAATTTATCAAGTACCGCAAGTTCTCCGCCGACACCACGATTACGTACGACGGGACGGTGAAGAAGTAGATTCATCGCGCGGCTTCGCCGCAACCAGATGGCGCGAGGACCGGGTGAACGCTCCCGGAGCCGGCTGCAGGAACCGGCGGACGGGATTATTACGGTAGGGGGGCTGACGAACGTGGTGTACGTGGGGGCAGGCCGGTGTTCGGCCGATCCAACAGTCGGGTTATGCTCTTCAAGCTCGAACCCGACGGCCATTCGGCGAAGAAGGTTCCGCTGCAGTTCGGCGCGACCTCGGTGCAGCTGATCGAGATCAAGAGCGGTCTGCAGCCGGGGGACAGAGTGATCATCAGCGGTTCTTCGGGTGCCCAGGCCAACGATGCTCTGAACGTCGAGCGCTGCATGGAGAACACGGATGAAGCGATGTCGTCAATCGCTCAATCTCAAGCGGCGGAAGGCAGAATCCCAACTTCACGCATAAATCCGCCAGCAATGCGCGCACTTCCGCTGGATCGGGGCGCTTTGACATGGCTGTTACGCACTTCAGCAGCACGCTAACGTGGATGGAAGATTGCGCCACCCAGCCCGCCGGCACCGGAAATATGACTATTCGTTTGCCATCGGGCGACAGGTTCATGCCGATGTTATAGCCCTGCTCTTTCACCTGCTCCGGGAACGTGTTCAGCCAGGGCCGCGGTTTGCTCGCGACGAACGACTGGCCCTCCACCGAATAGTCTGCGACCATAATCTGGTCGCCCTTACTGAAGAACAGCTCACGGCTACGCGTCCACATCGGGCTGGTCCGCCATCTGTCGAAACCTGCCACTCGGGCGAATGTCCGCCGGCCGGTGGCGGAAAAGGACGCACAAACACCTGATTGCCCAGCGCCCGGCCGGCGGCCGTATACGCGATCCACCGCCCGTCGGGTGAAAACGCCGCCAGGAAAGCTGTGTACTTCGCCGCAACGAACGGCTCAGGTTTGCCGGGCCGAGGGTTGTCGGGGTCGCTCAGATCCAGAGGCAAGGTCAACAACTGATAGCCAGCACCCGGCACCACCTGCGCGAAAACCAGCCGGCCGTCCGGGGAAAAGTTATATGGTTCCTGTGTCGGAAGCGCTCGTGCTGGCTGTCCAAGGAGAGCAACGCGTGCTACGGACCGAAGCCGCGGTTCATGTCCCAGAGCGGATAATGCGGCAGAGTGCCAGCCGGATCGCGCACGAATGCTTCCGTCTGAATTACCAAATCGCGCTTGCGCTGGCGTGCTGCAGGTCCAATGTCGACGCGGCCCAGGGCCGGTGTCTGGGCACCGGCGCGCGTCGTTCCGGGAGGCGGTTTGAGGCCGTCAGACAGTTCGCCTCTTTTCAGCAGAGTCGTCAGCGATTCCCGAATTTCTTTCGTTGCGGTGCGAAAGCGTTTCTTCCACTTTTCCTCAATATCGCGCGTGCGACTGTAATACTCTTGCTGCGCCTGGATGCCCGCTTCGGACAAGCGCACGAACTTGCCGCGGCCGCGCGCAGGGTCTCTTTCAACGATGATGTACGGCTTGTGCTGCCAGCCAATGCCTGCGGTCTCTTCCGAACAGCCGGTTCGTTTGGGAATCTCCGTTTCGGGGATCGGCTCGTCACTGAGAACGCGGATCGCGTTTGCGCATAGCGAAATCGGCGTTTGCGACTCACGTTCGAAATCGAGCGCGAACGCGAGCAGAACTCGGGAAAGCAGCACCGGCAGCGGCAGGCCGTCTTCCGCAGCCGATTTCCGGGGCCCGAACTCCGGCAGCTTCAGAATCGCAACGGGCAAGCCCTGCGGCAATTCGAGGTCGATCTGGTGCTCGATTGCTTCTAACGAGCGGCGCAACCTCGTCGCGTCGTCGCCGAAGCGTTTGGACCAGCGGGCGTCGATTTCCGGGATCAGGTCAGGCCAGATTCTGACGGCTGCTTCACCGCTGGCCGTGAGCCGAACCGGCCAATCGGCGCGGATGCCTCGGCCGCTACCGAAACCGGCGCGCTTTCCGGGCTGCAGCGCAACGACGCCCCATCGTTCGAGGCAACCAAGCCCGGCTGTGGCGCCATCCTCGGCTGTGAGCGCGCGCGAAGCGAGCGTTCGAACCGAAACTGGTCCATCGGCCAAAAACTGCAGCACATTAAGCCAAATGACCAGCGAGAGGCGCGCGCTACGGCTCTGCGTTTGCAGCATGCGGCGCTCGAATTCGCAATCGACCTCCACACTATAGGCGACCAGAATTTGCGAGAGAAGGGCCGAAAGCGGCTTGTGCGGCGGCGACATCATCCCATAGCCAAGTCTATCGCGGGCCGGACCTGCGAATCGCGAGGAAATGGCTCAAGCTCAAAGTGATATTGACCGGAGAACAGCATCAAGCAATGGGGAGTGGCGGCGGGAGCCGACTTTGGGCTGAGCTGGGACTTGGCGTCGATGCCGGTTTTCAGGGCATTCATGGAGGAGCGGGCCTTGCCTTCATCGGAGCGAGGTCCGGTGGATTCGACTGCGTTTCCGTGGGATCGGGTTCATACTGCCGGTGTCGACTCATTCAGGCTCGGTGGGCACGCCGATTCAAAATGGGCCCGGATTGGCCGCAAATGTGGACGGCTGATGGGACCGCCCTCCATCCGCGGCGAAACCCAGACCGCCCTCGTCGACACCCTCATCGATTCCGAGTGGCTCCTCCGCCGATTCCGCGCCGTCGACACCCAGCTCTTCGAAAACGCCTGGCACGTCTTCGATATCACCCTCGGCAAAGTCTTCACCGATAACTGCGACGTCTTCGCCCGCCTCCAGCGCCGCATCGATTCCACCCAGCGC
>Ga0181538_10003856_pt1 | contig 14391 bp, 12 predicted proteins | sample PEATcosm2014_Bin_40_FD_119773 | JGI IMG/M metagenome (GOLD analysis project Ga0181538, IMG submission 119773) | Peatland microbial communities from MTU Mesocosm Facility, Houghton, MI, USA - PEATcosm2014_Bin23_30_metaG | ecosystem: Environmental > Terrestrial > Soil > Wetlands > Peat | place...
CCAGTTTTTGAGCATGTCCTTCAGCGAGCCCGACGCCTGCGTGCTGCCGCCGCCGGCCGACCCCGCCGTGCCGTCACAGTGCGACGCGCGCAGCGCGCTCAACCAGAGCCAGCTGTGCGCGCAGGGCCTCGTGGCGCCGGCCCAGCTGTGCACGCTGCTGACCATCGACCGGCTGCTCAACGTGTGCCGGCGGTCGCACGACATGCAGTCGCCGTTCTACCAGCTGCCGAGCAGCAACGACGACGAGCAGCTGTTCGGCGCCAACGTGTTCACGTCGGTGCGCCAGGCATGCGCGGCGGAGTGCGACACCGCCTCGATCTACCAGAGCAGCGTGCACGGCGTGCGCGTGCGCGTGCAGACCAGCGGCGCCGTCGCGGCCAGCGTCAACGACCCCAACGACCCGCAGCTGCAGGCGCGCGTGCTCAGCGTGTGGTGGCAGAGCGACGGCGAGCTGCGCCTCGTGCTGCAGACCAAGGTGCACCAGCTGTACGCGACGCCGGCCGCGCCGCACACGACGCAGCTCATGATGCCGCCCGGCGAGCAGCTCGTCGCCGACGGGCCGGGCGGCGCCGTGCGCGTCGACAGCATCGGCGCATGCTCGACGACCGAGGCCGACCGCGACGTCGTGTGCACGCAGCTGTGGCAGCTGCGCACCGTCGGCGCTGCAGCGTCGGAGCGCCTCGAGGGCTCGCGCACGTTCCGCGTGCAGCTGATGGTGCTGCGCGCACTCTACGCGGTGCTCAGCGTCGAGCTGCAGCTGGACGTCGAGCGCCAGCACAAGCTCGACACCATGCAGACCGCGCTGCGCTGCTCGATCGGCGTGCAGAGCGAGCGCGACCCCGCACGCGCCGTCGTGCTGCCCGGCGAGCCCCTGCTGGGCACTGTGCAGCTGGCGATGAGCGACGGCTGGGCGTCGCACTTTGAGCTCCAGGTCGACCGCGTGCTGCTGTGCCGCGGTGTGCACCCCATCCTGGCCGGCCACGAGCACACCAGCGGCTGCCTGACAGGCAGCGCCGTCAAGTACACGACATTGTATGCCAGGGGGCTACAGACCGCGCCAGCGCCTGCTGACGCCAACCTGAGCCCGAACTTTACCATGCTAACGCCGACGCAGTTCCGCATGCTGGCGCCGGCCGCCACGCTAAGCAAGCGCCGGTCGTCGCAGCAATGGATGCTGCACATCGAGTACACGGCCGTCGCGCTGGACGGCAGCAGCCGGCGCCGGCGCTGGGGCGACGACGGCGCGCAGGGCTCGGTGTTCTCGGTCGGCTGCCCCTGGGGGCAGTGCTGGGTTGACGGCATCGGCTGCGTGACCTGGGACGCCTGCGACCAGCCCGACGACAATGGCTGGTGGTGGGGCTGGATTGTGGTTTTCGTGCTGTTCTTTGTCTGCTGCGGCTTTATTGCGCTGGCCGTCTTCTGGGCCTGGGCCGAGCCTGCCCCGGGCACCGTGCAGCACAAGGAGCAGCGCAGCGTCACGACGGCGACGCTCGAGGACGGCCGGCGCATCCGGTTTGTCGAGGACACCAGCACGACGTCTGTGGCCGACCGCGGCCTGCTGCTGGCGCCCGTGGGCGGCGCCGAAGAGGAGCTGGTCCTGTAAAATAAAAATTCGCATTTATTGCTCGCCGTCGACGTCCTGCTCGGCGGCGACGCGCTTTTTGTCCTCGGCGTCGCCGCTGGGGCCAAGGGCGCGAATGTAGGCGTCGCGGTGGGCTACGCAGAGCGCAGCAAGCTCGGTGTTGCTCGGGTCGGCGTGCAGCATGATGGCTGCTTTTCCGAGCTCGAGGGCCTTGCTGCACATCTCCTCGGCCTTGCTGCATCTGGCCTCGATCTTCCTGATCCTGACACCAGTTTCGATAGACGTCATGAGGCTGAGCTTGCTGGCTTCCTCGGCGCGCTCCACCAGATCGGTGTCCTTGTCGTGTTGCGCTTCGGCACGCTCCAGCTGCTCGAGCAGCGTCGCGGCGTGGTCGCGCAAGCCCTTGGCTTGTTCGTAGACGGCCGTGAACGTCCTGCCCTCCAGGAAGCTAGCGCCAAAGTGGTCGATAGCGGCGCGCGCTCGTTTGCGTGCCTTGATGTCAGCTGCGTCCATGGTAACAGGCACGTTTTGCGTTTGTGACGGTTGCTCTTTTTACAAGGTCGGCACGCCGGCCCACAACGCCGCGCTGGCGGCCGACCTTGTCGGCACGGCGGCCGGCTTGCCGGCGCCCTCGGCCAGCATGGCCAGGTAGATCCGCCGCTGCTCGGCGCACGCGGCCGCCAGCGCGGCGTTGGTGGGGTCGGCATGCAGCGCTAGCGCGGCCTGCGACAGCACGGCGACCTGCTGGCAGGCCGCGTCGAGCACGTCGACGCGTCGCTGCGTGGCGCTGACCTGATCAAAGGTGGACGACGCAAAGCGCAGGTTCGAGACCTGCATGGCCTCCATGGCGGCGTCGCGCTCGGTGCGGTGCAGCTTGAGCTCGGCAATGTTGTTGAGGGTCGCCAGCAGCGTGGTCCGCAGCTCGGCCAGCGTGGCCGCATCGTCATGCTGCTGCTTGAGCGCCGCCTCCAGCTCGTCGCATACCTCTGTGAGGCAGCTGCGCAGCACCACGCTGTGGCCGTAGGCGATCTGCGCCGGCGTAGTGTCGCTGATGGTTGCGTCAAATTGCGCGATAGTGACACGTGCGCGCTGGACGGCCACGGAGCGGTCGGCGGCGGCCATGGCAGGCGGAAATGCGTTTGTGGCTTTTTTTGCGGGGGACATGGGCCGTCTGCAGGTTTTGTCCATTAACGCGACCACACTACTGTCGGCAGCAGACATCGATGCAGCGACCAGCAGCGGCGCCGACGCAGCTAATGGCCGACGACGAGCTGCCACCGTACAGTTTTCATGCGCTGGGCGCCAAGCTGCAGGTGCGGCCGCGCTACCGCCGCTGGCAGCAGCGCACGAACCCGCGGCAGCCCATCGTCGTGTTCCTGGAGGGCCTGATCGGCGCCGGCAAGAGCGAGCTGCAGCGTGCATGGATGGCGTGGCTGCTGGCGCACGGCGTGCGCGTGGTCGGCCGTGGCGAGCCCGTGGACGACTGGAAGCGCGTCGGCATCCTGCAGGCGTTCTGCGCCAACCAGGACCGCTGGGCCGCCGAATTTCAGACGTACGTGATGGTGACGCGCATCGAGGCCATGCTGGCGGCGTTCGACGAGGACCCCGACGCCGACGTCTACATGTTTGAGCGCTCGCCGCTCAGCGACCGCTGGCTGTTCATGCAGCGCGGCTGGCAGGCCGGCAGCGTCAACGAGATGCAGATGCACATGTACGACGCCTGGTGGAGCATGTGGTACCAGCTGGTGCCGTACGAGCCGACGGCGTTCGTGTGGGTGCGCACCGAGGTCGGCGAGGCCATGCGCCGCGTCGCCGTGCGCGGCCGGCCCGGCGAGGAGCTCATCCCGAGCGCCTACCAAGAGCAGCTGCTGGCGCTGCACGGCACGATGATGAACGACCTCAAGTGCACGCCCGAGCTGTTCGGCCTGACCACCGACGTGCGCGTCATCAACGTCGACAATGCCCGCGACCACCGCGAGGACGCTGCCTACGCCGACGCGCTGTTCTGGCGGCACTCCATCCAGCTGGGCATGATCGCCCCGGAGGCGCTGCTGGCCGCCGTCGACCCGACGCCGTTCTTCGCCAGCAGCGTGCCCGCTGCACCAGCTGCGCCTGCGGCCTCGCTGCGCTCGGCCTCGGCGCGTGGTGGGCTTGGTGCGGAGATCGCTGGGGGTGAGGGGGGCGTTAGCCCCCCTGGCGTCAGCCCCCCTGAGCCGGCCGTCATGTTGGTCGACGATGACGGCGCCGTCGTCTATATTGACCGCAAGCGGCCGCCGGGCGGCGGCGAAATCGGCCTCGAGGATCTGCACGCGCAGCACGAAGCTGACGCAGCGGCGCTGAACCGCCTGCTGCAGGGCCTGTCGCCCGACGGCGACGACTTTGTCTTTGGCGACGACCCGCGCCAGCAGCGCACGGGCGACACGTGCCTGCAGCGCATGGCCGACCTCGACGACCACATCAACCTTGTCGTGTCGTCGTGGCCGCAGCACGGCGACCATATCCAGGCCGACGAGCGTGAGGTAACGGCGCGCCTCATGGATTTCATGCGGTACAAGACACAATTTGAGGCAAAAGCCAACAAGGCCGGCGCCGCGGGCGTGTCATCAGCTACACATTAAAACTAAAACTAAAGATCCTTGTTTAAGCTCAGCGACCGGCCCAGCGTCATCATGGTGCAGCCGCGGCACGTCAGCGGGTCGTCCAGCGGCTTGCAGTCGATGCACTGTAGGCGCGCAATGCCGCAGCGCGTGCAGGCCCGCTGCGTCGTCTTGGCGTCCAGCGGGTAGCCAGCAGCGTCGCGCATGTCCTGGTCGCCGCAAAAACCGCAGGTCTGTCGACGACATTGCCGGCAGAGTCGCCGCGCCACGTCGTAGCATACCTCGCAGCCGAGCTCCTGCGCCGGACACTGCGAACATTGCGTCATGTACGACACCTCGCCCATAAAGTCGCGGATGCTGACGTCGCAGTAGGCGCAGCTGCCGATGCAGCGCTGGTCAAAGTTGGCGGTCATGTATGCAAAATTTATGTGCTACTGCCCGATCAGCTGCTCGTGGCCGTCGTCGGCCGGCACAGCGGCTGGCAGGCCGGCGCCGAGCTCGGCCGCGCCGTCGAGCTCATAGTGCAGCGTGCTGCTCGTGTTGCCGACGGTCTTGAGGTACTGCTGCACGTGCAGCTGCACGTCGTCCTTGAACCAGCCGTAGCGCAGCACCTGCGCACCGTTGACTAGCCAAAACATGATGGGCAGCAGCACGTCGACGACGGTGCCGCCCGGCAGGCAGTGCAGCTGGTTGGGGCCCGTCAGCGTCCACACGACGTACAGCAGCGTCGTGAAGATGAGCTGCCGCGCCTTGACGGTCAGCCGCACGTCGCTGCTCGGCACCGCCGTCAGCAGCTGCAGGTTGGCGAGGTCCAGCGCCAGCGCGCCGGCCAGCACGAGCAGCCAGTACACGAGGTAGCCAACGCCGAGCGGCTGCTGCTCGTCGCACACCTGGTGGCCCAGCCAGGGCCCCACGACGCCCACGTAAAAGCACAGCGCCACGACGGGGCCGAACGTGTTGATCAGCCGCACGGCCGCCAGCGCATGCGTGCCCTCGCGCCGAAAGTAGCCGCGGCCCTCCAAAAAGGTGCGCACGCGCTGCATGAGGTTACTATCAAATGTGCTCGTTTTTGCAGCCCACCACGCTATTAAGACGGCATGTCCGTGCAAATTGCAGCCTAACCTCGCCCTCCTCCATGCTGTCCAAACTGCGCCGCCGCTTCAGCCGGCAGGGCGCAGCATCAAGTCAACCAGGCGCCGCAGCCGAGCGCAGCGACGCTAGCGGTGCAGCTGGTGCAGCGGGCCCGCTGCCACAACTATCGGCCCGCAGCGAGCCGACGCCGCGCAGCACGCCGTGGTGCCCCGAGGCGGCCGGGCCGCGCGACACTACGCGCAGCGATGGCTGGTACGCCGGCATCGGCAGCAGCAGCCGCATCGTCGAGGCTGCGCTGCCGCCCGTGTGCGCGCCGACGCCCGAGCCCGTAGAGAGCCTGCGCTCGGCGACCAGCGGCAACCTGGCGGCGACGCCGTCGGGCAGCACGCTGGCCTCGGCGTCGAGCAGCAGCATGTCCACGGAAACCAGCGGCCAGATCGAGCGCCTGTACGCGCCAACCATGACCAACGGCTACAGGTTGCCGCTGCGCATGGTCGACGAGCGGTGCCGCTGAGGCAGGGACCAAAAAAACCATTTGCTTTTTGCTTTTTGCTTTTTGCGTTCATGCCATGCCGCCCAAGCGCAGCGCCGACGCCGACGACGACCCCGAGCCTAAGCGCTACATCGAGGTTACCGGCACACGCAACCAGACGCGCCTGCGCTCTGTGCAGGCCATGCGGCGGCGCATGCGCGAGCTGCAGATGCAATGTGGCTGCGATTTCGTGCTGCTCGTCGTCGACGGCGACGGCCAGCCGCTAGAGACGTTCACGACCGAGCGCCGCTACCGGCCGCTGCTGGCCGAGCTGGGCCGCACGCTGCCGCTCGAGCTGATCGACGTCGACGCGCCGGCCGACGACAACCCTGCCGCCGACCTCGCCGGCGGCACATAACCGTTTTGTTGCCTGCCATGAGCGACCAAGCGCTGCCGTCGGTCACTGCTGCCGCTCCCGCCGCTGCAGCTGCCAGCGTGCTGCCGCCGGCGGTGCCGCCGCGCGAGGAAGGAGCACCGCGCCCGCTTGGCAAGCGCCGCGGCAGCATATGGGGCGGCATGAACGGAGCGCGCTGGCTGCTGGTGGCGCTGTTGGTCGGTGTGGTTGGCGTGCTGGCGGCGCGCTACCTGCAGCGGCCGCCCGAGCAGCTGATGCCGATGCAGGAACACGTGCTGTACACGAGCAGCTGCGAGCGCCTCAACGCCAGCGAGGTGGCGCTGGGCTACACGCTGGGCGAGGGCACGTACGACCGGCCGCGCATGCGCAACTCGTTGCTGCACCACATGGACCGGCTGAACCAGAGCCTGCTATGCGCGCTGCACCTGGGCGTGCCGCTGTGCTACTGCGTCATGTACAGCGCGGCCGACATGAGCTACCGCCGCGGGCCGGCGCCGCGGCCCAGCCAGTACACCGAGCTGTTCAACCCTGCCGTGCGCCTGTTCGTGCTGGAGGCGCGCAGCCGCACCGAGCAGACGCCAGAATGCCCCAACACGTACAATATCCGGCGCTTCACCAAGATGACGCTCAACTACTTTGACAGCGACGGCAAGCCGGCCGAGGCGACCTACTACGACGACCAGGCGGCCGACCTGCAGTATGCCCTCGAGTATTTGTATAAGCTGCCCAGCCACTGCGGCGGCGCCGACGGCATCGACACGTTCAGGGCGCACATGGCCGCGACGCTCGGCGACAGCGCACCAAGGCGCCTCGGCGCCTAGCTTTTTTCGGGCCAGGAACTACTAAAACCTTCTCGTCTTTAAAAAAAACTAATCGCCGCGGGCCGCCAGCAGCAGGAAGATTTTGGAGCCGTCGGTCACGTTGTAGTCGGCCAGGGTGCGTTCGTCGGCTAGACATTTGCCATGCAGGATGAGCCGTTGCTGCGCGACCGGGATGCTGCTCGGCACCGCAACAAGCTCCTTCAGCTGCTCCACGGTGGCCGCGAGGGGGACAAAGATGAGCCACTCTGCGGCATTGTCCACAAAGTGGACGACGAGCTTCATAAAGGCGTCGCGGCCCGGTGCTGCCGGCGCGGCGGCTGCATCAGCCGCATGCTCGGCCGGCATCAGGTACAGCGTCGAGCCGTCGGTCAAGCCGCAGTCTACCAGCATGCATGCGTCCTCCAGCGTGCGCTCGGTCGTCAGCCCCCCGCCGCCAAAGATGAGGTGTTGGTGCGTGGCCGGCACGCCGGTCGCTGCCTCGATGCACCCTTTTACCTGCCGCACGGTGCTGCTGAGCCAAGCGTGCACAACAATCGGCCGGCCACCAGTTCTGCTGGTTCGGATCTTCAGCATGATGCGCGGCACGCCATGGGCTGGGGCAGGTTTGGTCGGCGCCGGCGCTGCAGGCTTGGCTGGCGGCGCGTCCAGCGCTGCATCGAGGCGGCCCAGCGCGCCCTCGAACTTGCCGAGCTCGGCGACGAGGCGCTTGTAGGCCCATGCCTTGACGTCGCGCTCGGCCTCGGCGGGGATGCGTTTTGCGGCGGGCGCAGGCTCGTCCGCGGCGCGCTTGGCGCCGGTCTTGTAGTTTGGCCGGCCGATAGCTGCAGCACGCTGTGCAAGCCGCGCGCTGCGCCGGGGCCACGCGTCGCTCATGTTTTTAGATTGTGAAGATCAGGCAAAAATCTTTATGGCCAGCATCTTGGGCGGCTGCTGCAGCACGAGCAGCCGGCCGCTCGGGTCGATGGTCATCGTCGGCCGGGGCCCACCGATGCCTGCGAGGTGTACGCGATCCTCGACCGCCGTCAGGTCGGCGCTGTACATGGTGAGGTGGCCGCCGTCGGTCAGGCCATACAGGCGGCCAACGCGGTCGACCAGAAAGCACGTCGGCTGCGGGTCGTAGTCGCCCGGCAGCGTCTGCATGCTGAGCAAGCGGCCGTCGACGACGCTGTGCCGGCTGGCGACGATGCGGTGGTAGATGCGCTGGTCGGCGTCGATGCGTGCCGTGCTGCATGTCCGCGCGTAGGCAAACAGCCACACAGTGTCGGTGACGTCCATCAGCATGGCGACAAACTTGCACTCTGTGACGCGCACGCCGTCGACCTTCTTGGCGCCCCACGGATGCGTCGGCGGCAGCGCCAGCCATGGGCCGAGCGTGCCGGCGCTGCACTGTAGGGCCACAACGTTATCGGGGTCTAGCGCAGCTTCAGCCACCCTGGCATCGTGATGCGCGGCGTCAAACCGTCGCAGCTGCGGCATGTGTATGTGTACCTCGGCGCCAGGAGGAAGGTTAAACTCGATGCTAGCAAGCAGGCCGCGGGCATCGCGGCCGAGGACAGGGCGGTGTGTTTTTGCTGTGCCGACGCCCGTTGCGTCCGTCGGGACTTTGTCGCCCGACCACATGCGGGACGCCAGCAGCCGGCCGCTGGTGCGGTTGTAGACTGCATACCAGCGGTCGTAGCTAACGCCGCGGCGCTCAAGGTGCGCCGACCAGATAATCTCGTAGGTGTGGCTGGTAGTGCGCCATGCGGCGTGTTCGGGGCATGTTTGGGGTACCAGCGTCACTGTCGTCCTGATCTCGGGCTTCTTGGGGTCGACGCAGAAGATGCGGCCATTTGAGGTCAGCAGGTGGTAGCAGCAGCCGTCGGCCAGCGGCTCTATGTGCAGTGTTGCCGCGCCAAAGCCGGTCCCCAGGGACATGTCAAAATGCAACGCGTCCAGCTCGTGCAGCTGCCGGCGGCCCGCAAAATCGGGCATGCAGCCGACACCCAGCGGCGCCCCCAACAGCGGCGCCAGCATGGCGCGCACCATGTCGCGCGGCAGCATGGCCAGGTAGGATGCAGGCTCTTTCTGCAGGGCGACCAAGAACTCCATGGCCGGCTGCTCGACGACGGCCGCGTTGCGTGCGGCGCTCGCGGCATATAGCGCCGCATTGCGCGCGCGCTGACGCGCCAGGACGCGGGCTTCGCGCTCCGCGGGCGTTTCTGGGGCCTTGGGCGTTGGTTCCTGGCGGCGCGTGCGCTTGCGCGGCTCGGCGGCGTCGTCGTGGGGGGCATCGTGGGCGGACAACATACTAGATTTTGTGCCGCCTGTGCTCGGCTGCGGTCAGCTGCTGCGTAGTTTACAGTTCGACCCTCAAGTAACCTGGTCGTGCCAGATCCATGCTTCGCGGACCAGATCGGACAACAACGTGCACAGCTTCAGCAGTGCCAGCACTATGATCGCGTAGCAGACAAACAAAACGTAGGCCTGCAGCATGCGCGCCAGCGGCGAGCTGAAGCGGACGTAGAGGCGCATGACCGCGCGCATTTCTCGGCGGCGTGCGCGCCGTCTTGCCCGCCTAGCGCAGGCATCGCGGTGGCGCAGCCAGGCAGCATCGCAGGCCTCGCCGACGTAGCCGCCGATGATGTGCGTGATCAGCGTCTGCTCGCGCAGCCACGACATGTAGCTGCACGGGTTGGCGCGTTCCTCGAGCAGCAGCGCCACGTACGGCCTTGGCGTCGCCATCGTGATGATTTGTGCCGGCCACACTACAATGGACAGCGAGCACTATGCACAGCGCTTGGGCAACATGATGGATGCTCACCAAGACACCCTCGAGCAGCTTGCACGAGATCGCCCCGGCAGGCCATGCGCTGCCTGCGCATCGACCAGCCAACCATGGTTATGCGATCATGGTTGGCTTACCAGCAGGCCGTGGGGCAAGTCGTAAAGTCGCGATTTACTACCACCTAGCGCCTCCTGGCAAGCACGCGGCGCATGCTGTCCGGGCGCCGCACGCCGTCACGCCATAGTGCCAAGTAAACGCAAAGGCGCCGACCATGCCGGCCAGCACGAGCAGCAGGATGCCGACGAGCAGCAACGACGCCCAGCCGAGCGGCGTGACGACGAGCAGGTAGCTGACCGTGCACGCCAGCACCGCCAGGCCGGCGCAGCCCAGCACCAGCAGCGCCAGCACGGCGTACTGCGTGCGCGTGTGGCAGCGGCGGGCAGCCTCGACCTCGTCGCGCTGCACGCCGAGCATGCTCGACCGCCCGTCCAGCGGCTCGACAACCGGCCAGGGGGCAGCGCCTGAATCTGTCCATGCCTTGAGGGCGGCGCCCATCGCCTCGACATCGTCGGCAGCCTGCCGTGGCATGTCCTGCGCTGCCATGCTATAAAGATGTGTGCCGGCCGGCTCTACAAATGCGCGCCATGCTGCAGCGGCGCCTGGCGGCAGCCGTTCTGGTGCTGCTTGCGCTCTGCATCGCACCGTCGCATCAGGCATGCGGCGACGGCATAGTGCAGCCGCCCGAGCAGTGCGACACGGGCGACCGCTGCCTCAACGCCACGGCGACGCTGCCGTACATCGGCATGCCGCCGGCGCAGGCGCCCAAGCTGGTCACCGTGCTGCTGCGCTACCGCTGGCAGGCCTATGTGGCCGACGGCGTGCCGTTTGCTGCCGAGGGCGCGCAGGCCTACCACAATGGCGCCGCCGCGCCGCGCGTGCCCTACGGGCTGACGTGCAACGCCACGCACGGCGCCAGCCTGGTGCGCGTCGCGCTGGCGCCGCTGTGGGCCAACGCCACGCGCCTCGTGGCCGACGTGCGCTGGGTCTACGCGCCGCCGGCGGGCACAGTGACGGCCAGCTGTGCGGCGTTCCTGGCGCAGCCGGCCGGCTGGACGCTGGCCGGCACGTTTGTGTACCGCTGGCTGGGCCAGGCCACGGGCACGATGTGGCAGCTGACGGCGGTGCAGCCGGCCAGCACGGCCTACGCCATGCAGCCGAACGCCTACTGTGTGTCGGCTTGCTGCAACAGCACGTGCGGCCGCGTGCCGGGCGCCACCAGCGACCCGCTGACGGGCTGGAACTGCTCGGCGCTGCCCGGCACGGCCAACGCGCAGGCGTCGTCGTCGGGCTCGACGACGGCCACGGCAACACCGACGCCGTCGCTGTCGACGGGCGCCTCGCCCAGCATCACGGCGACGCCGTCGAACACGGGGACGCCGTCGATCACGCCCAGCAACACGCCGACGCCCTCGCAGACGCCAACAAACACGCCCACGTCGTCGCTGTCGCACCTGGCCTCGCCGAGCAACACGGCGTCGATCACGCCGTCGCGCACGCAGACTGGCACGCCCAGCACGAGCCGCAGCAACACGCCGACGCCCTCGAACACACCGTCGACGACCAAAACCGCCTCGCAGACATCGACAGGCACACCGACCGGCACCGGCACACCGTCGACATCGCCGGCGCCGGCGTTCTGCGGCGATGGCCGGCCCGGCCAGGGCAAGACGTGCGATCCCGGTCTGTCATGCATCGACATGATCATCAACAGCAGCAAGTACGAGGGCGGCCAAAACGGCTACTGGCACCTCAAATTCGCGACGCAGCTGTACACAAACGGCCTGACCGCGAACCCGACCATCACGTTCTACAATGCCAGCAACGGCTTCCAGCCATGGGTGCTGCCCATCACGATGCAGTACGAAACCATCTGCACGGTGTCCGGCGGCATCCTGCAGGTCAACTTTACGTGGTACGAGTTTTTGATCGGCCCGGGCGTCAACATCATATGGACGTATGCGACGCCGCAGGCCTCGTGCGCCGTGTTTGCGGGCCAGCCGCAGGCTGCGACCTTCCTGGACATGGTTTTCTACTTTACGCCGCTCTACGTCACCGGCGCGCCCGACAGCCAGGTGTGGAACAGCAGCGACCCGGCGCTGGCGCTGGCACCGCTGGGCTGGTGCGGCGACGCCTGCTGCTACTCTAACTGCACGATCGTGCCGGGCTGCCAAAACGCGCCATGCCGCAACAGCACGTTCAACATAGAGCCATATGGAGGCAACCTCAACTACTGCAACGCCAGCACGGGCTCGTGCAACCAGTCGCCCGACAACAATGCCAACGCCAACACGATCTTTTGCGGCGACCGCATCGTGACGGGGCCCGAGCAATGCGACGAGGGCTCGTACTGCTTGGCGCCGCCCATCGTGCAGACGCCGCTCGGCGCCTGGGACCTGACGTTCCGCGTCGCTGCGCAGGGCACCAAGGTGCAAAACGTCACGTACGACCTTGTGCTGCTGCTCAACGGCAGCCGCGTCGAGCTGCTCGACGGCTACGGCTTTGTGTGCGTGCACAATGGCAACCACAGCTCGCCGACGTACACGCCGCTGCTGACCATCACGCTGGGGCCCATCGCCGGCCAGCCGCTGACGGGCGCCTACTTTGTCGCGGTGTGGCGCTACAACGTGCTGCCCGGCGGTTTTGGCTGCAACACGCTTGTGTGGCCCTGGCAGGGCCCCTCCAACGAGCCCATCAACACGACGTACACGTACCAGGGCACGTCGGGGCCGCTCTACACCTGGACGTACACGGATCCTGCCGACGTGCTGGTGACGTACAACACGTACTGTGCGACGTCGTGCTGCACGACCGACTGTCAGATCGTGCCGGGCAGCGACGGCCAGCCATGCGAAATGACGCCGGACTCTATCTGGAACGACACAGAGACCGCATTTTGCCATACCGGCGTGTGCACCGTCGTGGCCTCGGCGACGCCGACCGCGTCGGTGACGGCCAGCCCCACGCCGTCGGGCTCGAACACGGCCACGAACACGCCGACGCCGACGCCGACGCAGACCAGCACGGGCACGCCGACGCCGAGCAAGACGCCCACGAACACGCCGACCAGCAGCAAGACGCCGACCGGCACGCCGACGCAGACCAAGACGCCGACCAAGACGCCGACGGGCACGCCGACGCCGTCACAGACGCCCAGCGTCACGCCGGCGCCCGGCTACTGCGGCGACGGCATCGAGCAGGGCACCGAAACATGCGATCCTGGCCTCGGCTGCGTCAACATGCAGTTCAACTCGAGCGCCGTCGTGGGCGGCCAGGACGGCCTGTGGACGTGGCAATTTGCGTTCCCCGTGCCCAACGGCGGCCACCTGACGAACATCTCGTTTAAGTTCGAGGATTTCTCCAACAACAACACGGTGACGCAAATCACGCTGATCGACCAGTATACGAGCACGTGCAGCATCGCCGGCGGCATCGCCACCTTCAATGTGTCCATCGTGACATTTGACTATGGGCCCTACGTGCAGGGCGTGTGGCGCTACGCCACGTCGGCCGCCACGTGCGGCGTGTTCTGGGAGTTCCATGCGGCCGCCACGTTCATGGACCTGACATGGCGCTATCTCAGCGTGCTGTCGGGCACGCCCGTGCAGTGGACCACGACGGACCCTGCAGCGGCGCTGCAGCCGCTGGGCTACTGCGGCACGACATGTTGCCTCGCCAACTGCACCGTCGCGCCGGCGTCGCAGAACCTGCCGTGCTTTGATGCGACGCCGAACCAGCCCTACTACACGGGCGCGCTCAACTACTGCGACGCCGTCGGCGGCTGCACGGTCAGCCCGGGCATCCTGAACCCGAACGGCGTGTTCTGCAACAATGCCGTCGTAGAGTCACCCGAGCAGTGCGACGGCGGCTCGTACCTCATGGTGCCGCCGCCGCTGAACACCAGCCTGGGCACGCTGGCGATGAGCTACCGGGTGTCGACAACCGGCCCCAACCCGCTGCTGAACCCCGGCAACACCGTCTACGGCCTGCAGATCACGCTGAACGGCACGGCGCTGAACGTCCTCAACGGCTACCAGCTGCACTGCTTCAACTTTGTGTCGATGGTGTTCGGGCCGCTGGCGGGGCAGACCGCGACGCCGCCGTACGTCAGCATCGACTACGAGTACGACGATCTGCAGTATGGCTGCACCACGATCCTGTGGCCGAACGGCGCCACCAACATACCGCTGACCACGACGCTGACCATGAAGCTGACGGCCACCGGCCCGACCTACGTGTTCAACTACGGCCCGAGCTACAACCTCGTGCCCTACTTTGGCTCCACGGACACGGCATGCTGCACCAAGCAGTGTCAGATCAAGCCGGGCAGCAACGGCCTGCCCTGCGAAATGACGCCCAACGGGCAGTTTAACGACACAGAGACTGCATTTTGCCTGAACGGCGCATGTGTCGTCGTGGCCTCGGCGACGCCGACGCCGACCGGCACGCAGACGCCTACGCCGACGCCCACCGCGTCGCTGTCGCCCGGCGCCTCGCCGTCGAACACGGCCACGCAGACCATGACCGGCACGCAGACACCGACGTCGTCGCAGACGCCCACGATGACGCCGACGCAGACCAGCACCGG
>Ga0181538_10003859_pt1 | contig 14384 bp, 12 predicted proteins | sample PEATcosm2014_Bin_40_FD_119773 | JGI IMG/M metagenome (GOLD analysis project Ga0181538, IMG submission 119773) | Peatland microbial communities from MTU Mesocosm Facility, Houghton, MI, USA - PEATcosm2014_Bin23_30_metaG | ecosystem: Environmental > Terrestrial > Soil > Wetlands > Peat | place...
ATGGTGAAGGTGCCAGCGGGAACCAGGACGTAGGTATTTGCCGGAGCCGACGCCAAGGCCGAATTGATGGAGGCCGCTGTCACGGTCCCGCTGGATACGGTGTTGCAGGCCGAGGTCACGCACTGCGTTCGAGTGGTGGAGATGGTCGCTCCGGCGTTGGACCAATTGACAGCGCGGGAGGAATCAATGATACCGGACCATAGTTGTGCATGACCCGGAATGGACACGCCTAGCACGATGATGAAGGTGGCAAAAAGTGGGGAACTTTTTGTTCGCATTTTGTGTTTGCCTCGATTTAAAGATCGGCTCGATAGTCCTTAACATCGGAGTCGCACCAACCGTACCTTCCATTCAGTCTAATCTTGCGGAAACCGCAGTCAAGACACGGAAGTGCAGCCAGCACCCTTGCCGAATCACGCGGACCGGTCATGACCGACCGGGCGGCCAAAAGCCGCCATCCCACCTTGCGGATCACCTCCATCCTTCTGCAAAATCATGGCGTCCACTCTTTGTATCAAATCGAGACGGTCATCGGAAAACTTCCTGGCAAACAGCGCTTCTCCACTGCCAAACACATCGTCAAGCAACACTTTCGGTTGCGACTCGAAAAGCGCAATGTGGTGTTCGTCAATCATTTCCGGATGGCCGCCGCGGGCAAACCAGTCTTCATAGAGCAAATTCCTCCGCGTTCGAGAGTGGAACGCTGAATTGCCCAGAATGGTGTGAAAGAACGCTTCCTCAGGCGCAAATACGCTTTGGAAATATTCCTCCACGTTACGATTCCGCTCCACGAACTCCGATAAATATTGGCACGCATCTCGCGTCAGAGCCCACCAGGTGCTGCCCGCATAGGGCTCCAAACTTCCCAGGTATTTCCTATAATCGCGTTGCGCCAAACCAAGCTTTGCCAACGCTCGCACCGCGAATCGGCGAACCGGTTTATGGGATTGAATCCGCAGCGTGTTAATCCGGGAAATGGGCTTGCCCGCTGCCTCATTGGGCATCTTCACCGTGCTTATGAATTCCCCGCCGCGATTCGCTTCCAGGAAGGCATGAATATATTCGCGGCCTCGTAACGGGTACTCGCTGCCGCTAAGAAGAACCAGGTAATCGCAGTTCTGAGACCTTTCCAATGCCTGCCTAAGCAAGAGCAGGATCGCCTGCACACCGGAGAATTCGCCCCAATACACAGGTAACCGCTTCTCGCTAAAAAAAACGTTCCTTCCCTCAATCCCGGAGAACTCTTTTATGTTGCTTTTTTGGTCGATGTGAATGAAGAATTCGCAATCCTCACCGGAAAGCGCTTCTATCGCTCTCTGGAGAAGCTGCGGATTCTTATAGGCAAATACTAGATAAGCGATTTTCACTTTCATCACCTTGACACGCCTCCGAGGCAAGCTGACAGCAAGCAGGTTAGACTTGCTCCAGGCAGTGCACACCACCGGGAGGGGCAAGCGCGGTGACCGCCGCCACCGCTTTCCGGGGCTTCGTCTTAATCCACCCTCCCGGAACGTAGATGGTCGCTAGCAGAAAGGATATCCATATCAGGCTCATGGTTCCGAACGATGACTCAGCAAAGTTGTAAACGACTGCGACGGAAAAGTATGCCAGCCGCAGTTTCCCCTCATCCGCGTTCCGCCGGAATGCGCGCACGACCGTCCGGTAACCCGTAACCAGCACGATGCCTAACATTACAATTCCCAGCCACCCCAAATTCAGAAAGACTTCGATGTACCCGTCGTGCGCCTCCCGAGGATGCCACCAGTACATGCTCCACATCCTCTCCAGACGCTTCCCCAGCCAAAAGCTTTCGAAACCAGTCCCGACCACCGGATTCCCAGACATGCCGAGCACGAGTTTCCAGATGTCGGTGCGGCCGGTCAGTGTCGGATCCCGGCCAATGGAGTGCAGAATGCCGGATCCCATGTCGAGAAAGAGGGTACTAACGGACACGGAAAACATCGCGAGCACCATCAAGTGCACAACCCAGGGCCTGCGGGCAACCAAGCGAAGGCTGGTCGTCAACATGAGAGCGCTGGCCAGCAAAAAGCAGGACAGGGATGTCATCGAATGGGCCATCCAGAGCAGCCACGATACCATCGTGAGACAGGCGCCGAAGGCGAGCAGTTGCTTGTTCCTGGCCGCGCCCTGCTCGCTGCGCCAGGCGGTTAGAAAGCGCCAGACAAAAACCAGTCCCAGGACCAGACAAAGGCGCCCGAGTTCGTTCTTGTTGGTCGTGACGCCGGTGTAGTAGGGCGTCCAGAACCATGGGTTATAACCCCGGCCCAGATTGGGGTAAAACTTGATGAACAGTACAGAAGTCGGGATCAGCAAAAACCCTGTCCACGCCAACACGCGCTTGATGGCCGCATAGCGATCGCGATCCGTCAGGATGATCAGGACCATGACGAAATCGCCCAGCGACTTTACCCAACGCTTGAACGCGACGTCGGGGTAGTCGGACCAGCTGATACTCACGGCACAGTAAAGAGAAAATGCGACCAGCGGCCAATTTGCCTTCAAGATTCCCAGAACTCTTTCTCTTCTTCTCACCAGCACCATCAGCCCTGCCAAGAGCAATCCGCTGTACACCGCGCGGTCCAGCGGACTGCCTTCGGTGTACATCGAGGCGACCGATGTCGTATCGGTAATGGAGACGCCATGCATCGTGCCGATCCATTGGCCGACGCTGCGCGACCCGGCGATCGACAACCAGATAACCGCGATCCATAGTGCCTTGGACGTGCGGGACCTCGGGTCCCGATCAAGAAAAAATAGTCCCAGGATCCCCGCAACAAACAGCAGGGTTGCGATTCCGGCGGCCATTTACCGTCTCCCCCGGGTCTGTTCTAGAAGAACTTGTTTTGCGCGGAGGCTGCCGATCATTTCGAGTCCAGGAAGAGCCGGTGAATCAGTTCCAGGGTCAGCAACCTATGGATCGCACTGGTGTGGTTGCGATTTCCTTTGAGGTGGCCGGCCACAATTTGCTCGACGCCCTTTCGCTCCAGATAGGGCCGGGATAATGTTCGGGAATCGAGCAACATCTCGCGCACATAGTTTGCCAGTGCATCGCGGTACCAGACCCGAAAATGGTAGAACTTGTGCCTGCCGAGGAAGAGGCGCTCCAGATGAAGCGGTGAAAAAGCGTGGTCGATTCGAGCCACCCACTGCGGCATCCCGTAATCGTAGGCATATTCAGCTTTGAACGTGAACTCAAGGTACTCGTGCAACAAGCGGCCTGCGAGCGTGTCCTGGTTCGCAACGAGACCTCGATCCGTGCGCAGTTGACCCAGATCCTTGTTGCCCTCCGCGATCAGCCTCAGACAAACGTCGGTGTTCGCCGGACGCCGCGCAAGCTCAGGCTTCGGTGCGCGAAACACGGTGCGCACAAGATCGCTGTCGAGAAATGGACTGCGAACCGTCAACTGGGTCTGTTCCAGTCCCAGCAAGCCGTAATGATGCCAGGGGGCTTGGCGAAACACGGCGAACGAAACCGGATGTCCGGTCGCCACCGTAGCATAGGTATCGCGCGCGGCGCGAATATGCGGCAGGAAATCCTCGCTAAACAGTCCTGCCACGGGCTTTCCGGGCTTGAAGGCCGGAACCCATCGCAGCACTTCGCTGCCGTAATTGCCGGTCATCCGCACGGGAGCGATCTCGCGCGCACGCTCGTTGACGAACAAATCCGAGGCGCGACTGACGTCGACGGTGCCGTCCGTCAAATACACGGACCGCTCTGCGTAATGGCCAAAGCGCGCCAGGAAATCCTGGCCGAGCGGAATCACTTCGTGCGATTGCCCACACATCGAGGCCACCCGTCGTGCCAGGATGACATCCTCACAATCACGGTAGGGACCACCAAACGAGTAGCAAGGCGTCGAGCCTGGCGTTAATTTCCGCCAAGCCATAATCATTCTGGAATCGAGTCCCCCGGTGAGGGACACTCCAATTCTCTGTGGGCCGTTGAAGTAACGCCCAAGGTTGCGAGCGAACACGGTGCGTAACTGGACGTAGAAGTCGTCCGGACTCAACCGCTCCTGCGCTTCCCATTCTTTCGCCTCGAAGTAGTGACGGCGCTCCACGTCGCCGTGTCGGAAGCACCATGCCGAGGCCACGGGCAGTACTTCGATACCTTCAAATAAGGTGCGGTTTTCGAGTACGCAGCCTAAGGCAACAGACTCACCGCAACTGCGCAGATTGAGCTTCTTTAGTTCCGGACAGACCGTCAGGATGGACTTCGCTTCGGGAGCAAAATAGAAGGCGTCGCTCGCTTGGTGGTAATACACACGGTTCATCGAGAAGCGGTCGTTGAACAGCACGGCCGTGCCGCGCCGGCGATCATGGACGAATCCATGGAACCGCCCATTCAGCGTGGACGGAAAGTCGGATCGTTCTTCGTACAGGTGAACCAGATAGTCCGGTCCATGATCCGTTACCATATGCCCGCGTTCTCTTAGTTCCCTCTTTGCGTCCGGGTCCGGGTATTCCTCTCCCGCGAAGAACAGGGAGACGTCGCCGGTCTCGTTCTGCAATGGCATCGAGTCGCAGAAAGAACTCCTGTGCGCCGCCCATCCGATATAGCTTCCGGAGTTTTCGTCGACCCAAGTCCCCGTCACATAGGAAGCATCATGACGCAATAATGCCACCATCTGCTGAAGTTTGGACTCGGCCCAGGCGCGGGGCTTCGCCGTTATGATTCCTACGATTCCTGGCATGTCGGATCAGTCAAGGAGAATTTCGGAGGGGAAATTAAGCAGACAGAAAACAGCATAACTAGAGACTGGAGCCGGCGGGAGGATTTGAACACCCCATCTGCCGATCACGATTCGGCCGCTCTAACATTGAGCTACACCGGCTCATCCACTGCTTCAAGGTATACCATCGCGCTCGCGCGCTCAGTCCAGCTGTAATCACGTTTTGCGGCAATATTCCGATCAAGCCACGATGCGCCTTCAATTTGAAGCAGAGTTTGCCCCAGAGATTCAAGGGCAGATAAAAACGTGGTACCACAACCTCCTGAAATCCATTGCGGATCTTAAACTCGCGGAGCGGATTATCCCCCTTGTTGCCGTAATTAAACAGGCCATAGGTCAGGTAGTGCACACCCTTCGCTTCACAGAGCTCGACCGCCTTCGCAATCAGAGCGTTGCCCGGCCGCTTGTCATAGTGACTATGCTTGGTCGTCAGGCTCAGGATCGACGCCACCTCGCCCCGATACACGAGTTTCAGGAAGCCGATCGTTTCTTCACCCACGCTGGTGACGATGAAGTCACTACGGTCCACAAACGACGAGTAATCCTTGCGCACCCGCTCCAGACTTTTTCCATAGTGCACGTTGCGAACCCGCTGTCGGATCGGCGAGTCGTTGTTGACATCGCTGATGCCTTTGATCAGGTTGTCGTCAAACGGCTTGACGGAGACAGTAACGCCCCGCCTCTGAGACCTTCGCACATTCTTGCGAGTTTCCTGGGGAAGTTTCTCCCACCACTCCTTGAAGCTCGTCAGTTCCACCGCAGCCACGCTCTCCCACTCCATCGGATACTCGTACTTAGGAGTCTTGTTGGGCAGTTTTTGAGCGAAGGTGAAGATGTCTGCGCAAACGCCTCCCCTCTTCTGATTCTTGAGGGTGGCAGCGCACAGTTCCGGTTGGCTCGTTTCCGCAACCAGCCATTCCTCATCGTGCACGGATGCGATCTTCAACCATCGTCCGTGAGTGACCAAGGGTTGTCCGTTCACTTCAACCACGGGAACGTATACCCACTCACCCCGGGCGATTACTTCAATCGAATTTCCTGTCATTCCTGTCGCTTCCTTCGTGCCCGCAGGCATCCGCATTGGTCCGCGTCGATCATCTCGTTATGTATTGCTCGCGAATCGGATTGATTCCGAGCAACGTAAGCAACTTGCCCAGATGATCGCAGAGCTTTACCAGCAGGGTCATGAAGTGGTGATGTCCGAGGATCATCGCGAACGGCAACAGCAGAGTGTAGGCCGGAACCGCGACCATCGACTTCAAAATATTGGCAGCCCCGAGCGTCGGTTGCAGCGCGGCGCTCGACCCACGCAGCAGCGCCTTCCGCAGCATGAAAGTACGCTTCCAGCGTACCGGAGGAATTACCTCATCGGTCATCGCCTCACTGCACCAGATGAAGTGGCACCCATTGTCGATCGCTCTCCGGAAAAAATCCTGGTCTTCTCCATGGCGAAATTCCGGGCGAAAGGGCGCTTCGCCCGGCGTGAAAACGGTCTTCCGTAGCAGCACATTGCCGGTGCGCCCCACGCTCCACTGGACCGGTAGTCCGGTGGGACGAATCGGGCGTTTATAAAACTCGCCTTTTGCGATCCACTTTGGCGGCGTCTCGTCGAACTGCCGTCGAACCCCTCCGAGCACGCCGTCCACCTGGTATTGCTCGCAAGCGCGAAAAAGAGTGAGGAGCCAGTCTGCCGCCGGGAATTCGTCGTCGTCGAGGAAGGCGATGAAATCTCCTTCGGCGTTCTCGACGGCCTTATTCCGCGCCAGCGCAATATTCTGTCGAGGTTCCACGCAGTATCGAACGGGAACCAGACGAGAAACGGACTGCGATTTTCTAAACTCCTCAACCACGGCTTTGCCCGATTGCAACTCGTCGTTGTCGGCAACCACGATCGAGTACGTGAACAACCCGTCCGTCCTCTGCCCGCCCAGTGCCTTCAGTTCGCGCGCCAGAAACTCCGGACGTTGGTAGGTGCACACGCAGACGCTGATGTGTTTATTTTCGGTATTCATGTTGCTAACGGGGCTGCTACTCCAGCATGAGGTGCGGCGAAATGCGCGGTGAAATTCGGGGAGATTACCAGATCGCCCAACTGATGCAGCATCGCACCCGAGGTAAGGAACCGGTGCTCCTCCGGATTGATGGGATGGGTCTCCAGTTCCACGATGTGCTGACGGGCAAGGGAAAAAATCCGTTGCAGCCGATCCGCCGGTGCTAGCGGGGTTAGCGAAAACAAAAAGTCGGTCAACCGGTGGCGCCGGGCGAGCGCGTGATCTACAGTCTTGCGATACAAACGATTCACCAGGCTCTTCTCTCCTGGCAGAAACGAGAAGTTTCGCCGAACAAGAGTTCCAGAGGGCAACAGTCTTCCCCAGAGTACGTTCGCGCAAAGGTGCATGTGATGATGGCCGTCGAGTCGCTCTGGGTTGCCCCCGTAGAGACGGCAGAATTCCTCAGTCTGCGCGGCCACAACGTAATCGAAGGATTGCATCAGGCCGGGGTGAAGCACGACTTGGGCTAGGCGATACCGCAACAAATACCTGGCCAACTCCTGCTGACGCTGCGCCACCAAGGGAGAGCACTGTCGCGCCGAAAACGGCGTGGTGAAATTCAGGTGGAGCCCGGCGTCAATTTCTCTTTCTCTCGCCAACCCTGCCGCACGTTCCGAATCCTCCATAAATACCATGGCACTGACCGACGACACAGACCGGCGAAGAATGCACTCACCGATCCGGTCGGTGGTGTCGCGGTCTCGCCCCCAGTCATCGGCATTTATGATGAGAAGGCTCTTGTGGAATGCCCCGCCACTTCTTTCCAACCGCTGGTCGCATGGTTCCCAAACAGGAGACGACATCGATCGAGACTTTGCCGGCAAAGAGAACATATCGGGTGTTTCAGATAAATGGTCCGATTGGTGCTTCACGTCCCCCAGCACTCGCCATTTCAAGGCGCCACTCCGTATCTCGTGAGAAGCAAGAGGATAGCCTCGACACTGAGGAAGTTCTCTGGCACTATGTCCGCCCCCGTCACGGAAATGCCGAAGTGTTCCTCCAGCCCGGAAACCAACATGGTCAGATCGAAGGAATCCAGCATTCCGCGGGCAAAAAAATCATCGACACCCGCGAACTCACATTCCGGTCGAATACTCTTGAGGATGGCAATTACGTTTTCCATAGTCATTCTGCCAGCGCCATTACACGGTCTCCGGTGTCCCGAAGAAACGGACGAGCCCAAGTCACTTTCCATATTCCTTCATTAATTCTAGCCGATCGATCTTGCCATTCGGAGTGCGGGGCAGTTCGGCGAGGCGCCGAAACGATGTAGGCCACATGTATTTGGGCAGATTGCGGCCAAGCTCGATGCGGATGCGACCTGGATCCATCTCCGCATCCGCCTCGTACACGAGGACAATTTCTTTCTTCTCTTGATGATAGAGAACACACCCGTTGCGGATACCCGAAATTTGCAGGGCAGAATGCTCGATATCGCCAAGCTCGATTCGATATCCCATGTGCTTAATCTGGAAGTCCTTGCGCCCCACAAAAATTATCTCGCCCCGTTCGTTCCAGTAAACCAAGTCTCCGGTCCGATAAATGAGTTCGGGGTGACACGGATTGAGTGGATTCTGGACAAACGCTGCGGAGGTTTGCGCCGATTGATTCCAGTAGCCCAAGGCAAGCGAACTGCCGCGAACGCACAGTTCGCCGCGTTCCCCGTTCTGGCATGGTTGATTCTGATCATTCAAGATCAAGACGGCAGTGTTGCGGCAAGGCCTGCCAATCGGGACGGGCTCGTCATCCCTCAAGTCACGATCCACAATGTAATAGGTGCAGTCGACGGTGATCTCAGTGGGCCCATACAAGTTGGCAAACAGCGCACCCGGAAATTGTGAACGCCAGATATTCAAGTGTCTTGCTGGCATGACTTCTCCCGCGAACAACACTTTTTCCAGATTGAGACCCGACACCTGGTCGAGAACGCGTTTGTCAGCAACGCTGACCATAATGGATGGCACCCAGAAAATGAAGTTGATCGCCCTCTCTGCCAAGTACTCCACCAATCGCAAGGGAAAGAGAAAGAGATCTTCTGGAATCAAATTCAGAGTTGCACCACAGGCAAAGCAAAGGTAGAGATCCAGGGTCGAGTTATCGAAGACAAAGGGTGCCTGATTCCCAATCACACAGTGTTCATCAATCTGGAAGCAGTCACGGGCCCAGTCAATGTAATCAATCACAGCCCGATGAGCGATGACAACTCCCTTCGGTTTTCCCGTCGAGCCGGAGGTGTGAATGATATAGACGGGGTCGGTATCGATGAGCTTAAGCCACCGGTCTGAGAGGCTGGCTTGGTTATCGGAGATTTCATCTAAAAGAAGCAATCGACCGCGATCGATTCCGCCGCTGGCCAACTGCGCTCCCAATTCCTTAGTCGTAAGGATAAGGACCGGGTCGAGGTGATTCACAATTGCCTGAATCCGGAGGAGCGGGGCTTTGACATCGAGGGGAGCGTAGCAATTGCCGCTCAACAGCACACCTACGAAAGCGGCCACTGTATCATTGGTCTTTGGCAGGTAGGTGGCGATGGGGCGGGCGGTCGAGGTCGTGCGCCTTTCAATCTCTCGCGCAATTGCGCCGGCACGCCGGCGCAGCCTCTCGAAGGTCCATGATTCGTGACCATCCACAACCGCCGTCTTCGCCGGCAATCGATCACACGTGCTTAGAAAATATTCAAGAACATTGATCTGCATTCACACCACATTTCCTATGCGCGGACGCTAACGACTCCTACCGCAAATAGATATAATCAACCACGCCATCCCTCTTCCAGCCGAACGACTCATGGAGTTTAACGACCAGGGGTCGAGTCCTTCGAACCCACCAACATCCGGACTGGATACCTCGTTCGGTGAGAACACCGTAAAGATTCCCGAGCAGGCGCGCTAACGTCGAAGGCCCTCCGCTGTTGTAAAGAAAGTTGTAGTTACAGCTCTGGCCGCTCACCCCGAAGAGCGCTAACCCATTCATCGTGCCCTGCGAGTCACGGCTCAGGAGCACCTGCTTTTGCGCAATCAGTTCACCCAATTCCTCAACCGGCAAGATGTGGTCGGCATATTTGTCAAAGACTCGAAACAGCAGGGCGTGAATGGCGTCGCGGTCGGCCTCATTGGCTAGCGAGGTATCCGGAGTGGGACGTTCGAGACGGAGGCTTTTGCAAACAATGCGATCATAAATGGCATGAAGATGAAAGCCCACTCTTCTAAGAGGCTGATCAACCGCGCTAGAGTCCGCTTTCGAGATCCAATCTGTTACTACGATTGGTGGCCAGTTTACTGTCTGTAGCGCGAGATCAAGATGCTCCCCATCAAAGGTATGAAAATAAAGCCTGGCAAAGTCCCACTCGTCGTGACAGAAAAACAGACTTTTTTCAGTTTCCAATATGCGCAAGTTGGCGACTCTGTCCAGGCGCTGGAGAAAGTAATTCGTGAGCGGCCTCTGCCCCGTGTTCCGTCGTTTGAGACCGTCTAACGCGCTTTGCAAACCGGCGGGGGTCACCTGCGAGAAGCTCATGACTTAACTCTTTGCTGGACGGCCGTTACAATCTTCTCGACGGAATCTAGTTCCGCAATTTCCTCCAGCGCAAACTTGCAGCCGAAAGCTTGTTCAATCTCAATGACGAGCACGAGGTGACGCAGTGAATCCCACTCCGGGAAATCCGCAGCCTTGGACTGCGGGTGGACCCTGGCCAGCGGGGCTCCCAGAGTGGCAGCAATAATATTCTGTACTTGTACTAAAGTGTCCACGTTTCAATTTCCCCTGGTTGCGGTGGGCACGATCATCCCGCAATTACGCCTCTGGGAACGAGCTCAATCTCGAACCAACCCGGAGGTTCCAGCGGGACGGCGGCGAGGTCCAACTCCCAGAACTGGCTATCCGGGCTTTGTCGCAGCAGCCGGAAACCCAGGCGGCTATAAAGTTCGCGGACGGGAGCGTTCTTGGCCGTGGGCCGGAATTCTCCAACCAGCCTGGCCGCGTCGACCTCACGGACGGCAACTGCTAGGAAAGCATCTTCCACGGTGCGCCCCATGACGCGGCAACTTAACAGGAACGTATCGATAATCCAGGCATCCGACGACTCGCGCTTCAGGATCAGCACCCCGACGATGCCACTCGGGCCAAAGCGGTCAGTCAAGTCTAGCCACCAGACTGCGCAATTGGGATCCTGGCCGATAGCGCGGATTTCCGCCTCGGTATAGCGTCGCGTGGTCAGGTTGAACTGGTTCGTCTTCTGCGTGAGCTGGGCGATGCGTGGAATGGTAAAGGCGTCGGCGGCTCCAATTTTCAAACGCATCTCCAGCCCGCGGTAGAACTCTTCGAGTGACGTAGCGGAAGTCGCTAGCTTACGGCGCTCGGCCTGAGCCTGGTAGGCCTCGCCGCGCTGGCGGTCTTCGGCAGTAATACCGAGCTTATAGAAGTGGCGAGCTGAGAGTTTGAGCAAAGCAGTCTTGTAATCACCTGGATCATCCGGCCAGTCCGGAACCAATACCTCAGGAACGGCCTGTCGTACCCAGGAGCGCTCCGCCGGATTGTCATCCAGAAAAACCAGGCTGTCGAGTCCTATGTTCAGTTCTTCGGCCAAAGAGCGAAGATTGGATGATTTGTCCTCCCAGTTGATGCGCACAGCAGCGAAATGCTCTTCGCGCAATCGCATCGCCGGGTGGCGACGAATCACCTCGAGAGCATCCTCGGGATTATTCTTGCTGCAGATGGCCAGCAACACGCCTTTGCGACGGAGGTTCAGCAGTTCGAGCTGGAATTCGACGTATGCGCGGCCGATTCCGTCCTCGCCGAGGCGCAGGGCTTCCAAGCCGTCCTCGCCCACGACACCCCCCCAAAGCGTATTATCCAAATCCAGCACGACGCACTTCCGGATGCGGCCGAGCCGTCCGCAGATCGTGGAGGCGTAGCGCTCCGCGAGGGCTTGCAGAGCCTGGCCGCTCCAACGTGACCGTGCCAGATACCACATGCGGGAATCACGCCAGTTCTCGAAGCCAACGCCTGCGGCGAGCGCAGCCACGTCCACAATTACCACGTTTTGGAGGCGGCGCGAGAGAGCGGCAAGCTCCGCGTTGTAGACATTCACGGCGTCCTGAAGCCCGTACTCCGAATTGTACTCGAGACCCACAAGCGTATTGAGCGGGTCGATCGCTGCGGTGTTCAGCAGCACGCTGGCTTGCGGCAGCCGCTCCTCCAGAGTCTCAGCCAAGGCAGCCACATCGCCAGCGCAGCGGAGGGCGAGTTCTCTGCGCGCGTCCGCGGAGAAAGCAAAGGGATTCTCAAGCACTTCCTGGAACAGGTCGCCACCGTCCATATACAGAACGATCACGGTGGGATCATGGCTGTAGAGCGATGAGCCTGAATTTAGAATGTCCTGGCGAAACTGTCCGAACCCGCCAATCCAAAAGTGAGGATGAAAACCGCGAGCTTCGAGGGCGGCAGCAAAAGGTTTTTGCAGAAGTTCGATGGTGCAACTGGAAAGCATCGCGACACGCATGTCCGTCATTTTGCGGGCGCCTCCAGTTGGGTGTCCTCGGTGGCCACCGTCCCAACCCGAACGCACACAGTTGTGTCCTCTTGAATCATTGGGATGCAGTTCACCGTATACGCAAGCCGAACGCAGCCTTTTTGGAAAAGTCGATTGCATGGGTGCACGGCGCCGTCCTCCAAGCTACCACCAAATTGTGATACCTTTTTTGGCTGCCTCGAGGAGGCGTTCCGTTACGCGGCTGGCCGCAGCTACCCACATTGCAGTACCGTGAAACTTCCATGTGATCAATTCCTCCTCCGAGAGCAAGGACCGCAAAAGCGTATTGTGCACGAGTTTCGAAGACTGGGGGATCGTCAAGCTATATTGGGTCTTGTTTCCCTGCCAATCGATCAGTACTGTTGGAATCGGTTCTTTCTCGAACTTCACCGGAAACTCGTCGCCGAGCATGTCCTCGGCAGTGTGCGATTGCGTTATGCACCGCCAGTATTCAATGCCCAGTCCAACGATGGCTGTACGCCTCTGAGCCATGGTGTCAAACGGCGTTCCCCTCCCGGTGCGCGTAGTGCCCAAGTGATGCGTTGCAGTGATGTCCTGGGCAAGCGGACCTATGGCACAAACGCTATGCGTGGGGTGCAAGCTCCGTGTTACTCCCGGAGTTCTCCGGAAAACCTCCGTGAGCAACCCCATCTCTGACGGAGTCCTCTTGACGTCGAAGGCATGCGTACGAAAGTATTGACCCTTATCGTAAAGTCGTCCGCCGAGAGAGAATGCGGGCATGGCCAACGTCCGATTCGTTCCGCAAAAGGCGAGTAGCTCATTCACCAGATCCTGAGGACCGCCCTGGTACATTGGCAGCAGACGGTCATATGCACTGTGTATCATCAAAATTTCAAAGTCGTCGGGCACTCTGTTTCTTAGCTGTTCGACAAGTTCTCGAGCCGAATGGCGGCCATAAAGCATCAGGTACACACTGCTCAGCTGCTTTCGAGAGGTAATTATCTGTCTCTTCAGCGCGTCCCGCTTCCGCTGGCTGATCAATCGACGGGTTGCGAGATACAACTGAGATTTGCCTTCGGTTTTCCACAACTTCATACGGCTCCCGCTCGTTTGGGATTTCACATCCATACCCGCCAAGGCTCAACTATTTGCCCTGTTCGACGCCAAACCCAATGAGGCTCTATGCTCGCGGCTTCCAGACTAAGCTCTTGCAAACTTCTTGAGCCGGCGCATTTGCTCGGCTCTTCGGAACCGGACCAGGTCCGGGGGCATCACCTTCTGAACTCGAGTCGCCATCGCCCAGACATAGCCTGCGAGCAGAACGCTTCCTCCCAGCACAAAAGGCCGATGCGTCATCTGATAAAGGCAGCGCAAAAGCTCCCACACCGGGTGGCAGCCAAGTACGTAATCACCTCGCCCTCCCTTGAATCGCGCCAGCAACCAACCTTGCGAAGCCGTGCCCATCGCCCGATGATGAACGCAAGTCTTCTCCAGGAATGTCCTGGTTTGCCAGCCTTTCATTCGAGCCGTGAGCACCGCGATTAAGTCGATTCCTCCGCTTCTTATCGGTATGTATCCGCCGATCTCTTCGAAGCACTTCCGCCGGAACAACTGGCAGGCCCCAGAGACATGCTCAATGCTGGTGAAGCGATAATCGTATTGGCGCGATTCCTCCCTGAAAGGGGTTCCCGCGACACCCAATTGAGGATTTTCAGCCAGCTTCCGCAAAAGGAAATCAAAATGTTCTTCATCGACGGTGATGTCGGCATCAAGGTTGCCGATCACGTCATAGTCCAAATTTGCCGCTTTGGCGTAGCCCGCATTGAAGGCCTGCACCTTCCCGGCGAAATGCCGCTCACGGCGCTCGGGCATCCGGACAAGTTCGATCCAGGCGTGCTCAGCTGCATATTTGCGCACGATGTCGTCAGTGCCATCGGTCGAGCCGTCGCTCACAATCAGCCACTTGGCTGGGCGGGCCGTTTGCCCGATGACTGCCTTGACGGTCTGCTCAATGAACGCAGCCTCGTTGCGCGCCGGTGTTATAAGAACGTATGTCAGAGGTGGGCCTTGTGCTCTCTCTGAAAGTAC
>Ga0181538_10003861_pt1 | contig 14376 bp, 13 predicted proteins | sample PEATcosm2014_Bin_40_FD_119773 | JGI IMG/M metagenome (GOLD analysis project Ga0181538, IMG submission 119773) | Peatland microbial communities from MTU Mesocosm Facility, Houghton, MI, USA - PEATcosm2014_Bin23_30_metaG | ecosystem: Environmental > Terrestrial > Soil > Wetlands > Peat | place...
ACGCTCCGCAGACTGATGCCGATCCGCTTGGCAAGAACAGCGTAGCTCATCCCAAGCCGCTGGCGGCGCTTGTTCAAATGCCTGAACATCGGTCGAATGGTCTGATCCATATACGTGGTGGGGTAGGGAAGCCGTCTATATGCCAAAAACATTCGTCAGTTGCCCAGTCGCGTCAAGACATCGCCGAGGTTGCAGGATGCGATCCGGTCGTCACCAGAGGATTCGGTGACGTTGGAGACGAGGTAAACGCGCTTGGCGCCAATAAGCTCGGCATTCTTCTTGAGCTTGGCCATGTCGCCGGGGTTTGGTGATGCCGTGAGCTTGACCTCGAAGGCCCAAATCTCACCTTCAGATTCGATCACGAGGTCAATCTCGTGCTGGTCGCTGGTCCCCAGGAAGTACGGCTCAAAACGGCGGCCGGCGGCTGACAGCGAACCGATGATCTGCTCGATGACGAACCCCTCCCAACTCGCGCCCACCACTGGATGGCTGAGTAATGCATCAAACGTCGTGATGTTGAGTTGTGCGTGGAGTAGACCCGTGTCGCGCCAGTAGACCTTTGGCCGTTTGACCAGACGCTTGCGGATGTTCCCCTGATAAGGCGGCAGACGACGGACGAGAAACGCTCCGGTGAGATAATCGAGATAGCTGCCGATGGTCTTGCCGTCCAAGTTCATGGACGATCCCAACTGCGATGCGTTCCACGTCTGCCCGTGAAGAGCGGCCAACATCCTGAGGAATCGAGCCGTCGTCTGAGGCCGGGCGGTCAATCCCCAGTTCGGCAAATCGCGTTGAGCCAGCAGCGCAAGATAATCATCCTGCCAACGGGGGAAGCGGGCTTGTCCCAAAACTCCGCCGTCGGGATAACCGCCGCACAGCCAGAGACGTTGCTGATCGCCAGCGGGTATTTCTTTCAAAAGGAAGGGCGTCAGTTCCAGCAACGCCAACCGACCGGCGAGCGATTCCGAAACCTTCACCATGAGGGCCGGCGACACTGATCCCAGGAGCAGGAATCGTCCGGTGCGCTTGCGGTCTTTGTCGATGGCTCCGCGTAGTCGCGGAAATACTTCCGGCCAGAACTGCGCTTCATCGAGAATGATGAGCGTGTTTTCCGCGGTGCGTTGATCCCATTGGAGATCAAGCTTCACGCGGTCTGCCGGCTGTTCAAGGTCGAAGTAGTGGCCGCCGAGCGACTTGGCGAGCGTAGTTTTGCCGCACTGACGTGGTCCGACCAGCGTAACGGCCGGGGATGCTTTCAGGCGACTCTGAAGTTCTGTGGCTACAAGGCGTTGGAGCATTCCTTGCAGAATAGGAATTCATTCCTAAATTGCAAGAACAATCGCAACTATCTGCGGATAAACATCTTATGCCACGGATGCGCGGAACAAATTAGAGAGGCGTGGGGAGGCGAGCCGTTCTGGCCAAATAAACGGCTGATTCTATTGACGATCATCCACCTTGTTAAATGAAGATCTAGCAGCCATTGTCCGACTGACGAATATGAAGGCCAAAACCTGCTCGGATGAGTTGTTAGGGATATCAGAGTTGATCGACATACTCTCCTGTCGTTGTGACTCGACTTTTCAACTCGATCAACGGCAAGGGTTCGATCAGACGAAGTGAGGGCAAGAGCTCACGTCCGAGAACAGTACAGCCGGACGGCTTTCTGCTTCGGCTGCCTGGCAGCGGCAAGCGCCTCGTCAATATGGCCGATCAAATAAACGATGGACGACTCACTCTGGCCATGCCGTGGTGTCGCGGAACATGCTTACTGCGCCCGCCTGTTCTACTACATGACAGTCGAGGGCGTATTCATGCCCAGCGCCGATACAGAACACGGCTTAGGCGTTCACCGACGAGTTGATCGTCCGAGCGAGGCCCCGCCGACCCTGGAAACAAACGGCAAGAATGGCCGAAAGGGACGGAAGCCCGCTGAGAAACTTGAAGAGACTTCTTCTGAAGCCGATCCACAGCGGCCCAAATCAGTCCGCAGCCTCGCGCTCACCAGTGATCGTCTCGGTCTGACAGCAACGCTAGACTTGGCCGAAATCCAGGGAACAACCGCAATCCCGGTTGAATATCGCAAGGGTAGACCGAAACGTTCGGGTGAGGTCGCTGAAGCGGCAGACGAGATGATGGAGGAGCCCCGGTTGCTCCCAGGACCGGAACCTTGGCCGACCGATCGGATACAGATCGGCTTGCAAGCGATTCTGCTTGAAGAAGCCGGATACACGGTGACTGAAGCCTATCTCTATTATGCCGCTGAACGACTTAAACTTCGCGTGGTAGTTGACGAGGCATTAAAGCAAGCCGCCCTCGCCGAACTGGAAGCGGCCAAGCGCGACGCTCAAGGACCGCGTCCGCCACCATTGGTCAACGATCCGCGTTGCCCGCGATGCTCACTCCAGCCAATCTGCTTGCCGGATGAGATCAATCACCAGCGACTCACGGCGCTCACCGTCAACGGCCAGCCCATCGATGAGGAGCTTACACCACGAAAACTCTGGCCGCCCCGTGATGACGGTATCCATGTTGTCCTGATGCGCGAGGCCATCCGCGTTGGCGTTCGTGGTCAGTCAGTGAGGGTCACCGACAAAGATGGCGAACTGGTCCGAGACCTCCCGCTTGCCAACGTGGAATCGCTGGCGGTTTTGGGCGGCGTTCAAATTTCGACCCAGGCTCTCACTGTTTTCGCCGATCATGAAGTACCGGTCGCGTTTCTGACCGCTGCTGGCCGGTTGGTGGCGATGATGGACCCGCTAGGCCCCACCAGCGCCGCAGTGCGTGGCGCCCAAATCCGCGTCCTGGATCGACCCGAAAAATCGCTCGAATTGGCACGGGCAGTAACGGTCGCAAAGATCGCTAATCAGCGCACGCTGCTGATGCGAAATCATTCGGCGCTGCCATCGCGGGTTGGCTCCGATCTTCAAGATTGTGTTGCTGGCGCCGAGCGATCAACCACAATTGACGAATTGCGCGGATATGAAGGCAACGCTGCCGCGATCTACTTCGCCCATTTTGCTGGCATGTTTAAGAAAGGCGTCGCGGAGATCGCGGCTCGATTTGACAGCAACGGCCGACAGCGCCGGCCACCGCCCGATCCGGTCAATTCGGTTCTGTCCTTTGCCTATTCGATGCTAACCAACGAATGCGTAGCAGCGTGCCGGCTGGCGAGCTTGGAGCCAACACTTGGATCGTTGCATTCCACTCGGCCTGGCCGTCCCGCGCTCGCATTAGACCTGATGGAACCGTTCCGACCGCTCATCGCCGATTCGGTTGCCATTTCAGCATTCAACCGGGGCGAACTGACCGAGGGGCATTTCGTAAGTACCGCTGCGGGATGCTTTCTGACTGACGCCGGACGGAAAGGATTTTTCTCCGCCTATGGCCGGCGAATGGACACGGAGGTGAGACACCCGGCCTTCGAGTACCGACTCAGTTACCGGCGCATGCTCATGCTCCACGCCCGCCTCGTGGCCGCGTGGCTTCTGGGCGAAGTGCCGACGCTCGCTTTTCTGACGACGAGGTAAAGACCATGCGTCGGTGCTACTTGGTCTGTTATGACGTTCGCAACGACAAGCGTCTTCGGCGAATCCACAAAGTCATGAAGGCATACGGCGAGCCGTGGCAGTATTCCGTGTTCTACTGCACGCTCAAGGCCATCGACCGCGTGCGATTGGAAAACGCCGCGCGCGAGGTGCTCAACCTAAAAGAGGACCAACTCCTCATCGTGGACCTCGGCAGCAACGAGGAAGCGGCGAGGGAATCGGCAACCGTACTGGGGGAGAGTCTGCCTGACGCGGAGAGCGGGATGGTCGTGATTTAGCGACGACACAATTGGCCGTTACCGTGGTCCGTCACAACGATGGGGTTTGGACAGCCGTCCATCGGTTGTACAATCGTGTCCATGAATGAGCGGGGCTTCGACGAGGAGGGTTCATTCTTTGACTTCTTCCTGAAGGCAACTGGGAATGCCCCATTCCCGTGGCAGGAGCGACTCTACGAAATTTTCGTAAGCGGGAAATTTCCACCTTCATGTAGCTTGCCGACGGGATTGGGCAAGACAAGTGTAATTGCCATATGGTTGCTGGCGCTGGCAGGCCAAGCGGAGAATGTTGAAACGCACAAACGCGTGCCGCGGCGGTTGGTGTACGTCGTGAACCGACGGACCATCGTCGATCAGGCTACGCGCGAGGCGGAGAAGCTGCGTGAGAGCATCCAAAAGCCGGAACTGCGGGCGGTGTTCAAGCGGCTTGGAGCGCTGCGTGGAGGCGAGGCCAGTGATACCGAATTACCGTTGGCCATAAGCACGCTCCGCGGCCAATTCGCCGACAACGGCGAATGGTCCGCCGATCCGGCGCGACCTGCCATCATCGTCGGCACTGTGGACATGATCGGGAGCCGCCTTTTGTTCGGCGGCTACGGCCGCGGGTTCAAGCACCGTCCGCTGCACGCGGGATTTCTTGGGCAAGATACATTGCTGGTACATGACGAGGCGCACCTGGAGCCAGCGTTTCAGAAGTTGCTCGACACAATCAAGGATGAGCAGGTTCGATGCAAGGAATTCCGTTCATTCCACGTCATACCGCTGACGGCGACGCCGCGCACGGACAGTGGAGCGGAGCTGTTCGGCCTCACGGACGCTGACCATAAACACGTCGTCATCAAGCGGCGGCTCGAAGCGGCGAAGATGATCTCGCTGCATCCGATCGATGACGAGAAGAAGACGGCTGACAAGATCGCTGCATTGGCCCTTGAACGAGCCAACTCCAACCCGGAGACGGCGATCCTGGTGTTCGTCCGCAAAGTGGAGGACATCAAGAAGGTTCTGGATGCGCTCGCTAAGGCGAAGGTCGCTGATCAAAAGATCGTTCAGTTGACCGGCACGCTGCGCGGCCTTGAGCGCGATGCTCTCGTGAAAAAGCCGATCTTCCAGCGTTATCTGCCGTCCTCCAGTCGTGAAAACGCCGTAACACCAGAGCCCGGCACGGTTTTCCTCCTCTGTACCTCCGCGGGCGAAGTGGGCGTGGACATCTCGGCGGACCATTTGATTTGCGACCTCACACCTTTCGACAGCATGGCCCAGCGATTTGGGCGTGTGAACCGCTATGGCGAAGGCGACGCGAGAATGGACGTCGTACATCCCCAAGAGTTTGACAAGAGCGGCGCGGATAAGGAATACCAAACGCGGCGAGAGAAGACACTCGATCTGCTGGTGAAACTTAATGGCAACGGAAGTCCGAAGGCCATCGGGGAGTTGACCTTCAATGACCGAATCGCCGCGTTCAGTCCAACACCGACGATTCTTCGCGCGACTGACATTCTCTTTGACGCTTGGGCATTGACGACCATTCGAGAGAAATTGCCCGGCCGGCCGCCGGTGGCAGACTGGTTACACGGAGTCGCGGAATGGGAGCCACCGGAAACTCAGGTTGCGTGGCGTGAGGAGGTGCAATGGATCATCGGGGATTTGCGCAACGAATACAACCCGGACGATCTCCTTGAGGTGTATCCCCTGAAACCGCATGAGTTGCTGAAAGATCGTAGCAAACGCGTGTTCGAGGAACTCAAGCAGATTGTCAAGCGGATAGAGAACGACGTGCGCGTGGATGTTCCCGCGTGGATCGAAGATGATCGCGGCGTCGAAGTCACGACACTCCAAAAAATCGTCGAAGGCGACGAAGGCGTCATCGCTAATCGTACTGTGATCCTTCCCCCATTCGCAGGGGGTTTGAACGGAGGTATGCTCGCCGGCAAATCCGCTTCGGCGGACGACGTGGCGGACCAATGGCTAAACGAGCGCGGCGAGCAGCGCCGCATGCGAGATTGGGACAGGAATGTAGCCCCGGACGGCATGCGCGCCTTGCGGCCGGCCATCGATCTCACTTCCGACGCGGAGGACTCTGACGATGAGCGGACCGATCATGAGCAAAACGCCATCGAAGACCAACCAAACGCGAGCGTTGGCGGGATACCGCGGCCGCCGGGCCGCGTATGGACTTGGTACGCTCTTCCCCGCTCGGCCGACGATGATGGCTCTCGCTCAGGCAGCAGGCCGGTCCGGCTGGATATTCACACCGCCGACGTGAAGAGTCACGTTACGCGAATCGTCGATGCCCTCCGATTGGCCGAGACGGCCGAAGGCCGGGCACTGGTCTTCGCCGCAGAATGGCACGACCTTGGCAAGAATCGACAGGCTTGGCAACGGTCGATTTGGAACGCGCGGTTCCCGGAGTTGATACTCGCCAAGTCAGGGAACCGGCGGCCGCCGCGCGATCTAAGTTCCTACCGCCATGAGTTCGGCTCACTGCTCAATGTCTTATCGCCACAACTCGCGGCGCCGTGGACAAAATTGAGCGACGACGAGAAGGAATTGACTCTCCACTTCATCGCGGCACACCACGGGCGAGGCCGTCCGCACTTTCCACCCGATGAAGCCTTCGACCCTGAAGGCCTCAGCGTCCAAGCCGCCAAAATTGCCCGCGAAGTCCCGCGCCGATTTGCCCGGCTCCAGCGGAAGTACGGGCGTTGGGGATTGGCATATTTGGAGTCAATTCTCCGCGCTGCCGACGCGGTTGCCAGCGCGAATCCGTCCGCGACAGTTAATGAGGATAAGGCGCAGGCCGCCGAGAAGTTAACGGCAGTAGGTACACGATGAACAACACAGAGCCAACCATCCGGGTCAATGTCGATCCCACCAACCCAGGCCAGTTCTTTGCGTGTTGTGGGCTGCTGGAGCTGGCGGATAGGACGTGGGGCGGGGCAGAAGGATGGTTTGTGAATGGTCATTTCGCACTGGCGCCGACATCTTCCCCCAATGAAACAAGTTTGAAGGAATTGATCGAGACGGTGTGCCGCGCTCAGATGGATCAGATCGATCCAGATGATGACTATTCGTCACCCATTCGGTTTGGTAGTCCCCTGAATCTGACGCTGGATTGGTGGACCGACGACCGCTCAGGAGGGAACCGTCTCAAGGTTTGGGCCGGAAGCATGCGGTCGGTACGTATCGCCAGGGCGATGCGATCGTCGCTTATACGCGATGAACTGCGAGCCGAGTCTCTCCTCGATCATAGTATGGTTGTGTTCGACTCTGACGAGCCAGACAAGAAGGTTGAGCCATACTACTTTGATGGACGCCGCGGGAACAATTCCCAGTCCCGCGACATCGGCTTCGCTCCGGACGCACTTCAGATGACGACCGCAGCTTTCCCGGCAGTTGAGTTCCTGTGTCTTGTCGGTCTTCAAAGATTTCGACCAATGCCCACGGATTTACCCCGTGTATTTGAGTACAGCACATGGAATATGCCTTATTGTCCCGTGATTGCGTCAGCATTTGCGTCTGGCTTGTGTCCCCAAGCCGGTACGCGGCGATATCGTTTTGAGAATGCGTTCCGCACAGATCAAAGAAAGCACAAGGCATTTCTGCCCGCCACTTTCAAAGGAGAGTTCCAATGAGCGATGTTCTGAAGAAATTCGATTCCTGGCTTGGTGACGACGGCCCCGCTGCACTGGTTATCCGCGAGCACCTTATCTCGGTCGAAGGCCCCGATGCCGTGCTCTTTCCTTCAACCTACGCTGCAAGCGAAGACAAAACATTCAAGGGGGGTTACAACATCGATACGTTCGGTGACGAGAAGGACGGCAAGAACGTCTGCCTCATAGACTCAGTCGGTTCGCAAGCCAACCGTATTGAGACGCTGTTCGCCAAGGAAAAATACGCGGGCCTCGTGCCACAGATAACTGTGAAGGCTGGCGATAAGTTAGTCAACCTTCTGGAGGCTGGACACAGGGCTGGCGATGCCATCGTTCGCTGCACCGCGATCCAAAAGACTTTGCAGGATGCCTTCAAGGCCGCCCAGCAAGGTAACACTGAACCGTTGGCGAAGATAGCGCCCACATCACTGGTCTTCGGCGTGTGGGACTCGCGTGACACTCAGGCGAAATTGCCGCGGTTAATCGCCTCGACAATCCGGGCCTTCAACGTGCAGCGGCTTACACGATCCGCCCAGTTCAATCCGGCAATCGAGTTTGTTAACAACGATATGCTGGAAGAAGCAAAAGATAAAACCTCCAAGGACGCCTATGCACAAAGAGGCTTCATTCATGTTCCCGCTTCCGGCTCTCACGGTGGCGTCATTGCCACCGGTGGCATCCGCCGTGATGCTAGTCTCAGCCTCGCGGCACTTCGGTTACTCAACGTTGGCACCGACAAACAAAAGACTGAATCTCTCCGGCGATACATCTTAGGTCTTGCACTCGTCGCATTCACCTACCGCCCGTCGAGCTACCTGCGCCAGGGCTGCAACCTCGTTCCCGATCCGGACAAGCCAGCCGAGTTCGTCGAAGTGCGAAACGACGGCCGCCGTCATTCGGCCAAGATCACTCACGATGATGCTCTCGCGTTCGCCACTGCCGCAGCGAAGGCATTCGGTATCGGTAAGGACCAGCAGGTCGAGTTCGACAAGGAACTTGCGAAGAAGGATGTCCATGGTGAATCCGCCGACGGTGATAAATCCACAGGTAAGGGCAATAAGAAGAACAAATAATTGGAGATGAGGAGACGTAATGCCCGATCATCTTTGCCTAACCATCACCTTCCTCGATCCGCGATTCCACGGTCGGCGTGACGGCGGCGAGCCGGAGTGGCCGCCGTCGCCCTTGCGGCTCTATCAGGCAATCGTCGCCGCTGGGGCCGCTCCGACGGGGCACGTTGACAATGGCCTTGCCGAAGCCTTGCGATGGTTCGAGCAGCTTTCACCACCGCGGATCGTGGCGCCGGCCCATCGCACGGGCGAGCCGTACCGCCTTTCCGTCCCCAACAACGCAATGGACCTCGTTGTTAAGGCCTGGGCCAAGGGCAACTATGACGGCTCGGGAGATACAAACCCCGCCACCCACCGCACAATGAAGACTGTCCGCCCCACACATCTAGTGGAAGGCGATCAAGTGCATTACATATGGACGCTCCCCGACCCATTACCCCACGAGGATCGCCGCCACGCTGAGGTCATCCGCACTGCGGTTCGTGGGATCGTGGCTCTGGGCTGGGGCATCGACCTTGTTGTCGGCCACGGCAAATTTATATCTATGGATGCGACCGACGAATCTGTTGATCCACCCGGTGAGCAATGGGAACCCAAGTCACAACTAGGCGGAACGCCGCTTCGCGCACCCAAGCCAGGCACGTTTGACGCGCTGATCCGTCGCCATCGCGCATTTCTCAACCGCGTGACAGACAACGGCTTTGTACCCGTCCCGCCGCTCACCTCTTTCGCCATCGTCGGATACCGTCGTGCGAACGATTTGCCTCCGCGTCCATTCACCGCCTTTGCACTTCGCCCCATTAACGGCGGCGACAACTTCGCTGCAATTTCTCGGGACCGTGCCGTCCATGTCGCCGCAATGCTTCGCCACGCAGCGTGCGACGCCGCCAAGGACGATCTTGACGAGGAGGGCTGGCGCACCGAGGAATGGGGCCGGCGATTCGTTGCTGGACACGGTCAGGACAAATCAAATAATCGCCGTGCGCGCGAAGATAATTATCCCCGCTTTTCGTATCTTCCGCTCCCGACGATTGACCCGCGCGGCGTCGCCAGCAACATTCGCCGCGTAATCATTGCCGAGCCGTTTGGTGGCGATGGCCGGTCAATCGAATGGGCAATCAATCGCCTGGCCGGCTCACCTCTATATAAAGAGCCGCCGCGAGCATCGTGGGCCGAACTCCTTCAATCATCCGAGCAGTCCGCAATCGGCGACGTCGGTCAGGCTCGGCAGGCCGCTGTCAAATATCTTTCCGGCCTGCATCCCTGTCAGCTTCCTAGCACGAGAGACCTCAAGCGGTGGCTCTACCATCAGCCCCGGCCACATGGTGAATACCGGGCGATCTGGTCGCACGTCAAGAAAATGTGCGCCAAGATTGAGGCCATTCAGCCCGCAACACAGCCCCGGAACACGCGCGACGCGGTTGCGCTTCTGGAGCCGTTGATGCCAGACTACGTGGTGCGACGGTATGTCGATACATGCGACATGTGGACTTCCGTCACCCCGGTGATCATGCCGCGATATGTCGCGTGCACGGAACTCGAAAACGTAGATGCGCTGTTGCGACAGTGCCTTCAAGACGCCGGACTCCCTTTTAACGAACGCGATGTCGTCATCGAATCCCGACCGACATCCTGGATCGCGGGAGCGCCCACCGGCGTTCAATTCGAGCGCCCGACTTATCTCCGGAACTTGCCGGCCGTCCACATTCGGCTATGTTTCCGTAACGCCATTTCCGGCCCAATCGCTATTGGGGCCGGCCGGCACTGCGGTCTTGGCCTGTGTGTCGGAATGTAATTCAGTCATATCGCTCTTTGACAAGTTCATAATCGCTTGAGGAGCATGTTTGCCGTTGCCGCCGACATGTAGCTGAAGTAAAATAAGTACCATGTCGATCGTTTTGGCGGTTCCGATTCTTTCGTCGCAAATTCGCCGCGAGTGCGATGGTGGTGCAGGGGGGTGCAGGGAGCGCTCGCTGCACACAACCTGTAGGCCGCGAAAGGCTTATGGCCGATGCGACAGAAGGTACCTGCCGGTCGCAATCATGCGCCGTCTGCGCTCGCAAATCGCGATGCAATTCCAGTATCGGCCAAATGTTGCGAGGGCGGGAGCTACCGCGGCTGCGCAGCCGCGGACCCATTGAAGCTGGCAATCTGGGATAGCTTCAATTCGTTTGCCGCGCTACCGCGGCTGCGCAGCCGCGGACCCATTGAAGCTTCGGGTCTTTTTCACTGACCACATAGTACAAGCGCTACCGCGGCTGCGCAGCCGCGGACCCATTGAAGCACGCCGCCAAAGTCCAGATGAGGAAATCGCGATGGCTACCGCGGCTGCGCAGCCGCGGACCCATTGAAGCCTGGCAAACGGATAATTCTTACCGTGGATTTCGGGCTACCGCGGCTGCGCAGCCGCGGACCCATTGAAGCAAAAGCAGCTCGCGCAGGGCACCGAGCAGGACATCGCTACCGCGGCTGCGCAGCCGCGGACCCATTGAAGCACCAACTGGGCAGAGCCACGTGTCAACGTAGCTTCGCTACCGCGGCTGCGCAGCCGCGGACCCATTGAAGCCGCATCATCGCCTCGACCATCTTCCCCTTGGCCCCGGCTACCGCGGCTGCGCAGCCGCGGACCCATTGAAGCTTCCCTGCCTTTTTCGTCTCCACTGGGAGAACCCGGGGCTACCGCGGCTGCGCAGCCGCGGACCCATTGAAGCGGTCGCATCGCTGAGGAAGCTCATCGAGACGGGAGCGCTACCGCGGCTGCGCAGCCGCGGACCCATTGAAGCAAACAGTTGGGAGCAAATCCAGTTCTTTCCCGTTGCTACCGCGGCTGCGCAGCCGCGGACCCATTGAAGCTTTACGGAAGCGGCGCCAACGGCAAGAGCACGTTGCTACCGCGGCTGCGCAGCCGCGGACCCATTGAAGCGCGCAGGTCCATTTTGTGGGCGCTCTCGCCGAGCGCTACCGCGGCTGCGCAGCCGCGGACCCATTGAAGCTTTCGGCCTGCTGCGTGCCGACGCTGGATAGAGCGCGCTACCGCGGCTGCGCAGCCGCGGACCCATTGAAGCTCGATCACCCACCGGGCCACTTCCGCCGGCGTCGAGCGCTACCGCGGCTGCGCAGCCGCGGACCCATTGAAGCGCCTGGTCCGTCACGGCAACGATCGCCTGCCGGGTGCTACCGCGGCTGCGCAGCCGCGGACCCATTGAAGCTCTCCGCCATTCAACTGAGACCGGCGGGACAGCTCGCTACCGCGGCTGCGCAGCCGCGGACCCATTGAAGCGGTGGTAGGCGCGGGTGAAAGCGAAGCCCGCACGATGCTACCGCGGCTGCGCAGCCGCGGACCCATTGAAGCCTCAGCATGGCCGGTCCTATCTGGTAAGTGCCACGGGCTACCGCGGCTGCGCAGCCGCGGACCCATTGAAGCATTGGCGGACGGACGCGTGCATGTCGCCGGCGAGGCGGCTACCGCGGCTGCGCAGCCGCGGACCCATTGAAGCACCTGGGTACCGGCAAACTGTGAATAACTGATGTCGCTACCGCGGCTGCGCAGCCGCGGACCCATTGAAGCTGCCGCGCCGTCCGGGGAGAGAAGAAGGAGCGGGGGCTACCGCGGCTGCGCAGCCGCGGACCCATTGAAGCAACATCTTTGCGCCCTGGCTATAGACGCAGAACGTTGCTACCGCGGCTGCGCAGCCGCGGACCCATTGAAGCGTCGATGAGGCGGGGGACCCGATCAACGGAACGGCGCTACCGCGGCTGCGCAGCCGCGGACCCATTGAAGCGTGGATAAGGATGCAGAGGTCGGCCAATATAAATCGCTACCGCGGCTGCGCAGCCGCGGACCCATTGAAGCAGCTCGTTTATGATCGGCTGGCGGATATTCTCCGCGCTACCGCGGCTGCGCAGCCGCGGACCCATTGAAGCGTCTGACGTGGTGAGGTTCAAGCCGTTGCCGCAAGGCTACCGCGGCTGCGCAGCCGCGGACCCATTGAAGCTTTGGTGCTGGCCGAACTCCTCCCACCAGACGATCGCTACCGCGGCTGCGCAGCCGCGGACCCATTGAAGCAAGCGTGACGGCTTTCGCGATGGCTTGCTCGACGGAAGCTACCGCGGCTGCGCAGCCGCGGACCCATTGAAGCCCCCAAAACTCTCCCCCTGGCTGCAACGCCAACAGCGCTACCGCGGCTGCGCAGCCGCGGACCCATTGAAGCTCAATCGCCACGATCTCGGCATCGCGGAGAATCGGGAGCTACCGCGGCTGCGCAGCCGCGGACCCATTGAAGCCGTCATATTTGGCGTGACATTGTTCCGGCTCTGGCGCTACCGCGGCTGCGCAGCCGCGGACCCATTGAAGCATGGCCCACCGATAGCAGGGCGTTCCGGGGATGAGGCTACCGCGGCTGCGCAGCCGCGGACCCATTGAAGCCTCACTTCCCGCGCAATCCCCAAGTTTCGGCAATGCTACCGCGGCTGCGCAGCCGCGGACCCATTGAAGCCATGACGCGGTGCTGTTGCAAGAACGATACGCCTTGCTACCGCGGCTGCGCAGCCGCGGACCCATTGAAGCGTCGCCTCAAAAAACTCCTGCAATTGTGCTTCCGTAGCTACCGCGGCTGCGCAGCCGCGGACCCATTGAAGCTTGACTTACCGCCACATTAATCCCCAAACCCACCAAGCTACCGCGGCTGCGCAGCCGCGGACCCATTGAAGCCAGATCGATGTCGAGGACGTGAACCGCGACAAGATCGCTACCGCGGCTGCGCAGCCGCGGACCCATTGAAGCTCCATGGCCTTCACAAGCCTGGTCGCGGGGGATCGCTACCGCGGCTGCGCAGCCGCGGACCCATTGAAGCTTCAGCTTCACGTTGATCCGGTTGTGCAGTCCCCAAGCTACCGCGGCTGCGCAGCCGCGGACCCATTGAAGCCTACTTCCGCCGCAAAGACCGTCTCTCCCGTGAAGCTACCGCGGCTGCGCAGCCGCGGACCCATTGAAGCTACAATCAACCGAACACCACGATCGTCGCGGCGACGCTACCGCGGCTGCGCAGCCGCGGACCCATTGAAGCGCTCCTCGTTCGCCACGGTGGCGTGACCAAGGAGGGCTACCGCGGCTGCGCAGCCGCGGACCCATTGAAGCTTTGCACCTTGGCCGACGGCCAAACCGTTCGCGCGGCTACCGCGGCTGCGCAGCCGCGGACCCATTGAAGCATTACGGCATCAGTCCAAAACCCGGCGCAAGGTGTCGCTACCGCGGCTGCGCAGCCGCGGACCCATTGAAGCCCGTAAATCTCGGCCCGATCCGCCGGATCGCCTCTCGCTACCGCGGCTGCGCAGCCGCGGACCCATTGAAGCTTGGCAGCTTGACGATGGTGATCGACTTGCCCCCTTGCTACCGCGGCTGCGCAGCCGCGGACCCATTGAAGCACGACGTTGGTGATTTGCTCGTCGGTAAGTTCGATCAGGCTACCGCGGCTGCGCAGCCGCGGACCCATTGAAGCAGGAGCCAACATGGAAACGGAAAAACGAGAGTCTGAAATGCTACCGCGGCTGCGCAGCCGCGGACCCATTGAAGCCCCTTGAAGTAATCGCAACCAGCAGCCTTGAGCGCATGCTACCGCGGCTGCGCAGCCGCGGACCCATTGAAGCGATATAATCGTCAGGGGAATTTTTGAGATAAAACCCGCTACCGCGGCTGCGCAGCCGCGGACCCATTGAAGCGAACCTTCGCCGCTGATGTTGATCCCCAGGCCCGTGCTACCGCGGCTGCGCAGCCGCGGACCCATTGAAGCTTTCGCCGATTATAACGTAGAGTGTAGTAGCAACCGCTACC
>Ga0181538_10003870_pt1 | contig 14342 bp, 9 predicted proteins | sample PEATcosm2014_Bin_40_FD_119773 | JGI IMG/M metagenome (GOLD analysis project Ga0181538, IMG submission 119773) | Peatland microbial communities from MTU Mesocosm Facility, Houghton, MI, USA - PEATcosm2014_Bin23_30_metaG | ecosystem: Environmental > Terrestrial > Soil > Wetlands > Peat | place...
AAGCCTCCCGCCGCGCCACGGCCCACGTACGGTAGGATGGACCGGCCAGATGACCAATCCGCCGATGGCCCAGTGCATAAAGATGCTCCGCCACCATCCGGCCACCCATGGCCTCGTCGCTTCCGACATAATCGGCATTGAATTCCGGCGGAAGCTGATGATCGATTGTCACCATCGGAAGATTGCGGGATGAAAACTCGTGGATGTGTTCGACGAACAATTGAGCGAACGATGGCCAAAGGATCACGCCGTCCACGCGGCGATCAACCAAGCGGTGAATCTGGTCCAGTTCGTCCCCGCTCTTTTGGGCTGGGCCGTTTCGCCGCCGCGGTGACGAGCCTGTGTGAACGGGCCATAGCGTGATGGGCACGTGATCGGCGGCGGTCAACACGTCATGAATGCCGTACAGGACTTCGGACCAGAAGTAATCGAACGGCGGCATCATGACGCCAATCATTCTTGTCTTTCCCGTCTGAATGCCTTGCACCAAAAGATTCGGCCGATACTTCAGCCGCTCGGCCGCCTGCAAAACGCGCTGACTGGTCTGATCGGAGTTCCCTCTGCGCCCGGATAAGACAAGTGATACCGTGGATTGCGACACGCCGGCTTGCTCGGCAATGCGCTTCTGACTGACTTGGAACCGTAGCTTGTTCATCTTGACCCTATGTAATATATATGAACAAGCCAAACAGTCAATGTTATTCTGGCATGATTCTAACCGATTGCCGCCAGCCTGCAAAAGGATTGAACAACAATGTTAAACGAAAATCAGCCTGATCCGGCAACGCGATTCAAATATGATATAAGATGTTTATATTCAGTTGGTTACAAGACAATTAACAGGAAGAGCCTTTGGGTTTAAGTCATCGGATCGATGGTTGTCCGTTTGTCTCCATGGCGATTTTTTCCATTCCGGCTTGACGTTGCAGAGGATGCTATTGCCGCAATTTATTCCCAGGCGTACCGAGGCCTACCGCGATGGGCGGTTCAAATCCGCCAAATTGCAAAAAAGCTGTTGAAATGGGTCGCTGTTTGCGATCGCCAGCGGGTACCACCGGCGCCCCGGCCCCAAGGCGGCGCGAATCGAGGCTTGAAGGTCATGTAATATATATGAATATGATGAATTTCTTTGTCTTTTGGCTATTTGCGGGGTATAAAAAGGCCAGTTCATTGTTGCCGCGGCGCGATGGGGGATTGGGCTTCGTTGTCGGGGCGGCTGGACTTGGCGTTGGGAGTACCTCGCGCAGTGCCGCGGAGACACTGAACTTACCAGCGGGCGAAGAGGCGGATGGATGCGGTTTAATTGCAGCACTTTCGGCGTCGAGCATTAAGCGCGACGGTTGAAAGCGTGGCCGTCTGGCTACAGCCGACAAATCGCGGACGAGGAGAATATGTTGCGGAAATCGTCCAGGAAGCGTGGCCGCGGAGCAGGGCTTCGTCAATCGATATGCTCAATTGAATTCCTGGAAGTCCGAACGCTTTTGTCGACGGCCACTATAAACGCCGACTCCTCGGTCCGGATCGTGCCCTCCGATTTGTTGGGCGTGAATACCGCGCCCTGGGACGGACTCCTGAACTCCTCGACAACACTTTCATTGTCTCAGGCCGCCGGCATTGATGCCGTTCGTATCGGCGGGGGATCCACGGCGGACACATGGCACTTTAATTCCACGTCCAACAGCGAGTCCATCGGCGAGATGGCCGACTATGTCGCCAATCTCAATGCCACTGGAATTGTCACGGTTGACTATGGCGAGGGAAGCCCGCAGGAAGGGGTGGCGCTCTGGGCCTATCTGGACGGTTCGCCGACGGATACTTACTCGATCGGGAGCGGAGAGCAATACAACACCAGTACAAGAAAATGGGCGTCAGTGAGTTGGGGGACAGTCGGCCAGTGGGCCAGCCTGCGCGCGGGCACGACGGTTGCCAGCAACAGCCTGGGCGCTAACCACGCCGCATCCTTCAACATTCAGGATTTTGAGATTGGCAACGAGATTTACGGCAGTTGGGAAACCGACGAACATGGGATCTCCAGCGATACTTTGCCAATGCCCACCGGCGACACCCGCAAGACGCACGATCCAACAACCCTTGTTTCTTTCGCAACACAGTTCCAAACGGAAATCAATGCGATTCTCAACGATGGGATGGAGGCAGGCGCCAAACCAATATCCATCGGCATCGACAGTCAAGCCGTGGACACCAGCTTCAACAACTGGATCGTCAACATCCTCAAGCAATCGGCCAGCCAGGGGCTGACCCTCGGTTTCATCGCCGATCACTGGTACACCAACGACTCATCCGGGGACGAATCCGATTCCGGCCTCCTGGCGGTTTCCAACTCTGCCGCGGGCGCTCCGATTTCGGGTCTAAGTTCCTATACGAACTCGTCGAATCCGTACAACTGGGCAACCCGCGCCGACGATTATGATGCGCTGTTCAACGAATATCTCCCTGGCAAAAACGTACAGCTCATAGCCGATGAAGTTAATTCCATCTCCTCCGATCCCGGCAAACAAATGACGAGCCTGGTCAACGGACTTTTCGTCGCTGATGCGCTGGGCAGCGTTCTGGAAACCACCGGAACCGACGGTCTGGGCGGCTACGATGGCTTCTGGCTCTGGGATCTGCATAACGGTGCCCTTACCGGTTACGATAACTCAGCCAGCCTCTACGGCTGGAGGAACTACGGTGACTACGGCATCCTCGGCTCTGGCGGCGGCAGCGGCACAACGGGCGAGGAAACAAACGAGTTGTCCCCAGACTATTTAGCCATTGAACTGGCCTCGAAGATCATCCTTCCGGGCGGCACCGTCGTCGCCTCGAGCGAGGATAATGAAACCAGCGTCGATACTTATGCCGTCCTCGAAGCCAACGGCGACCTTGAGCTGCTCATCGTCAACAAGACCCCCGATTCCAATTCCGGAACGCCGCCGAATAATCTCCCCGATTCAACCCTGACAGAGCAGTTCAATCTCTCGGGCTTTACGCCGAGTGGTCAGGCCACGATCTGGGAATACGGTGTCGCTGAGGATGACGCCCAGGCCAGTTCGTCGAACAATACAGCGTCGCTCACCAATTTTAATACAACCCTTTCCATCAGCAGCGACAGTTTCAGCTATGCCGTGCCCGATTACACGATGATGGTGATTAGTCTCACGCCGCAGCCCATGCCGGTTGTGACCCAGCCGGCGGCGGCGAATCCCAGCCCGGTGACCGGGACGACCACGACGCTCACCGCGCTTGGATCGGAGAACGGCAGCGGGTCGGGCCTGAGCTACACCTGGTCGGCGACCTTGGTACCCGCCGGCGTGCTCAATCCGACTTACAGCGTCAACGGCAACAACTCCGCCTCGACAACCACTGCGACATTCTTCGGCGCAGGGAACTACACGTTCCTGGTCACGATTTCCGATTCCAGCAACAATTCCACTACCAGCAGCGTGAACGTCACCGTTCAGCAGACCGCCGCCAATATCGTCGTCTCGCCGTCGTCCTCGCCGGTGGTTCCGGTCGGACTTACCCAACAGTTCTCGGCCACGGCCACCGATCAATTCGGCAACTCCATCAGCTCGCCGAGTTTTAGTTGGGGGATCAGCGGCAGCGGCAATTCGGTCGATGGCACGGGCAACGCCACGCTCGGCTCGACGCCGGGCACCTTTACCGTCACCGCCAGCAGCGGCAGCGCTCAGGGAACGGCCAACGTCATCGCGGAGAACTTCGCCGTGCCGGCGGGTTCCACGCTGGACATCAACCTCGGCACCGCCGGGCCGGTGGCCGTCACCGCCAGCGGCGGCAACGTCACCGCCAGCCAGAACGGCGTGCAGATCACCCTCTCCGGATTCATCGGCGTGACCGTCACCGATACCTCATCGAACGACGTGCTGAACTTCAACGGTCCATTGGCGTTACCCTTCACCTTCGTGAACTGCGGCACTTCGACCGTGAACGTCAACAGCGGCACGTTGACGTTCGCCGCCGTCATGGGTGGCAGCATCGATCTGGGCACGCTATTCGTGGCCAACGGCGCCGCGGCGATCATCACCGCCGCGACAACCCAGAATCCCACCACGTTGGATTTGAACTCTCTTTCGATCGCCGCCAACGGCGTGCTGGACATAACCAACAATGAGATGATTATCGCCTACGGCGCCACCGACCCGATTACCACGATCGCGGGTTATCTCAAATCGGGCTACAACGTCGGCGGATGGAACGGCATGGGCATCATCTCCTCGATGGCACAAACGCCCACCGCCGGCCTGATCTACGCCCTCGGCTACGCCGATGGCAACGACGGCGTCGTCTCCGGCCTGACCTCCGGACAGATCGAGGTGAAATACACCCTGTCCGGCGACGCCAATCTGGACGGGCTGGTGAACGGCTCGGACTTCAACGTCCTGTCGGCGAACTTCAACCAGAGCATCACCGGCTGGGACCAGGGCGACTTCAACTACGACGGCCTGGTGAACGCGGCCGACTTCAACGACCTGTCGGCGAACTTCAACCAGGGCGCCAACATTGCCGCCGTTGCAAACACGATCTCGGCTGCCGCTCCGGCCGCGACAACTTCCACCCCCGCCAAGACCACGGCGGCCGCTGCGGCAGCTTCAACGCCGATCACATCGACTATCCCGGCCTCAGAATCGGACGATGTGGTCGATACGGTGCTGGGCAAGCATGTTGCCACAAAGAAGCAGCGGCACGGAGCCATGCGAGGTGATGGACGCAAATCGTGAAGCGAATTCTATCAAAGACATTGATGGTAATGATGATTGCCGCGGGACTCGTGATGTTGGTGTTCGGCCCGCGGCCCCGGTCGAGCGGGTCGGGCGCGCGGGTGCACATCCAGTATTGGGATAAGTGGACGGGTCTGGAAGCCGAGCAGGCGAAGCAAATCGTCGATGCTTTTAACGGCACGGTGGGCAAGGAAAAAGGAATTTGGGTTGATTTCGTGTCGATGAGCCAGATCGACCGCAAGACGCTGATTTCGACGGCCGCGGGGGTTCCACCGGACGTGGCGGGCCTCTGGGACGTTCAGGTTTTGCAGTTTGCCTCGATGGGCGCGCTGGAGCCGTTGGATAGTTATGCCCAGCGCTATGGCCTGACGCGCGATAAGTACAAACGCGTCTATTACGACGGCTGCCAGTATCACGGAACGTTGTACGCCATTCCGAGCACGGTTTTCAGCACCGCGTTGCTGTGGAACAAGGATCTTTTTCAGCAGAAGGCGGCTCAGCTTCGGGCGGCCGGGCTGGATCCAAACCGCGCTCCTCGAACCCTTGCGGAGCTGGACAAATACGCCGCGGCGATCGACACGTGGGTCACGCGGGGCGGAAGCAAACATCTTGCGGTCGCCGGCTATATTCCATTGCTGCCGGACATGGGCAATGGCAACGCCCTGACAGGGTATTGGTTCGGCGCTCAAATCGCCAATTCCGACGGCACGAAAGTGTCGCTCACGGCGCCGGAGATGTTCGCCGCGTACAACTGGGTTCGCGGGTACAGCGAGCGGTTGGGCAAGCCGGCCCTGGCCGAATTCCGCAGCGGATTCAGCAGCGGCGACACGGGTCTGTTCGACACGCCGCAGAATCCTTTTCTGGTGGGTTGGATTGCGATGGAGCCGCAGGGCGCATGGGTTTCGGCGTTCATTGAAAAGTACAAGCCGTCCATGGACCGCGCACACGTCCCGCCCGATCAGCTTCAGCGCGAGAAGGATTTCGACAAGATCGAGCCGGGGATGAGCCTGGAGCGGGTCCAACAAATGCTCGGACCCGGCGATTCTCCGCTCGGCGGTTATACTCTGGCGCCGCAAGTTCCCAGCGGCGCGCGGCTGTTCCGCTGGCCGGCGGGCGTCAAAGAGATCTACGTGACGTTTGTTGACGGAAAAGTCTCTGCCAAGGAGTGGAAATGGATGCCGGCGAAAATGCGCCAGCAATACTGCCAATGGGGGGCTGCGCCTTTCCCCTCCGGCGTGCCGGGCCTGGAAAACGTCACGGCGGCCGGCATGGACGTATGGGTCATCCCCAGCACCTCCAGGCACAAGAACGAGGCGATGGAATTCATCGCCTTTGCCAGCCGTCAGGACCAGATCGAGAAGCTCAGTTCCGATCACTGCAATCTGTCGCCCCTGTCGGTTGAAAGTCCGGAGTATTTTCAGAATCATCCCAATCCATACGTGGACGTCTTCGAAGCCTTGGCCGCAAGTCCCAACGCGCGCGGGCTGCCGCGGCTGATCGATTGGCCGCAAATCGCCGACGAACTGAAGCAGGTGGGGGAACGCTCTTATTTATTGGAAGGGACTACGGCGCAGATCCTTTCCGATGCCCAGCGGCGATGCCAGCAGGAGCTGAACAAGGCGCTCGATTTGCCGGCGGACACGAATCTCGGTCCAGGTGAAATGGCACAGTGAACAGCCAAATCCGTCAATTCGGGAAGGGCGTGGCGTTCGTCTCGCCATGGTTGATTGGATTTGGGGTGTTTACCTTCCTGCCGATCGTGGTGTCGTTTTATTTCAGCTTGTGCAAATTCGATCTGCTACAAGCGCCCCATTTCATTGGAGCGAGCAATTACCTGGACCTGCTGCGCGACCGGGTTTTCTGGCAGGCGACGAGCAACACGTTCTATTACACGGCGATGGTGCTTCCGGCTGGGCTGTTGGTGTCCCTCGGGCTGGCGATGCTTCTCAACGTTCAGGTCCCCGGCCGCGCGATCTGGCGAACGATCATCTTCATGCCGTCGCTGGTTCCCATCGTCTCCTCGGCGATGATTTGGATGTGGCTGCTGAATCCGCGGCTGGGGCTGCTCAACGTTTTGCTGCTGAAGATGCACATTCCCGGCCCACCATGGCTGACCGACCCGCGCTGGGCCATGCCGGCCCTGGCGCTGATGAGTCTGTGGGGCGTGGGCAACGCGGTGGTGATTTACCTGGCGGGTTTGCAGGACGTGCCCGTTGAACTCTACGAGGCCGCCGAACTCGACGGCGCCAGCCTTCTGGGCCGGGTCTGGCACGTGACGATTCCCATGCTCTCGCCCGTGATATTTTTCAATCTGGTCATGGCCATCATCGGGACCCTCCAGGTTTTCGAGATTCCGTACATTATGACCAACGGCGGTCCGGCACGCTCCACCTATTTCCTCTCGATGTATCTGTACGACAACGCGTTCGTCTATCTGCAAATGGGATACGCCAGCGCCATGGCCTGGATCATGTTGTTGATCGTGCTGGCGCTGACCGGCCTGGCGTTCTGGACGAGCAGGAGTTGGGTTCATTATCAAGGTCGATGACGGAGGGTCGTTCTTCACGAATCGGAACGGAAATCTATGAGCGACGAAGTGGGAAAGCTGCCGCTGATTCAGAAAATCGGTTACGGATTCGGTGATCTCGCCTCCTGCCTGTTCTGGAGCACGATCTCGACGTACCTGCTCTACTTCTATACGGACGTATTCGGCCTGACCGCCGCGTCGGCGGGGATCATGTTTTTCGTTTCCCGGTTCTCCGACGCGATATTTGACGTGATTATGGGAATGGTGGCGGACCGGACAAAAACCCGGTGGGGGAAATTCAGGCCTTATCTGCTTTGGCTTGCGGTCCCCATGGGCGTCGGGGCCATATTGGCGTTCACCACACCAAGTTTTGGCGGACCGGCCAAGCTCGTTTACGCATACGTCACCTACATCCTGTTCATGTTCCTTTATTCGGCAATCAACATCCCCTACACCGCACTGCTTGGCGTCATCAGCGGCGACCCCGCGGAGCGTTCCGACGCGGCGACGTCCAAATTCATCGGGGCCTATTTGGGAGGCATTATTGTTTCCGCCACGGCGTTGCCATTGGCGACACACTACCTCGGGCACGGAAACGAGGCCAAGGGATGGCAGTTGACGCTGACCGTATACGCCGTCGCCGCGACCGTGTTCTTCCTGATCACCTTCCTCTCCACGCGCGAGCGCATTCAGCCCATCGCCGCGCAAAAAATCTCCGTGAAGGACGACCTGAAGGATCTGTCAAGGAACGGGCCCTGGATTGCGTTGTTTGCCGTCACCATCCTTCTCATCCTGTTTGTTTGCATCCGCTCAAGCATCACGACCCACTATTTCAAATATTACGTCGGCACGCGGGAAGTGACTCTCTTCGGAAAGACTCATCATTTTGGTTTTGAATACCTGGCATCGGCATTCAACACGGCGGGCCAGGTGACCGCGCTGCTGGGGACGGCCATGGTTCCGTTGTTCACCCGGCTCGTCGGCAGGAAGCGCGCGACCCTCATGCTGTTCGTCACGGCGCTGATCTGCACGGGATCGTACTATTTCCTCAAACCCGAGGACCTTGTGCTGATTTTCGGGTTTAACATCATCGGCTCCTTCGTGGGCGGGCCGATTTCGGCTCTGCTGTGGATCATGTACGCCGACACCGCCGACTATTCCGAATGGAAAACCGGGCGGCGAGCCACGGGGCTGGTGTTTTCCGCCTCGATCATGTCCAACAAAATGGGCTGGGCGGTGGGCAGCATGCTCGCCGGCTGGATCCTCGGCACGACCGGTTTCGTGCCCAACGTCGTGCAAACGCCGGAAGTTCTGCACGGCCTGAAGGCGATGATGAGCATCATCCCCGTGGCCGCGGGCGTAGTGGCGGTGATTGTCCTGGCGTTCTTTTATCGCTTGGATGAAAAAACAATGGCGAAGGTAAAGGCGGAATTGGATGAGAGGCGCGGGGCCGGCCAGTCGCTTGCAACCGCGCCGTAGCATTTTAAGGAACCAAGATGGCGCAGATACTCACGGCAACAAGTCCCGCTTCCGAATCACGCGATCACATCCCGGTCCTTATCAAGATCTGCTACGGTCTTGGATCCGCGCTGGACATGTGGGGGCTTTGGCTTTACCCCGGCGTGGCCTGGGGAGTCTTCAACATATACCTGGGGGTTGATCCGCGGCAGGTGGGTTTGGCCATTACGCTCATCCGCATATACGACGCGATCTCCGACCCGCTGGCGGGGTGGATTTCCGATAACTTCCGCTCGAAATACGGGCGCCGGCGACCCTTCATTCTCGTTTCCGGAATTTTATGCGGGCTGGGGCTTCCATCGCTGTTTCTCGTCTCGCCTCACTGGGCCGACATCACATTCTTCCACGCGTCGGCCGTCTTCTGGTACATGCTGTTGTCGTCGGTGATCTACATTCCTATTTTCAGCACTTACACCGTTCCTTACAACAGCCTGGCCAATGAATTGACCCCCGGCTACGACGAGCGCACCTCCCTCATGACTTACCGGGGCGTGATGCAGAAGGTTTTCGAGGTCGCGATGTTCTGCGCGCTGCAATTCACCACGCTGAACTGGTTCCTGATTCCCGGCACGACCAAGCACAACACGCTTTTGGGAATTCAGGTGTACACGTCGGCTTTGGGCGTGATCATGGCGATCTTCGCGATCATCATGTTTTTCCGGCTCAGGGAACCGTATTACGGAAGCATCGTGCTGAAGACGACGGAGCACGTGCCGCTCAAGGATTCGTTCTACGAGACGCTGAGATGCCAGCCGTTCCGCATGTTGCTGTTCATGGGCGCATCGTTCAACCTGGGAACGAGCATGGTCGGCACGCTGGGCCTCTATGCGACGATCTACTACGTGTGCGGGGGCGACACGGCCCTGGGGTATAAATGGAATACCAGCATGGGCTTCGGCAACATGATCGGGGGCTTTCTAGGCGCGCCGGCCCTCAATCGCGTCGCGCATTTCCTGGGCAAACGCAATGGCTTGATCGTGGCCGCTTTGATCGGCATCCTCGGCTATGGCGGGTCGTGGTTTCTGTACAATCCGGCGTATCCCTGGCTCCAGGTCTTCGCCTCGGGCACGATGGCGTTCGCCGCCTCCGGCCTCTGGATGCTGTCCGGTTCCCTTGGGGCCGACGTCATTGACTACGATGAACTGCACACTGGAAAGCGTCGAGAGGGTTCCTTCACCGCCTGTTCTCAATACATCGGCAAGCTCGGAAACTCGCTGGGAAACTTCCTGACCGGTATTGTCCTCAGTGCCATTGGCTTCGAAGCGGTGCGCGGAGCGCAAACGCCGCACACCGTTCTCTGGATCCGACTGATGCTGGCAGCCATCCCCATCTTCGGATTGGTTCTGGCCATTATCTTCGCTCTGCGCGTTCCGCTCACGAAGAAAATATCCCAGGAAATTCGAGCGACCCTCGAGGCGCGGCGAGGCAAGCCGGCGACCATCGCCGAGACGGCGTGAACGGCATTCGACATGACGACTGGCGAGATTCCCGAGGAAACTGCGACATTGACGGCGGCTGCCCCCGCCGCGCCGCGGCTGCGCCGCCGTTTCGCCCATCGCTGGCTGGCGCTGCTTGCCATTCTCGTCATCTGCACCGGTTATCTTTTGCCGTTTGTCTGGATGCTTTCCACCAGCCTGAAGCGCGTCGATCAGACCATGACCAACCCACCGAGCCTGATTCCGCATCCCCTGATGCCGGGCAATTTTACCAAGGTCATCACCTCCGATAAGGTTGATTTCCCGCTCTACACCCGCAACACGCTGATCATCGCGGCCCTGACCGTCTTGGGCACAACCTTGTCCAGCGCAATCGTCGCCTATGGATTTGCCAAGATTCGATTCAAGGGCCGCGGATTTCTCTTCGTGCTGATGCTCTCGACGATGATGATCCCCTTCCCGGTGATGATGTTGCCGCTGTTCATCATCTTCCGCTTCATCGGCGACCACACGCCCCTCCAGATGCTCGGCACGTTCAAGCCGCTGTGGCTTCCGGCATGGTTCGGCAGCGCCTTCAGCATCTTCCTTCTCCGGCAATTTTTCCTGACGATTCCGGACGACATTGGCGAAGCGGCGCGCATCGACGGCTGCGGCGAATGGGGCATCTTCTGGCGGATCATGCTTCCGCTGAGCCGGCCGGCGCTGTCCGTCGTGGCGCTCTTCTCGTTCATGTGGGCATGGAATAATTTTCTCGGCCCGCTGCTGTTCATCCAGCGTCCCGATCAGTACACGCTCGCCCTGGGACTTCAGGCATTTCAAAGCGCGCAGGGAGGCACCGATTGGAACCTGCTGATGGCGGCGTCGATGCTGGTAATGCTGCCGGTGCTGATCCTGTTCTTCCTCGCGCAAAAGACGTTCATCCGGGGAATCGCGACCACCGGCTTGAAGTAGAACGTGCTCCAGCATTCGGATTCAGGGCGATACGATTTGGATTTCGCCTCCGCTGGGCGATTGAACGTTTAAGCCGCGCATGTCCGAGCGCGCAATCCAGGGATTGTCCTTTCCCGGCATTTTCACTTCCATTCCCTTCAACGAAATGGCGGGCGAAGCCATCAGGTCAATCGTCTTGTAACGCTCTGCGGGATTCGCATCGTAAACGTCCTGGAGTTGCTTCCTGGCTTGGGGCGTGTATCGCTCGAGATAACCGACAAAGTTCTGATTCCCATCGGAGCAGACAATGGCGATGTCGGCGGTCTTTCCGTTGTGATCGAAAGGAGCCAGCCTGTAAATGCTGTCTTTGAAATATGTCTGACCATCGTCATCGGAATAGAACCTTACATAGGGGTCGGATTTTGTAACCGCGGGCTGGCGGTAGTGGACGGCAACGCCTATCGCCGCCAGTAACAAAAGGGCAGCTACGGTTAAACCCGTCCTGGGCCGTTGCAAAAGCTCTCGCACCCCAATGTGATAGGCGCTGGTGCCCATGGATATCCGATTCCAATCTTCTCAAGGCGGGATAGTATAACTTACGGATGCACCACTTTTATAACGGCATCTTCCGGGAGCTGCATACGAGGAATCGGAACTTTGGACCGGGAGACCCAGGAGTTATTGCCGCCGGGGAGTTTCGCTTCCATTCCACCGTAGAGAATCGCGGGTGACCCCATCAATTCAAGAACTTTGTAGGGCGTCTGCGGGTTGGCATCAAGGGCGGCTTGGATTTGTTTTTTCGCATCGGGAGTATAGCGCTCCAGGTATCCGACGAAAACGTGATTTCCATCATCGATCACCACGGCAATGCTGGCGGTCTTGCCGTCGTGGTCGAATGGGGCCAGCTTGTAGATGCTGTCCTTAAAATACGTCTGGCCGTCATCGTCGGAGTAATACGTCGTATAGGGATCGCTGATCAGCTTGCGCGCTGGCCACAGCATATAGGTTGCCAGCAACACGGCAAATAAGGCCATTCCCGCGGCAATTGGCGTGCCGATCTTCTTATTTTGCAGTTTCTCGCGAATAGTCATGGTTATTGCGGCGATGATCGGGGACTCATGAGAGCGGAATAAAATGGGCGCCAATGTTCGATCAACAAGGACAGATCGTCTCCGTTTGGAGTAATTTCATTCCGAGGCAGGCCCGGTGCCAAGCGGGAGGGCGAGATTTGCCGAAATATCCTTCGCACGCACCTGACCGATCACTTTGCTTTCAACATGGCCATCGACATAGAGAAAATTGGCGAGCGTGTTGCTCATGTGCCTGAACCGCATCGCGTTGTCGCATTCGCCTTGCCACTGGTTGGGGTCGTCTTGGCTCGCTGCATCGATGTTCTCGGTCTGGAGGAATTTCACTTGGACCGCAACAGCCTGATTGGAGCCGTTGCCTCCGCCTATTCCTATATTTGCGATCGAGATTGGATGCGCATAATAGGCGGTGTTGTATCCCGTTTCCGCCGGCTGGGGATAAGCCAAACCGTAGCTATCGTTCCGCCATGATATCGCGGCCTGATCAACATATGCGGCCACTGGACCATCGGGCGGATTCCACTCTGCCATAACGCCATTGGTTAAATTCTGAGGCCCGCACCATACCATCATGACTTCACTGCAACGTTGGACCGAACCCATTTGGCGAAGCGGAAGGAAGCCGCTTCCTGATGACGTGGCTGTCGTGTTTTTAAACTGCCCGGGATAGCCATTCGGAAACGAAGCGGGATCCGGCAATTCCGTATCAGCCAGCAGCCGGGGATTGCAGAAATAGTCGCAGACCCGCGTATCCCAACCCAAGCCGGCCGTGTCGTAGTCGTGAAATATGCCTGAGTAGTCGTAGGCCATGTTAGTTTCGTTTTTGGGATCATAAGATCCTGGAGTTCCTCCATAGGACCAGCTAGGCGACCCCTGTGTTCCCGGCGCCCTGTTGTCCGTCAGGCGCTGCAGAGTGTCTGGCCAATCCCAATTAGGGGCTCCACCAACCCAAGGTCCCTCGTTCCAATCCTCGAACCCGCCTTTCATTTGCGCGTGCCCATAGGGCAGATAGCCACGATTCTCTGAAATATAAATATTGATAAGCCCCCCGATTTGACGCAGGTTGGACGCGCATGCGACCGCATTGGCCTGCTCTCTGGCACGATTGAGTGCTGGCAACAGGATCGAAATCAACAGTGCTATGATCCCAATGACCACCAGCAATTCAACCAGCGTAAACCCTCGCTTGATGCGTCGAAACGGCATGTGCGCTCCTCTCAAATTCCCGCGATTATGCCATTATCATATATATGAAAACGGCTTCGTCAATGATTTTCTGGTTGCGATTATGCGGAAAGTAGCGATTTGTCAACGCCGGCAATCGGCCGGGGCGACCCATATCAGCCGGATTGTGGGGCTGAGTTCGCTTTTACGAAGTCGATGATTTCGTGGATATTGCCAAATGCCAGGCCGGTGACGGTGTCGGCACAGCCGTAATAAATGGCCAATCTTCCCGATGGGGCGTCCAGAAGGGTGGCACACGGGAAAACCACGTTGGGCACGTCTCCGACGCATTCATACAGCGTTTGCGGTGACATCAGGTAGGGGGCTGCCCGATGGATCACCTTCCAGGGCTTTTCCAAATCCAAGAGGGCGGCCGAAAAGCTGTAAACAAAGCCGTTACAACTGGTAAGCACGCCATGATAGATCAGCAACCAGCCTTCGCTGGTCTCGATTGGAATAGGGCCGGCGCCAATCTTGGTGGATTCCCAGGGCTGCTTGGGCGCCATCACGAATCGGTGTTTGCCCCAAAAGGTAAGATCGGGGCTTTGGCTGAGGAACATCTCACCAAAAGGCGTGTGGCCCCGGTCGCTCGGCCGGCTCAGCATCACGAAGTTTCCGTTGATTTTGCGGGGAAACAATACCCCGTTTCGGTTGTAGGGGAGATAGGCATTTTCGAGTTGATGGAAGGTGTTGAAATCCCTGGTCCAACCGATGCCAATCGTTGGGCCGTGATATCCGTTGCACCAGGTAACGTAATACCGGTCGTCAATCCAGCAGACGCGGGGGTCGTAGCCGTAGTCCCATTTTGCAAGTTCTTGATCTTCGCAATTGAAGCGGATGGGTTCGGGGTTGATGGTCCACTTGATACCATCGGTGCTTC
>Ga0181538_10003873_pt1 | contig 14337 bp, 12 predicted proteins | sample PEATcosm2014_Bin_40_FD_119773 | JGI IMG/M metagenome (GOLD analysis project Ga0181538, IMG submission 119773) | Peatland microbial communities from MTU Mesocosm Facility, Houghton, MI, USA - PEATcosm2014_Bin23_30_metaG | ecosystem: Environmental > Terrestrial > Soil > Wetlands > Peat | place...
ATCTGCTATATCAAGCCCACCTGCGGAACGCCCGAAACACTCGAACGCAACGTGCGGGGCTTGTACCGCAGCTTCTATAGCTTGCCTTCCATGCTCTCTCGTCTGCGCATGCCCTTGACCAAATCCGATCTGGCCTCCTGGGTCATCAATCTTTCCCAGCGCCGAATGGCCCGGGCCGAAGATGTTGGGAATAACTTCGACGGCTATTAGCTAGAGCCTGCAGACGCTTTGCGGCTTGCTCCGCGGCCAATTGTGTCCTAAGCTCCCTCCGCTGAGCACAGCGCAGCGGCTTTGTGATGAATGATGCGGCGACACTGAAACTAGAGATTAAGCGACTGATGGTCGAAAACCTCATGTTGCAAATCACCGCGGAAGAGATCGGCGACCAACAAGCGCTGTTCGGACCTGACGGCCTTGGTTTGGATTCGGTGGACGCCCTCCAGTTGGTCGTGGCTCTTGACAAGCAATACAAGCTTGAGATCCGCGATCCCGAATATGCCCGCCAAGTCCTCCAGAATGTGACAACCATGGCCGAAACCGTTGCCAAACATCTGGCTTCGCCACCTGGAGAGGGACGGAACTCACCGGTTGCGGCTTGACCTTTCATCCCTCGTCACTCAGACCAAGTCTGTTCTCAGTTGTCCGTCGGCTACTTTGGGATGCCGCCAGCCTCGACCTCCCCGCTGATCTTCGCTCGCGCGGCCAGATACCCCCACACATACGCCTGACCCGCCATCGGTTTTTGGATGGTGTATTCACAGACCATCGGATCCCAAAAGACATCCCAGAACGCTTCGAGGGCAGGCCATTCTTTGTATGGCGGACAGAAGACCCCGCCCGCAAACTTGCCAATGAATGGATCCTGTAGCCCTTTAATCGCGCTGTCCATGGGTCCTCCCACCGTGAGGCCAGGAGGTGGCGGTTGATGTGTGGTGCGATGGTCGAGCTGCAGCGGATGTTGGGGCGAGTTCTGTCCGAGGCCCGTCGTGTAGCACATATTGACGGGATTTGCCCCGGCCCCAGTCTGCGCGGCCAGCACGAGTGCGCGCAAGTATTTGGGTGCTCCCGAGAGCACGTGTGCGCGGGCAACGCATACGGCGTTCTCGGGGCTGCTCAAGCCGCCATAGAGCAGGGGCGTATAGGGATGCTTCGCCCAGCGGAAGCCCGTCTTCTCGGTGCTCTCAACCCGCAGGTCGGCGTCTTTGAGCACCACCTCTCGGCAGTTCCGTCTTACTCTCTCATCCACGCCAGGCCGGTCTGTGCGCGCGTACACCCAGGCGCAATCCGCTTGGTCCAGGCTGTCCCAGGCATATTCGACGGCGCCAGCCGCGTTCTTGTAGGGCGTAGTCTCCAGAAAGAGGTTGTTCCATTTCGCCTCCCCGGTCAGCCAGAAGAGTTCCGCCGCGGCGAAATTCCGAACGTCCCGGATACCCAGGTGTTTGGCCATTAGATACTCGCGTTCTTCGCGCTCACGGTCGCGTTCGGCCCACTCCATCGCCCTCAAGGCGCTTTCCCGATAGACCGCCGCCCGCTCCGGGAAGTGCGCCGCCAGCCAGCGCGCCGCGCGGGATGCCGTCCCGGCGTACATGTAGCTCGCCAAAAGGTCCGGCGCGTAGGTCATGACTGTCAGGGATTCCTGAAAGCTGGCCTCTCCACGGCGCGGATGTTCCGAGGACTCGATGCCGCCTCGAACGCCGCCGCTCGGCAGTTGCAGCCTCTTGAAGAAATCGATGCCCCAGAGCGCTTCATTCACGATGTCCGGCAGGCCATTGCCCGACTCCGGGAGGTTGAGGGAGAGCGAGGCAAAGTAATCGGGGAACAGCTCCGCCAATTCAAGCAGCAGGAGACCGGCTTTGAGATGCTGCACACGCCGATCCCAATCGCCGGCATCCATGTACCCGCCCCAGGCGTTGGTAACGATGTCGTCCGTCCTGCCCTTGACGAGGTTCCCGAAATTGGAATCCTTCTGGTTAAGGCCGTTGCCGGTGTCCATCAGCGGGGCCTTCGAGGCATACACCTTGAGCCCATCGTCGGGATGGAACGGGCGCTGGCGCTTATAAGTGGTATAGGGCTCGCCCAGTGCGACCCCGCTCCGCTGATGATAAAACCCTCGGGCGGCGACCACGAAGGCCCGTTGCCACGTATCGTCTGCGATTTCCACGGGGTAGGAGCAACCAATGCCCTTGACCGACACACGGTACTTCCCGGGCTGATTCAGGCCAGTGAAATCCATCTGGAAGACATCCGTGCCGTTGTAGTTCTTGTTGTACGCGTCCTCGGTCTTGTCGCCAGCGGCCTTCGACAGCGTGGTTACACCCTTGAACGCCGTGCGCCCAGTGGATTCTTCGATGATCTCAAAGGGCAAGCCGGGCTCGTAGTGCACTCCACCCTCGTTGCCTAGCCAGCAGGACAAGAAGGCGAGCTTGGCCGGATCATCGGGGCGGAACCCGATCTGGCTCACGTGCACAGCTTCGCTCCTGAGGGAGGAGGGATCGAACGTGAACTTCTGCGTAGGAAAGCTCGAATCGCTAAAAATGACGGTATAATCCATGCCGGTCTGCAGCGGCGCCGGCAACTTCAGATAAACGACGTCGCGCGTCGGGGACTCGAATTGGTATGGGCCGACCATACCCAAATCGGCGGGTTTGCTCTTGCGATGGACCCACACCGGTATACCCGACGTCAGGTAATGCGGATCAGTTTTCGACTTTATCCGATAGCTGGAGGGATCGTCCGCCCAGGTCGTGTCGAGCTTCCTTCCAACTACTTCATCCATCGTGCAGAGCAAGTCACCGCTCTTGCCAACCAGATTGCCAATCACTTTGCCTTCCCGTCTTACGAATCGGTGCAGATCGGAAGCGCTCACCACGTCTCCCGGCTGCTTCATGTAAGGTGTCTGGCGGCCATATTCGACGTGCCGGGCCGACAAGGTGATGCCGATGATATCCGGGGCAACCAGGCCCACATGCACGATCCGAACGGGATCTGTTATTGGGTCGCCAGCCAAGGCGGCGCTGCAAGCCGCAACGGCAAGAAAGACAGCGAGACGCATATCGGGTCTGACGACTGCTTTCTATTCAGGCTCCCACAAAGCTGTAATTGTAAGGCTTCCTCATTTCCCTCGCGACATAGGCATTGCCTTCCTTGGCGTTTTCGCCCACAAACCTCTCCTTGACGGGGTCCCAGTGCAGCCTTCGTCCAACTCGCAAAGCGATCGCACCCAGGTGGGAGATGCAGGCGGAACGGTGCCCTACTTCAACGTCGCAGATAGGCAACTTCCTTGAGCGAATGCAGTCAAAGAAATTCCCCATATGGTCATCACTCGCATAGACCCTTTCCGCATTCGCCGGGAGTGGAGTCTTGATGAGTTCAGGGTCGTTCGCCCTCAGATTCCCACGGTTAACCCAGATCCAGCCGTTCGCGCCTTCGAACCGGATGCCGTTTCTCTGGCCCTGCGGATCTTCGACTCCCCCGAAAATGTTGTCCGCCTTCGTCGTGCGCACGTTCTCGATCACACCATTCGCATAGGTGAACTTGACGTCATATTCGCTGTAAGCCGTGTAGCCTCCGGGAATGGGTTCGGCGAGAGGTCTAGCTTCCACTTCAACGGGACCGGGGAGCCCGATGGCCCACAGGGCGATATCGTTGTGGTGCGCACCCCAATCCGTCATGGTTCCGCCCGAGTAGTCGTACCAGTAACGGAAGTAAGTATGGCAGCGCTGCGGCACGTATTCGACTTTGGGAGCTTGGCCTAGCCAGTAATCCCAATCCAGCCCCGCCGGCACAGACACGGTCTTGAAGGGACCATCGCGCAGGCCCGCCGGCAGCCAAACGGTGACCTCCTTGAGTTTGCCAATCCGCCCGTTGCGAACCAGTTCAACCGCGAGCCGGAACTTGGCATCGCTGCGCTGCTGCATGCCGGTCTGTAATATCGTTTTGTGTTTGCGAACTGCTTGAATGAGGTGCTTGCCTTCATCAATGGTCAGCGTCAGGGGTTTTTCGCCATAGACATCCTTCCCGGCAAGAGTCGCGGCGAGATTGACCAACGTATGCCAATGGTCCGGTGTGCCATTGATTACCACATGAATGTCGTCGCGTTCCATAACCTTGCGGAAGTCAGGATATTTGGCGGGAACCTTGCCTTCCTTGGTAAACTGCTTGGCCGCCTGCTCCACGTGGCTGGCGTCCACGTCGCAGACCGCGAGGATATCCCCAAACCGGCTGGCGTTGCCCGCGTCGCCCTTGCCCATGCCTCCGCACCCGATGAGCGCAATCCCTGGGCGGTCATTGGGGCCGAGTTGTTTCGGGGCCGGCGCTGCGGCCAGGTCCCGTTCAAGAAACCAGCCTGGCAACCCGGTTGCGGCGGCGGCCACCGAGCATGACTTCAGGAACGACCGGCGCGAACTGTAGCAGTGTTTCGTTTGCACTCGAACATGTTCCCCCACGCACGGACACGTCGGCAAGCGCTAATCTATGACCTCAACCGCAGCCCCCCAGTCCGCATCCCCTGACAAATCAGACGGACGACGGCGCCCAGGCCATTGCAATTCGCGCTGACCCATGCGTAGAAATTGCCCGACACTTCCTTGCCGTTCGTCACACGTTAAGGCTCTTGAGATACGCGACACTCTGCTGCGTCAGCTCCCAGGTCTGCTCGACAAAGTAGTTTTTGACCCCACCCACCTTTGCCGCGGTGAAGGTCTTCACCCAATCGATGCTCCCTTTTCCAAGCGCAACCTGCTGGTTCCGCCCGCCGTGTCGCGCCGCTGGCGCACCCGCTGGCGGCAGAGTCGAAGCCGAAGTGCCCATATCCACGTCCTGCAGGTGCATCGAGTTGAAGCGGCCAGGGTGCTTCAAAAAGTACTCTGCGCCGACTAGGCCAGCCGTAATGGTTGACATCTGGAACTGGAATTTGACCAGCTTCGGATCGAGCAGGTCGAACAGCAGGTCGTAGGTCCGCTTGCCATCGACCATCGAAAGTTCGAAGCCCTCGTTGTGTAGGCCCTGCTGCATGCCAGCCTTCTCGGCCCGGGCGGCGATCTGGTTGTATTCGTTGGCCGCCCTTTTAACCTGGTCGAGCGTCGGCTTGTCCCCCCCGTTCCCATCGCCCAGACTAGCGGTGATCATCTGGGTGATGCCGATCTCTTTAGCCCACTCAATGCTCTTCTCCTGACTCTTCCTCAGCTCGCCCATGGTGAAATGGGAGCTCTCGGCTCTCAGGCCCTGGTCGGCCAAAATCCTCCTCACTTCTTTCCCGTTCGCCAGCGACGAGAACTCAGCGCCGTAGCCGATCGGCGAACACAGCTCGAGCCGGGTCACGCCTATCCCGGCTATCATCTTTATGAACGCCGGGAAGTCATTGAGCATCGAACGTAGCGGCCAGACCTGGCTGCCAATAGGCAGGCCAAGCGGATTTGCCGCAAGCCTTGCCGCACTCGCGGCCAGCAACCCGGCCGAGCCGGCACCGATCGCCGCTCTCTTCATGAATTCCCGTCTGGACATCGCAGTCATAAGCATCGATCCGTTCATAATGTTCCCACCCCGGACGTTAACAATCAATTCCTAGCGCGCGAGGGGAGTATGAGGGCCCTGACAAAGATCGTCAACCGTCACTCTGAGTCCGCACCCACCGGTTCGGAGTCTCCTGGAGCGCCCGCGCGTATTGGGCCTTATGCCTCCTTTTCATCTGGACTCCAGGCTGTATTCCTGCATGTTCCGCTCATGAACACAGCGACCCGACGCCAGTTTCTCCAAACCACCGCCGTCAGCGCCTTGGCGCTGAGCCAGTTTCCCAGCGTCCTGCAAGCAGCCGATCCCGACCGCAAACTCAAGCTCGGGCTCATCGGCTGCGGTTGGTATGGCATGGTGGATGTCAAAGCTGCGTTCCAGGTTGGCGGCGTGGAAGTGATCGCGCTATGCGATGTGGACAGTGAACACCTCTCGCAGAGCGCCGCTGAAGTTGAGAAGCTCCAGGGCAAACGCCCCCAGACCTTCAAGCTCTACGAAGAACTGCTCAAGGTTCCCGACCTGGAAGCGTTGATCATCGCCACGCCGCCCCATTGGCATGCGCTCCAACTCATTGCGGCGCTCGAGCGCGGCCTGGACGTCTATTGCGAGAAACCTCTCAGCTTCGATATTCGGGAAGGTCGCGCCATGGCCAACGCCGTGAACAAGAGCGGCCGCATCGTGCAAATCGGTTTCCAGCGGCGGCAGAGCCCGGCCTTTCAAGCCGTGCGCCAGCACATCCAGTCAGGCAATGCCGGCCGCATTGTCTGCGCCGAGGCGGTCATTCACTACACTGCCGGCACTAAGGATGCGACACCGCAGCCGCCACCCGCATCGCTCGATTGGGACCTGTGGTGTGGCCCCGCTCCTAAGATTGCCTACAGCCAGCAGGTTGGCCACATGAACTGGCGTTTGGAGAAGACGACCGGCCAGGGCCATCTCGTGGATTGGGGCATCCATCTCGTCGATGCCTCACGAGTCATTCTGGACGAGGGCATGCCGAAGACGGTGTCCGCTGCGGGCGGGCTCTATTCACTGAAGGACAAGATCACTACGCCGGACGTGCTAACTGCTCACTTTGATTTTGCTAGCTGCCCGTTGACGTGGAGGCATCGGATTTGGGGGGCTGAGGAATACACGCCCGAGGTCTCCAACGGCATCTTCTTCTACGGCGAAAAGGAAACGATCTTCGTAACGGATGATCGGTGGGAGGTCCTCCCGAGAGGAAACGCCAAGGAGAAGAATGTGAACCACGCGAACGCGGATGCCGGCAAGCTGCACATGACCGAATTCCTCAACGCTGTGCGCACCCGGCAGCAACCCGGGTGTCTGGCCGAAGATGCTTATCGTTCCACCGCCTCGGTGAAGCTGGCCATGATCGCCTACGACACCGGCTGCAAGATCGGCTGGGACGCTCAGCAGGAGCAAATCCCCGACAACCAGGCTGCGGCGAAACTCCTTAAACGCGAATACCGTAAGCCTTGGCAACATCCGTTTCTTGCTTAGCAATAAGCATCCCGAATTCAACTCGCCTTGCGCGGCTCTCAGGGGGTGGTTTTGGGGCACCCTGGACATGTCCTATACCCAGAGAACACCCCTCAAACCCCGTTTTTGATCAGCCACACTAATCCAGCCTCATCTATCGCCTCTGCCTCGTCCACGATCCGCCTGCACCCACGGTGTATTGCCGGTGGCAATGCGGTGGAACTAAGTTATGTAGCCGGTGTTGATCGCGGAACCCACTGAGGCTAGCTCCGTAAGTATTTGTGGTTTAGGCGCTTAACATGCTTTTGGCGGTTCTTCGCCGTTTTTGGTGGAACGAGTGGAGCAGCGTTTCCTACCGTTCGTGCCGATATAGCCCCACCGTTTCCTCGCCGGAGCCTCCCCGTAGTACCTCTATCCCGGGGGATAGAGGGGTACTACGGGGAGGCTCCGGCGAGGCTACGGTGGGGCTCCCAGGGAGGTCGGGGGCAGAAATGGAGCAGCAGGGGGCCAGAAGGCTTGGCGGTTCAGGACAACCAATGCTTGCCGGCATGAATACGCGAAATCCAAGCGCCGCGAGCCTCCACAATTAGGCTCTAGCCGGGATTTGGGTTCTTGAGATGAAGGCGGACCGGGCAGATGACGACGAGCGTTTTGGGCTTTTAAGTGGGTCTCTTAGTTTGGGTCCTTGCGATGGTCGGCACTCGGTTTGGCCTCAGCGATTGAGGAGAATGTGACTAATGGACCGAAGCGCTGCGGATTGTCGCGGTCAGGCGCTTGTGCCAGGCGACGTCGTTCCAGAGGCGGGGAAACTGCGGATGGGTGAAGTTGGACGTGCAGTTGAAACGGTAGCCGTGCTTGGCGCCCAGCCCGGCGCAGATCTCACCCGACTCTTTGATGATGTCCCAGCTCAGCGCCGGATGATCCAGCCAGTTGATCGTACCCCAACCTTCGGTATTGCCGACCGGCTTTTGGTAACGGCGTCCCAGGTCCGCCACCTCCGCCATGCTGTGGTCCATCCACTCGACGAGCTTGGCTTTGTTTGTAGCCCAGTTCTTGAGCAAGGCCGCCAGCACCTTGGGAAACTGCGAATCGTTGTCCGCTAATCCGTGGATATTCTCCCAGTAGCCGGTCTGGTCGGGCAAGAGCGGATTCATCACAAACCAATAGTGCACGTCCAGCGCGGCCACGTGCGTGGGGGCCATGACGCGCCAGTCGGCTGAGCCGTTGTAAGTCAGAGAAAAGAGGAAATCGAGCTCCGGCCATTTTGCCTGCATGCGGGCGAGGACCTCCTTGGCGAAGCCGGTGTATGCGGCGCGTGATTCTTGGTCGTTGTATTCCCCAGACCTGGCTTTCCACTCATGACCCCCCGCCGGGCGGGCTCTTGCTTCCTGCTCCTTCAGACCTTTGTCCATCTGCCTGGTCAGCCAGGAGAATCCATGGAAGAGCGGGTATTCGTTTAGCAGGTCCACGTAGTAGATGTTGTGGAGCAGGTCGTTTTCCTTGAGGAATCCGAGCGTCTGATCCCACGCACGAACGAAGCCCTCGACCCCCTCGACCCGCTCGACACCGCTGCCGAAGAACCAGGTGGAGAGGCCCAGGTGCAGACCGCGATCGAGGCAGCGTGGAATGAACTCCTTCAAGGCTCGGCGGGGCTGGATGGTGGTTGAGTACTGGCCACCCCACATGGCTGGTTTCCAGTCCGACTTGGGGAAATAGTGTTCCTGGATCACGCGTCCCTCGGGGTCTGGGGCGACCAATGCCGGGAAAACGTCAAAACGGATGGCGTTGTAACCTCGCTTTACGAGTCCGTCGAGCACCGCGTCCCAGTTTTCGAATTCACCGGTTGGATAATGGCGCAGCAGCCAGGAGAAATCTCACATGGCGATGGCCACCGGCCGCTTGAGCCGGCTGACACTGGCAGCCATTTTTGGCGGAGCTGCCCGGCAGTTTGAGGCCACTCCGGCGCCGAGTCCGAGGAGCGCCGCGCCGGCTGTCTGTTTCAGGAACTGGCGTCGATTGATCGTAAGCATGTGGTTTATTGCATCATAACGGGCACTCGCCCAGAGATAAACCGACCCGGGTCTGCGTGGCAAGGCAACGGATATAGTCTCCGCCGCTTTGCAAAGGGCAGAATTCGACTATATTCTCGGAAAGCTTGAGAATCCCAATGAATTCATCGCTTACGCTTTGCCTGGCCGCGCTGCTGCCGGCCCTCACCGCCTCAGCCCAGGATTGGGCCAAGGCCCGTCTCGATAAGTCTCCGCGCCACCTTGAGTGGGTGAAGGTTAAACAGGGCCAGCGGGAGGTTAATTGCTTCGTGGCTTATCCCGAAGTGAAAGACAAAGCCACGGCAGTTATCGTCATCCATGAAATCTTCGGCCTGACCGATTGGGTCCGCGACGTAGCCGACCGGCTGAGCGGCTCAGGAGCGCGGGGTTGTCCAAACTGACGGCTACGCTGGAGAGCCTGCGCACAGACTTTCTGGTATTGCCCGCCAAACTGATTCGGAGCGGGCGCGCCAACGTCTTGCAGTTGCCGCGAGATTATCATCACCGGGAAGCGTTCCTGTTGGCGTGGAAGAAAGTTAACACGCTCAAACCTCCTCCCCGTTCCCGAAAACGCACCAATTTGTAAGTGATCGAAAAGGAGAACCCTTGATTCCATGGGCTTTCTCGCTCGTGACAGTGGACCATCACGCATTTTTGAGGTTGAATGGGTCCCCACAGGTGGCTTGCTTTAAGGACCTCGGAAAGGTCTTTGTGGCGGAGCCACTCCAGCAAAATCGGGATAGCGTTGGTCCCGATTTGCCGGATGGCCATTTCGGCTCCCTTTTTCGATTTTGCTTTCGGCCCCGTCTCGCCTCTCGCGCTCCACTCGCACTGCTCCAGCCAGATGCTCAACCGCGTCCCTTGATATACCGGCTCCCGCAGGCGCAGCACCTGCCACCCAATCACGCCAGCCAGAATCCCCAGCACGACGGCCAGCGCGATGTAGACCCGATTTCGCATGGCGGCAGTATGCCAAGCTGGCGGCAGAAATCGAGGACGTTGCGCTACAGGCCCGCACGTTCAACCGTCAGGTGTCTACAGTTGAAAGGTTCTGCCGCCGGGCTGGGTGCTGCCGCCAGCGCGGCGTCAGGACAGGGCCGCCACGGCGGCGCTGGATCAGCGCAGGGGCTACAAACCCGACGCCGGATGGCGCTGAGCGGCGCTGCCTCGACCGATTGAAACAGGCAGAATGGCTGGATTACTCCTTCGCACCCGCAGACTCCAGCAGGACCATGACATTCGTCTGACCGTTCGTCTTGGCCCACTTCGACGCGGTCATTCCGTCCTTATCCTTGGCTGTCACATCCGCTCCGTGGGCAATCAACAGCTTGGCTGTGTGCTCGTGCCCATAACGTGCGGCCCAAAAAAGCACCACGAATCCTGACTCGGTTCGTGCGTTTAGATCTGCTCCCCGTTGCAGCAGCAAGTCCACCGCGCCGGAATTGTCCGTAGGGGCTGGGTTCCCAATATTGGGGTGGTCGCCTCGGGCCGCGTACATCAGCGGAGTGATGTCATGCCCGTCTCTGCAATTAGCATCCGCACCGCGATTCAATGCCGCTTCAATCGCTGGCTCCTGCCCTAAACGGGCCGCTCGGAGCAAGGCCGCGTTGCGTCGGTGCTGCTGCTGTGCGGGAGAAATCGACCAAACCGTCAGTGCGACAGCTAGGACAGCCGCAGATACCAACACCACTGACCAGAGACTTGAGGTTTTGAAACTCATTTTGAGTGTGGCCTCTGCCTAAACTAAGGCAGCGTATCCGGGTATGCAAATGTCCGAGTTTTCCCAGACCCAACGAGGACAAGGAGGATGCGCGGCGGTGGAATCAAGCCGCCGATACCGGGCATACCCGCACGCGCTCATCGCCCGGCTCCGGGGCGGCGCTGGCACCGGCCTCAACCCCCGGGCATCGCAGAAAAACCATCGCTCGCCCCCCCCCCCGAGATCACCTGAACTTGACGATCAGTTGAAGGTTGCGCCGCCGATCTACGTGCTGTCGCCAGCGCGGCGTCGGGTAGGGCCACCCAGCCAAACAGGCTGACTGCATAATCCGGGGTCGATGAGGAATCGGGGACCGGGACCGGTTGCGACGGAAGGATAATCTTGACGGAACTTGAGCGTGGGGGTTCAAATCATCAAAAATCCGCGCTAAACCGATTCAAAACTATGGCTGTCCCAGTCCAGTTACCAACCACCGCTCAAAACGAGAGCTTCGGCGGCGTTACCTACCATATCGAAGGCGAACTGGTGCCTGCGCTTCATTTGGAATTGAGCACCACCGGTGTCTATTTCGAGCACCACATCCTGCTCTGGAAAGACCCAGCGGTGCAGATTGAACTGCACCCGATGAAAGGGGCATTGAAGCGGATGCTGGCGGGGATGCCGTTTCTGCTCACCGGTGCCAAAGGTCCGGGCCGAATCGCTTTCAGCCGCGACGGCGCGGGACACGTGTTCGCCCTGCACCTTGGACCCGGCATGGGTGTGGACGTGCGGGAACATCAATGGCTCGCCGCGACGAACAACGTGGACTATACCTTCACGCGCGTCAAAGGCGCTGCCAACATCCTGCTGGGCGGGACGGGCTTCTTCATCGACACCTTTTCGTGCCCGGCGCTGGAAGGCATTCTTTGGCTGCATGGCTATGGCAACGTGTTTGAAGTCACCCTCGGTTCCGGCGAAGCCATCGACATCGAACCGGGCGGGTGGGTGTACAAGGACCGTACCGTGCAGATGCAAACGATGTTTCAAAAGCTCTCCACGGGAATTTTCGCCAGCGCGGGCCAGATTTGCTGGAACCGCTTCACGGGGCCGGGGAAGATTGCCCTGCAAACCATGTATGTCCACCTGGCAGGCGGCGAGTAAACTGCGGAAGCGAAAGATTCAAGAGCCTCTGCTGGCCCCGCGCCCGGATGATGGAGTAGCCCTGCGGCGGCTGCCCAGCGTGGCGGTTGCTAGCTGGAGCGCCTTTAGGCCGAATCCTTCTCATCTGACAATCGGCACAATCTACGAAACCTTTCCTCCACGAATTTGTCCACAGGCGCAATGGCGAGCACGCCAATGAAAAAGACCCCCACCCAGTATCCGAGTTCGCGGCTGGAACCCTGCGGAATGTGGAACACGAACATGCGTAAGAGGATGGCGAGTGCCGACACTACGAGCCAAGCAGCAACAACGAAGATGGAATAGCGGAAGGTCAGCTTGAATGTGGAGCGACGACCACACGCAGGGCACAGATGCTTCCCAAGTGGCGCTGCCAAGTACCTGCGCCATGTCAACGCAAAGGAGTGACTGCAATATGGGCATGTCATGCTAACCTGAAGCAGCATAACCGCCTTGGCCTGAGCCGCAAGCGTTCACATCTGCCCACGCCCGCCGTGCCCATCGCCATCGTTCACTCCGGCCACCGGCTGCATGCGCCGCTGGCCGACGCGCTGGGGAATCAGCACGCAGGCAGCAGGCGTCTGGCACCGCCGGACGCGGACCCGCATGCTAGGTGGGGCGAGAGCCGGGAGGACAATGGTCGCGACGAGCCGATTTAGGCAACATCATCGTGAACTTCTCTGTGGAACCCACTGCTTCATGTGTGCATCGGCTCTGTCCCGCAGCTTCCGAATCTCTGCCGACTGCTCCTGCTGCGATAACCCCGTGGGGTCATGACGCATCTCCTGCTGGATGTATCGGTAAAACTCCTGCGTGCATGGCATACACAAGAACTTCGTCTGCTGAATGCCTACCGCCTGCGCGAGAAAGTCGGTGCCGCCTGTGCATGGCTGACCTCCGCAATACTGACAGTGTGCATTGCGTGCCTCGATGCTGGACTGACGAACTTCTAGCGGTGCTGATGTCTCAAAACACTCGGCGCATAGGTCGCTACTGTTTCCTGTGTTAGCGTTGCAAACATGGTGAGTCGAGGGCCGCTTGTGGCAAACATCTCAGAGAATCTGTTCTGGCGTGGTCATGTGAGTGCGGCGCGATGCCGCCAAGGATTAAGTCCAGCGTTTTTTGACGTAATGGGCATCGCTTCTCATCGCGGAATCCGTCGTAAACCGTTCCCGCTCAGTTGCAAGCACAAATTATGACGCAGACCATCGAAACGATACGGCCAAACCAAGTAAGCTCCGCGAGCAGGTTCATCGAGGTGGACACGGTGGCGGCCATCAGGCTGGTCGGCTCCGGGCGCGGCGCTGGCCCCGGCCTCGGCGCTTCCGGGCTGAATAGGAAAACCAGCCAGTCGCGATAATCAGGCGCGGACTTCCACCACTGAATTGAGCGTGCCGTGCTGGTTCCAGACGTTCTCGTGGGCGAGCGGGTCGGGTATCCACTCCCCATCGGCCACGAACTTGTACTGATAGCGCCCCGGCGCTAAAGCAACCGTTGTTTCCCAATGCCCGTCATGATGCCGCTTCATCGGCGTTGCGTTGGGCGACCAACCGTTGAATTCACCGCTGAGCGACACCTGCTTGGCACCGAGGTCAAGGAGCACGAAGCTCACTTTGACGCTCCGGGTCGCTGTCCGCTTCGGGGCTTCAGCAACCGCCGCCGCTTTCCCCGGCGATGTCGTCGGCTCCCACTGGACGGGAAGCTTAACTGCTGGCGCTGCCGGAACCGGCGAAGCGTAGGGCGCGGCTGCCTTCACTGGTCCCGCTTGGACCTTTCGTGCTGGTCCTTGGGAGGGCTTCGATGCCCCCTGCGCGGGGGCCGGGGTCGGCCACAAAGCGGCCAGTGGCGTCAGTGGCGGAGAGGACACCGCTACGGGGGTAGTATGCAGGTCAGGCGTCGCTGCCGGTGCCGACGATTTCACAGTTTCGGCTCCTACCGCCGCCGCTTTCTTCAGCCGCTGCCGCTGACCGTTGAGTTCGTGTAGTTCCGCCGGATAGGCTCTGTCAGACGGCTTCGCCCCTGCTTCAGGAGCGAGTGGCTTCGTTGCTTTCGTTAAGGACTTCTTTGCCATTGTGCTTTCTGTTTGCGTTCTTAGTTCAAAAAATGGAACGCGGAACATCGTACAGCAGTCCGCCAGCGTCAAGCCCGGCAAGGTGACTTCTCTGTGACTTCTGATGAACGCGGCGAAGCCGTATTAGGGCCTTCATCACTTCAAGCAATAAGCCGCTCAATTCTTTCGATTAACGCTCTCAGCCGGTGGAGGACTAAAGTCGAGGCATGAAAACAAATGCCTCTGCTCGATACCTCGTGAGAATCCGGGTCATCATGGTTTGGGCGGCTCTGGCCGCCGTCGTCGGGCTTGAAGTTTATCTCGGCGAATCGCTGGCAGCGCGAATCGGCCAGACCACCGCCCGCCAGACG
>Ga0181538_10003877_pt1 | contig 14329 bp, 8 predicted proteins | sample PEATcosm2014_Bin_40_FD_119773 | JGI IMG/M metagenome (GOLD analysis project Ga0181538, IMG submission 119773) | Peatland microbial communities from MTU Mesocosm Facility, Houghton, MI, USA - PEATcosm2014_Bin23_30_metaG | ecosystem: Environmental > Terrestrial > Soil > Wetlands > Peat | place...
CGGCGTCTCGTCCGCCAGCTTGTTACGGAAAGCGCGCTGCTGGCGGTTGCGGGCGGCGCCGGCGGATTGCTTCTGGCTTTTTGGGCTACCACCAGCCTTGTGGCGGTGATGTCCCGCGGGTCCACTCCTATTTCGCTCAATGCTCATCTCGACCTCCGTGTTCTCGCTTTTACAGCATTTGTTTCGCTGTTCAGCGCCATCCTCTTCGGGCTTACGCCGGCGCTGCGCGCGACATATCCCGGCGTGGCGGGGCTCAAAGAAAGCGGCCGAATATTGGGCAGCATGCGGTCGCAGTCGCGACTCGGAAGAGCGCTGGTGGTTGTGCAAGTTGCACTCTCGCTGGTGTTGCTGGTTGGCGCCGGCCTGCTGGTCCGCAGCCTGAAGAACCTGAGAAACTTCTACCCAGGTTTCAACGCCCAGCACGTTATGATGGTCTCTACCAACCCGGGTCTGGTGGGGTACAAAGACGAACAGGCTGTAGCACTTTACCCCAGGCTGGTTACTGAAATCAGGGCGTTTCCGGGGGTTCGGAGCGCCAGTTACTCGGATTTCAGTCCGCTCGGCGCACGCCTGAGCTTCACCCTGCCCACGGTTGACGGGTACACTCCGCGGCCGGGCGAAAACACCCCAGTGATGCTCAACATCATTGGTCCGGACTACTTCAAAACCCTTGAGACGCCCGTGCTGCTTGGCCGTGAATTCACCGACGCCGACGCGGCCGGCGCTCCCAAGGTCGGCATTATCAATCAGGCGATGGCCCGCCACTTCTTTGGCGATGCGAACCCGATCGGCCATCGCTTCAGCATCCCAGGATGGAGGGGCGACTCGAGCTGGATCGAGATCGTGGGTGTAATCCAGAATGCAAAATACCACAACCTGCGCGAGCAGGCTCCACCGCAAGCCTACGTTCCGTTCCTTCAAGCGCCTGAATCCGGCACGACGACAATTGAGGTCCGCGCAGCAACAGAACCGGCCGGCCTCGCGGCTGGGGTACGCCGCCTGATACAGCAGGCCGACGGCCGGTTGCCTGTGTTCGACGCCAAGACGCTCACCGAGCAAGTGGACGAGTCGCTGCTGGAAGACCGCGTGATGGCCTCCTTTTCGACATTGTTTGGTTTGCTGGCTTTAGTTCTGGCCTCGGTCGGCCTCTACGGGGTCATGGCCCACGCGGTCAGCCGCAGGACGAACGAAATTGGAGTACGCATGGCATTAGGCGCACAGCCTGGAAGTATCCTGGCAATGGTCATGCGCGAAACACTGCTGCTGGTTGTGGTCGGGGTTGCCGCGGGCGTGCCGGTTGCCCTTGGGACATCGCGCCTCGTTCGAAGCGAACTCTATGGGTTGAGCCCCGGCGATCCGATCACGATTTCGCTGACGGCCTTAATCATGTTGGCCGTGGCCGGGTTGGCAGGCTACCTCCCTGCGCGCCGCGCGACAAAGGTGGATCCCATCGAGGCGTTGAGGGACGAGTGAGTGCGCCGGGATAAACCGGCGTGGAGGAGCGGATGCAAGAGCCGTACGGTGAAGGCCTAGCGAGCCACACCGACCCCGAGTCATGCGTGGCCAGTCGTAAGGCTGGAGGCGAAGCGTTGACAGGGGCACATGTAGGCGGGGTATTGAGCCGCGAAATATCTGGAAATCAGGATGCCTACGCTGTCTATTCGGCGGGAAGGCAATACTGGTGGGCGCGCTATCGCGAGCACCCCCTGGACCTGCGAGGTCTAAGACCCCCGACATGCATGGAACCCCCACGCGCGAGAACCGGGAGGCCCTATCCGCGCCCGACACGAAGCGGTAAGCGGGCCGGTCGAGGAAGGTGATGAGCCATAATCTCGACATGAACGCGGGTAGGGAGTCGGACGGTTGCGTAGTACCTGCGAAGTGCCCGAACCAAGGCGGTAGGACTACACTGGCGGAGGGCATGGAGGGAAGGCGACCGACCAAGGAGAACACGGGGCAGACGGCCGCGTCCCAGATGCAAAGCTGGGGAAACGCGTTAGCTGGCTTGAACCGTGTGCGGGAAAGCGGATTGCGCTTTGCCGCCAAGTATCCGCGGTAAGAGCCGTATGCGCTAAAGAGCGCCCGTACGGATCCGTGCGGGGGGCGCCGGGCAACCGGCGTCCCTACCGCAACACCAGGTTGGCTGCTGTCATCCTGAGCGGAGCGATGGATCTCTGCAGTTCATCGTGAGCGGCCGAAAAGGGGCGAACTACGGGGATCCTTCGCTGCGCTCAGGATGACGGAGTGAAGTGGCAACGGGCAAGGTCGCTGACGGGCAGGTAATACAACGTGTTGGGTAAACTCGGCAGACGGCTGTTAATGCTGCTCCGGCGCAGACGATTTGACGCCGACCTCGACGAAGAAATGCGCCTGCACCGCGAGTTGCGTGAACAGGAAGAGATCGAGCGCGGCAGTTCAGCAAAGGAAGCTCACTACGCCGCGCAACGACGCTTCGGCAACGACCTGGTGCTGAGAGAGGAGAGTCGCGACATGTGGGGATGGGACTGGCTCGACAACATTTTCCAGGATATTCGCTACGGGCTGCGGATGTTAAGGAAGAATCCGGCCTTCACTGCAACCGCACTCCTTTCGCTGGCCGTTGGCATTGGGGCCAACACAGCCATCTTCAGCCTGATTGATGCGCTGCTGCTTCGAATGTTGCCGGTCCGGGAGCCACAGCAACTTGTGCAGGTGATCTGCATACAGCAGGGGCGCAGAATCGATAGCATGTCGTATCCCGCCATTCGTGCTCTTCAGGAACGTGCGGACCAGTTTTCCGGGATTAGCGGCTTCAGCGGTGCGGCATTCAATGCTGGTCTACCGGGAGCGGTCGAAAAAACCCCGGGAGCCTGGGTTTCCGGCAATTTCTATCAAACCCTCGGAGTTGCGCCAGCGCTTGGACGCACCCTCGTCCCGGCGGACGACATCCCGGGGGCGGTGCCTGTGGCGGTCCTCAGCTATCGCTACTGGGAGCGGAAATTCGGCCGCGACCCCGAAGTGCTGGGAAAGACTCTACTGATCGAGGGAACGTCCATAGCGATCGCTGGCGTCAGCGCAAAAGGGTTCACGGGAGCGAACGTCGGCGAGGCAGCCGATATTACGCTGCCCTTGGCTGCCGCGGCGATGGTGTTTCCTGAACGCAACATGCTGGCTGTAAACTCGGAATGGCTTCGAGTCTTGGCTCGGCCCAAGCCCGACGTGTCCACGGCTCAAGCTAAAGCCCAATTGCTCGCAATTTGGCCACCGATCATTCAAGACACCGTCGGTCCAATCCGATCTCCCGAGCGCCGTGCGGTATTGCTGAAGTCCAGCCTTGACCTAGAACGGGGCGGGACCGGCTGGTCCTATTTGCGGAATACTTTCTCTGAGCCCCTTCTTTTATTGCAGGCAGCCGTGGCGCTACTCCTTTTAGTGGCGTGCGCCAACGTCGCGAACCTGCTCCTGAGCCGCGGAACATCGCGCAGCCGGGAGATCGCAGTGCGGTCGGCGATTGGGGCCGGCCGGTCACGGCTTCTCCGGCAGTTGCTAACCGAGGGCGTGATGCTTGCGCTTCTCGGGGCCGCGTTGGGTGTTCTCCTGGCCTACGCTGGCGACCGAATTCTGCTCAATGTTTTTGCAACGGGGGCAACCGGCCCCGTCCTGCTGGAGCTGACCCCGGACGCCCGAATTCTCGGCTTTACCGTTACGGTTGCGCTTCTCACGGGTGTGTTATCTGGCTTGCTGCCGGCCTTACGCGTATCTGCCTTGCAACCCGGTTCCGTCCTGAAAGGCGGTATGCAGAATCCGTCGAGCCGCCATGGATGGTTGGCCTCATCCCTGGTGATTGGGCAGGTCGGCCTTTCGCTGCTGCTGCTCATGGCGGCGGGTCTATTCGTGCGAACCTTGGAAAATCTCCGGAACCTCGATACGGGTTTTCAAACCGACGGCGTCCTGCTTGTCAATTTGGATGCCCGCCGCGCCGGTTACCAGAACGCGAGGCTGCTCGACCTTTACAGCGACCTGTTGGAGCAGGTGAGCGCGTTACCGGGTGTTACATCAGCAAGCCTTTCCGCGAACACGCCACTGAGCGGCGGCATTTGGTCGGAATCGATACTCCTGGAGGGACAGGCGCCGCAGCCCGGAGGAGGTCTAAGCGCGCACTTCAATAAAGTGTCTCCTGGTTATTTTGCCACGATGCGCACGCCGCTGTTGCTGGGACGGGACTTCACTATGCGTGACGACGAGGCTGCACCGCCCGTTGCCATCGTCAATGAGGCATTTGTAAAAGAGTATTTGCGTGGACGGAATCCGGTGGGAGTTCATGTTTCAGTTCAGAATTCTCCCGATTCGCAGAATATGGAAGTGATCGGGGTAGTCGGAGACACTGTTTCCTTTGACCTTCGGGACCCTGCCCCGCCTTTCGTTTACGCACCTTATTTACAGAATGTCAAATCTGCCGGCTTTGCAACGATCGAGTTGCGCGCGCGCGGATCCCTCCTCGCCACGGCGAACTTGGTGCGGGCGGCGATAAGTCAGCGCCTATTCAACACGGCAGTGACGATCCTGCCCTACGGTGAGCAGGTTGAAAGGACGCTGGTGCGGGAGAAATTGGTAGCCACGCTGGCGAGCCTTTTTGGAGCGATTTCCCTTGGACTGGCTGCCGTCGGCCTCTACGGCCTAGTTGCGTTCACAGTCACACGCCAAACCCATGAAATCGGCGTGCGCATAGCGCTAGGCGCCAACCGAGCTCAGGTTTTGTGGATGGTACTGCGGGCTGCGCTCGCACTTGTCGCCATCGGCATCCTGATCGGGCTTCCCACCTCGTTTGTCGTCTCGGGCTTGGTTTCCAAAATGTTGTTTGGCCTCAGGCCCACTGACCTTGCAAACGCAGCCGAAGTCGCTGGACTGCTCATAGCGGTTGCGACGGTGGCGGCGTATTTGCCCGCGAGACGTGCCTCAAGCGTGGAGCCGATGGAAGCGCTGCGTTATGAATGACGGAGTCGGAAGCCGTGGATCAGCCTCAGACCTAAAGAGCAGATCTGCGCCGCACGGGAAACGGTGAGAACCTGAGTCGTGGCGGCACCCCTTTTAGGCGCCCGGTGGGCGGCCACAAGGGCCGCCCCTACGAGCGAAAAGTGCTAACTGATATTGGCAGACGGCTCCGGATGTTTTTTCGTCGGAGGCGCTTTGACGCTGACCTCAGCGAAGAAATGCGCTTGCATCGCGAATTGCGCGAGCGGGAACAAATCGAGCGCGGCCTTTCAACAGAGGAAGCCCATTACGCCGCGCGAAGACGCTTCGGGAACGACTTGATTCTGAGAGAGGAGAGTCGTGACATGTGGGGATGGAGTTGGCTGGTAGACTTGGGGCAAGACATTCGTTACGCCTTACGCATGCTGAGGAAGAACCGTGCCTTCACCGTGGCGGCGGTGCTGACCTTGGCCCTGGGGATTGGCGCAAACACCGCGATCTTCAGCGTGGTCAATTCCGTGCTCTTGCGCCCGTTGCCGTTTCAAAACCCTGAGCGTCTGGTGGACCTGCGGGAAACCGAAGTGGCCCCCGGCGATTACCCGCTGAGCGGCCCCGATTATCTCGACTGGCAGGCCCAGAACCACACGCTGGGCGCGATCAGCCTCTATGGCTGGAGGCAGATCATGAGCGCCAGCGGCACAGGCGAGCCGGAGCCCGCCGGCGTAGTGTCCACGCAGGCCAATTTCTTCGAGGTGATGGGCATCCTGCCGCTGCTGGGCCGGGGCTTCGCACCCGGTGAAGACGCGGCGGGAAAGAACCACGTTGCCGTTCTGAGCTACGGGTTCTGGCAACGGCGCTTCGGCGCGAGTCCCGAGGCCATCGGCAAAGCAATCGAGCTCAACGAGGAAGCCTATACTGTGATCGGTGTGATGCCGCGTGGTTTCATCTTCCCCTCGACGCCGGACCTGTGGACGCCGCTCGACATGACCCCCAAAGCGCTCGGGCAAAGGGGTAATCACAATTGGAGTGGTGTGGGAAGAATCAAGTCAGGGATCACGCTGGCGCTGGCGCGAGCTGAGCTGCTATCGATTTCCGAGCGCGCGGAAAAAGCTTACCCGGACACCAACCATAACGTTCACGCCGTATTGATCCCGCTTCAGGAAACGCTCGTGGGTTATTCGCGCGCTCCCCTTCTGCTTCTGTTGGGGGCGGTGACGCTGGTGCTGCTGGTGGCCTGCGCCAACGTGGCGAACCTGCTGCTGGCGCGTGCCACGGCGCGGCAGCGTGAGGTGGTTCTGCGCGCCAGTTTGGGAGCGGGGCGATGGCGCCTGATTCGTCAGATGCTCACCGAAAGCGTGCTTCTGGCCCTGCAGGGCGCAGTGTTGGGGACGGCCGGCGCGTGGTGGTGCGTGCGGCTGGTGAACGCCACCAAAACCCTTCCCATACCGCGCGTTCAGCCGGTGGAACTCGACGCTTCCGTGCTTCTCCTGACGCTTTCCGTGAGCTTCCTGGCGGGCATTCTGTTCGGCCTGGCTCCCGCCTTGCATGTTTCCAAATTAAACCTAAGCGAACAATTGAAGACGGCCGTGCAGGGGATTGTCAGTCCGCTGCGAAGCGGCCGCCTGCTTCGCGATGCGTTGGTGGTGGGGCAAATCGCCGTGACGCTCGCCTTGCTGGTGGGCGCGGGACTGCTGCTGCGAAGCTTCGCGCATCTGCGCAACACGGAACTCGGCTTCCAACCCCATAACCTGCTCACCACGACCCTCAACCTGCCCGATGCCAAGCACCCCACGCTCGCGGCGCGGCGCGAGTTCTTCGATCAACTGGTGGACCGCGTCGACCACACGCCCGGAGTGGATGCGGCGGCTGTCTCGGTTGAGATTCCTCTGCAAGGCGGCAGCAACGGCTACCTCAGGGTCGACGGCGAAACGGATCCCAACCTCGCGAGTCAGCTTGTGGGATGGAATTGGATCACGCCTGACTATTTTCGCACCTTTGGGATTCCACTTCAGTCCGGGCGGGCCTTTACGCCTGAGGACCTTGAACGCGCGGCGGCGACCGCTAACCGGGTCCACGACTTGTACGGGGCCTCGCCCAACGGTCCGCCAAAGCTTCCCCCCGATCTCTCCCTGGTTTGCGTCATCAGCCAGTCGGCGGCGCGCATCTTTTGGAAGAATCAGAATCCCGTGGGACGGTCATTCCACTGGAATAACATGAAGGTTATCGTGCTGGGCGTGGTGGGGGACGTGAAGGAGTATGGAGTGCGCGACAAAATCATGCCCCAGGCGTACTTCCCCTACACACTACTGTTGAGCTACGGCGGCTACGGACATTTAACTGTAAAGACGCGTGTTCCACCCATGTCGGTCCTCGGCGAAGTTCGCCGCCACGTGCACGCACTGGACGGCGGTCTGGCCATGTTCCAGGCGCAGACGATGGACCAGGTGCTTGCCGACAACACTCAGGATGCCGGCATGCAAGCATTTCTGCTCGGAACCTTTGCCACGCTCGCGCTGCTTCTGGCGGTGGTGGGCCTCTATGGCGTCATGTCATATCTGGTGGCCCAGCGCACGCGTGAAATCGGAATTCGCATGACGCTGGGAGCGCAGGCCTCGAGTGTACTGAACATGGTCATGAGAGAGGGGTTGAAGCTCAGCGTCGTGGGAGTGGGGCTCGGCGTGGCCGCGGCCATCGGACTGACTCGCCTCATGGCCACGGCGCTCTACGGCGTCCGGCGGACCGATCCGATAACCTACGCGGCGATGGCCATCGTGCTCACGGTCGTAACGCTTTCAGCTTGTTGGATTCCCGCGCGCCGCGCGACAAAAGTGGATCCCATCGAGGCGTTGAGGGACGAGTGATCCTTAAACGCTGAGATCAGTTTTTTGAGAGATCAGTTTTTCCTGTACCGCAAATCCAATTTGTGCTATACCGCAGCCATGGTGAGCGTGCGCCGGAACAAATCCGCCTGCCTCGCCAGTGCCTTATGTTTCATCTGGGCTGCTCTGCCGCTGGCGGCCCAACGCGAAGTTAAAGGCAGCTTTGCGCCGGCATTTGGCAAGCTAAACCCGCCGATACGAATTCAAACTGAAACATAACTTTCAAGGAGAGATGTATACAACACACCACGAAAGCGTTACCATCTCGCTCTTGTCTCAACCATTTGACGAACAAGGGATCATTGCAGCTATCTGAAGGCCGCTGAACCGAAGACCAACTGCAGGGATCCTTCGCTTCGCTCAGGATGACAGCGCACAACTCAAGGCGTTCGAGAAGGAGACACCATTCTATGAAGCTTCTCACTTACCTGAATTACGGAGGCAACTGCGAGCAGGCATTTCGTTTCTACGAAAAGCATCTGGGGGGAAAGATCACCTTGATGATGGCCCACAGCCAAAATCCGGGTCCAAGCAACGTGCCTTCGGAGTTGAACAACACAATTCTCCACGCCCGCCTGAGCCTAGGGGAAACTGAGCTATTGGGCTCCGATGTTCCGCCGGATCGCTTTCAGCCCATGCGCAGCGTCTACCTTTCCCTCAGCCTCGATACCGCAGATGAGGCGGAGCGAGTTTATGGGTTGCTCTCCGATGGCGGCCAGATCTTCATGCCCATGCAGGAGACCTTTTTCGCTTTCCGGTTTGCGATGCTGCGGGATAAGTTCGGTACTTCCTGGATGATCATCCACGAACGTCCCAGTCCACCGAGTTCGTAACAACATGTGCGGGGCAGCGCGGACCTGCGTTGTAGGTTCGCGCCTGTTCGCCCGCCGGGACGACCAAGAACCACAGACCTTGAAAAACAGGTCTGCCCTACCCGTGCTGAGTCCGAGTGTGATAGACTCTGGCCACGTGTTGGCTTAGCGCTCTTACTGCGATGGCTCGAACCGCCGAAGCTCGACAAAAGTTGCGCGAAATCTGCAGGGTCGCGGCGCGGGTGTTTTATGAAAAGGGCTACGACGGCGCCTCCATGCAGGACATCGCCGAAGCCGTCGGCCTGACCAAGGCGGGCTTGTACCACCATGTGAGCAGTAAGGATATGCTGCTCTTTGAAATAATGAACTATGGAATGGATATTCTGGAAGAAGCCGTGCTGGCGAAAGTCAAGGATATCCAGGACCCGCGTGAGAAACTGCGCCAGACTATTCTCGGGCACATCGACCTGGTGGTCCGCGCCCGCGACATGGAGATTACGGTCATCCTCCACGAGAACCGTTCCTTAAAAGGGAATCTGCGCAAACAGATCAATGCCCGGAAACGCGCTTACATCGAGTATCTCGAAGGACTGATCGCGAGGGTGCAGGAGCAGTCCGGCATGCCGCCCAGGCTTTCTCCCCATATCGCTGCCTTCGCCGTGCTGGGGATGATTAACTGGCTCTACCAGTGGTACCATCTGGAAGGGCCCGTCAAGGAAGAGGAAATCTCCAGCGCTTACGTGGATTTCTTCTTTCGGGGCCTGCTGGGCGATGCATGAAACTCTATCACCTCGGGGGAGTGAGTGGATCGCGCCGGCGATTTCACCAGCCCGCGCGAGCCGGGTAAGGGGGGTCTCCTGATGCCTGTTCCAACCGTTGCCTTTCAAGGCGAGCGCGGCTCGTTCAGCGAAGAAGCTGCATATAAACTCCTGGGAAGGCACATCACGGTAAAGCCTTGCGAGACTTTCGGAGCCATCTTCGAAAGTGTGGTGAGCGGGAAGACGAAATACTGTCTGGCCCCGATTGAGAATACGCTAGCCGGATCGGTGCACGAGAATTACGACCTCCTGCTGTCAAACGACTTGCACATCGTGGGCGAAGTTAACCTCCGCATTGTGCACAATCTCATCGCTCCACAAGGCACGGCGCTCAAGGGCATAACCCAGGTTTACTCTCATCCTGTGGCCTTGGCTCAATGCGAAGAGTTTTTCAAGCGTCATCCGAAGATTGAGAAAGTCCCCTTCTACGACACCGCGGGCTCGGTGAAAATGCTGGCCGAGCGCCGCCTGCCAGGAGCCGCAGCTATTGCCAGTCGCATCGCCGCCGAGGTCTACCGGGCCCACATCCTGGCTACGCACCTCGAAGACCACCATGAGAACTACACGCGCTTCCTGTTGCTTTCCCGGCGGCCCCAGGTCGCAGCGAAGGCCAACAAGGTCTCGATTGTGTTTTCCACTCCGAACGCTCCCGGAGCCCTCTACAAGTGCCTCAGCGTTTTCGCGCTGCGTGATATCGACCTAACCAAACTCGAATCGCGCCCGTTGAGGGGCCGCCCTTTCGAGTACTTCTTCTATCTCGATTTCCTGGGCCACCTGAAAGAAGAGCGCTGCCGGAACGCGCTTTCACACCTCGGCGAGGTGACGAATTTCTTGCGGGTGTTGGGATGTTACGAGAAAAGTGGCTAGTGCCTAGTGGTTAGTGCTGAGAACGGAGTGGTTACGGGGTGTCCCTCCTTTACTGATCACGGACAACGGACTCGGTGTAGCGCCGACCTTTAGGTCGGCAAGTGCCGACTCGGTGTAGCGCCGACCTTTAGGTCGGCAATTGCTGACCTGAAGGTCAGCGCTACAGACAATCGCAATTTCCGGGCGCAACACTGGTCACCAGCCACTAACCACTAGCCACTGCTTCACTACCACGCCAACGCATACCGATGCCCGCGCACGTCCGCGCCGGCTTTGATCACGCCTGTGGCGGCATCGTACTCGACCATGGTGGGGGCAGTGGGATTGCCCCACTCGCCCTGCATGACCAGCTTATGGCCCCGCTCGCGAAGCGATGCAAGGACCGGTTCGCTGATGCGGGTCTCGACATCCAGGACCAGCGGCTGGTCGCCGTGATCGTCGAAGGTGCTGTACATTGCCTCGGAATTGAAACGCGGAGCTTCGACGGCTTCCTCGGGGTCCATTCCAAATTCCACCACGTTCAAGAAGATCTGCAGCAGCGTCTGGTCCTGGCTGTCGCCGCCCGGGGTTGAGAACGCCAGCCAGGGCTTGCCGTCGCGAAGGGCGATGGTGGGCGTGAGCGTAAAACGCGGGTGTTTGTGAGGCGCCAGTTGATTCGGGTGGCCCGGCGTCAGGACAAAAGCCTGTGCGCGCTGGGTCAGAGGAATGCCGGTATCGCCCGCGATGACGGCAGGAATCCAGGCGCCGCTTGGCGTGGCGGAAAGCATGTTCCCGTACTTGTCGATGACGTTCACGCAGGTTGTGTCCTGATCCTCGCCGTTGCGGTGTGCGTACCGCGAGCGCGCGAATTCGGCAGAAGCACGTGCCTGCATATGAACCGGGTCGCCAGGGATGTGTTCCGTAGATGCCTTCTCGGGGTTGATCAGCGGGCGGCGAAGGTTGGCATATTCCTTGGAGATGAGCTCGGGTGGAATCCGGCTGAATTCAGGATCGCCGTAGTAGGCGTCGCGATCCGCATATCCCAGTTTCATCGCTTCGACAACGGTATGTATGTAGTTTGCCGAGTTGTGGCCCATCGATTTGAGGTCGAACCCTTCCAGCAGGTTGAGGTTCTGGAGGAAGACCGGCGATTGGCTCCAGTAGCTCACCTTGTAGACCTCGATGCCGCGGTAAGTTGTTTCGAGAGGATTCTCCACCTGCGCGTGGTAAGCAGCGAAGTCTCCAGCGCGGAGCAGGCAACCGGCCGACTCGCAGAAATCGCTGATCCGCTTTGCGACAGGCCCGCGATAAACGTAGTCCCGGACCGCTTCGAGTGCGGCGGTGCGTCCCTTCGCGGCGTTCTGCCGTTCGACCTCTGCCAGACTCTGATAGGTGCGTGCAAGATCGGCCTGAACGAACAGGTCGCCGCCCTTCGGCAAATGGCCGCCGGGCAGATAAACTCGAACCGTGCTCGGCCATTTTTCCCAGACGGGCCTGGAGCGGCCAATCGCCGCCGCGAGATGTTCATCGAGTGGACAGCCTTGGGCCAGTTCGATGGCCGGTTGAATGACTTCACTCAGTTTCATAGTTCCGAATTTCTCAAACGCCAGAAGAATGGAATCCATGGCGCTCGGGACGATGGCGCTGAGTGGGCCGAAAGAAGGAATGATGCCGCCGCGAGCGTGGCCGATCGTTCCCACCGTTACCAGCCTGGGATCGTCGCGGCGCAGGCTCTCGTAGAACTCCACGGTGGCAAGCGCAGGCGCGATTCCGTCGCCGTTAATCGCTAATACCGGACCGTCCTTCGTCTTGATGAGGATCGGGCATTCCCCTCCCGCGCCGAAACTGGCCATTTCCACTACCGACGCGGCGAAAAGCGTGGCGACACCTGCGTCCACGGCGTTCCCGCCTTTTTCGAGAATCCTCAAGCCTGCTTCGGCCACCAGCGGATGGCCTGCGGCTACTACTCCGCGTTTGCCCATGACGAGAGGCTTTACGGTTGCCGCCGAGCCCAGAACCCCCGGCAAGTAAACTCCAGCTACGAACAGCACGACGCAGGCTTTCGTCAAAGCTCCCGGAGCAACCATGGTCAGACCTCCGCTTGAATTTCGACGCCCCTTCACGGCTGAGGCAATCGTGGCGCTAAACGCAGTAGGCTGTCAAGCAGGTAGCGAGGGGCGTTCGACAGAGGTGACGTGTCTTGCCGTCTCGCTTAACGGGGCATACACTTGTGTTAGGATGTGACGCGAAAGGCGGCTCCAAGCTATGGCGGCAGATCGTGGAATGACTGAGAACCATGCTGCGCGGTCAATCGCCCTTCTGCTGCTCGTCGCAGCGGCGACACTCTTGGTGACCCATCGCAGTTACGCCTTCCCGCAGGGCACACCTAACCTGGACGATATCACCGGTGACTACCATTTCCTTTCCCCTGATGACAAGTTGGGAATCCTCGAAGAGGAAGGGAAGCTGAAAGGGTACATTGAAGTTGCGCAGGGCGCCGAGGAATCTGACGACGTGTTGAGTTACGAAATCGTCGCGGGCTTGCACAAGAGCGACCACGTGGAATTCAAGACCAACATCATACATCGCAAGTATTATCGCTTCTCGGGTAAGGTCGAGCGAGGCTCAGGACGCCAACCCGACGATCCTGATTACGTGCACCTGGTTGGAGACGTCGAAGCGGTAACCGTAAAAGGGGACAGCGGGCAGGAGACTGTAGTCAAGAAACACCTGGTATTGAAGTGCCTCGGCAAGGCAGAGAGCAAGGACGAGTGAGGGAATCGTGAAAACAATTTGCGATTTGTGATTTCTGATTTGTGATTGGAGACGGAGGATCTGATCGCAAATCAGAAATCACAAATCAGAAATCGCAAATCGCCCGATCACCCGATTAGGGAATGACGGGCAGTATCACGTGCGACGGGTGTTCGCGGTCGTGATAGATGGTGTTGGTAGCGACGGCGAGCCGGCGGTTCGCGTTAAGTGGCTCGCCCGTGTTGGGATTGACATCGAAGCGGGGGAAATTGCTGCTCGAGATATCCAGCCGGATGCGATGTCCTTTAACAAAGAGATTCGAGGTAGGGTATAGGTGAATGGTCAGGGCATACACCTTGCCCGGTTGCATCAGTTCGGCGTGACCGAGCGAACTGCGAAAACGCGCGCGCAGGATGCCATCCTCCAGGTTCATGTCCATACCCGCCGAAAAATCGGAACTAGGAGGGTGGACGTCGATCAGCTTGGCAGTGAAATCGGTGTCGGGCGCCGCCGACGACACCCACAGCTTGACGTCGATAGGCCCGGTCACTTCCACATTCTGTTCGAGAGGCGGCGTCATGAACACCAGCACGTCGCGCCGCGCGGAAAGCGGCAGGTGGTTTTTACAGTTCCACACTGCCTCGCTGCAGCGCTGGTCCCAGGCGCCCTGAAGCAGGATACCGTTGCCGGACGAGATGTTCCCGCCGATGGTAGGAACGGGGTTGCGTGGATCGAAATCATAGCTTGAGCTGCTTGTGGGCTCGGGCGGCGTCTCGGTCGAGAGCGCACCATCAGCGCGAAGATAGTATGGAGTCCAGCGCGTGCGCGCCAGCGGCCATTCCTGCTCGTGGCGCCACACGCCGCCATGCAGATGAAACCCCTCGGCCGTCTTCTGCTCGCTGCCTCCGCCCATGACAAAAATCTTCACCGGGGCTTCGCGTTCAACTCCGTTGTCTGCCCCTTTCAGCCAGCGGTCGTACCAGCGCCGATGAAACGCCTCGCTATCAATTGCCGCCTGGGGACCGAAATCCGTCTCCCCGTGAGAATGGTGCATGTGCTGGCCATGAATCCAAGGTCCCAGGATCATCTTCACGGGCCCATGCTTGGCACGCGCCAGAGCCATGTAGCTCATGGAAGTCTGGAGCGCCCAGGAATCGTACCAGCCGCCGATGAGATAGACGGGAACGTCCTTGTAGCGGCTGGTCTGATCGACGACGCCAAACCCGGGCTGCTTCCAATAGCTGTCGTTTTCCCCGTGGCTCATGGCGAA
>Ga0181538_10003878_pt1 | contig 14329 bp, 9 predicted proteins | sample PEATcosm2014_Bin_40_FD_119773 | JGI IMG/M metagenome (GOLD analysis project Ga0181538, IMG submission 119773) | Peatland microbial communities from MTU Mesocosm Facility, Houghton, MI, USA - PEATcosm2014_Bin23_30_metaG | ecosystem: Environmental > Terrestrial > Soil > Wetlands > Peat | place...
AATCGCAGCCGCGGCAGCAACCCAACTACAAGGTAAGCGGCGACGATGGCCCAGGCGATGAAGGTGGTGGCCTCGTAAAGATTGTTGACCGGACATTGGTTGAAGGAAAAACCGCGTTGGAACATGGCGACCGTGTGCAGCGCGAACGCGACGAGCAGCAGAAGATAATTCACGTGGTCATCCTTGCGAAAACCCTTTCGCCACAGGAAAACCGAGTAAACCGTGCTCACGCCGTAAACCGCCACGGCGAGCAAAAAGAAATGACGGTCAGTGAACCAGGACACGGTGACAGGTTAAACGTGTAAATGGACGGGGCAAGCGGGAATTCGGAAGCGAATTTGTCGCCGCACTTTTGCCTGTTGAAATCTGGTGATAGCCCAATGTCCCCGGGTGGCACCTGTTCGGCCTGAATAATATCCAACATCCGACAGCCCTCACGGTTTCGCGGTGTCACCCGAAGGAGGGACAGAAATCGAGGCCGGAGCAGCGGTTGAAGCCTTCGCTTCGGGGAAAACGAGGCCGTTGTGGCGGTCGCGAAAAACGCGGGTGGCAACCCCCAATATGGTCAGATCGCCGTTGGAATCCACCCCATTCGAAGTCCAGCCCATGGCACCTTGCCAACCGTTCTGGCAAGCACTTTCATAGTCGTCTTCCAGGTTATGGTTGGCGGTGCCTTTCGCCGAACATTCGCCGAAGATGACGGGGCGATTCCCCGGCAGGCCATAGTCAACCGGCCGCATGTAAAAGGGGTTGCCGGGGTTGATGCCGCTCATCCAGTCGTAATAATGCGGAGCGTAGAAGTCCACATGCGCACGTGAATCGCCGCCGGCCAAGGCCTGCAGTACGCGATCGCTGAGCACGTTGGTGGCATGGGTGTTCGAAAGATACTTGGGGCCCATGCAAATCCCCGCGGTCACGAGGATATCGCTGTTGGCGTGAACGGCTGCTGCCGCCCGGCCAAAGTACGTTTGCAGCGGTTGCCAGGGCAGCTTGCCACAGTTCGCATTCTCATGCACCCAGTCCGGTTCGTTGCAGAGATCAATGCTCCACAGCCAGGGGTTGCTCTTGTAACGGTTGACGAATGGAACCACGTAATTCGCCACCAGCGAATCAATGTTGGTGGTGTCCGTGATCATGTTCCGCCAACACTGGCAGTTTGTGTGTCCGGTTGAAAAATGATCGAATGAAAGCAAGGTTGCCATGACGTAAACCTGCCGGGCCTGCGCGATTCGGAAAAGATTGTCCAGATCACTCCAGAATTTTGGGGTGCAACCTGACACGTAACCGGTGGCGGAGATGTTGATTCCCACTTCGCCGTTGCAGGAAATCCAGACCCGGGTGGCGTTGATGCCGTTTTCGTGCAGTTGCTGGAAATGTTTGTCCCACCAAACCGGATCAAATTTTCCACCAAAATCATTCCAGGTGTGCCACGGGGTGTTTGCGCCGTTGATCCAAATCCGATCAGCGCCGGCGCGAAACTCGGTGCCGGAGATGGTGATGCGGTCGCCAAAACCGGCACGGGCAGACAGAGCGCCGGCCAGTGCGGTGAACGCGCCGACCATCCAACACACCGACAGCCATCTTCGCAGATCAGACACGGTGGCAACGAGAATAACGGTTGGAACAGCGATAACATCAGGGGCTACCAACCGGATATGGTTCAGACATGATTTCACAAAATAATTTCGACAAATATTCGTTAACGGCGAAGCGCCCGCCGGAACTGTGATTTCAGATTCTTTGCCGTGGCTTCCTGCCCGGCGCGCATTCCTGTCGATCATGGCGCGGCGGATTGCTGCAACCCGTTCACATTCTCAATCACCGGATCCAGCGTGAGCTTGCGTGTTTCCGATTCGGCCTGGCGGACATGGATGTTTCGCAGCTCCAGACCGGCGACACTGTCGGCATAAATCCACGGAATATGGTTCTTCGCCATGAATGAAGGCCGGAGCGGCGCGGGCGCCAGATCGAACTCCTGCCCATACAGCTCACTGTTGGGGCTGAAGCTGAAAGTCAGATCCCAGTCGCTCAAAACTATGTCGCTGACGTTCTGGTTCTGGCCGACAACCAGGATACTGCTTTCCGCCCTCGCCCGGACATGGCTGATGCTGATGCCGTGGATGCGGGCCGAGGCGGAATGCGCGGCTGAAATGATGAACGGCTCACCTTTGCCCCACCACGCGCCGGCAAACATGCGCGTCTCCATCACCACATTGTCAATGGTCACATTCTCCACCCAGCCGTGGTCGCCGGCCTGAATGGCGAAGCCGCGGCTGCAATCACTCATTACCAGATTGTTGATCGCCACATCCCGGACTTTCCCCGACGAATAACCCAGGTGAATGCCGCACGAACGGCTCGTCAGGACGCAATTGGCAATGGTGATGTGCTCGCACACGCTGTCCGGGTCGGTGATGCCCGTGAACGCCAGCGAATCGTCCCCGCTCCGGATGATGCAGTCGGAGATCACGATGTTTTTCGAGCCGCAAAAATGAATGCCGTCGTTGTTGGGAATCTGGAGATTGTTGTCAATGCGGATGCCATGCACCTGGATGTCCTCGCAATCGCTGCAGGTGACGGTCCAACAAGGCGAGTTGCGGATGGTGACGCCTTCGAGACGGAGATGATGGCAATCATGGAAAAAAATCGGCTGGGTGGGACGGTTGCCGGCGGTGACCACGCATTGCCGCCGCTGCCAATCCTGCAACAGCGCATCCTTCGCGGCCGGCAGTCCGGTCCGGAGCTTGTTCCAGTCAAAGAATGGCCGGTCCACCAGTTCAATCGTGCCTTCGCCGCAGATGGAAATGTCGCTTTGATGCAAGGCCCACAACAAGGATCGCGTGTCGCCCATCTCGAGGTGTTTGAAGCCGTTTGGGGGATAGTCCTCAATATGAGACGAGCCGCGCAGCACCGCACCAGCCTCCAGCCGGAGGGTCACCTGCGATTTCAATCCGACACTGCCGGTGAGCCACACGCCGGCCGGCACCAGCACCGTGCCGCCGCCTTTTCCGGCACAGTCATCCACGGCCGCCTGGATGGCGGCGGTATTGAGTGTTTTGCCGTCGCCTACCGCGCCGTGGTCGGCGATGGATACGGTGACGGCAACGGCGGATGTGGCAGCAAAGCCAAGTGCAGCGGACAGGATGAGAATCAGATGGGATTTCATAAAGTGTTTTTCACAAATGTTGATTTACCAGTTCAGCGCCTGGCGAAACCGGGGTTCCAGTTCCTTGGCTATGGATTCATGATCCGCGCGGGTCGGATGGCCGTTCCCCGGAATGCCGGCGTAGTGACTGACCGAAGCCAGTTGGACCTGGGGATTGTTGACCTTGGCAACAATTTCCTGGAGATAGGCGTGCAGCACGGTTCGCTTCGGCGTTTTGCCCTCGGCGTCTTCGAGCATCGGCGAATCGAGCAGGAAAATGCGGGCGTTGGGCGAGTCGCGACGGATCTTGCGGACGAACTCGACGTAGGCATTCACGAATTCATTTTCGTCCGGCACGCCCTGGTTGAAATCATTGGTGCCGAGGCAAATTGCAATCGCGTCCGGCTCGTAGGAATTCTGTTGCCAGAGGCAGGACGGATCATCGGGCAGGGCCAGCTCGTAAAACTGCGGCGCGTTGTTGATGTTGCGGATGCCCTGCCAGTCGCGAATCACTCCGCGCCCGCCATAGCTAACCAACACGCACTGGGCGTTCAATTGCCGCGCCAGAATTTTCCCATACGACAGCCGGGCGTTGGAGGTCTGATCCTCGTGCGCCGTCTTGCCCTTCAGCGGGTCGTCAGGCCGGATGTCGGTCGCCGCGCCGCAGGTGATGGAATCGCCGATAAACATCAGTTTTCGTTCCGGGAGTACGGGCGGCGACAGGAGTTTGCCTGCGTCGCCCAGCTTTAAGCCGATGATTTCACAGGTGCCCTGCCAGCTTTCCGACCGGCGTGTGATTTCCAAAATGTGGTCCGCCGTCGTCGCATTTTCCAGCAGCGGATAATCGGCCTCACCGGTGTGCGCGCGCAGCCGGGTCGGTTCGCCGCCATCCACGCCGACATCAAAATAAACCTCGTCGGTGGAAGCCTTCACGCGCATAGCGAGTTGGCTGCCGTGATAACGGAAGTGTAGCACCGTGCCACAGAAGCCGAGACGCGCGACGCCGTTGGACGGGGCGTAGCGGCCTTCGATGACGATCCCGGGCGAGACAGCCTGGACGAAGTTGGTGGTTCCAGTCAAAGACCCGGCACCTGCCCGGTTGGCGAGCAGGGACGCGGCGAGAAAAAGCGGAAGACAGGATTTCATGGCTTGGTTTGCGGGGTTGTGGCCTGGCCCAGTGCTCATTTGGTTTGGGGCCCATCTGCAGAATCAGATGGCCGCCTTTGGCCACGTCGGCGTGGTACAGGCGGGCCTCGTTCAACGGATGGCCGTTGAGCGTGGCGGATTGGATGTAAATATTGGTCGCGGAGTTTCCCAGGGCCTCGATGGTAAAGGTTCCGCCGGGATAATATTTCGGATCCAGGTGGAGAACCACCCGCTCGAACAACGGGCTGGAAAGATCGTAGTACGGCCGGACGGCGCAGCCGCCCTCCATTTCAAACAGGCCCATCGACATCAAAACGAAATAGGCGCTCATTTGTCCTTCGTCTTCCTCGCCCACCCAGCCGGTGTAAGGCGACTCCTCGAAATAATCCCGCAGCACCAACCGCGAGTATTTTTGCGTCAGCCACGGTTTGCCGGAATAGTTGAAGAGAAACGGCGCCTGCAGGTTCGGTTCGTTGCCGAGGTCCACGTAGCCCTTGGCAAATCCCTCTTCCAGCCGCGAATTGAACTGGTCCGCGCCCAGCAGTTTGACGAGCCTGGGCAGATCGTGCGGCACAAACCAGGTGTAAATCCACGCGGTGCCCTCGACAAATCCCGGCCCGTTCCAGCCGCCGGTGGCGCCGTATTGAAACGGATCAAACGGTTCCACCCACGAACCATCCTGATGCCGGCGTCGGATGTATTGAACCTGCGGATCAAACGCGTTCCGATAATTCTGCGAACGTTTCAGCAATTGCTCTGCTTCATTGGTGTGGCCCACGGCGGGTCCAAGTTGCGCCGCCGCCCAATCGTCGTAGGCGTATTCCATTGTGCTCGATACCGGCCCGGTTTCTTCCGGCACATAGCCCAGCTTCATGTAAGCCGCCAGATGCCGGTCACCGGCAAAGCCGCCGTTTTCCATTTCCACGCCCGGCGTGGTTAAATCATGCCAGATGGCTTCCCACGCCTGGTTGGTGTTGAAATCGCGGATGCCTTTCTGGTAGCTGCTGACGATCAGGCTTTGCTGATGTTGCGCGCACATGATAGGCGAATACCTGGCGTTCACCGGCGCTTCAGGCAGCCAGCCGCCGCGCTGATACATCTCGAGCAAAAAATTAACCCACGACGACGCGACGCGTGGCGTGACCAATGTCCACAGCGAATCGAGCGTCCATTGCGTGCCCCAAAAAGCATCGCTGCTGTAAACCGCATCCGCCGGCGGCTGGAGCTTTTGCGTCTGACCATGAAAATCTATGTATTGCCCGTCGCAATCATTGAGCACGCTCTTGGCTGAATACGCGCGGTACAGGCAGGTGTAAAACAGTTTGTGATCTTCCGGCCGGGCGCCAAACACCTCGGCCCGGCTCAATAAATCGTTCCAAACTTTGCTGGCATGCGCCACCACTGCGTCAAAGTCCCAGCCGAACGGTTTCATTTCGGTCGTCAGGTTCAGCCGCGCCTGCTCGACACTCACCAGCGAAATACCGGTGCGCACCAGGATTTTCTCGCCGGCAGTCGTGCGGAAATTCATCGCCAGGCCGTAACTGCCCTTGCCGGAAAAATTGGTGATACCCTTTTCGTAAGTCACGGGCCGGCGCCATTCCGTGCCATAATTCACGTCCGAGCCGGTGTAGGCGCCCAATCGCCAGTCGTCCAGGCTCGTCATCGGGCGGCTCAACTGGAGGACGAAATGCACCGTGAAATCGAGGGCGTAACCGTTCTTCTGCTTGATAGAACCTTCAATCTCCGTCGGACTGACCTGCCGCGCCGACACGTCCAGAATCTGTGTTCGTTCTTCGGTCGGAAAATCGAAATCCAAAAGCAACCGGGCCTGGTCGCTCTCCGGAAAGGTCAACTGCATCATGCCGCAACGCATCGTGGCCGTCAGCTCCGCCTTGATGTGATAGTCCAGCAGTTCCACGCCGTAGTAGCCCGGGCTGGCTTTCTCGGATTCCTTGCGAAAGCGGGACCGGTAGCCGCTCGTCCACATGCTGCCGAACGGACCGTCGGCCGGGCCGGGAAAAAGCTTGGATTCAATCGGGCCGACGACGGGCATGAGGCTGACGCCGCTGAGCGACATCGCGTGCAGATGGCTGAAACCGGAAATGCTGCCGATGGTGTATTCGTAGCCGCCGTTCCAAACGTTGCCCTGGTTGTCCGGGCTGAATTTCACGAGGCCGAAGGGCAGCGTTGCGCCCGGAAACAACATCCAGCGGGAATTGGAGGTGCCCATGAAAACATCCACGTCATCGACGGGTTGAAATGCGATTGCGGCCAATGGCGCGCAGCACAGCAACCAGGTAATGATGAGTCGGAGCATTTTCATATTTGTTTTGGAAAGGTTGTCAAGACCGTTGCCTCGGGTCTAAGGTTTTCTAACTTTTGAACTTGATTGGGCCTTTCAGCATGCGCATTCGGGAAGGCGTCTCAGCGCCGTTTGTTCTCAAACCGCTCGATTTCGGTCCGGGTTGGAGCGGAGGGTTGCGCTCCCCAACGTGTGACGGAAATCGCGGCGGCGGCATTGGCAAACCGGACAGCGGCTGGAAGCGATTTTTTTTCAGCGAGCGCCACTGCCAGCGCGCCATTGAAAATATCGCCGGCGGCGGTGGTATCCACGGCCTTGACCTTGAAACCGCGCACCAGCTGTTTGCCGCTGGCGTCGGCCAGGAACGCTCCGCGCGAACCGAGCGTAAGAATGACCGTCTTCACGCCCCGGGCCAGCAACTGGTCGGCGGCCTTCGACGCGGTGGACGCGTCAGTGACGTTGATGCCGGTCAGGATTTCTGCCTCGGTTTCATTGGGCGTGAGAATCGAAACCAATGTCAGCAACGAGTCCGGCAATGTCCGCGCGGGCGCTGGATTGAGGATGCAACGCACGCCGGCTTTCGCGGCGATTCCGGCGGCGGCCTGGACCGTTTCCAGCGGCGTTTCAAGCTGCGCCACCAGCACGGCCGCGGAACGAATGGCCCGGGCTGCACGTTTCACATCAGCAGGCATCAGCCTGGCATTCGCGCCGCCCGCGACCGCGATGCTGTTCTCGCCATCCTTCGCCACAAAAATAAGCGCAACGCCCGACGGTGCCGCCCGGTCGCGAAAAACGCAGTCCACATTGATGCCGTCCTTGCGGAAGCCGGCGACGGCCTGGTCGCCGAAAATATCGTTGCCCGCGCGCGCCACGAACGTGACCCTGCCTCCGGCCCGGGCTGCGCCGACGGCCTGGTTCGCGCCCTTGCCGCCGGCGGCACTGAAGAATTCGCCGCCGAGAACGGTTTCGCCCGGACGCGGAATGCGCGCGAGCTTGATGATCATGTCGGTGTTGGAACTGCCGACGACAACGATGGATTTCTTGCTCATGACATTTTCCCCGATGCGAGGTTAGAGTTTGGAAGCGATCAGCACGCCGAGGCCAATCAGGTAGAACAGGAACATCGCGGCAAGCAGCCTGCCCGTGCCGGGCGGCGCGCCTTTGAATTCCTTCCAGATGAACACGCCCCAGAACGCGCCCACCATCGTCGCCCCTTGACCGAGGCCGTATGAAAGCGCGGGACTCGCCGCCGTGCTGGAGATGATGCTGAAACTCATGCCGGTGTTCCAGATGATGCCGCCGAGAATGCCAATCAGGTGAAGCCGCACGTTGCCCAGGGTGAAATAATCGCGGTAAGTCACCGATTCGCCGCTGAACGGCCTGGCCATGACAATGCTGTTCCAAATGAAGTTCGACGCGAGCAGTCCGGCGCTGAACAGCACGATGGCCGTGTAAGGACTCAGCTTGCCGGGTTCGAGCGCGTGTGTCGCGCCGTCAATTTTGCCCATCGCCTGCGCGACGAAGCTGTAGAAGAATCCCATCAGCACACCGGCGACGAAGGAAAGAACAATGCCTTTCACGGGGGTCTTTTTGCCCGCAACCGCCAGCCGCTGATAGGCGAGGGCATCCAGCACCACGGCCACGACCACCGCCGCCACGCCCGCCGCCAGCATCGGCGCGTTTCCCTCGGGCTTGGCAATGTAGGTGGTGATGACGCCCAGCACCAGCGCCAGCCCGACGCCGATGGGAAAGGCGACCGCCATGCCGGCAATATCAATCGCCGCGACGAGCAGGATATTGGAAAGATTGAAGATGACGCCGCCGAGAAAGGCCGAGCCGAGCCATTGGCTGTCCGCTTGATGCAGATCGGCGAGGAAGCCGCGTCCGCCGCTGCCGTGGCTGCCGAGCGTGAAGGCGAGAATCAGCGAGAGCAGGAAAACGCCGATGGCATAGTCCCAGTAGAAAAGCTGGAAACGCCATTCCTTGCTCGCGAGTTTCTGGGTGTTGGCCCACGAGCCCCAGCACAACATGGTCACGACACACATCGCGACGGCCACCGGATAGGATTCAACGATTAACATGTGTTTTTGATTTTGGTTGTTGTTTTTTACCTGCTGAACGCCTGCAACTCCGCGCACGTGGCGTAGTTCTGCTGCGGATTGTCGCCACACGACGGCACGCCGATGACCCGGATGGCAATAATATTTACGGAATCTGCCAGGTTCAAGGTGAACTGGGTTTTGTCCCATTCAAAATTACCTTTGGCCGCCGTGGTTGCGGGGTAGTCGGCCAGTTCGCCGATCGTTTCCCACGAACTGCCGGCGGCGCGCCGGATTTGCACGCGCGGCTTTCCGGCGCTGGTATCGAACCAGCCGCCGTCGTGATTATCAATTCCGCGGGTGAAAACAATGCGTTTGACACTCGCGGGGTGGTTCAGGGTGACGGCGAACCAGTCTTCGGCCGCAAGCTGGCCGTCACGGGTCGAGGCGATACTCTGAAAATCATCGTCGTTCACCGAGCCCACCGGTTCGCCTTGTCGTGAGCGGCTTTCCCTACCGTCCAGCAACAGATTGGCAACGGACCGTCCAGCCAGCGGCAGCCAGACTTTGAAGCGCTCGCCCATCATGCCGGCATCCGCGAAGGGAACCAGCCGGGTCGTGAATTTCCTGCCGTCCAGCCGGTTCACGCCGTTGATGCGAAAGAGTTGCGCGGCGGGCCAGGTTTTCCACCCACCCGTGGCGGCCTCCGGCACGAGGTCCAAGGCGACGGGCCGGGCCTGGGGAAGCGCAAAATTATTCAAAGCCTGGTGGGCATCGGTTTCAAGCAGGGCGGCATCCGCCGCCAGCACCAGCGGGCCGTAGAGCACGGCGGCCTTGCCCTGGTTCGAGTCCTTGCCCGCCACAACGCACGGGGCCAGCTTTAGATTCAGTTCGATCATATCACCCGATTTCCAGGTGCGATGCGACGAGGCGTAGCCATCGGTACCCGGCTTGGCATCGGACGGACGGATGGAATAGTGTTTGCACCACGCCGGCACACGGAGTTTGACGGAAAATTCCTTGGGAGACCCGGTCTCGACGGTGATTCGAATGCGTCCGTCGGCCGGATAGAGCGTTTCCACTTTCAGGGTGATTGGCGTGCTATCACGTAGCGTGAGGTGTGCGGTGCCGGCGTCATAAAGATTGATGACCGCGCCATCCGGATCGGTCGTGATGGCGAACGTCGGCAGCAGGGCGATGCCGCGCGGGCCGCTGGAATGGCAGCAGGTGATAAAATTGTCGTAGGGCTTCCGGCCTTCGAGCGGCGTATAGTAGCACCAGTCGTCCCCGCGAGGATTTTGCGCGGCGAACAGATGGTTATAAACGGACGTTTCGAGTTGATCGGCAAATTTCGCGTCACCGGTCAGACGCAGAAGCTGCAGGTTCACCTGCATCCAGGTCACGGTCACGCAGGTCTCACAAATGCGCGCAGCCATGTCGTTGGGCAGCACCCCATCGTCCTGGAAATGCTCGGTCGAACTGGCCCCGCCGGTGATGTAGAGCCGGTTAGCGACGATGTCCTGCCATGCATTACTGCAGGCGTCGAATAACTTCCGGTCACCGGTCGTACGGTAAAGTTCCAGCGCGCCGTTGAGGCAGGACAGCATCTCATAGGCTTTCGCGTTGCCCACCTTGTCCACCCGTTTGAGTTCCAGCAGGCGCGAAACGATGTGTGGACCGTTCGGCTGTTCCCAGGCTCGTACGATATAATTGCAGAAATCGAGGTAGCGTTGTTCTCCGGTCAGGCGGTAGAGCAACACCATTGGTTCCAGCACGCTGGTCGGAGCCATGCCCACGTGCGTGCCGGATGCGATGATGTCGCGCTGGCCGGGGCCGTCGCCGAACGTCTGGCACAACAGGTCGGCCATGCGCCGGCAGGTGGGCAGCGGCGCGAGGTTGCCCGTGTAGCGCATGTAGGTAACGAGGCCGATGAGATTGTATTTGTGCGACCAGACATCCCAGGAAGTCCAGCGGTCCTTGTCGAGGTAGGTGCCAAGGTAGCCGTCGTCGAGCTGGCATTTGCAAAGTTCAGCAGCCGTTTCGTCGAGCTTTGCGCGCAGTACGGGATCGCCAGAATAAACCCAGGCAAGCGTGGCCGCATGCAGCCATTTGCCGACGTGCTCGCCATCCCATTCCTGGTGGCCGGGCCGATGGCGATAGCCTTCGAGCAAAAGCGTGGTATCCAGTCGTTCCAAGCGGTTAGTCACGCTGGCGGCGATGCGCATGCCGAGCCAACCCGTCAGCTGCACGCGGTCGGGGACCTGGAAATCCTGCCTGTCCGCAACGGCGCCCGGAACCTTGTCCGGCAGCGGCGTGACCACCCCGGCAACCGCATTGAATGCAATCAAAGCAATGCCCAAAAGGCACGGCCTGAGGGAAGGTGGTTTGATCGTTGGATTGTTTGTCATATTCAAATTGTCTTGTCGCTGGTTCCACACAACGGTGCGCACTTCTAGTCAATTACGTCAAGCAGCACGGTTTTTGCTCCGCCCGGGCGGACGTTGCCACCCACAAGGCTGCACTCAAAACCAGCTTCAATAATCTCGATTTCGTAGATTAATGAAATTCCATCCGTCCGTGCCATTCTTTAACTCCGGGACAGGCCAACCCCGGTCGAATATTTGTTGCGGCCTACGGGGCCAGGTCAATCGGGTTCGCGCCGCCGGTCAGTTTCAGTTCCCTGCCGTGCCAGACGAAGACTCCGGTTATGCCCGGGGGCAATTCCACGCTCCCGCGACAACGGTCGCCCTCGAAGGCGAGGTCGAGCGCAATGAAGCCGTCCGGGTGCGGCGTGCGGCTGACGATCTTCGGCAAGTTGCCCGGCAGGGGCGCAATGCGGACGGTGCGGAAACCGGGCGAGGTTGGGCGGACGCCTGCGACACTGGCGTGCAGATGAAACAGCGGATGACTGCCCCAGGCATGGCAATCCGAACGCGTATCGCCCGGCGCTTCGACCGGTGTCTTGAGTCCTTGTTTGACCAAATCCTTCCAGAAACTCATCCGGTCAACGATCAGGTCGCCGCGCCCGAATTTTTGCCAGGTCTCCATCAGGTAGAAACTGAAATAAATCGTCGCGCGTTTGAGGTCCGGAGCGGTCAGTAACTGTTTGAAGCAACGTTTGGCCTGATTGCCGGTCAGCGTATCTGTGAGCAACGCCAGGCACTGGCCATGCTCGCTGAATTCGGTGTGCGCCAGATTGTCGGCCATCAGCCCGCGCGTTTCATCCCAAAATCTGGCGCGCACCGCTCCGGCCGTGCGCTCGGCTTTGGCGCGCAGGCGCTGCGCCAGCAGTGGTTCGCCCAGGGAATCTTCCACCTCGGCGGATTTCTGCAGGGCATAGACGTAAAGCAGGTTGTTGAGGGATGAAACGCCCGTGACGGCATCGGGCGCGTCGCCGTCATGCCATTGCGGCACCCAGTCCATGAACGGCCAACCTGGCAGATTCTCCAGCAGGCCGTCGCGGTTCAGGTAGGGTTCGAAATGCTCCAGCATCGAGCGCAAGCCGATGACGCGCGCTTTCACGAATTCGGGATCGTTCCGCCAGAAAGCGTAGTCGTTCAGCATCAGCGCCCAGATCAATGAGAAGGTCGGTGAGTTTTGAGGCAAATAAGCCGGATATCGTTCGTTGACAAAACCCCAATTGCGTCGCGAGAAATCAAACAATTCAATGGCGCGCCGGGGCAACTGGTCATCGCGGGTCATCGCATAGGTGGTGAGCAGTTCCAGTCGCGTATCGCCATCGTATTGAAGTTGCTCGTAATATGGGCAGTCCATGTAGGTCTCGTGCGTGCACATCTGGATTCCGCGCACCGCCAGTCCAATGACACCTTGAAGAGCCGGATCTCCACCGTCAAAACTGCCCTCGTTTTCGGTGGGATAGCGGCTTTCATTGAGCGCCAGCCGGTGAATGGTCAGGGGTTCGGCCCCGGTCTTGATCGAGACCAGACACCAGCGACCGGCGCGCCACCATAAGGTGCTGAATTTCTGGTGCGCGCCGCCACCCGGCAGAAACGTATCGGTCACGCCGCGGAAGGTTTTCCCGACAAACTCATCGCGCTGGCCTTTGGCTTCGGACTTGGGCAGATAGAGCGACTCGGCCCAACCCCAGGTCATCCTGGCGCCCGCTCCGCCGCTGACTTCGCACAACGGATAGGCGCAGTAATAATTGTCGAGGTCCCAAAGCAGAAACTGCTCCGAATTGGCCGGGACCACGATCTGCCCCTGGCCATCAATAAGCGCCTGCCACCGGGGCAAATCCGGATGCCGCGCCTGTTCCGCACTCACGGAATCATCCCGCGCGAGCGGGCCGTTGCCGAGCGCCACGGCCCGTCCGGTGGTGATTTCGCGGTCCAATTGATCGGGCAGCGTGGTCGGATACAGCTTCCAGCCGGCGGCGGACTCGCCCCAGACGTTGTTTTTTTTGAGCGGCGGACGGATGACGATTGCCGGGACGTAGTCTCCCTCTTTCCATTACAGCCCGTTCTGGCCTGTATTTATGCGGATTCTGTGAGTATCCCCGAAAAGATACCAAAACAGTGAATCGCTTTGCGCTAATTTTGCCTGTTCACGCAGCGATAGCTTCAACATAGGCTTCGCGGGTGATGATGATATTTGAATGACGCAGCGCGGCGGACGCGGCGAAGATTCCGAATTTCTGATTGATAAGGCTGCTGAACTCTTTTCGCAGCGTATGCAGCGGATTTCTTGCCCTCACACCTTTGGCGCGCAACCATTCCAGCATGACCTTGAAATGACCTTCGCAACGGTAGCGATTCCAACGCGGTACGGCAGTCGGCGCGGCCTTGGAACCCAACAGGTTTCGTAACTCGGCGAGGCGGAGCGAACTGCCCAAAACGGGAGCAGGTGGCAAGCAAAGCGAACAATGTGGAACACCGCTTCTTGGTTATTCTGCTATTCACAATTAAAATCTCAGTTAGCGGGTTCTAAAAGCGATCTGTATTTCTCACTATTTCACCGCAAGCTCGTAGATGTTCACGCTGAAGCGCGGAAGCCTGAGTGAATCAGGAATGGACTCAACGGGGGAACTGCTGATGCTTGGGTTTTGGCCGTTGTCAGCAGTAGATGCGAGCCTCCACAGTGTGCCTTTGCCGGAAAGCGCGACGCCGGTGATATTAAGCTTGAGAGGTTGATCCATGTCGGTGGGATTCAAGACAGCTACCGTGAGAGAGCGGCGATCATCGGTCCAAGCGGCAACGACATCCACCGGAAAGGTGTCGCTGCCGGCGTTAACAACGGGTTGCTCGCCGCCCGGAGGATCGGTGGGTTTGGGCTGGGGTGAGTTGCCGGAAACCTCGACCGGGATGGAGCCAAAGTGGTCGCGGTAGATTTTGAAGACGAGCCCGTTGGCATTGAGCGAGACGTTCGTTCCATCCCGCGCCAGCAGCGAGGTGGCAAAGGTGTAAGCCGCCATTTGAAAAATGTCCGAATGCCGGAACATTTCATGGAAGACCCAGGCGTATGACGGATAAACCGGATAGCTACCACTACCACCACGGCTGCTGTAGGCCCATTCGTCAATGTTCAGCGGCTTGGGATGGGCGGCGAGTTGAGGCAGCAATTTTTCGTATTCCTTGTATTCCTCGTATTTGATGCGGATATGGTTGGCGGGGCGGCGCATCCAGTCGGTGACCGGTTCGTTGGGATCATTTGGCACCTGGCGGCCCTCGGCGAGGCTGA
>Ga0181538_10003879_pt1 | contig 14327 bp, 12 predicted proteins | sample PEATcosm2014_Bin_40_FD_119773 | JGI IMG/M metagenome (GOLD analysis project Ga0181538, IMG submission 119773) | Peatland microbial communities from MTU Mesocosm Facility, Houghton, MI, USA - PEATcosm2014_Bin23_30_metaG | ecosystem: Environmental > Terrestrial > Soil > Wetlands > Peat | place...
ATAGGGCCCCAGGCACCCCACGGGTTGACGGTCTTGTAGAACAGCTTGAGGATGGCGTCGTCCTCCGGCTTGCTCAGCAGGGTGCCGAGAAGGCAGCCGACCACCGAGATGCTGAAGATCACGGGGAAGGTGTAGAGCGGGTTGATGTCGTGGCCGACCAGCTTCACTGCCAGCTCGGGCACAATCATGGCGCTGATAATGCCGGTCATCATGCCCCAGAAATAGCCATAGCCGTTGAACCGCCACCAATACCACTTGAGCACGTTGGCCATCACGTAGCCGCCGTAAAGCGCACCTACGATCCACATCATCACGCCAGTGATGCGCGTGGTCAGGAGGCCAAATAGAATGCCCACGAAGAGCACCCCCAGAGACGCTAGCCGGCTCAGATGCACCTCCCGCCGCCCGGACGAGTTGGGATTGATGAAGCGCTTGTAGATATCATTGACGATATAGGCCGGCGCGGCGTTGATGGTGGCGGCGAAGTTCGACATGAACGCCGCCATCAGTCCCGCCAACAGGAAGCCGACCACGCCAACGGGCACGTACTGGCTCAGCACAATCGGCAGCAGCTTCTCGAAGTCCGGCTTGTCCATCGCACGGAGCTGCGGCATGCAGAACGCCAGCGCCAGCACCGTGATGCCGGTGATCATCATGTAGCGCGGGAAGTAGAGCACCACATTGACCATGCCGTTCATCATGCACGCCTCGCGCGGATTGCGCGTGGCCAGGACGCGCTGCATGTCATAGTTCGGCGCGGGGCCGGCCAGGCTCGCCAGCACGCCTTTGAAGAACATCATGCCGAAGATGATCATGAAGAACTCATTGCCGTCCTGGCGGATGGCGTCATTCACTTTGTCGAGGATGCCCGTCCAATCGAGCCCGAGCTTCCAGCCGAAGAACGGGTTGGACCAGCCGGCGGGAATGGCATTCTGGATCATTGCGGGCGAGACTTTGCAGATGGCGATGATGCCGATGGTGATCGAGGTTACCGTGAGGATGGTGAACTGCATCACCTCGGTGATGACGACGCTGATCATGCCGCCCTTGATGGCGTAGAGGGAAGTCAGGCCCAGGATGATGATGGCGTAAATGTTCTCGTCCGAGAAGAGGCCCTCCGTGGCGCCGGTGAAACGCCAAGGCAACATCACCACGGCGAACTTGCCGATGCCCTTGAACGCGTAGGCCAGCATGCCGATGACGTTGACCAGCGCAAAGAACACCACGCTTAGATGGGCCAGATTGGCGCCAGTGCCACGCCCAAAGCGGGTCTGGATCCACTCCGCGCCGGTGAGGACGTTCGAGCGCCTTAGCCAACCACTCAGGAACATCATCAGGAAGATCTGGTTGAACACCGGCCAGAGAAACGGCAGCCAGATGCTTTTCAGCCCATATACGAACAGGATATAGACCATCCACATCGTCCCGCTGATGTCGAACATCCCGGAGGCGTCCGAAATCCCCAGCAGATACCAGGGGAGCGATTTGCTGCCCAGGAAGTAGGAGTCCAAGTCCTTGGCGCCGCGCCGCGAAACCCAAAGCCCAATCAGAATCACCGTCAGGAAGTAGCCCAGAATGATCGCGATATCGACGGCGCTCAGTTTCATGGTGTTGCTTGAACCGCGCCAGATTGCCAACCGCGCCCCGGCTTTTCGAGAGGAATTTAAGTAATGTATTTTGATGACGCTGCCCTTCGCCGCTTCTGGTTCAACTGCGGCAGTTTCAAGCTTGAGGGTTTACGCAGTTTCCGTCAGGCTGATCCAGGACATGGCCCCTCATAACGTCAGCGAATCCGCAGGACGAGTCCACGACCAGCTCTTTGGCCATATCTTGCCGTTTTGGACCGGCCCGGCGCTCGACCACGAGCAAGGCGGCTGGCTGGCCTGGATGTCGAATGATCTGCGCGTGGACCGCTCGCAGCCCAAAGGCCTCATCCTCAACAGCCGCATCTTATGGACGTTCTCAGCCGTTTATCGCGCCCAACCCCAGCCGCTTTACCAGGAAATGGCCCACCGCGCCTTTGAGGTTGTGATGAAGCAGTTTTGGGACGCTCAGTATGGCGGGGCCTTTTGGCGACTCGATGGCGGAGGCCGCGTGCTGGACGACTCCAAGAAGACGTACGGACAGGCCTTTTACATCTACGCGCTCGCCGAGTATTGGAAGGCGTTCGGCGACTCCGCCTCATTGGCCCGGGCGAAGGAGCTGTTTGAGTTGATCGAACGCCATACGCATGATGCGGAGTCAGGCGGCTATTGGGAAACGCGGCGGCGCAACTGGTCCGAGGCGCCCGATGTGCGGCTGAGCGACAAAGACATGAACGAGAAGAAGTCCATGAACAATCATCTCCACCTGCTGGAGGCATACACCAACCTCTGGCGTGTGTGGAGGGAACCGCGTGTCGCAAGCCGGCTGCGCGAACTCATCGATCTATTCGAGCAGCGCATCCTCGACGCTCAGAGCGGGCATCTGCAGCACTTCTTCGATGAGCGATGGCAGGTGCGCTCGAACACTTACACCTTCGGCCATGACATCGAAGCAAGCTGGCTGTTGTGGGAGGCGGCCGATGTGATCGAGGACGCGGCGCTACTCCGTCGAGTGCGGAGGGATGCTCTGCGAATCGCTGAGATTGTGCTGAAGGAGGGCATCGATGCCGATGGCGGACTTTGCTATGAAGGCAAAGCCGGCAAAGTCATCGATCCGCGCAAGGAATGCTGGCCCCAGGCCGAGGCGGTGGTCGGCTTCCTCAACGCCTTCCAGCTCTCGCACGAGGCGAAGTATCTCGAAGTCGCCTGCCGCGTCTGGGGTTACATCGAGCAACACCTCGTTGACCGCGTCCACGGTGAATGGTTCTGGCGCATCAATGCCGACGGTCGCCCGGACCCTGACTTGCCAAGAGTCAGCGAATGGAAAGGCCCGTATCACGGCTCGCGGGCCTGCCTCGAAACGTTGCGCCGCCTGAAAGCAATCGACCCAATGCAAACAGTATGAATAGAAAGAATTTCGACCTGAAACTGAAGCAACTGGAGCAGCGCCACCACAAACTGCTGCAACGGCCAAACCCCAAGCAGAAGGACAGCAACGGCATTTTCGACCGCTACCAATTCGCGGTGTTAACCGCCGAGCACACCCCGCTGTCCTGGCGTTACGATTTCAACCACGCAGCCAACCCGCATCTGATGACCCGGCTCGGCATCAACAGCGTCTTCAACGTCGGGGCGATGGAATGGAAGGGAAACATCGTTCTGATGGCGCGGGTCGAAGGCTGGGACCGCAAGTCCTTCTTCGCGGTCGCCGAAAGCAAGAGCGGCGTGGACCGATTCGCGTTTTGGAACTACCCGGTGCGCCTGCCCGACTTCGAGGCCCAGGAAATCAATGTCTATGACATGCGCCTGGTCCGCCACGAGGACGGCTGGATTTACGGCCTTTTTTGCGCCGAGCGCCACGATGACTCCCGCCCGGGGGATCTCTCCGCCGCCGTCGCCCGCTGCGGCATTGCCCGCACCAGGGACCTCATTGCCTGGGAACGCCTGCCCGACCTCAAGACGAACTCGCTGCACCAGCGCAACTGCGTCCTACACTCAGAATTTGTCAACCGCAAGTATGCCTTCTACACCCGCCCCATGACCGAATTCGCCGCCACCGGGGCCGGCGACGGCATCGGGTGGGGCTTATGCGAAGACATCACGAACGCCGCGATTGGTCAGGAGCAAATCATCGACCCGCGCTTCTACCACACAATTAAGGAAGGCAAGAACGGCCTCGGCCCGGCACCCATCAAAACAAAGCAAGGCTGGCTGCACCTCGCGCACGGCGTCCGCAACACCGCGGCCGGCATGCGTTACGTGCTCTACCTGTTCCTATGCGATCTTCACGATCCCGCCCGGCTCCTCAAGGAGCCTGGCGGTTATTTGCTCGCGCCAGAAGGCGAGGAGCGCGTGGGTGATGTATCGAATGTACTGTTTGCCAATGGCTGGGTGGCGCGTCCCAACGGTGACGTTTTCATCTACTACGGCTCCTCTGACACGCGCACCCACGTCGCTACCACCACAGTGGACCGGCTGCTGGACTACGTCCTGAACACGCCCGCGGACGCAATGCGCTCGTCGCTTTGCGTGCAGCAACGCTGCCGCCTGATCGAACAGAATCTGCGCCTTTCCAGACACCCGAGCCGCCGGCGAAGACCATCATGATCGGCACCCACCGCATAGCTTCGGACGTCGAACCTCCGCCTGTCCCCTGTTTTGATGACATGCGAGCATCCAACCTCGGGCTAACATGTTGCCTGTGACGATCTAATGCAGACCGTGTTTTTCCAGTTACTGGTAAAGTCTGGTATGGCAGCAGTCCGGCCCAACTGGGGCCGGGGGAGGGGAATAGGATGATCGCTGAAAGCAGCCGCGTGTTGTTCGCCTTGCTGCTGGTTGCCTCCCTGGCAGCGGGGTGCAGGAAGCATGAGCCAGCCCCCGGGACCGGCAGCGCAACCGGCACCGCACCGCTTGATCAATCAGGGGTTTCTTCCTCAGCGCCGCCTTCGCCCCGAGGGCCAGGCCCGATGGCTGCCACCCCACCGACGACTATTAGTTCGGATGCCGGCAACATAGAGGCCACTTTGACTCAATTGACCTCGGAGTTGCGTAATTATGTTCTGCACACGAGGAGCGTGCCCAGGAACTTTGAGGAGTTTATTGCCAAATCGGGCGTACAAGCACCGGCGCCTCCCCCGGGAAAGAAATATGCAATTCAGAAGAAGGCTGTGGTCTTAGTGAAGAGTTAGCGGGACAGAGCACAGAACACACCAGCAGATTACATATGAACAATTCCCAAGTACGCAGGCCGGCGACGGCTTTTGGGGCGTTTACGCTGATTGAACTCCTGGTGGTCATCGCCATCATCGCCATACTGGCAGCGCTGTTGCTTCCGGCACTCGCTACGGCAAAAGCCAAAGCCTGGAGAATGCAATGCGGCTCTCAAATGCGGCAGCTCGGGCTCGGTTTCAACCTGTTTGCCAGCGATCACGAGGACATGTACCCCCCTGCCGGCTTTGGTGTTTCTGATACTCGTCAAATGTCGTGGGACTCCTGGATTCACCGATACATCGGTGGCACGGCCCCCGACAGCGTGTTGGTTGATGCCCTTACCCCCACGGACTTGGCCCCCAAAGTCCTGAAATGCCCCGCAGACCGTATCCCAACCCTGGAGAGCGATCCACTATGGGGCTGGGTCGATTACGGGCTGCGCAGAACGTACGCCATGAACAGCGTCGGTCCTAACTGGGGGACCGATTGGCAAGTGCCCGTCGTGGCCGGGGGCTACAATTTGCCAGATCTGACGGTCCCGGGACGGCACGGCGTGGGGATCTACTGGACTGGTGCTGGAATAGGCGGCCTCCCAGACGTGGAGGCCAAAGGCTACAAAACCTCTGTTGTCGGCGATCCCGCTGGCACGATCCTGCTGGTGGAAGAGCCTAATATCCAGAATGTGTGCGGCAATATCTGGCCCTGCATCTGCAATGGCCCACAGGGGACGGGTGACCTCTACCAGTTGGATCCGTCACCGGATGCCAAGAACTTCGGCAACAACCAGTACGGCCTGCACAGCCATCGCTTCAACTACCTCTTTCACGACAACCACGTCCAAGCCCTTAAGATCGAGCAGACCGTCGGCACCGGGACGTTGGCCAACCCAAAGGGAATCTGGACCGTCAAGATAGGGGATTAGTGCCGTCCTCTCCACACGCTGACCTGGCCTGGCCTTGGCAGGAACTCGTCCTTGAGAGAGCGGGCATTTACTGCTTGCGCTTGGCCGTCGGCTGCCCGTTCACGCCCTCGGGCGGCTGTTCGTAGGCAAACTGATCGTCGTCCTTCACCTCTCGCTTCATGCGGTAAAGCTCGGTCTTGAGCCTGGCGACCATCTCCTTCTGCGCCGGGTCGTTGTAGAGGTTATGTAATTCGTCAGGGTCCTTCACCAGGTCGAACATCTCCCACTGGTCCTTCTTCCAGAAGTAGATCAGTTTGTGCGTGGTGGTGCGCACGCCGTAATGGGCGCGAGTATTGTGATCTCCGGGATCGTGGTAGTAGCGGTAGTAGTAGCTCGTGCGCCAATCCGCCGGGGGCTGCCCTTTGAGCAAAGGCACGAGGCTGCGGCCTTGCATGTCAGCCGGCACCCGCGCTCCCGCCAACTCCATGAACGTCGGCGCAAAGTCAGGATTGATCGCCATCGCCTGCTGCACCGCGCCCGGTTTCGTCACCCCGGGCCAGCGGACAATGAAGGGCATCTTCACGGAGGCTTCATACATGAACCGCTTGTCGTAAAGGCCGTGGTCGCCGAGGAAGAAGCCCTGGTCGCTCGTGTAAATGACCACGGTGTTCGTACCCAGGCCGTTCGCGTCCAGCCAGTCCAGCAGACGGCCGACGTTGTCATCGATGGACTGGACGCACGCCAGGTAATCCTGGAGGTAACGCTGGTATTTCCACGCATTCAACGCCTCGCCCGTCAGCGTCTGCTTCTGGCCGGCCACGGTAATCTCGACTTCGGTAGGTTTGACATTGAGCCACTGATTGCGCGCGGCGCCTTTGAGGTCGGCCGGCGGCTCGAGCTTGAGGTCGCGGCGCGTCAGATCGTAGAAGACCTTTTGCTGGCACTCGCGGATGGCGTCGGTGCGGGTGGCATAGTCATCGTGCAGCGTGGGAGGCTCGGGGATATGCCGGCTGGCAAACATCGCGCGGTGCTTCTCGTCCGGCTCCCACGATCGGTGGGGCGCCTTGTGATGACACATCAGGAAGAACGGCTTCTCCTTGGGGCGGTTCTTAAGGAACTCGATGGCCAGGTCGGTGATGATGTCCGTCACATAACCCTTGATGACGCGGCTGCCATCCGGGCTAAGAAATGTCGGATCGAAATACACCCCCTGGCCCGGCAGAATCGTCCACTCCGCGAACCCAGTCGGGTCGCTGCCCAGGTGCCACTTCCCGATCATGCCCGTGTGATACCCCTGCGCCTGCAGGTACTTCGCGACCGTGGGCTGCGAGCCGTCGAAGCGGTTGAAGGTCGGCACGCCGTTCAGGTGGTTGTACTTGCCGGTGAGGATCGTCGCGCGACTCGGGCTGCAGATGGAGTTGACGCAGAAACAATTCTCGAAGCGCATGCCCGCATTGGCCAGGCGGTCGAGGTTGGGCGTCTGATTGACCCGGCTGCCATACGCGCTGATGGCGTGCGCCGCGTGGTCGTCGCTCATGATGAACAGGATGTTCGGCTGGGAGGCGGCTCCGCTCCCAAGGGGATTCGCCAGGGAAGCCAAGAGGGTCCAGATAAGCGGCGACCGATGTTTCATGGGCTCCATTCTGCGCGATACCTTGGCCTGGGCAATTCAAAAACCGGGAAAATGAGATTCCATTTGAATAACGGCCACACCGGCGCTGTCAAAACCCAGGGCGCGCTCGATGGAGCCGCTGTGGCACAACAGCAGGCCCCACCGGAGTACGCGGGAGAAACAAGAGGAGCACAAGAGCAACACAAGAGCAGCACAAGAGGAACACAAGAGAGCGCGTATCAATCTCCTGGCTTACGCTTCTCATGTGCCTGGCTTTGGGGTGCCTCTGGGCGGCCTTGCTTTCGCTAATCTCCCAAGCGGGCGGCAAACAGGAACAGGCCGGCGGCAGTGAGGACAGAAACAACTCCAATGGTCTTGGCGAGCGGCTTCCCATGAAGCAATTCCTCAGCCTCCTCCGTCAGCACGCCCAGCTTGCCGTAGTACATCTCCACGTCTCTCACCTGCTTGCGAGAATCCAGCGGCGAGAGAGGGGCGGAAGGATCGGCGGATTGCGCCGCCTCAGCCTCGCGCTCAATCCGATCCTGTGCGCGCCAAATCAAGACCGCGCTGCCGAGGCCGGCAACCAGAACCACCACCCCAAGCCAATTTAGCCTGGAGCGCAACTGGGCAAACGAGATTGAGTGCAACGGGTTCAGATTTCAGTCTGCGCTTTCCAGGATTGCCACCGCGGCAGCGTAATTCTGCGTGTGGCTTAAGCTGATCAAGACGTGCCGACCACCGCGGGCCTTGAGGAGCTTGCGGCCACCTTCGTGCAGGATCACGAACGGCTCGCCACTCTCTTTGCGCCCCACCTCCATGTCCTGCCAGCCGAGTTGACCGCCGATGCCGGTACCGAAAGCCTTGGAGATCGCCTCCTTCGCCGCAAAGCGCGCCGCCAGGAACGGACCCGGCGCCTTATACGACAGGCAGTAGCTGATCTCGTTCGGGTGCAGGATGCGGTTGAGAAATCGCTCGCCGAACCGCTCGTGCGAAGCTTCGATCCGTGCCACTTCGATGATATCAATGCCGATGCCTAAAATCATGCAAGCAGTCTAAAGTCCTGAGTCTAAAGTCTAAAGTGCGCAGCCCAAAGCGTTCGAGACCCGAGACTCAAGACTTTAGACTCAAGACTCGCCCAATTCATCCCGGTAGCTCGCCATCAGCCGCAGCATTTCCTGGACGGCGGCCTTAAGGCCGGACGTGACGGCGCGGCTGATGATGCTGTGGCCGATGTTCAGCTCGACCAGGTGTGGCACGCGATGCAGCAGCGGGAGGTTGCGATAGTTCAAGCCATGGCCGGCGTTGACTTTCAGGCCGAGCGCGTGCGCCTGCTTCGCGCCGGTAATCAACCGGTCCAACTCGGCCCTGGCTTGTGGGTCCGCGTCGAATCCCTCGGCGAAAGCGCCGGTGTGCAACTCAATGAACTGGCTGCCCGTGCGCGCTGCGGCCTCGATTTGCGCGGGGTCAGGCGCGATGAACAAGCTGACCTCAATCCCTCCGTCGTTCATCCTCTTGCGCGTCTCAGTCAGGGACTGCACGTTACCCGCGACTTCCAGACCCCCTTCGGTGGTGACTTCCAGGCGCCGTTCCGGCACCAGGCAGACAATGTCCGGCTTGAGCTTGAGCGCGATGGCAATGATTTCCGGCACATTGGCCATCTCCAGGTTGAGCCGGGTCTTGATAACCTCGCGCAGCTTCCACACATCCCGGTCCTGGATATGGCGGCGGTCCTCCCGCAGGTGGGCCGTGATGCCGTGCGCCCCCGCCGCCTCGCAGTCCAGCGCGGCGGCAACGGGGTCGGGCTCGCCGTGCCCGCGTCCGCGGTAGCGCGCCTCACGCAACGTGGCGACATGATCGATGTTTACGCCCAACTTTAACATGCGCGGTGATTATGGTTCAGCCGTCAGGTTGGCCGCAACCCAAACATTAGCGTTGCGCGAAGGTTCAATGCCCTCGGGAGCTGACTTTGGCGGAGTGTGCCCGTCCTCGGGCACAGAAACGTTAGAACGAGATCGAGCCCTGGTGAAATCGGGCGCGTCAGCCGATTCAATGCTTGCTGCGCCCGAGGACGGGCGCACCCCAATCATACCGCGGCCAGCGCCCCTGACCCACTACAGAGTTGCCAGGGCAGCCGGCTTTCTGCTTCCATGCGCCGTGCCCAAGTTGCGTTCGCTCGTCAGATATTGGTTGCCGCTGCTGGTCTGGATGTCGGTTATCTTCTCCGCATCCAGCGACCGGATGTCCTTCGAGCACTCCTCCCGCATCATCGGTCCGTTCGTGCACTGGCTCTTTCCGCATTTGTCTGATCAGGCGATCCATGCCTGTGTGATGTTCGCCCGCAAGTGTGCCCACCTGACTGAATATGCGGTGTTGGCCCTCTTGATCTGGCGTGCGTTGCACAAACCGCCCGAGCCGAATGCCTCTCCCTGGCGATGGTCGCAAGCCGGCCTCGCCCTGGCACTGGCGGCACTCTACGCCGCGAGCGATGAAATCCACCAGACCTTTGTCCCTTCGCGCCAGGGCAGTGTTTGGGACGTCTTGTTGGACACAGCCGGCGCTGCCTTCGGCTTGCTTTGCCTGTGGGCAATCGGGCGACTGCGAAAACGCTGGTAGCGCCCCGCGCATGGCGGCAGCCGCATGCTTCGTGCAAACCCATAGACCTCGGTTCGGACCTCTGCCTTTTTGGTTGCCGCAGAGAGCGCAGAGGAATACGACTTCCCCGATGAACAGACTGGCGAAAGACCTTTGCGCCTCCGGGGCATTGCTTTTCCACACCAACGGCTGGTCATGGAGGGAATCCGGTCAACAGATCCTCGGTTAATATGCGCCGCCTTATTGTCAGCATCTCAAGCATGATCACATTGATGACTGCCGCGTCTCCAAGTGCGGCACCCGCCGAGCCGGACGCAACTCAACCGCTGGGGCATCCGCACCCTGGTCTGCGTGTGGCCCTGGCGCAGCTCCCGATCGAGGATGGCAACCTGGAGCAGAACATGCGCCTGGCTGAGGAGGCGGCCCGACAAGCGGCCGAGCAAAGGGCCGATTTACTCAACCTGCCGGAAGCCGCCGATTGGGGTTGGCTATACCAACAGGCCCGCCGGGATGCCCTGCCCATTCCGGGGAAATACACCGACTTCCTTGCCGCCCTGGCCAGGCGGCACAAGATGTGGGTCTCGGCCGGATGCCTCGAGAAGGATGGGGATAAAGTCTATAACTCCGCCGTCATCATTGACCGCACCGGCCGGATCGTGCTCAAGCACCGGAAGATCGACACCCTGCCGGAGTTGACCAAACACCTCTACGACCGCGGCAACCCCGAGGACATTAAGACGGTTGATACCGAGTTCGGCCGCATCGGCCTGACCATCTGCGCCGACAACTTCAACCTCAAGAACCCGCAACGCGTGGCGGATCAAGGGGCCTGGCTGTTAATCGCTCCGCACGGTTTTGCGGCTGAGGAGAGCAAGCTGGAACAGAACTCCCGGGAATACCAGAACCACATCCGCAAGGTAGCCGGAGCGACCAGGCTTTGGGTGGTTGCGACCGATGCCGTCCTGGGCACCATCCAGGGCGGTGCCTGGAAAGGCCAGCTTCACTCGGGCTGCTCCCTGGTCGCCCGCCCGGACGGCACCGCGGCCATCGTCGCGAAGTTCAAGCAGCCGGACCTCATCGTCCTCGATATTCCAGCCGGGCAGGTCTCGAAGCCGGCCTTTGGGAAAGGCCGGGTGAAGATCGGCGGCGTGCAGACGGCGGGCCTGCGTGGCGACAAGACGAACAACATTGCCAAAGCCGAACGGATGATTCGCGCCGCCGCCGCCCAGGGGGCGCAGGTCATCATGACGCCCGAGGTGGCGCTCACCGGCTTTGTGGGCGGCGAGCAAGAGCGCGCGATGGCGGAGCCGATTCCCGGTCCCACCAGCGAGCATTTTGGGCAGTTGGCCAAAGAGCTGGCGTGGGCGACCTCGATGCGCTTAACAAGCATCGCGCGCAGGGTATTTATGCTTTCCACCACCGCCGGCCCGAGCTGTATGGAATCCTGGCTGACCCCGCGGGCCAGGTCCATCCCCCCGAGGCAAACCTCCCGCCCACTCAATTCTAGACGCCACTCCTCCGCCCAATCACGCTCGCCAACAACCTCGCTGCCGACAGGCCTCCGCCATCTCAACTGCCTGATTCTCAGCCATTTACAGTCTGTCGGATAGGTGTCAGATAGGTGTTGGATAGGTACTCTATAGGGGTTGGCTAGGGGTTCGATAGCTGTACTCCAGGTATTCGCTAGGGATCCACTAGCCCCGCCCCCTTCCGAGCCGATAATCGCCCGCTCTCTCCACTGAAAACAGCGAAGAACCCCGGATTCCGGCGTAAGCTCAGAGCCGGGTGGGTGTTACCCTACTAATGCCCATTTAAACGGGAGTGCCGTCCAAGAAATGGGACCTCAGATCTGAGACCGCGGCCCGGACAGCCACGTTCTCTCCCCACCCTTAAATGACGCCGACGGCTTACGCTGCCACGGCCGGCTCGTGTTTGAGTGCCAATAGTTCGGCTCGCTTGAGTTCGGCCAAACCTACCGTCCGCCCTTGGGAATCCAGGAACTCGACCTCGAAGACGCCGGGAGCAAGGACCTCGACCACCGTGCCAACCTGGCCCGCGACCAGAGCCTCGGCGGGCTTGTCTCCCAACAAGGCCACCACGTCCAGCAACTTCACCGGTGTGTTCTGCATACCCGCTCTATAGCACGTAACAGGTTACCAATCGAGGAAAATCCTCGCCCGGTCGCACATTCCAGACACTCCTCAATCGCGCCGCCTTCTGGTCCCGTCTCAAGCCAAAATCGAGCAGGTACCGCTGCCCATGAGGCGTATTCTTTCCGAGTTGGCATTCCTGCTCCCGCACCGCTTCTTTGAGCCGTTCGGCAAGCCATTCCGCATCCGACGCGTCAAGGCCCAGCGCCGACGCGAAGACCCGCGCCTTGTGGCGCCCCTCCTTGTGCAGCGGGCTGAGCGAATAATCGCGCAGCTTCGCTATTTCGATAAATGCCCGCTCAGCGTTTGGCAGCTTCACTTGGCGCCGCATGCTAAAGAGGCACTTTCGATGGAGCAACTGGATTCCAGTGAACTACCCAAGGGTCAGCCGCGCGCGAGGCGAGTGGAGTATCCGGGGGCGATCTACTACGTGATGGATCGTGGGGACCGGCGGGAGGATATTCTCTTAGTTTTCACAGCCCACGCGGCGAAATCCTTGCTCCATCACTTGGCCCATGAACCACCCCAGCATAAATCCGCCATGATGAACAAAGCCGATGGACGGCTTGAATTCCAAACTAAGGCTTGACCCCTTGCTCGCCTGCCCTCCTGCCTCGTGGTGGGCAAGATAACCACCGGCAGCACCAGGAAGCAGAAGAAAGTGCTGTAAAGCCAAGGGTGCTTCAAGGGCAGGGCTTGTGGATCAGGAGGTGATGGGGATGGCGCAGTGGACTCATGGTTTATTGCGATCATCCATCAGTTCACGATTGACGGCAGCTCTAGAGTTAACCAGGATCCGACAAAATGCTGAGAGATCGAACTAGTTTTCTTTCACCCGCACAGCACTTTAGTCACGGTCGACACGAGGAGAAACTCATGGACTTGATAATCAAATGCCCCAAATGCGACACAAAAATTGATGTATCACAAAAGATGACAGAGCTGCTAAATCAGCGCATAGAGGAGGAGCGGGCTAACCTTATCGCCGAAGAGCGCCACAAGGCTGCAACCGAAATGAAAGAACAGCTGCGCAAAGCCACTGAAGAGGCTGCGACCAAGGCGAAGAAACAAGAGGCAGCTCGAAACGAAACGGAGAGAATGGAATTTCGCAAGGAGTTGGTTGCGAAAAACAAGGAGGTTCAGCGGCTGCTTGAACAGCAGGAGGAGAAGGTTAAGGAAATCGCCGAAACTCGATCTAAAGCAGAAGTCCAGCAGTTCAGAGCCGAGATTGAGAAGTCCTACAGAGAAAAGCTCGGAAAGAAAGATATCGAGATCGCAGTGTATCGAGACCAAGTGAGTAAAGCGGAAAAGAAAGCTGAAGAACTCCAGACAAGACTCAAACAAGGATCAGAACAGATTCGGGGCATCATCGCGGAAAGCCAGCTGTGTGATTTCCTGCGAAAAAATCTGCCCACGGACCGATGCGAGGTGGAGAAGCGCGGGCAGGGCAAGAAGGGCACCGATGTGATCATTCATGTATGCAGAAACGGCGAGCGGGTGGGATCGCTAATTGTAGACGACAAGTGGGCAGGCAAATGGGGACGAGACTGGCCAGAGAAAGTCTGGAATGACATGCAGGACCACCACGCTGATTTTGCATATATCGCGGTCAACCACGACGCTCTGCCAGACCAACTGAAGGTGGCAGGTTTCGGGTTGGCACCCTGTCGTCGTGCGGGTGTGCGAGTTTGGGTTATTGACCGCAGCAACTGCGACCTCGTTTTCGGCATCCTAATGGACAGTGTCGACAAGCTCCTCAAGCTTTCAGAAACCAAGAAACTCTTAGGTGCAAGTAGCAAGGAGGTGAAACAGCTTCAGACTTACTTGACGGGTGACTATGAGATCGATTTACGCGACAAAGCCAAGCACCTGAGTGTAGCGATAAAGGCTCTGAACGAAATGCAAAGGAAGGTCAACGCCGAATACGAACGGGCGATCGAAGCTCTGAGGGGCTATTGGACAACGGAGCAGAGGGTCCATAGCAATATTACGTCCTCCTTCAAACCGGACACTGTGAAATTACTTCCTCCGATTGAATTCACGCAGGACAGATGAGTTTTCCGATGCTGCCCCACATAAAACGCATAGGGCACAACGAAGCGAATGTTGATTACAGTTCTCACCACTTTCCATAAAGAACACTGACACCATACCTGTAACGTTGCGCACTGTTCCGTGGATTTCTTTGCGGCTTGAGTTGTGCTGGAAGCCTCGTGGATTGCGGGTGTTTTCGTGGGCGGGCGTTGGACGAAGAGTCGCCCCTTTTCAGCGGAGGC
>Ga0181538_10003883_pt1 | contig 14326 bp, 8 predicted proteins | sample PEATcosm2014_Bin_40_FD_119773 | JGI IMG/M metagenome (GOLD analysis project Ga0181538, IMG submission 119773) | Peatland microbial communities from MTU Mesocosm Facility, Houghton, MI, USA - PEATcosm2014_Bin23_30_metaG | ecosystem: Environmental > Terrestrial > Soil > Wetlands > Peat | place...
CCCGATGCACCCGCGGTTTTTTGACGTCTCGGGTGTAGTTGCAATCGCCTCGATGGCAGCTGTTCTGGCGGTTTCTGTGGTGCGCAATACCATGGCACTTTACCGATTGGAGAGGTTCAAATGCGCTGGCTGAAATTCAATACGGTTGGAGTCGGTAGCGCGGACCACCGCTTTTGTGGTCCGCGTCTTTTCGGCCGCGTGGTGGAGGGATCAAATTCGGGCGCGCGGAATCAGACGGCATTTCGACACGTGGGATGGAAGAGACGCGGACCGCAAACTCGGCGGTCCGCGCTACCCGCTTTTGTGCCTGCGTTGTCGGGAAGCGCGTCGAATTGTTCTGTACTCACTAGGGACTTGGTCGCCATGCTAGTTGCCCCTAGGCGGCACTATGACCCGGAGTTCAGATAACCCACCACCGAAGACTTGTGAAGTCTTCGAACTGGGAGCATCCTAACCTCTTGCTCGCCCAATGGTGGTAGAATTATGTGGGTGTGTTAGATTAAGCCAAATTAAACCAAGGGATTGAAATGCTGCCATTGCCCGCGCTCTCCTCTCTCGACTTCGGCGCTGGGGCGGCTGACCTCGAGCGGTCGCTGTCCAATTATTTCTACCGAAGTCAAGCATTCGAGCGGGCGTGTGACCCTGAGATATGTCTTATAATCGGCGAAAAGGGCGCGGGCAAGAGCGCCATTTTCTTGATGATAAGAGAGCAGGGCCAGGAGATCCCAGAGTTCCGGAACCCTAATTTTCTCATTGCGACTACAGCGAATCTTCGTGAGCACTACCATCTCTTACGTTCAAAACTGGGAGCGGCACCAAGTTTTGTAACCCTCTGGAAGTTTTATTTTGCAAGCATCGCCGCGCTCACTTTGTTGGACACATGCACGGGCAAGGAGGCGGACTTTCTGCTGAAGTTCGTGGAACGGTGGGAGATTAACCCGCAGAAGTTCCCGACTCTTTTGGGGGCCACGGTGACGATCCCTATGAAATTTGTTGAACTCAAAGTAGGCGGCGCCCAAACATCGCCTCTGAACCCCCTACAAATCCACGAGGTGTTCGCTACCATCAACCGCGAGTTGGCGAAAGATTCGCGAACGCTCTGGATTGCTGTTGATGAGCTCGATAAGGTGGATGTGGACGGAACCAACGGCAGAAATCCTACGAGCGATTTGTTGAGTGCCTTAATGCAGACGCATTCCGAGCTTTACCAACTGGGCCAAATTCGATTCAAGTTCTTCGTGAGATCAGATGTGTACGAAGGGTTGACCTACGTCGACAAAGACCATTTCTCGAACACCATTCTCAGATTGAAGTGGGAGAGCGAGGACTTGGTAATCATGCTGGCCCTCCGAATCGCTGCGTCAGTGGGGGGTGTATCTGGCGAACTGAAGCTAGGTCAGGCGCAGGAGATTGTCGATCAGGTATTCGATTGGCCGCAGCGGGTTGGTGGCTTCCGCCAATTGCTCGATGAGCTCCGTGATGGCAGAGGCTCTGTACTCCCTCGGGATTTGCTGAACTTCGCGATAAGTGCCAGGAACCATCAGATCCAATTCAATAGATGGGGTACGAACGTGCCTCAGAAGGGCCTGATTTCTCCGCAGGCTGTAGAAAAGGGCCTGGATGAGGCAAGCCAGGCGAAGCTTTCCGATTTCCTTACCACGTTTCCAGAGCTATATCGAAAGTACCTAAATCTCCAAGGCCATTCATCGTATCAGATTTCCCAGAACGACCTTCAAAGCCTCTTCGGCTTACCTGACAAACTCAATTTCGACTTAGCTTTGCAGGATTTCTGGAGGGTCGGAGCAATAGCCAGGGAGGGTAGCAGACCTCTCCACCTTACCGAGAGATTTGTCATCCCGCCAATATACAGGCGAGCGCTCAGCTTAAAGGGGTAAGACATGGACGACGAGACAAAAGAAGATCAGACTTCACTTGAGCTTGAGGGCGAAGCAGCCCAAGAGACAGTGGAAAAGAAACGCTCGGCGAAGATGCAAGGTGCGTACGCGCTACCGGCATCCGATCCTGAAAAACTCGCCAAGATACTCAAGGCGTACGTAATCGCCAGTAAGCAGGGAGCTGAGGCCGTCAAGTACACAGACGTTGGGGCCGTAGCCGCCATTCACCCAACTGAGGTGAGCAGGAATAACACATTCTTGTCTGAGGGGGGGTTCATAATTGCGGAGCGGTACGGTTACTATAGACCGAGTCCGGAAGTGACGGATTACGCTAAGCAGGCTCCATGGGACGAGGAGAGCGCTAAGGGGCACATTCGATCTCTAGTTGAAAAGACGTGGTTTGGGGAGACCGTCCGACAGCTATTCCAATTGCAGAGCGCACTGAATAGATCCCAGTTGATCAGAGCATTCGGCATCAAGTCAACTCCTGATCCTTCTGATGCGAATAGGCTTGGCTTACTTGTAGATTTTCTCGTCTATTTCGAATACTTCTTAACCGATGAGCAGGGCAACTTCATCGCTCGTTCCGGGGGCGAGCAGATATCAGAAGCATCTCACAGCGCCGATGCATTCGTCATCGAAGAAACACCCCTAACGGAGAGGATCCGACCACACCTTCCGCAATCGCCTGGCGAGAGACCGACCATCGAAGTTTCGTGCCGGGTTAATATCAATCTGAATCTGACGCCGAGCACAACCGACGAAGAACTGCAGTCAATTGTAAAGAAGGTGAAGGCTACAATCGCTATGCTGCAAGAACGGGTTGGCTAGAAACTGCGCGAGACGCACATCTGATACGAGTCCCACATTTACATTAGGACGACTTGCTGCGCATTTCTGCACTCGTGGGACTGAGTGTGTAAATTAGTCGGCAGCGCTATGGGCGCAGGAAAAATAGGCTGGAGGATAACCATCATGAACCGCCGGGATTTTCTAGGAAGCGTGGCCGCGACTGCGGCAGTGGGGCAGATCGTGAAAATGCCGCTGCCCATCGGCGAGACCGTTCGCTCGCCCATGCCGCGCGCCAAATGGCTCGAGAATGGCCTGATCGATGCCGGCGGTAGCCATGAACCCTACATCTTCGTCATTCGCCGCGGGGGCGAGCGGTTGGACGCGCGCAAGGACTACGAATGGAACCAAAGCGAGGAGTTGATTCGGACCCTCCACAATCAGGGCATCGAGGTATTCCACACCCACCTTTACAAAGGGTTTGGCATGGCCGCCGAGAAGCCGGAGATGGAGGACGCCGGACGCGCCGCCGCGATTGCTCATCGTTATGGTATGAAAGTGGATAGTTACATCCAATGGAATACCATGATGTATGAGACCTTCTTTGCTGAGGAGCCGCGCGCCAAGGAGTGGATCCAGCGTGACGTAAGCGGCCTGCCGATCCTACTCGTCTACGGCTTCCAGCAATCCTATCGCTACCGCCCCTGCTTCACTCACCAGGAGTACCTGGATTACCTGAAGCAGATCGTCCGCTACGCCGTCGAAGAGGTCAAGACGGACTTCATCCACTTTGATAACTTCGACCTCAACGCAGAGCCCGATTCCTGCCACTGCCCGGCGTGCGTGGATGGATTCCGCGCCTTCCTGCGGGCCAAGTACACGCCTGAAAAGCGGCGCGAGCGGTTCGGCTTCGAAGACGTCGACTACGTGAATCCCCCGCAGTGGAACCGCCAGAACCGGCCTGAGAAGATGGCCATCATATTCGACCCAGCCATCCAGGAATGGATTGATTTCCGCTCCCGGGTCATGGCCGACGCGTTGCGCCAGATGGCGGAATACATCCGCTCGCTCAATCCTGAGGTGGCGGTCGAAATCAACCCGCACGGCATTACGGGCGGGAACCGCGCCTGGGAAAACGGCATTGACCACTCTCGTCTGCTGACCTCGACGGACGTTTTCTGGACGGAGGAAGAAAATCCCTGCGTCTACCTTCCAGACGGCCGCCTGATCTCGAAGATCCGAAGCTACAAACTGGCGCGCGCCTACAACAACATCCTGCTGGCCTATATCGAGGACAACCCCGTGGCCATGGCCGAGAGCCTGGCTTTCAATCAAACGCTGGGCTTCGCCGGGACGGCGCCCTTACCATCCGCGATGCTCGAACACGTGGCGTTCTACCGCAAGAACCGCGAACTTTACCTGGGAACGAAAGATATCGCCGGCGTCGGCGTGCTGCGTTCCTTTGCGTCGATCACCTATCACCACGCGCGCGCTCAACTCAGTGCAATTCTGGTTGAGCAGGCCCTCATCCAGTCGCGAATTCCTTTCGAGCTTGTTTTCGACAACACCCCACCCCTTAATCCCCTCCCCACTCGGGGAGGGGAATCACAACCCGGTACTCCCCTCCCAGTTCGGGGAGGGGAATCAGGCGTGGGGGAGTCCTCAAGGCTCCAGGTGCTGGTGTTGCCGGATTCGGAATGCCTCTCGGATGAGCAATTGGCGCGAATTCGCAGTTTTGTCGAACAGGGCGGCGGCCTGGTGGCCATTGGGCAGGCGGGGCTTTACGACGAATGGAGGCGATTGCGCCCGGAGCCGGGCTTGAAAGGACTGGTCGATGGCCAGGCGCACGCCCACGACTACGAGGAAGAGGTTCAGGAAGCCGCCGTGCCAGGCCACGCTCAGCGGAAGACCTTCGGAAAGGGCCGGGTGGTTTACCTGTCCGCAGTCGAATTCGACGGCGGCCTCCCGGAAGCTGAGCCCTATTTCAACATCAGCAACAGGTATTGGAAGCGCCCGCGCAACTGGGAGGAACTCGTCGCCGCGATCCGCTGGGCGGCCAATGCGGATTTGCCCTTTGAGGTCTCGGGACCGGATTTCCTGGTCGCAAACCTTGTCGCGCAAGACACACAGAAGCGACGGCTTCTCCACTTGGTTAACTACGATTCGGCGAAGACGGCAACCCTCTCCGCGCTGTCATGCACTGTTCAAATCCCCAGTGGGAAAGCGGTGAAAAACGTGAACATGTACGAGGTCAGTGCCGAGTCGCCGCTGCCACTCAACTTCACGCCGGGTCCATCGTCAGCGACGTTCACGGTTCCGAAGATGAAGACCTACGCGATCATCGCCGTAAGTTGGTAGCACGAGGGCGCGACCCCCTCACCCGGCCCGCCCCGGCTGATGAAGACGCCGGCGCGGTCCACCCTCTCCCCCAAGGGGGAGAGGGGACGCTCAGTTTCATTGGGTAGTCGTCGAATATATGCGCACTGGACCCAGCAACCCCGACGGCAGCAACGGCGAGTTCGCTTTGTACGGCTTCACATCGGCAAAGGTATACTTCGTCGTGGCGTCGGGTTGCTGATCGCCGATCAGCCGGTTCACCCAGGCATTGATCAACGTGATGGCCACTTCGTTCGCGCCCGGTTTGAGCGCACTCGTGGCATCCACGCTGAATGGCGTGTGCCAAACGATGCCCAGGGACTTGCCATTGACTTTCACTTCGGCCAGGTTTTTCACGTCGCCCAGGTCGATCCAGAGCTTCGCGCCCTTCTTGAACCACTCCGGCGAAGCCTGAACGGTCTTGGTGTAGGTTCCCGCACCTGAGAAGAACTTCACGCCCGCGTCTGTACTGTCAGGCCAAGAAATCAACTTATCCAGCGTGGCGGACGCCGGCGCGCCGCGGCCCGGCTGGAATGCGACATTCCAGGGGCCTTCGATCGTTTCCAAGTCAGTCACCACCACTTTGGGCAACGCACGCGAGTTTTCGTTCGCGGGCTTGCGGAACACCACAAACACTGTGCCCCAAGGCTCGAGGTGCAGCGGCACGGTGGTGCGCCCGTCGGCGATAGTGAACGACGCAGGCTCTGTCAGGCCGGAATCGGGATGCCAAAGTTCCGCCGCCTTGCCGGTAACGCGGAAAGTCGCGTCCACCGTTTCGTCGCGGTCGTTGCGATTATCCACGAAGTAGAGATCGCCATCCGCCAGCTTGCGGTGCACGAAGAGAAGGCGCGTGTTGCTCTCCGGCTTGGTGTGGTCGAAATCCGGCGCAAGGTTCATGGCCGTTAGCGCGGCCTCGGCGTTCTGCCCTGCATAGACCTTGCCCTGGCCCACCGTATGCACGCCCGTGCCATCGCCGAATAGCTCATCATTCAGCCGCTGAAAGTCCGCCTGATCGTCGGCTAAACTCGGATCGTCGATCGGCTTCTGACCAGCCACGACCGCGCCGTCCTCCACCAGTTTGTGAATCGCGCGCAGCACCGGCAATGACATGTGCCGGCTGTAGGGATCGAGCGCGAGCAATCGGTATTCCATCCCGCTCTTGGTGGTAATCAGTCCCCCAGCCGCGCTGAACATATGAATCAGGCCATCGGCATTGACGTAATCGAAGCCGTAACCGGCCGGCATGTCGGGAGACTTGTTCGCAAAGATTGCCGTCAAGTTAGAATCTTCACCGTAGAAATAAAGCACGTCCGCGCCGAAATGCCCCTGCTGAAGGAGATAACTGCAGCGGGCAATATATTTAACCCATGGCCCCGCCTCTTCCGCCCAAGTCTCATTTCGGTTGAACCACTGCCCGAAAGGTCCCAGCGTCATTCCCGGCGCCTTGCCCACCAGAGGCTGATGCGCTGACTCGTGAATCACAAAGCGGTTGATGCCGTTCAGCAATTCCTGGTCGGCCGTCGGCTTCAAGGTGGCTGGCGACCACGCCCAGGGTGCGGCGGCAGCGGTCATCGACTCCGCGGCAGCCAGGTTTTGACCATAAATATGGGCGACGGACGCCGATTCACGATCATCTGCGTTGTAACCGAATTGCTCTTTGTTAACTCCAGGGGTCTGGGTCCACATGGCGCTCATGGGCACTTCGTTGAACTTTTTCACTTCCATGCCATCCGCCACGAAGGCGCGGCCGCTCTCGTGCGACTCGCCGTAGTGTCCCATGTGCCACTCGTGCAGCGTCGCCTCGAGTTGGCCGTAATGCTCGTTGGCAATCAGATCGCCGATGGTCTTGCGGAAGTCCCAAAGAAAGCGGTCGCTGGCTTCGGCGCTCTCGACGACCCTCCCGGCGAGAACCGGCAGCCAGGGCAGCGCATCGTAGCCGCGCAGCTTTTTGAACTGGGCAAGCATGTCATCGGTCCAGTTCTGCGAACCCGCCTCCCAGCTATCGTTAATCACGTAGCGGATACCGCGTTTGCCCATATAATCCGCGCCCACGGTCTGCTTGTAGCTGTCGAGGTAAGTCTCCATGTAGTTCTTCACGTAGGTGTGGTTCAGCTTGTCGACTTCGAGGCCTGTGGCCTCGGCGGTCGCGGGATGGTTGGTAATCCCCAAGAGCGAGTAGCCGAATCGAAGGACGACCCAACGGCCGGCGGGGGGAATCCAATCGAGCTTGCCGTCCGCGCTCATCTTGGACGTCAGGTCGAGCACTTCGGACTTGGATACGGCGTCGGCGGAATCGACCGAGGGCGTTGCGAACTCATAAAGGTCCTCGAGGGAACTGAAAGCCGCCTTGTCTTCGAACCGGCTGACACGCGCTCCCGGATGCAGCACCAGTTCGGCAATTTCGTAGTCGGTGGGCGGCGCGCCAACCTTGATCCCCATGGACGCGGGGTCGATGCCGCTTGCCCAGGCGGGCAAGGGAGGAGGAGGGCTTCGCCTGAAAACAACACGGAAAAACTTTGCCTTCACGGGCGGAAATGCAACTGTGTGCTCAGGCGCTCCATCGTCAGGCAGTTTCACAACGGCATGGAAGTCTTGCCCGTCATCGCTCGCCTCGAGGGATTTTTCCGGACTGCCGATGCCAGCCAGCATCGCGGCAATACGGCCAGGGTTCTTCGTCACGATGCTCACGGCATGAATCGTCTGCGGCTCGGCGAATTCGTACTGGATCCAGGAAGTCTGACCGGCGGCCGGGATGGGAAGCTTAGTGGTTCTTTCCAAATCCCCGTCGCTCAGCATGGCCGCGTCAACGTTGCCTCCGCTTGCCGTCACCTTGGGGTGCACGGATTCGAGCGGCACATCGCTTGCCGGCGCGCGATAGGCGACGACCGCGACGTCGGCGTAAAACTCCGGAACCGGCTTCGAGCCCGCGGGCCGCTCGAGAAGGTCCTGAATGGAGAGGTCCTGAAACGCTCCAGTGTTGGAAGGTGGATGAGCCACCGTGCCCGTGAAGGGCTGGCCGCCTTCAACGGGCGTCTCGCTCCAAACATATTTCTTCATTCCCTGCGACGCGGGAACCCACGGGCCGCCCGATTCGCTCCAGCCCGGCGAACCCGCGATCGCTTCTTCCAACCCCAGTTGATCCCCGAGGACCACCGCGTACTTGAAGGCGTCCTTCCATTCCGGGGTCATGTAGGCCAGACGCTTTGGCACGACCTGCGGCGTTGATAGCGCGGCATCGAAATTCTGGTAGCCCCCCAAACCCACCCGGTGCATCCACTCCAGGTCAAGCTTAATGCCTTCCTTGCTGATGTTGCCGTTCATCCAATGCCACCACACGCGCGGGCGTGCGCCCTCGGGCGGATTCTCGAAGCCACTCCTGAGCGCATCAGTTTTCGATTGCGCAGTTGCGGCGGCAACACCAAGTAGAAGTGCTATGACGGCACAGACTACCGTGCGTGCATAACGAGGTGTTAGGCTCATTGGACCTCCGTCTCAGAACCTGTGGAAAAATCGACGTCTGTCATCCTGAGCGAAGCGAAGGATCCCGGCAGTGTCTTATGGTTCACGCGATTCACGAACAACTGCAGAGATCCTTCGCTGCGCTCAGGATGACACATTCCTAGTTTCTTCACACCTTCTCCCTGGCAGGGCGAAGCCCTGGGGTGCGGCAGCAAACTGTGGCACGAGAAAACCGGAGTCCGCGCCATCAAATCGGCAATCGACGATCATCAATCGGCAATCGCTACACTTCCTCCGGCACGGTATACGGAGCGCGGTAGCCGCGGTCGCCGTCGCGCAGCAGCGTATCGGCTTCGGGATCGTTAATAACCTGCTGAGTCTCGGGATTGAAGTTCAAGGTCCTGCCCAATCGGTAGGAAGCGTTCGCGAGATGCATCAGCGCCATGGACTTATACGCTTCTTCGATGGGCGCATTCAGATCTTCCTTCTTCCGGCTCGCCACGCAGTCGACGAAGTTCTTATAGTGCGCGAGTTCAGTGCCCTCGTGGACCTTGGGCTGAGGTTCCTGATCGGGGCCAAGCCACACGCCGTAGGTGTCGGCATCCTCATCGCCGGTGGCGAAATATCCCTTCGAGCCGTAGAAGATGTCGCCGATGCTGTTGTGGCCGCCTGACATGGGCCCGAGCGCCGGGAGGCCGGCCTTGTGCTTCGGTTCCGGTGTTCCCATCTCCGGAGTACCAATCTCCGCTTCGTGATTGGTCATCCAATGGCGGACCTCGAAGGTGATCATCTTTCGCTTGCCGTCCGGCTGGTCAAACTCGAAGGCGCAGGTCAGGTCGTTGGGCGTTTCCTGGTCGTCGTCGAACATGAAGTGGCCCCCGATGGCGCTCACTTTGTTCGGGAACCCCACGCCCAACCCCCAGCGCGCCACATCCATCTGATGGGTGCCCTGGTTGCCCATGTCGCCGTTTCCGTAATGCCAGAACCAGTGCCAGTTGTAATGAAAACGATTCTTGGTGAAATCATGCAAGGGTGCCGGGCCGGTCCAGAGATCGTAATTCACTCCTGCCGGAACCTCGCTGACAGGGGTACGGCCGATGGTGTTGCGCCATTTATAGCAGATTCCGCGGGCCATATAAATGTCGCCGATCAGGCCCTCGTGGAGCTTCTTGATTCCGTCTCGGACCGCCGTGGCGGAGCGGATCTGCGTGCCATGCTGGACAATGCGGTTATAACGATGCGCCGCCGCTACGAACTGCTTGCCTTCCCACAGATTGTGGCAGCAGGGCTTCTCGACATACACGTCCTTGCCCGCCTGGCACGCCCAGATACCCATCAAGGTGTGCCAGTGATTCGGCGTGGCGATGGAAATGGCGTCGATGGACTTGTCCTCGAGAAGCTTGCGGATGTCCACAAACGTGGCGGGCTTGGGGATGCCGTGTTGCACCATCGTGGCAATGCGCTTTCCCATAACGCCCTCGTCGATGTCGCAGACGGCGGCGATCTCGACGTTCGAAAGGTGTGCGTAATTGTGCACGTGATCCATACCGCGTCCATGCACACCACAGACGGCCACGCGCACCCGATCGTTCGCGCCGAAGACTCGTTCCGGCCGCGTCAAGAAAGTGACTCCGCTCGCAGCGGCCAAGCTCGCGGCGCTGGTTACACTGCTCTTCAAGAAACTCCTACGGCTTAATTGCGAATCATTGGACATGAATTATTCTCCTCCTGAAACCTCACCCAGTCTGTCATTCCGAGCGTAGCGAGGAATCTTGCTCTGATTCCTTCTTCCGGAATTTGCCCCGAAGAAGGGCGAAATTCCGCGCGGAGTTTACCCTGAGCACACAGAGCGAGATCCTTCGCTTCGCTCAGGATGACAGCGAAGGGCTCGGAATGACAGAGCCAAGGTGTTTACCGTTCTTGAGCTGAGTATTCCTGATAAGCCTCAGCAACCTTGGCTTGCTTGTAGTCCCCGTGATGAACGAAAACCCGATAACGAAACCTCAGGGTTTTGCCTTGTTGAATCGTCCAACTCCCGTCCTTGTCCGGGTCCTTGAAAAACTCTCTCCAGCCGAAGGCATTTGCAGCCAGCAAGCCGTAACCGCGCGCGTGCCAGGTTGTCGGATGCCGGAAACTCTTCGGGCTGTCGAAGACCGCAATGCCCAGTTCCTCGCCCGCAACCGTTCCGTCGTAGTCAACCCAATCCGCCGGCTTGCCCCAAATCTCTTTCTCTCCCTCCGCGCCGGAAGAGTTCACCATGTGGCCGGGGGGCGAATTCAGTTCCTTCGCCAGGCGGATTGCGAAAGTTCCCTCTTTGGTGTCGCCCATCACCACATCCGAGCCGTGATTGGCCACGAGTGTAATCTCGCAATCGATCCACCTCGTGTCCGGACCGCCGCCGAAGACAAAGGACTGTATCTCGTCTGCGATCACTCGGCCACGTGGGTCAGCGAGTTCAAAATCGGCCTTCAGCGCGCCTGACTCGCCGTTGCGCATCTCTTCCAGCTTTTTGAGTGCTGCCCGTCCAAAGACCGTGTCGTCGCTGTATTGCGGGAACACCGCCTCGCCCCAGAAGTCAATGCCGTCGATGTCTCCGTGACCGAAATACATCGGACGCTGATGCGGTTCCAAACCGCGATCCTTCAGGTGCTCCGGAGGGATAGTGTTGCCGCTAATAAAGTCGCGCGTCACGATGGTACCTTGTGCAGTGCGCAGGGGTTGAAAGTAAGGTTTAGCAATGTCAGCGGGAAAGAAGTACGTGGTGAAGGGCCGCCCCCCGATGGTCACATCAATCTGGTCGCCTTTTCTGGCGAGTTCGACCTTGTCGGCCGCCCCCGCTGTCGAAACCATAAGCAGGCATGTGATCAGCGCCGGCCAGAGTCCGGATTTGAACGCACTCATCTGCAATCGCCCCCTCACCCGGCCCGTCCCGGCTGGAGAAGACGCCGGCCCGGTCCACCCTCTCCCCGCAGGAGGCGAGGGTTTCGTGTTGGATCGACCGTCGCTACTACCCCCGACGACGCCCAAACTATGTCAGACACTTCAGCGTCTCTTCCATCAGCCTTCGGGTTCCGCTGTACGGATCGCCGGCTCCGCCGTCCCATTCCATCATGTAGTAACCTTTGAACCCGCTAGCTTTGGCAAGCTCGAACATCTTGGGCAAGTCGACGTCGTAGGTCTTGCCGTTGTCAGCCACCACTACATCCTTGACGTGGCACACGCCGTAGGCGTGCTTAAGCATGGCGGCCACGCCACGTTCATTATATTCCACGTCGCCGCGGCTGAGCGTATTTCCGAAATCGGGCAGAGCGCGCAGATAAGGATTGCCCGTCTTTTCGATCACCTTGACGATGAAGAAGGGATCTTCGTTGACCAGGTCGTCGTTCTCGAGGTTCACCAGCGTGTTTTTCGCGGCGCCATATTCGGCGAGCTTTCCCAGAGTTTGTGAAGCCAGGTCAACGTCAGGCTTTACGCCCCGGGGAGCGCCAAGATGCTGGCGGACGCTGGGGGAACCCAATTGGACGGCAAGGTCAATCCAGTGTTGCCCGGAGTCAACGGCGGCCTGGCGCTTGCTCGGGTCGGGGTCCCAGAAGCTGCCGGCCCCGAGGCCCAAGTCAACCAAGTGCGAGCCAGCCTGTTGCACCGCTTCGCGAAAAGCTTCGAGATACTGAGTGTCTGTCGAAGGGAAATGGGCTGCCAGCGGGCAAATGTTGTAAATTCCAAATTCCTTCGCCGCCATCGCCGCAAATTCATTGACGTCCATCCCTGGCTTTTGCCTGTTCCGATAGGGATTGTGAGGGCTATCGATGAACTCGCGAAACGGCCAGGAGGTTAACGCCAGCCGCGCACGCGGACTTGTGGGAAAGTCCAAGTGTGGCCCTTGGGGAGCAACCTGGGTATTCTGAGACGCGGCGGTCCCTGATCGGGGATTGCGGAGGGCGGCCACAAGGGCTGCCCCTACACCAAACGAGAGGACGTCACGGCGAGAGTATTCCTTCATAGGTTTGTAGGGGGACGGCTTGCCGTCCCCTGCGGAAGGACGATCGATGAGCGCAGGCTCTTTCTCGGACTGTCGTACGCTAATGGAAAAGCCGCGGACCCCAACCCCGGGGTCCGCGCTACCCGACTGTTTTGATCACTCGCAGCAAACCCTGCAGGGAGCGCTCGGTGGTTTGCTGATGAGTCATGCCCGGCGCGCTCGACTCGCATTCGAGTGACATCGTCTCAGTGTAGTGGTCGCGCAGGAGCACACGCAGTTGGCCCGCTAAGTCAATGACGCCCGTGTCCGCAAAGGTTTCGTGACACTGCTTGAAACCCTGGGCGCACTGCATTCCTTTAATGTGCATATTCCAAACTCGGGTCTTATCAAGAGCGCTATAACCTTCGGGGTAGGCCGCTTCGCCGTGGGCGTAGCCGTTGCCCACATCCCAGTTATAGCCGAGATTGGGCGCAGCGGTCATTTTAACAATGGCAGCGAGTTCATGCCCCGTCCCGGCGTTGCAGGCTTCTTCGTTTTCGATCACCAGGCGCACGCCTCCACTCTGAGCGACGCCGGCCGCCTTGGCAAGGTCTTCCGAAATGCGAGGGTAGATTTCTTCGGGATTGGCCACGCGCCAGAAGGTGAAGATGCGGACCTTGTCCGTGCCCCAGGCATGACAGCGGTCCATGGCGCGCTTCAGCAGATCCATCTGGCCTGAGTAAGGGATATGGTAGCCGCCTTCCATGCTGACGGGTTTGGTTCCCGGCAAAACGCACTTGTAGAAGCCGGAATCAACCACCGAACATTTGAAGTTGTATTGATCGAGCAGGTCCTCAACGCGGCGGATTTCTTCCGGCGTTGCTTCGGTATTGTATTTCCCCCAAAGACCGCGAATCTCAACCCAGGAGAGTCCATAGCCCTTCATGATCTTCAGCGCTTGCTCAAAATCCGGCGTAAAGCCGTCGCTGATCGCTGCCAGCTTGAAGCTGCCGAGAGGCGGTGCGGGTGAGCCTTGCCCCTTCTCACCGTAAACTGCATAAGCGGCGCCCACGGCAAGCATAGCGGATTGGAGGAAATCACGGCGGTGCATCATAATCTCCCCATGCTGTCATTCGGAGGCCCGTTCTTTGGTGCCGAAGGATCCCTGCAGTTCCCGCCGTCGATCACAGACTGCGGGGATCCTTCGTCGTCCCAAAGAGCGGGACTCCTCAGGATGACAGGCAAAGAGTTCAGAACGTATACTTAAGTGCAAACTCCAGGATGCGCGGACTCACGTCGCCAAGAATCTGACCGAAAGTAGTGGTGTCCTGCAGATTATTATCCGGCGCGTTGAAATTCACATGATTCCCGATATTGAAGAATTCGAAGCGGAGCTCCAGCTTTTGGTGCTCGCGAATGGTAAAGTAGCGGCTTACATCCACATCGACATCCACGTACCTGGGGCCGAGCAGCGAATTCATCCCGGCGTTTCCGAAGGTGCCCAGAGCATTCGGGGTGAAGGCACCGGGGTTCAGCCATTGGAGGCTGCCGGTGGTGCTCCTGATGTAAGGATTTCCTGTCACATTCGGCCGGTCATTGTAGACCGCGGTCAGGGAGTTGTCGAGGCCGGTCAGGGGCTCAAACCACGATCCGCTGTGAGCTGAAAGGATCGGAGCGAATTGCCAGTTGCCCAGCAGCCGGTTCGTCCACACGCCGGCAAAGTGGGGCGATTGGGCGACCAGTGATAAATTGAAGATGTGCCGCAGATCGAAGGCGCAATTGCCGCGGTCAGCATTTCGATTGAAAGGTTCCTCGGTGTTGGCTTGCCCGAGGTCGCCGCCAAAGTCCG
>Ga0181538_10003890_pt1 | contig 14316 bp, 15 predicted proteins | sample PEATcosm2014_Bin_40_FD_119773 | JGI IMG/M metagenome (GOLD analysis project Ga0181538, IMG submission 119773) | Peatland microbial communities from MTU Mesocosm Facility, Houghton, MI, USA - PEATcosm2014_Bin23_30_metaG | ecosystem: Environmental > Terrestrial > Soil > Wetlands > Peat | place...
CGGAAGAACTGACGATCATCGTGAATACCGGCGACGACCTGATGTGGTGGGGATTGTACGTTTCGCCCGATCTCGATTCCATCACTTACATGCTGGCCGGCAAACTGAGCCCGGAGCGCGGGTGGGGCGTGAAGGGCGACACTTTCTTTTGCCTGAATGCCATGGGACAGCTGGGACAACCGACCTGGTTTCATGCCGGCGATCGCGACCTGGCCACGCACATTTTCCGTTCCAAGCTGCTGGCCGACGGCAAGACGCTCAGTGACGCCACATCCGAGATTGCGACCCGGCTCGGAATCAGGGCGCGCATCCTGCCGATGAGCAATTCGCGGGTGGAGACGCGGGTATTGACTCCGGCGGGAGACTTGAGCTTTGAAGAGTATTTTGTCCAGCGCTGGTACCAGGATCCAGTGGAATCGGTGCGGTTCGCCGGCGCCTCGGATGCGGAGCCGGCACCGGGAGTGATCGTGGCGATCCGCTCGGCAGATCTCGTGCTATTGGCGCCGAGTAGTCCGGTATCCAGCATCGGTCCGATTCTCGCCGTGCCGGGAATTCGCGAAGCGCTGCGCGAAAGCCGCGCCCGCATTGCGGCCGTGAGCCCGATTGTGGGGGGAGCCGCGGTCACCGGGCCCGCGGGAGCGCTCATGGCGGCGCAAGGTTTCGCGGTATCGATTGCAGGCGTTGCTGACTTCTATCGCGACTTCCTCGATCTGCTGGTGGTCGATTCCGGGGACGAGCCGGCTGCCGAAGAATTGCGCAAGACCGGCATGCGCGTGCATTGCACTCCGAGCATCATGCGCAAAAATGAAGATAGAATCGCGCTGGCAAAGAGCGTGCTGGAGGCGGCGATGCAACCTCCGTCGGCTCAGGCTGCGGTGGAGCGGCCATGATTCTAGTTCCCGTGTGCAGCGACGATCCGAATGCCACGCAGGTTGCGATGGAACTGGCGGCGAAGATCGCGGGCGTGCGAGCGCTTGATGGCGGCAAACTGGAGAACGCTCGCATTGTCGAGCAGATCACCGCGCTGCTGATCGGTCTCAACCTCCGGCACAAGGGGCACGGCGGAATTCGGATCACGGGGCTGCCGGATGGCGCGTACCGGCTTGGCTCTTAGCTCTCAGTTCTCAGTAAGACTTGGATCAGTCAAACCATCTCGCAATAGGGAATCCGGAAGGAACGAAACCGGGAGCTTTGTCGTATCCTACAATCGAGGATGGGTCATGAAAACTCTGAAAGTCAGTTTGATCGCTTCTTTGATTGGAACCGCTGTTGGGTTGGGGTCGTGGATGTTCGGCCTCGGGCGAATCATCTGGCCCGCTCATCCTCAAATGGCTAGTTTTCTGCTGACCCTCGTCACCACCATCGTGATTCAGGTTACCTGGCCTCGGCTGACTGAAACGAATTCACAGTAACTGTTGCACGCCTTTGCTTTCCGGGATGAAGCCCAGGTCGCGAGTTAACTGTGCGACCCATCGAAATCAAGGTTTTCACGTCATCGCAGTACTGCTTTACCACTGTTTCCTAATCTCGCGGATTTTCTAAGCTCTTAGATTCATGCACTTGCAAAACTTACGGGGACGATGTTTGGGACAGCTTTGACCGGCGCTGACCAGAAGCCGTAATTCTCGGCAGTTTATTTCCTCCCCCGGATACCCCAAAAGAGGTACGTACCAACAAGCCCCCCGTGGTACCAAGAAAACCCTGCATCTGGTGATGTGTTCTCAGCGGCGATTTGCCAAACTACCCACCATTGACCACCAACCCAGGCAGAAGTGGAGTCCGAGCCACCAGATGCGAAGAATACCGGCACAGCTTGTGTGCGCGTGTTCCCACGCCATCCGCGGCAGCATCGATTCGAAACCGAGGTGGGGTAAAGGCGTGGCGAGCAGTGTTGTCGCCGCGCCAAGTGGCAGTAAGTACCTTCAATATTGGCTGAAAATTCATAGGAGGATTTATGGCAACGAGCAGAGCTACGGTAGTACCAATGAAGCTGTCGCAGATGAAGGTGGCGCAAGTCTCCAGTCCCGGAACAGATTTCCAGATCGTCGAACGCGCGATTCCTGAGCCGGATGCAGGACACGTGCGCATCAAGGTGCAGGCCTGTGGCGTCTGCCACAGTGACGTGCTCACGAAGGAAGGCTTGTGGCCCGGAATTCAGTATCCCCGCGTTCCGGGACACGAAGTGGCGGGCATCATCGATGAGCTGGGTGTCGGTGTTTCCGCGTGGAAGAAGAGGCAGCGTGTCGGTGTCGGCTGGCACGGCGGCCAGGACAACACATGTCGCGAGTGCCGGCGCGGAGATTTTCGCAATTGCCGGAATCTGAAAATTCCGGGCATCAGCTACGACGGCGGATACCAGCAATACATGGTGGCTCCCGTCGAGGCACTGGTAGCCATACCGGAAACTCTAAGTGATGTCGACGCGGCGCCTTTGCTCTGCGCCGGCATTACCACCTACAACTCGCTGCGGCACAGTGGTGCGCTCCCTGGCGACCTGGTTGCGGTGCTGGGGATCGGCGGACTGGGGCACCTCGGAATTCAATTCGCGAACAAGTTTGGTTATAAGGTCGTGGCCATCGGGCGCGGCTCCGAAACCGCGCCACTGGCAAAGAAACTCGGAGCGAGCGTGTACATCGACAGCCAATCGACCAACGCGGCAGAAGAATTACAAAAGCTGGGCGGAGCGCGGGTCATTTTGGCCACCGCCCCAAGCTCGAAAGCGATGTCTGAGCTAATCGACGGTCTCGGGCCAAACGGCGAGCTCATGGTCATCGGTGCGACCTTCGATCCCATCGAGGTCACACCGATGCAGCTCATCACTGGAAGCAAAACGATTCAGGGCTGGGCCGCGGGAACGCCGGCCGATTCCGAGGACACGCTGCGCTTTGCCGAACTAAGCGGCGTGTGTCCCATGATTGAAACCTATCCGCTCGAAAAAGCGGCCGAGGCTTACGCCCGCATGATGAGCGGCAAGGCAGAGTTCCGCGTTGTTCTGACGATGTGAGGCTAGCCAAGCCATGAAAAAGGGGGCATTTCTGAGAGAGCACTGAACTTCGCAATAAGGAACCTCAAGAGAATCGCGAGGAGCCTGGCGCTGCTCTTCTCAATCGCGTGTGCCACAGGTCATCTCGAAGGTCAAGAAAGGATGAAGACACCCATGTCACAACCTGTCTTTTATCGCACGGTGAAGGTTGACGGCCTCTCAATTTTTTATCGGGAAGCCGGCCCGAAGGATGCCCCAACCATTCTCTTGCTCCACGGATTGCCCTCTTCGTCCCGAATGTTCGAGCCGCTCTTCGCCCGGCTTTCCGATCGCTATCACATGATCGCGCCCGATTACCCGGGCTTCGGACACAGCGACTGGCCCGACCCGAAAGCATTTGCGTACACGTTCGATCACTGCGCCGACATCATGAATCATCTCAACGAAGCGCTCGGGCTCTCGCGCTACACGTTTTACATGCAGGATTACGGCGGCCCCGTGGGTTTCCGCATGGTCCTGGCGCACCCGGAGCGGGTAGAAGCTCTGATCGTTCAAAACGCGGTGGCGCACAACGAAGGCCTGGGGGCGAACTGGAAGATGAGGCGGGCATTCTGGGCCGATCGCGCTCCGAACGAAAGTGCGCTTCGCACAAATCTCCTCTCGCTGGCCACAACGCGTACCCGCCATCTCGGAAGCGATCCCAACGTGGATCGTTACGACCCGGCTCTGTGGACAGACGAGTTCGCATTCCTGAGTCAGCCCGGCCAGGCGGAGATTCAAAGCGACCTGTTCTACGACTATCGAACCAATGTGGACGCCTACACGAAATGGCAAGCATGGATGCGCGAGAAGCAGCCGCGCCTGCTGGTGATCTGGGGTAAGTATGACCCCTCCTTCGACCTCTCGGAGCCGGAAGCCTATCGCCGGGATGTGCCGAACGCTCAAGTTCACGTTCTTGACGCCGGTCATTTCGCATTGGACACGGCTGCCGATGAGATGGCCGCCTTGGTGCGAGACTTTGCCGGTTCCTCACGTTTAGGGTTAGTGACGCGGCACGTTGGCTGAGGCCGCTAAATGAACATCGTCCAATAGATTCGCCTCCGCGCAACGGACAATTTTTTATTAAGGAGAACACACCATGACCCAACCCGAACAAGAACACACCATAACCAAAATCGATAAAGTGCTCTACACCGCCAAAGCTCATACCACGGGTGGCCGCGACGGAGGATCGTCCCGCACCTCCGATGGCCGCCTGGAGGTCAAGCTCTCGGTTCCTGGCACTCCCGGCACTGGCACCAACCCCGAGCAGTTGTTCGCCGTCGGTTGGTCGGCCTGCTTCCTGTCGGCGATCAAGATCGTCGCTGCCAGAATGAAAGTCAGGCTGCCCGCTGATCTCGCCGTTGACCCCGAAGTGGACTTGGGCACAACTGGCGGGGCTTACTTCCTGCAAGCTCGCCTCAACGTCAGCCTGCCGGGAATAGAGCGCGAAGTGGCCCAGGCATTGGTGGACGGCGCGCACCTGGAGTGTCCATATTCCAAAGCCACCCAGGGCAACATCAACGTTGTAACTAACCTGGTCGGAGCCGGACCTGTCACGAATGTGGCCTGACCATCGAAGTCGACGGTTGCTGATACGGTTGCCGATAATGATCGGCATTAACCTGCGTAGCCCTGCGGACTGACATACACACGGTCCGCAGGGTACATCGGAGGAGCGGACCCTTACCTTCAGGTTCTCACGGCACAAACGATCGCTCTTCAAAACGAGCGAAATGATGTTGACATCCTGAGGCGTCGCATGGATGCCAGCGTATTGCTGATCAAGGCCTTGGAGGAGGATGGACTGTATCCGAACTGCCGAAAACAGCGGAACTGCGCTAATCGTCACAGTTATCTGTTGGAGACACACAAAGGAGCCCGATGTGGATCTGAAACTCACTGGAAAGATTGCGCTGGTAACGGGATCGACGGCAGGCATCGGCTTTGCAATCGCCAAGTCACTTGCGATAGAAGGCGCGTATGTCTACGTGAACGGGCGCACGCAGAAACGCGTGGACGCGGCGATAGCAGCAATCCGATCGTATGCTGCAAAGACCAGGGTCGATGGCATTGTGGCGGACTTTTCTGGTCCAGCCGGCGCAGAGGCAGTGACTGCGAAATTGCCCGTGGTCGACGTGCTGGTGAACAATGTAGGAATTTTCGAGCCGAAGCCATTTACAGAGATTCCTGACGAGGACTGGTACCGTTTGTTTGAGATCAACGTAATGAGCGGAGTGCGGCTCGCGCGACACTATCTCACCGGATGCTAAAAAAGAACTGGGGCCGCATTCTCTTTATTTCCAGCGAATCGGCGGTGCAGATTCCCGCTGAAATGGTGCATTACGGAATGACGAAGACGGCACAGATTGCGGTGGCGCGCGGGATCGCGGAGTCGGTTGCTGGAACCCGCGTGACAGCCAATAGCATACTTGCTGGCCCAACGGAGTCAGAAGGTGTGGCAGGGTTCGTCGAGGCCATGGCGAAGCACCAGAAAAAGTCAAAGGGCGAGATCGAGAAGGAATTCTTCGAGCACGTGCGGCCATCATCTCTGCTGAAGCGCTTTGCCACCGTGGATGAAGTCGCAGCCATGGCGACCTACGTGGCCAGCGAGCTTTCTTCAGCGACGAATGGAGCAGCCTTGCGAGTGGATGGCGGCGTTGTGATGGCGATTCTATGAGAACCAACCTAATGAAAGCGTTGCGTTTTGCTGAGTTTGGACCGCCGTCGGTCTTGCGAATCGAAGAAGTCGCGATTCCGGAGCCGGGCGAGGGGGAAGCACTCGTTCGCGTGAAGGCGGCAGCGATCAACCCCAGCGACATCGGGATGTCGCGGGGCGTTTCAAGAAAACAACTCTGCCTACCGGTATGGAGCGTGGAATAGAAGCGAGCTATGTGCGACTGGAAGGAATGATCCAGACTGGTTAGTTGGTCGATCCTGATTTTGGACTTGGCGTTAGCGTTCAAACGGATTGTGCCCTTACTTTATTTTGTATGATGCGAGTTGGTCCTTGAACGCCGCGACCAAACGTTCGCCAGCTCCGTGGAAGTCACTGTTCTTAACTGGCTCGCTACGGGCATGAACATCTCCCGCAGGTCAACGTTTAGCCCGTCATCCGACCGCAATCGGCGGCAAACGCTATAGACATCTCCGGAAACTCGAGCACCAGCAAGACCTGGAGTGGTGTATATTGCCTGGAACCAAAGGCCCGCGTCTCGGTTTCCCTTGAACTATGCAGCGAGCAGGCCACAAAGAGGACGACGCGACATCAGGCGCGCAGCGCGTCAAGGTGGCTGTCGTCCAAGCAGCCCCCGTTGTTTTCAATCGTAAGCGCACCCTGGAGAAAGTGCACACGCTTGCGCGCGAGGCAGCCCGTCAGGGTGCGCAGTTGGTGCTCTTCCCCGAGGCGTTTATCTCCGCCTATCCCCGGGGACTCGACTTCGGCGCGGTGGTTGGTTCGCGGTCGGAGAAAGGCCGCGAAGACTTCCGCAGATACTGGGAGAGCAGCGTAGATGTGCCCGGTCCAGCAGTTGAGGAGCTTGGCCGGACCGCGCGAAGCAACAGCGTTTATCTTGTCATCGGAGTAGTCGAACGGGACGGCGGCACTCTCTACTGCTCCGTGTTGTTCTTTGCTCCCAACGGCAGCTTTCTGGGCAAGCACCGGAAGGTCATGCCAACTGGATCGGAACGTCTGGTATGGGGGTTCGGCGACGGATCCACGATTCCGGTGTTCGACACTCCTCTGGGTAAGGTAGGCGCAGTGATCTGCTGGGAGAACTACCTGCCTTTGATGAGAGCGGCGATGTACGCGAAGGGCATCGAGATTTATTGCGCGCCCACCGCCGACAGCCGAGAGTCGTGGACCGCGTCGATGCGGCACATCGCCGTGGAGGGACGGTGCTTCGTGCTTTCCTGCAACCAGTTCAACCGGCGGCGTGATTTTCCGGGTGATTACGATTCAGTTTATGGCACAGATCCCGAAGCGGTGGTTACGCGCGGTGGCAGCTGTATCGTCGATCCGTTCGGCAATTTTCTCGCGGGGCCTAACACGGAAGACGAGGTGATCTTGACCGCCGAGATTGATCGCGGGCAGATCATCCGCGGCAAGTATGATCTCGATGTCGTAGGCCATTATGCGCGACCGGACATTTTCCAACTGCACGTGGACGAGCGGCCAAAGCGTCCCGTAACCACACACGCCAGCGCTACGACGCACAAGGAAAAATCGGCACTTGAAACTAGTCGCCGCGCCGTTCCAAGGGCAGGCAAATGACCCTGGTGATTATTGCCATCTGGTCGCAGCCCCTTAATCGGATTGTCGAAGAGTAGCCGTGATCCGTCCGCAACCGGTGGCAAGCGCCAATTTAGGGCAACGACTATTCCGTCTTGGCCGTTCCTATGTTGGTTAATTTCGAGTACGAAGGACTTTTCTTTGAGAACGACGGTAGTCGGCGAGCAAAAACAGGCTGATAATTACGTGTGAAATCGCTGGCCTGCCGCTCATGGCTGTGTGTACCGCATGTGGGACAAGGTTTGAGACTAGACCAGAAAATCGAAGCTCACTGGAGCACGCCAAAGCGCAACTCCGATACGAATTTGACCGACACCAATGCAAGCCCTAGTAGAAGGAACATCTATCAATGCCACCTGCCGCATGACCGGATTGCCAAGCACACCGTTTTGAAACTGCTCAAAGACATGGGTTGCGCCGCCGCCTACCATCATGAGCAGGTCCGCAATCTCCGCGTGCGCCGCGTCCAGTGTGATGAGATATACCGACCTCTACAGGTGGGCAAGAGCGTAAACAGCATTGTGGATTAGGTAATCATCCAGTTTTTCGCGCCTGCGCCTAGCGAATCATCTGCCGTGCCTCGTTGAAACTGAAGTGTTTCATCCGAGGATTGACTTACTAAACATCTTGTTGTCTATGCCTTACAGGGCGTCGTTTGCGCCTGGTTGGCGGCGGCCGTGATCTGGTTGCGGACGTCCCAAAGATCCTTGTAGAGCCAGCTTTCCATCCTTTGCTGCAAGACTTCCACGGGCGTTCCCATGGTGCCAACAACGCGGCCTCCGATGATGCGCTCGGCGAGTTTGAGATGGTGGAAGCGGAACAGCTGCATGCGTTCGTCGAAGTCGAGAAGACGCTCGGCGACATCGTGCAGGCCGAAGAACTCCTCGTGACGGCGGTAAAGTTCGGCGATGGTGAGGCCGGCTCGGCTGAGCTGCTCGTGAAAAGCGTGGCCGAGGCGCGGGCCATTGTGGAGCAGCGAAAGGAATCCCGGAGAATCGAGACCGCTGCCATGGCCGAGGCCGGCGCGAATCTGGTGGTAGTCGTAGGGAGTGATCGTCTCCAGGATGTGCAGCAGGCCGATGGGAGGTTCGAGTAGTTGAATCGCGCGACGGATCAGGCGTGTGGTGTTGCCATAATCGGCGTGCTCAAGCGCTTCGAGGGCGCGGTCGAGTTCGAACGCCGCACCCTTCATGAGCAATTCCGAACTCTGGTGCACGACCAGAAAGGTCATCTCGTCTTTGTGCAGCAGTTCGGCGGGCGTCTTTTGCAGGGCAAGCAATTCGTCCGTGCGAAGATAGCGCTCGTAGTCAGTCGTTCCCTTGCCGGGAAGAATCGGTTTGGTGAATTCGTCGCGATTTGCCATTCGAAACCTATCAGCCTTTGGTGTAACAAGATTCGTGCCAGCGCATGCCTTCAGGCATGCCGCAAGTGAACGAGCATCAACGCGCCCCCAGGTGCTGGATGTCGAAGTTGAGTTTCACCACAGGCTCCTATGCGGTATTAGGCCGCAACTGTCGGGCCGCCGTTTGCGACGACCACTGCGGATCTTCCTCCGGTGCAACGATCTGGTCACTGCGCATGGTACCATCCGATTGAGGTATAACACAGCCTGCTAAAGGTTCTGGACACATGGTCATTTTGTTCAAATCTGTCGTGGAGGATCTGACGATTGCGCAATCGTCGAAATCCGGACGAACGGAATCGCCAATCGCCATGGCCTTTCGCCCCAATATAAGGGACAGGAACTATTTCGCCTCGGCATGCAGCGCTTGACGTGTATCCTCAAGAGTGTTAATCAGCGACTCCTGAGGGAGCTTCTGGATGATCGGTTCGATGATCCATCCCAGCCCCAATGGCACGTCTCGCGACAGTGAAATCGCTCGACACTCGACGCACACACCACCCTCCCGTTCCTGGAATTTCCAGTAGGAATACAGGCGCCATAGGAACCCATAACCTGTATCGGGCGGCAACACTGTCTCTCTCGGGGTTCCGGCCTTCTCCACTTCGGCAATCCGCGTCGTGTACGAGCAACAAGTCCAGCGCGTTCGGTCCAGGGGACGATAATGGACGTCATGATCGGTATCGAGAACTACCGTCATGATTTTCTTCTTGAGAAGTCGTAAGTAAATTTTGAAATCGTTGTTCTGGTGGCTTATCAACCTTGAGGCAATCACGTCGGGCTTGTAGATATTCTTGTGCTTATCGTAGTCCTGGACCAGCGCCAAGGTCTTCTTGAGGTTGGTAGCAGGAATGAATGCGGCGCCGATCCAGTCATGGATCAAACCATTGGGCACTTTGACCGGCCCTTGACCGGCCCAGAATTGCGCCACAACTTGTCCTCCGCGGACCAACTGGGCCCTCTCCGAACTGACATCAGACCAGAGGAATGGACTTCTCCCGTGCAGCGTCTGCTCCATCTCCGCTTCGGCCTCACGAATATATTCATCAAAAGCCCCCACGGTTTGAGCCTTCAACTGCACCGATTTCGCAGTTTGCGCCATAGCACCCGATCTATTGCGAATCGTGATCCGCCCATATTCAGTTGTCAACTCAGCCGCGACGCGACCGTCATGAGAGGCGGGTTTGGTGTGCCGAACGGTGAGGGTCGGTGTCGTGGTTTCCTAATTTTAGCAGTTTACGGAAAGACTCGATTCGGAGCAGGTCGGCGGTACCAGGAAACTCTCTTGTTTCAACAACACAACCTGATAGGAAGAAGGCATGCGCGGAAAAGATGAGCAGCAGTTGGACGTGTTCAGCTATGTAGGCCCGGAGCAGAGAGTAGGCGCCTTGGTCTCTCGGTGGAGATCAGGCTGGCTTCCGAGTCCACCACGCCCGACACCACCAGTCGGCAAATGTTTTCGGAACAACCGGCATGACGCAGGGATGGAAGAAACCCCGAGTAAGGAGCCCACATTTCCTTCTTGAAGTCCGGGTAACTTACAGCAACGGCTATAATCCGAGCTTCTTCGATGTCAGCGGCCCGAACTTCGGCGAGATTACCAACACGGTGGGCACACCGCGCCTGATTCAGTTCGCGTTTAGATATTCCTTCTAAAGGAAAGGGTGGTTACCGTGATCCGACGCAGTAGAGCTTGTTTCGCCGTGGCCGCCGTGGCGGCGCAGCTATTCGCCATCGGGGACGTGGCGGCCGCGCAGGCGCGGCCATTTCCGGGTGCCGATTTGTCTGCGATGTACGAAAAGCTGCGCCACCAAATTGCAGGCATCAAGGTTTTCGACAACCACGGACATCCGGGACTGCCTGACGATAGTGAAGTGGATGCCATGAGTATTCCCGCCAACAGTTCCCTGCCGTTTCGTCTGCGCGAAGAGAACCCCGAGTTCGTGGCTGCTGCCCACGCGCTCTTCGGGTACGCCTATGCTGATTTTTCTCGCGAACATGTGTCTTCTCTAGTCAAAGAGAAGCAACGCCTTCGAGAGTCGCTGGGCGCCGCCTATTTCTCCCACATTCTGGATCAGGTTGGGATTGAGACCGCGGTCGCCAACCGCGTTTCCATGCCCAGCTACCTCCAGCCAACTCGTTTTCGCTGGGTCTTCTTTGTGGATGCGTTTCTGTTTCCGCTGAACAACCAGGAACTGGCCGCGAAGAATCCGGACCTGCAACTGAACGTGCCGCTCGAAGAGAAGCTTCTACAACGCTACTCGACACAGGCGGGCCTGAAGCAGCTTCCTGGAAATTTTACGGACTACCTCGCCTTTGCTTCGGGTGTTTTGGAAGCAAACCGGAAAGCCGGAGCGGTTGGAATCAAGTTCGAAATTGCCTACTTCCGTTCGCTCTCATTCTCCGATCCGGGGCAGGAGCAGGCGGCCGCCATTTACGCGAAGTACGTCCGCGGGGGCAGGGTCCCGGAACCCGAGTATCGCGATCTGCAAGACTTCCTTTTTCGCTACTTGCTAAGGGAGGCTGGGCGATTGCAACTTCCGGTGCAGATTCATACAGCGGTCGGCGGCGGTGACTACTTCAACCTGAGCGGCGGGAAGGTGATGAACCTCGAAAACATTCTCCGGGACCCGCGTTTCGAAAATGTCACCTTTGTGCTCCTGCACGGCGGGTTTCCTTATGAGCGCGAAGCGATCTGGCTGGCCGCGCGAAAAAATGTTTACTTCGACAGCTCACTCATGGGATTGTTTCTTTATCCGGAGCAGTTGAAGAATGCTCTGCGGCAGTGGTTGGAGCTTTATCCTGAGAAGGTCATGTATGGCTCGGACACGTTTCCGATCAGCGACGTCATGGGCGCGGAAGAGTCGTACTGGTTGGCCACGGAGTCAGCCAGGAGCGCACTAGCCGCGGCTCTGGCGGAGATGGTTGGCGAAAACGAAATCGATGAGGCACAAGCCGTCGCGATGGCCCATGCTTATCTGCACGATACCGCCGCCGGAATCTACCTAAAGGCCATGAGATCGGCTTCCCCGTAAGCTTGCCCTGAGCGGACAAGTCTCTGGGAGGAGGTCCATTCGGGACACGAATCGCGCATTTCCGGTGGTAGCTGGTGTTCAGGCAATATTCGTTCACCATCAAGTGCTTCGCTTACCGCCCCGCTTTGTGATAGCAGTTCATACACAGCACGGAAATATTCCCATTTCGCCTTGTGTTCCGATTCCAACTCAAATTCGCCTCTGAGTCGGGGTTGCATCCTACGTGTCTAGACGACTTCCCTTTGGGTTAGCCTTAGCATGGCTCGATATGAAGCCTTGAACAATTCTATTTTTCAGGCATAATGCGCAGTTATCAATTGCGTTAAATCCGGCACGGGGTCGCTTGGGGTTTCATGGGCCAAAAACAGTCTCCTATCCTGAACAGCAACAAGTTGAAGTTGGGTTTCTTCTCCCCGAATTGCTCCGGTGGTATGTCGGTCACAAAAGTTCCCGAGCGCTGGGTCAATTCCTGGGACAACAACATCCGCCTGGCGCAGCTTGCCGACGAAGCCGGTATCGAATTCCTGTTGCCGATCGCGCGCTGGATCGGTTACGGCGGTGAAACGGACTTCCACGGCAGTGTGCTGGAGACGCTCACGTGGGCGACCGGGCTGCTTGCGAACACGAAACGGATCAATGTCTTCGCTACCGTCCACACAGCGTTCATTCATCCCGTGGTCGCCGCCAAGCAACTCGCCACCGCCGACCAACTCGGCCACGGGCGCCTCGGTCTCAACATCGTCGCCGGGTGGAACAAGCCCGAGTACGATGCCTTCGGCATCGATTTGCCGGAAAAGCACAGCGACCGCTACGCCCTCGCGCAAGAGTGGTTCGACGTGGTCAAAGCCATCTGGAACCACAACGGTCCGTCCGATTGGAACGGCAGGTTTTACCACCTGAAGGGCGTGTACGGATTCCCCCGTCCTTATGACGGCGTTCCGCCCATCATGAACGCCGCGGGATCGGGCGAGGGTCGCGAATTTGCGGCGCGCAATGCCGACTTTCTGTTCGCCATCTCCGTCGATCTGGAGAAATCAAAAACCGAGGTTGATGCGATCAAGGAGAACTCTGCCAAGTTGGGGCGAAATACCGGCGTCTTCACTTTGTGCCACACGGTTTGCCGCCCAACAAAGAAAGAGGCCGAGGACTACTACCGTTACTATGCCCATGACAACGCCGACTGGGGAGCGGTCGACAACCTGATGCGCCTTCAAGGCATGCACGCGCAATCGTTCCCGGCGGAAGCGCTGCAAATGCTGCGCGATCGCTTCGCCGCCGGACATGGCACCTATCCGCTGGTCGGCGACCCAGACACCATCGTGAAAGAAATGGAAAAGATTACCGTCTCCGGGTTTGCCGGTACCACTCTGAGTTTTGTCGACTACGTAAAGGAGTTTCCTTATTTTCGCGATGAGGTCATTCCACGTTTGGAACGAAAAGGTCTACGCGAGAAATTCAAAGGTCAGCCGGGTGCGGACTGAAAGGGATCTGAACACTCGGGGACAGAGAGACTGAGGTGCGAAATAAAAACATGACGCAAGCATCCGGCTCCAGCCCCGAGAAGACCCTCTCCCAGGCCATCAAGGATCGCAGAGCCACGCCTAGTTTCTTGCCCGATGCAGTGCCGGAGAATGACCTCAAGCAAATTCTTGAGGCAGGACTCTCTGCTCCAAGTGCCTACAATCTCCAGCCCTGGCGATTCTTGGTGGTGCGCGACGCTGAACAGCGCGCGCGCTTGCGGCAGGCGGCCATGAATCAGCCCAAGGTGGAAGAGGCTCCAGTGGTGGTCGTGGCCTGCGCCGATCTGGAAGGGTGGCGCAACGGCGATCTCGACGAAATCATCCGTCTTGCCCAGCAACACGCCCACGGCGATGAGGCTCGCTACGCCAGCATGCGCAGAAACATTGCTGGTTTCTTTGGCTCCACTCCAGGCAGCGTCGCCGGATTGGCGCCCGATTTCGCGGTGTGGGCCAACCGGCAGACCATGATCGCCTTCACAACCATGATGTGGATGGCCGAAGTGCTGGGCTACGACACCGCGCCCATGGAAGGATTTTACGAAGACCAGATCAAAGCGACGCTGGGCATTCCATCCCAGGTGCGGGTTGTGGCACTGCTGGCCATCGGCCATCGCAAAGGAGAAGACAAGCGCTTTGCCGGACGCTTCGCTATGCAGCACACCGTGTTTGCCGAGAACTGGGGGAACCGATTCCTTTAGAACGCGTCAATTCCGGTCACGCTGGCCCCAATAATCAGCGTGTGGATATCATGCGTCCCCTCATACGTCTTCACCGATTCCAGGTTCATCAGATGCCGCATGATGGGGTAATCGTCGGCCACGCCATTCGCCCCCAGAATATCGCGCGAAAGCCGGGCGCACTCGAGCGCCATCCAGACGTTATTTCTCTTTGCCATCGAGATGTGCTGCTGCCGCACTTTGCCGGCGTCTTTCAACCGGCCGACTTGCAGCACGAGTAACTGCGCCTTCGTGATCTCGCTGATCATCCAGGCAAGTTTCTCCTGCACCAGTTGATGCGACGCGATGGGCTGATCGCGAAATTGTTTC
>Ga0181538_10003891_pt1 | contig 14315 bp, 12 predicted proteins | sample PEATcosm2014_Bin_40_FD_119773 | JGI IMG/M metagenome (GOLD analysis project Ga0181538, IMG submission 119773) | Peatland microbial communities from MTU Mesocosm Facility, Houghton, MI, USA - PEATcosm2014_Bin23_30_metaG | ecosystem: Environmental > Terrestrial > Soil > Wetlands > Peat | place...
AAAATCCAGTTCCAGATAGTACCAAATACTAAAATTCAGCGTGAAATCGTCGACAAATTTGGGTTATCGAGATACCTACCAGTTTACACTACATTGCCAAAGTGAGTTCAGAAACATAGGTAAACGTATATAATAGAAAACTTGGAAATAAACTATTTAACATACGACTTAATGGATATGAACAGGTATGTTTATTTTACAAAGAAATAAATTTTATTGGGGATAAATTATTTAAGCTAAAAGAAACTTTGATAGCCCCATGATCTAGCTGGCCAAGGATAGCGGGCTTTGGACCCGTTCACGTCGGTTCGAATCCGACTGGGGCTAATTTCAGAAGTGACACGTTGAAGAGACCACTCCAAATCCATCCGGAAAAAGTGCTTTGGGTCTTTATCTCATAAACCCGATCTTGAAAGAAAATAAAAGAGGGAAGGATCTTTCCGTAATGCTTAACTGGCTGCCAAGAGCAGTATAGCTTTTATCTCCAATTCTTGAAGTTCCAACACTCATTTCAATGTAGGACTTTAGTTTATCTGCATCATCAGTCTCGAATATATAACGCAATGTTAAAGAGGGTGCAACTATCAGATAGTCGGCAGCAGAATATTTAGCCCTTGTTTGAAGAGCATCATACCTATCCCATCCATTTGACAGGTAAAGGATATCGTCATAAGCCTTGCAGTTAAGGTTCAAAGAGACAACCTTCGAGAGATTAACCCCGAATTCACCGAAAGCAAACGGCCTGAAGGAATTATTCCAATTCCCTCCCCAATATCTTTCGCCCGCATAGGTGTAAGTAAGCGCTGTGCCCACGCCTCTTGTATTAGTTCCTGCATAATCCTCATAGCCGCGCTCAGCCGTATTTGGGCGGTTATTTTGTTCATGAAGCAAATCTGTATCGAAGAGAAAATCAAGTCCCACTCCCTCTTTGAAACTAAGATGCCTGGTGCCCGCCCTGACCCCAAGTTTTGCGGTAAAAATGCCTGCTCTGCTTGAGGGATTGAGATAATTCTGCTGTATCGGCGCATCGCTGCCTGCGAATTGCTCATCATCTGGGTTAACAGGAACATTCCTAATGTAAAGCGGAATATTGGCTACCTCTTTTATTATTGGTTGCTCATAGCTCAACCCCATATTACCATCAAAGTAGACCGAGGCCTTTTCAGCATTTGCTACCTTATCTGGATTTCCAGAAGCAGGATCCTGTCCCCTAAGCGCAGGCACAAAGATTGTACTTGCCGCTATTGCAGATGCAACAACCATAGTGCGCAGTTTCGATTTAGCTGCACCTGATCCAAACCATTTATTATTATTAGCCTCCATTTTCTCACAATAATGCTTCAAACATTAATTATATAGCGTTATTGTACAGCATCCTACCGTTCACGTCGGTTCGAATCCGATCGGTACTAGTCTTAAATGTGTCACGCCGAAAGGGAAGACCACAGGTGTTCACCAATTTCTATGAAGCAAAGTAATAAAAATCTAATCCTCCATTGGTAAAACGGGTAAATAATTATGGGACGGAATAACCAAAAGAGAAATCAGGCAGCACCCGTAAAGAATATACACAAAAATCATACCGGCATAATCATTGCGGTAGTGGCTCTAATTGTCATCATGATTCTTTTACTCATGTTCTACGGTGCAGCAGCCGCAACAACCGCGAATGCTAAGATAGCATTTACGATATCCGATGCACCTACCCCGCTGGGTGCTGTTTCAGCGCTGAACATGCGGATACTGAACATAAGCGTGCACAGCAATACCACTGGCAAATGGTACTACATCCCAGTTTCCACCTCAGGAACATACAATCTTGTTACCCTGAATAACATATATGCGATAGTGGGGAACGCAACGCTTCCTACTGGAAACTATGACGAAGTGGTGATAAAGGTCGGCTCAGTTGCAGCGACTATGAACGGCAATACAACTGCGGTAGTGCTGCCGTCTAGCACGCTGAAGATTTTTTTAAGCTTTAAGATGTTCGGCACTCCTGGTGCTTCTTCGACAAACTGGGTGAATCTCGATGTCAACACAAGCAAGTCGCTGCACGCGACAGGAAACGGCAGGATCATAATGCTTCCCGTCATACAGGTAACTGCAAGACAGAATGCGGTGCTTTCAGTCCAGCCGGATAACACTGCATCAGTAACCCTTTGGGGGACACCACCAGTTACCGAGGACTACGGCATGAATGTTGACGGAACCATGCAGGCAAACCTTGCCGTGCCTCAGAATGCCAATCTGACCGTTGCTGCAAATGGCACCATAGAATCGGAGAACGGAGTGACGGGTACAATTGTGACCACAACGATAAGCGAGGAAAGCACGGAGGCTACCTCGATTGCAGGAGGGTACGGCAACAGCACTAGCAGCAACAGCACAACGACCGCAGTTCCCGTGGAAACTCTCGGAGTGCAGCCTTCCAGTCTTCCAGAGTGGGTTTCAGGCAAGTACGGCTCCGCAAGTTTTACCTTCATGATAAACGGCGGAACTCCGCCATACTATTGCTCGCTCGAACGCGGATCCTCTTTGCCCAGCGGGCTTGAACTGAGCGGCGCCTGCGTCATATCAGGTACGCACACCTTATCCCAAGGCACCACGAAAGAGATCTCTCCGCCCTTCACAGTTGCAGTCACTGATTCTGCACATCCTGCAGCCTCTGCCACTGTCACGCTCACGATAACCACAATCTCCAAGGCGCCTGTGCTGATGCCGATGAAGGGCGAATGCCCTGGCGGAATAGGATATTACTGCTTAACGCAGGTTGCAAATGCTACTGGAGGTACACCACCATACACCTTCAGCTCGGACACCTTTGCCGGAGGCGCCCCGCCCATTGGAATGACCCTGGGAACAGACGGGAACCTGACCGGCACGCCCAGTGCAGGAGGCACGTACGACTTTGGCGTGTGCGTCACCGACATGGTCGGTGCTGAGAACTGCACCCAGACAAGCGTCGCCATCGCGTCGCCGACCACCTGGGAACTCGACATGACCGGAACTCTGACTAACTGGTGGTGTGAAGACTCTGTATATGGAGAATCGTTTCATATAATCGTAAAACTCAATAACAGTGTAGTGAACTCGACCTCAGGTCACCTTAATAGCACATATGGTAACGGCACCATGAGCGGAACTACAAGCGTATCGCAGCAGTCTGACGACGATAATTGCACAATTGAGGGTGCCTCATTTTCAGACATTCCCGTTGGCGTAGGCACTGCCGGGGCATCCGACACCATATACCTCTACACGAAAGTCAACTCCTCCTACCTAATACCTGGCGCTCCAAATTCGATTTGGAGGTGGGATTTATACGGAGACCAGGAAGGCGATAATGTAGACGGATGGAATCTGACAGCCACCCATATCACTCCGACAGAGATCTCCGGGATGTGGGATGTGATTGATGAAGGACAAAGTGGCACGTTCGTCATGACAAAGAAATAGATCATTTAAGCCATGATTTATATAAACGTATAACTAAGGCATCTGTTTCTTTTGTCCTCTGTTGTATCTTTTACGCCCCCCCCACCAACCACTGCTAATATTTTATACTTAATGATACATATCCTACCGATACAAACATAATTTAACTGGAGATAAAGCTATATTGGACTATTTATGATTGGCGTTTGAATCTGGAATAATCTGAAAACACGCAAGTGAAACCTATGCTAGGATGGATATATCTTATAATCATTTCTGCAATAACTGTGGGAGTAGCTGCCATAATAGAAAAGCAGACATTGAAAAGGGAGTATGCAACAGCATACAGCACCGCGTTCGCATTCCTTATAGCTATACTATCGATAGTCTTCATACCATTTGCCAAGTTCAATCTTAGCGCACTGTCCATTATGCTGATATATGCATTCAGCCTCATATCAACAATAACGTATCTTGTCACTGCAAGAATACTCCGCCACAGCAGCATATCAGCATCATCGCCAATACTTAGCGTACTGCCAACAGTTTTCATAGTCATAATGGCATTCTTCTTTCTTGGGGAAAAACTTACAATTCTGCAGTATGTAAGCATTTTTGTGCTTGTAATCGTCTCCTACGTGATGTTCTTTATGCTTCCCCAAAACGGCAAGAAGCTCGAGAAGAAGGAGCGCAACAAGTATCTTTATATCCTTGTGATAACATCCGTGCTTATGGGAATAGGCTCCATAATAAACAAATATGCGCTTGGCACGGTAGATCCCTTCACGTTCATAATACTTACGGAATTATTCATAGCTGTAAATTTCATAATAATAATAACTGTCAGATACAATGGCGTCAGGGAGATGCTTGCATCCCTCAAGCATCACAAGCTCCCGATAGCCTCAATTGCGATACTAACAACAATATCCCGCATAACATACTACATAGCACTCTCCACATCCGCAGTAGCGCTCGCCCAACCGCTCAACAACGCAATATACATGGTAGTTACGGTATTTGCAGGGATTATAATATTCAATGAGGGCTCTGTCAAAAAGAAGCTTCTGCTGAGCGCCATAATTCTTATATTTGCATTTATCCTAGTATTGTGAAGATGGTGTATGTGCTTGGTGGAAAAGATTTATCTTTTTGATGCCTACAAAAGGGAGACCGAAGCAGTAATAACAGCTGTCAATTCAAAGGAAATAGAGACAGACAAAACCGTATTCTACCCTACTGGAGGCGGCGTTCTGAATGATACAGGCACCATTTCATTAAATGGAAACGGTTACAGCTACAAAGTGATTGATGTAAAGAAGGCAGAGGACAGGGTTCTGCACATTTTGGAAGCGGAACCTGATTTGAAAATCGGCGACAGGGTAACCTGCAGGATTGACTGGGAGCGAAGATATGCGCTTATGAGATACCATACGGCTGCGCATGTGGTTGGTGGTGTAATCGAAAAGAGATACGGTGCAATGTATACTGGAGGCCAGATATATACGGACAGGGCAAGATTTGATTTTGATGTACCTAATTTTACCAAGGAGGCAGCATCAGAGGCACTGACCGAATCCCAAAAGGTTATCGATTCAAATAGGGATGTCTTTGCAAAAATACTGTCAAAGGAAGAGGCTCTCGCGATTCCGAATCTTGCAAGAACAGAGCCAGGTAGGGAGCTCCTGAAGAAACTGGAGATAATAAGAGTGGTTGAAATAAAGGACTTTGACCTGCAGCTTGATGGTGGCCTGCATGTTGCAAACACAAGGGAAATAGGCAGGCTGGAGCTTTCCAATTTTGAAAACAAGGGCTCAAGAAGAAAGAGGATGGAGATAATCCTGAAATAAAACCGTTATTTATTCCTGATCAGGATGCTATTCGCCCTTGCTATTTATCCCACTCTCGGGATTACAGGCTTTTTGTATCGGCGTCAACCTCTTTGTGCTGGTACATAAAGGCGGCTTCCTTAACTGTCCTCAATGAGAGTGTGGCACACTTAAGCCTGACAGGCCCAGGATCTATCCCCAACAATTCTATTATCGTGGGAAGCCCCATTTTTTCTATTTCTCCAAGGCTTTTGCCTTTTATAAAATCGGTCAGCATGCTTGCAGAGGCCATGCTTATTGCACACCCACTGCCGCTAAATTTCACATCCTTTACCTTATTCTTGTCGACCTCCAGGTAGATCGTTATGTCATCGCCGCAGGTTGGATTATACTCATGAACGCTTATGCTCGGGTTCTTTATCTCGCCCTTATTGTGCGGATGCTCATAATGGGATATAATCTCCTCAGCGTATAAGTCCAGCGCCAAAGTCATCAGCTCATTTTAAAAATTTTCTTGACCTTCTCAATAGCGTTTACTGCCGCATCTATCTCCGATTCCTTGTTATAAATATAAAAGCTAATCCTGGATAATGCGGCCTGGTTCAGCCTTTGGGTAACCAATGGCATCGCACAATGATGCCCCGCCCTTATCGCTATCCCTTCAGAATCAAATATCTGCGCAACATCATGCGGATGTATATTGCCAACCGCAAATGCCACTACCCCGCCTTTGCTCTCCAGCTCTTTTATGCCAGGGCCGTAGAATTTTACTCCCTTCACTTCGCTCAATCTTTCAAGGGCGTATCTGGTAAGCCTTTTCTCATGCCCCCTTATTCTTTCCATGCCCAAGCCATTCAAGTAGTCTATTGCTGCGCCAAATGCTATGCCATCGGCGATATTCGCAGTTCCTGCCTCAAATTTCCATGGAAGATCATTCCAGGTATAGGAATTGTATCTCACGCTTTTTATCATGTCTCCTCCGGTCATAAGCGGCTCCATCTCATTTAATATATCCGCTTTTGCATAAAGGACCCCTATTCCAGTAGGTCCAAGCATCTTATGCGCCGAAAATGCGAAGAAGTCCGGATTCATTTCCTTTACATTGATTTTCATGTGCGGAACAGACTGTGCACCATCAATAAGCACCATTGCCCCATTTTTATGGGCTTTTTTTATGATTTCCCTAACATCGTTTATTGTTCCAAGCACGTTTGAAACATGTGTTACCGCCACAATCTTTGGCCTTTTCTCGAGCATTTTTTCAAAGCTCCCCACATCCAGCTTCGAATTGCTTTTATCCAGCGAGATGTAATCCAGAACCGCGCCCTTCCTCTTTGAGAGGACCATCCACGGCACCATATTGCTATGGTGCTCCATCTCTGATATCAATATGTGGTCTCCCTTATTGATATTAGCGTAGCCCCAGGAGAGTGCAGCAAGGTTTATCGCCTCTGTTGTGTTCTTTACATATATTATCTCCTCCTTCCCAGAAGCGTTGATCAGTCTTGCAACCTTCTCTTTTGATTGAACATACTCCTCTGTGGCCTTTTCAGAGATTCTATAAATGCCGCGGTGTATGTTTGCATTATAATTCTTGTAGTAATCATCTATAGAACCGATTACCTGCCTTGGCTTTTGGGATGTTGCCGCACTGTCTAAATAAATGAGCGGCTTGCCGTTCATTTTAGTCCTGAGGATGGGAAAATCAGCCCTTATCTTATCTACATCAAAGCCCCTATCTTCAGATCCCATTGCTAAACACTCCCCATGCCAATGTACGAATCATAGCCCTCCTTTTCAAGCCTCTCTATGAGCTCATGCGCCCCCTCCGCAACAATCTTTCCATCCACCATTACATGTACGAACTGCGGTTTTATATAAGATAATATCCTGCTGTAGTGCGTTATAATCAAAAGCCCCACATTATCTCTTTTTGATATCTTATTTATCTCTTCGGAAACAACCTTTATTGCGTCTATATCCAACCCGGAATCCGGCTCATCAAGTATTGCAATCTTGGGCTTCAATACAGACATTTGGAGAACCTCGGCCTTTTTCTTCTCACCTCCGGAAAAACCCTGATTCAGCGACCTTCCAATGAAGTCCTCGCCCATCCTGAGGTCTGCTATTGCGCCTTTTACCTCTTTCATAAAGTCCTTTGTGCTTTGCGCATTGTCCGCACCTGCCTGCTGGGCGAGATGCAGAAAGTTGATAAATCCGACACCTTCCACCTCTACCGGATTTTGGAACTGAAGGAATAATCCGAGCTTTGCCCTTTTATCAGTGGTAAGGTCAAGCGCACTTTTGCCATCAATCAGTATGTCTCCTTTTGTAATGGTTGATTTTGGGTGCCCCATGATTGTTCTTGCAAGCGTGCTTTTTCCGGATCCGTTGGGCCCCATAATGACATGGGTCTCTCCCTGGCCTACCTTAAGATTAAGGCCTTTCAGTATCTCCTTTCCCTCAACATTAACATGAAGATCCTTTATTTCCAACATCATGAAATCACATCTACTTGGTCATCAGGGCGCAATCAAACCTGTTATGGGATTGGCACATTGCACACACCAGCTTCTGCGTATTCTCCAAATCGTTCTTCAGGGCCATTTCAATAAACCCTCTTACAAGTGTGTTCTCAATTTTTACATCATTGTATTTACTACTGCTCTCCTTCAAATACTTGCTTATTGCAGCCTGAGTAGTGCCCAATATAGAGGCTGCCCTCTGCTGTCCAATCCTGTATTCATTGATCATCATCTGTGCAGCCCTCAACCTGAAAGCCGGTATGAATCTCTTCAATGCCCTCTCGTTGTTTGTCATCATTCAATTGCCTCTGTATTTGTAGTGCCCCTTAAATATATCTCCATCATATGTATCCGATACTGCCCACATATTCCTTGTGTCAACTTTTGGCATTTCACCATATCTTTTTGTCTCCAATTTGTTATTAATCAATGACATTGAAAGCTCTTTCATTATGTTGTTCTGAACCTTTGATATGCTGTTCGCGAAAAACCCAGCAACCAAGAGCTTCCTAACCCCGATACTGTCTATCCCCTTCGACATAAGGTAAAAGACAGATTCCGGATCTATCGGCGCGGTTGCTGATGAGTGAGTCGCCTTTACATCATTCTCATCAACTGACATGTCCGGCAGGCCGTAGACCTTTGCGCCACTATCAAGCAGTATGCCCCTTTCATGCACATAAGATTTTGCCTTTGCGGCGCCCTTTTCTATCTTTGCAAAGCCCTTCATAATGCAGAATGAGCTGTCCATTAATGCTGCCTTTGATTCAAGGTCTGCGGTGCTATGCTCTCCCTGATTGACAATACAGGTGCTGATGTCAAATTTCTGCTCGGAGGAGCCGAACACCATCTCATTTACGTCAACCCTGCTGTTTCTACTTTCCGCCCTTATAGTATTCCTCACTCTTGTGTGCTGTCCTCCATTGTAAACCGAGTTTATCTTAAGCTTGGAATCAGTGCCTATCTGATTCTTTGCAAAGCACAAATTAATCGTATTGGGACTCTCGTTGTGCAGCGCATTTATCTCCACCTCAGAGCCGCTGCCAACAATGATTTCATGTATTATCCCTATGCATGAAATATTCTCTGTCATGGAGCCATAGTATTCAAAAATCTCCACCTTTGCCCCGTTCCCAGCCTTGACCAAAACCATGGTATTTACCGGTCTGCCAGAATTTGCAAACAAAACGTTTATTTTTATGGCCTTATCTGCAGGAACATCTATCAAGACGCATTCCCGTGCCTTTGAATAGACATACGAGACGTACTTATCCTCATCATTCTTGTGCATCAGGTTGCCAAACTCGGAAGATAGTTCCCCGAATCCCTTTATCTTTATGTATTCTGAATCTGCAGCAACAGAATTACTCCCGAAGACAAGGTCAAATTTCAGGTTCAGCTGCGAGAAACCGTTCTTTACTGATTCCACGAATTTCTGCTCTTCAGCAAGGGAACCGCCCGGTCCTATATTGTTTAAATCTATGGGAATGCTTATGAAGTATCTTTTGTAAAGTTCACTCGTTTCCTGCGGCAGTCTCTCGTAAGTGGCAACTGCATCTTTTACAATTTCGCTGGAAGTTTTCAATTCATCACAGATTGAGTTTTTCAGCCTACAGAATTTGACATGTCAAGCTTTATAAGACGCCTTAGTTCTATGGAATATTCAAGCGGCAACGCCCTTGCAAGCGGATCAAGAAAGCCTAGCACTATTGTAGTAAGCGCCTCCTCCTCGCTAAGGCCTCTCGACATAAGGTAGAATAGCTGCTCCTCGCCAACCTTTCCCGTGCTGGCCTCATGGGTAATCGTGGCATCATCCCTGTTCACTTCCATGTATGGATATGTGTTTGTCTTCGATTCATCATCCAAGAGCAGAGCATCACAGCGCACAGTTGATTTTACATTTGATGCATTCTTGCCTATATGCAGCAATCCGCGGTAGGTGCTTACACCGTCTCCGGAAGATACGCTTTTCGAGATTATCTGCGAGGTTGTGTCTGGTGCAAGATGGTATATCTTGCCTCCTGAGTCCTGAACCTGCTTCGGGCCTGCAACAGCGATCGACATTATCTCCCCACGCGCACCCTTTTCCTTCAAGAATACTGAGGGATATTTCATGTTGAGCTTGCTGCCGATATTCCCGTCAATCCATTCAACATGCGCATTCTCATAGGCGAAAGCGCGCTGCGTCACAAGGTTATAAACATTCTTTGACCAATTCTGTATTGTTACATACCTTATGTGCGCATCCTTATGTGCGACCAGCTCAACAACAGCAGAATGCAGTGACGAGCTCATGTATATTGGGGCAGTGCAATTATGTACTACAACATCACCAGCAACATAACTTTCATCATTTTCGACGCTAAAATTGTAGACCGGCAAGTTTTCAACATAAGAATATTTTATGTTCTTGATTGGAACAAAGGCATAATCGCCAATGATTCTCGAATAAGATGTAATTTTTGAATTCTGGACGGCAATAAGCATTGCCTGATTACCATCTACTATTTCTTCAGTACTATAAAAATTAACAACAGAAGCAAATTTGTTAAGGTATTGACCACCAATGTATAACACATACATTTTGTTTCTCTTTCCCGACCTATTTGCAACATTTAAGGAGCTAAATATATTACATCTGAGTAAAACATCCCTAATCTGTCTTGCCAATTCAATAGAAATTGTATTTATCCTAAACATCCTCTTTGCTCCAAAATTATAATATTTATACATAAAACTGCCATCTCCTCTCCAAAATCCTTTTACCAACTCTTTTTGTTTTTCTATACTCTCAAAACTTACCCATTTTGGTACTCTTTTATTCTTTGCTCCTTTACCAAAATTATCTCTGAAAAATCTAGCAGCGGCAGCAGAGCACAAAATTACACTTATCCCATTCTTATATTCTTTTTGAACTATCGGTTTCTTTCCAAAATAGCTTTCAATAAGATTGGCAACATCCTTTATGTAGTCTATTTCATTTTTATTAAAAGTAAACGAAACATAGCTGTTTCCGGTTATGCCACCTTCTGCCAAATAGTAGCCCATAAGCCTAAAGAAATTCTTATCTGTTCTAATGCTTAAATCGTATTCGTGTTGTTTAGTGCCTTTCTCTGCCTTGATCTCAAAATTCCTGAGTTCCTCGGATACTACATTTCTATCTATCGGAATTGCTAAATAGTCACCTTTTGTGATGTTTTTTGTTGAAACCCAGCTAGTTTTCCATTCTGTATTTGTGTACTCTTGTTTTTCTTTTTTGGATACTAAAAAGGGATGTTCATCAGTAACTGTAATTGATTTTGTCGTATCTCCATAATACTGCAAGGTGTAAAGATTGCCAGTGTATGGTCTTATCTGTGTGTGGTAAACTCTCTTATAGCTAATATTATGCGTTAGTACCATGTCCCCGATTTTAATATCTTGAATTGGTTTGTTCCCTTCTATGGTTTTAATCTCAGTTTCTCCTATAAAACAGCCTTCTATGTAAGTGACATCTGCACCCTCTTCTGCTATTATAAGAGTCCTTTCAAATTGTCCTGCCTTCTCTGAGTTTATCCTGAAATATGCCTGCAAGGGCATTTTGAGCTTGACCCCTTTTGGTACTAGGATAAAACTTCCACCACTCCATACTGCAGTATTCAATGCAGCAAACTTGTTGTCTGTCGGCGGTATTACTGTGCCGAAGTATTTCTTCATGAGCTCAGGATACTTCTTTACTGCCTCATCGGTGCTTGTGAATATTACGCCCTCCTTTGTGAGCTCCTCCTTTATGTGGGAATAAACTACTTCTGAATCGTACTGCGCCTCAGCTCCAGCAAAGAACTTCTTCTCCGCTTCTGGGATTCCAAGCTTGTCAAAAGTCTGCTTTATCTCATCAGGGACCGATTCCCATGTATTTCCCTTCTTGTCTGTTGGCTTTAGATAATAATAGATGTCATTATAATCGATATCATTCAGGTTGCCGCCCCATTGGGGTGTTGGCTTTGCCAGGAACTGCCTGTATCCTATGAGCCTCTTCTCCAGCATCCATTCCGGCTCCTTCTTCATTGCAGATATCTCTCTAACTATATCCTCTGAAAGCCCCTTCTTTGTCTTGAACTTGTATTCAAAGGAATCATTGAAGCCGTAGCGCTGCATATACTCGTCTTCTGCGACTACAACCTGCTCTGGATTTGCCTTAGGATCAGCCATAGATCTACCTTATAACTTAGTTATAAATCCACTTTTTAAGATATTTAAGGCTTTATGCTGCAATTGGATAAAGGCAATACAAAAATTGCAGCATGCAAAACTTAAATTAATTAACTATAAATAGATTGACAGAGAAGCAGATAAGATCTTTCCTTTGTGATTGTCTTGCCCAAAACCAAATTTGAGAACGAATCCACCTATAAGCATTACCTGGAAAATGGCAAGGAAGGGGAGTTTGACGAGCTTTTCGAGACCGCGCTCGAAAGGGCGCTGAAAAGTTTCGGTAACAAGAATGCAATGTATATCGGCGGCAGACCGGTATACGCAAACGAATTCCTCGAGGAGGTATCTCCTATAGACAACAATATAAAGATCGGCAGTTTCCCAAAAGGGGCAAAGGAACATGCAGAGCAGGCAATCGAGGAGGCCCAAAGGGCATTCACAAACTGGAGGGAAACCGATTATACGGAACGCATCTCAATCTTTATAAATGCGGCTAACATACTCTCAAAAAGGAAATTTGACCTTGCAGCAATACTAACATATGAGAACGGCAAATCCAGATATGAGTCCATGGGCGAGGTTGATGAGGCCATAGATTTCATGAGATACTATGCAAATGAGATGGAAATAAACAAGGGCTATATCAGGAAAACGCGCCTGCCAGAGAGTGCAGAGGCTGTCGGGTCTGGATTCCAGGGCGCTCCATCAGCCGCCGAAAAAGTCACAATAAGGCTTCTGCCCTACGGCATATTTGGCGTAATAGCGCCATTCAACTTTCCAGTTTCAATATCTGTTGGTATGAGCTGCGCAGCTCTCATTACTGGCAATACTGTTGTCTTCAAGCCCTCGTCTACTGATAACATGACAATGCTGACGGGCCTTAAGATATACGAGCTCTACAAGGATGCAGGACTGCCCGCAGGGGTTTTCAATTATATCACTGGACCAGGATCAGTGATTGGGGAGGAGCTTGTTATGAATGATAAGGTGGGCGGAATCGTATTTACCGGTTCCAAATCCACTGGCATTGGAATGGTCTCAAAAGCGACCAGTGTCGGGAGGCGGAAGCTCTTCATAACCGAGATGGGCGGCAAGAACCCTGTGATAATATCAAAGAATGCTGATCTTGATGCTGCAGTTTCTGGCGTTGCAAGCGCAGCATTCGGATTTTCCGGTCAAAAATGCAGCGCGCTTTCAAGAGTATATGTTCACGAATCGGTAAAGGAGCAGTTCATAGGCAAATTGATAGAGAAGACAAGGTACCTAAAAATAGGAAACCCGATAGAAAAAGGGGTTTATATCGGCCCATTGATAAGCGAAAGCGCAAGAAAGAGATACGAGGAGGCCATAAAAACGGCAAGGGCCAGCGCAAGGGTCTTATATGGCGGCAATATAATAAAGATGGGCCTGCAGGGATCCTATGTTGAACCCACAATCATAGAGGCAAAGCATGATAGCGAGCTTGTTCACAATGAACTATTCCTGCCAATACTGACAATAGAGGGCTTTACAGACCTGGATAATGCGATAGGGCTTGCCAATGATACGGAGTACGGCCTTACTGCTGGATTCTACGGGAGGAGCAAGAAAGAGATCAGGAAATTCATTGATAATATCGAGGCAGGAGTTGTATATGTCAACAGGAAGGTGAGCGCAACAACCGGCGCGATAGTTGGACTGCACACATTTGTCGGCTGGAAATCCAGCGGCCTTACCGGAAAGGGTACGGGGAGCAAATTCTACCTGCAGCAGTTCATGAGGGAGCAAAGCCTCTCAATCAGTTAAATTAATGCCAATAATTGGGAATAGGTGCTTGGCTGCTTAAATTAATATACAAAATGCAGAAATACAGGACAAAGGGAATAAGGCTGAACGGCAAGACTTTCAATGCGATTATCGCAGACACATTTGCAAAAAGAATGATTGGACTTATGTTTAGGGATAAACTGCCAAAGGGGAGCTGCATGCTTTTCATATTTGAAAATGAGGGCAGGGAGGGAATCTGGATGAGAAACATGCACTTTCCTATAGATGTGGTATGGCTTGATGGGAATAAGGCCGTAGTGGACATAAAGGAAGGCCTTAGGCCGTGCAGATCATTTTTCAACTGCAGGACCCACTACCCAAGAGAAGCGGCAAAATACATCATTGAATTCAATCAAGGGACTGTCAGCGCAGAAGGAATAAGAGCAGGATCAAAATTAATTTTATAATGCAATGCAAAGAAAACCAATTGCTTTAGCAATTGGATGAATTTGCATAAGCATTAATAAATACAATAATCACAAATAAATAGGTCTTGGTATGCAGATGCTGGCATACAAATTCA
>Ga0181538_10003893_pt1 | contig 14312 bp, 8 predicted proteins | sample PEATcosm2014_Bin_40_FD_119773 | JGI IMG/M metagenome (GOLD analysis project Ga0181538, IMG submission 119773) | Peatland microbial communities from MTU Mesocosm Facility, Houghton, MI, USA - PEATcosm2014_Bin23_30_metaG | ecosystem: Environmental > Terrestrial > Soil > Wetlands > Peat | place...
TAACCCTCGATCTCCTCGACCACCGAGCGGTATTCCTCGAGCAGCTTTTCAATTTCCAGCCCGACGAGTTGAATGAGCTGCAATCGCCCGATCGCCTCCGCCTGCGTCTGGGTCAGCAGCACGCCCCGGTTCGCTCCCCGCTCCATCAGCGTCGCCGGGATCCGCGGCGCGGATGGATGTTCCGGCGCGATCCGGAACGTCCGCTCCCGCAGTTTTCCGATCGCCTCTTCCCGCGTCCTGCTCCCCCGGATCAGCTTCACCACCTCGTCGATGTCGCACACCGCGAAGATCAAGCCTTCCAGGATATGCCCGCGCTGTTGTGCCTTCCTCAGCAGAAACCGCGTCCGCCGCGTGATCACTTCCTTTCGGTGCTCCACGAAATGCTGGATCAACTCCTTCAGCCCCATCGTCCGCGGCTGCCGGTTCACCAGCGCGATGTTGATCATGCTCACCGTGATCTGGCACGGCGTGTATTGATACAGTTGGTTGATGATGACGTTCGGATCGGCGTCCCGCTTCAGGTCGACCACGATCCGGCATTTGTGTTCGCGCCCGCTCTCGTCGTTGATCGCCGAAATGTCCTTAATCAGGTCTTTTTTCACGCACTCCGCGACCGATTCGATGATCGACCGCCGGATGATCCCGTAGGGAATCTCCTCGATCACGACCGTCGGCTTGCCGTTCTTCTGCTCCTCGACGGACATTTTCGCCTGGAGCGTCAGCCGGCCGCGGCCCGTCCTGTAACCCTCGACGATCCCATCCCGGCCGCGAATGATCCCCGCCGTCGGGAAATCCGGGCCCGGCACAATGTTCAACAACTCCGCCAACTCGCATTCCGGATGATTGATCACGTGCACGATCGCGTCGCAAATCTCCCGCAAATTGTGCGGCAACAAATTGCACGCCATCCCCACCGCGATCCCCGTCGATCCGTTCACCAGCAGATTGGGAAACTTGCTGGGGAAAACCGTCGGCTCGTCCCGCGTCTCATCGTAATTGGGAATGAAATCGACCGTCTCCAGTTCCAGGTCGTCCAGCAACTGCATCGCCGGGGCCGCCATCCGCGCTTCCGTGTAACGCATCGCCGCCGGGGGATCGCCATCCGTGCTCCCGAAATTCCCCTGCCCGTCGATCAGCGGATATCTCAGGTTCCAATCCTGCGCCATCCGCACGAGCGTCGGATAGATCACCGCCTCCCCGTGCGGATGATAGTTGCCGCTCGTATCGCCCGCGATCTTCGCGCATTTACGGTGTTTGCTGGCCGGACCCAGGTTCAGGTCGTTCATTGCCACCAGGATTCGGCGCTGGCTCGGCTTGAGCCCGTCGCGGACGTCGGGCAAGGCCCGGTCCATGATCGTGCTCATCGCATAGGTGAGATAACTGTCCTGAAGTTCCTGCTCGATCTGAAGGTTTTCTATCCGATCGGCCGGCGGGGTTGCTTCTGCCATGAAGGGGAAAATTGTACGCGATTTTCAACCAAAAATCGAATGGGGGAGTAGTTGCGAGTACCGAGTTGCGAGTTGCGAGAAAATCCAAGCGCCGCGGCTCTTTCTCGCAACTGGCAACTCGCAACTCGCTACCCACCTCTATACACTTCCCGCCCGTGCCGATTGATCTTTCCCCCTATCACGCGGTCTTGGTCGATCTGGACGGAACCCTCTGTTACGAGGAACAATCCCTTCCCGGCGCCGCGGATTTCATCCGCAGGCTCCAGGATCAGCGAATCAATTACGCCTGCCTCTCCAACAGCACCTCCAGCCCCCTGCGCGTCGCCACGCGCCTGGCCAACATGGGCATCGAAATCGAACTCGATCGCATCTACACGGCCGCCGCCGCCGCCGCCGATTACGTCCTGGCCCGATTCCGCGGCCCCAGCAACCCGCGCCCCCGAGTCTTCAACCTGGCCACCAACGGAATGCAGGACATGCTCGACGGCCTGGTCGATTGGGTCGAGAACGATGGCGAATCCTGCGATGCCGTGGTCATCGGCGCGCCGCCCAATTCCCACGCCACCCCCGAACGCCAACGCCTGGCCCTGCGCCTTCTCCGCAAAGGCGCCGCCGCCGTCGGCATCTGCGCCGACCGCGTCTATCCCAGCGACCGAGGCCTGGAACTCGGCTGCGGCGCCCTCACCTGGCAACTCGCCTACGCCGCCGCCGTCCAGCCCGTCTTCTGCGGAAAGCCCCAGCAAACCTTCTTCACCGAACTCTGTCGCCGCCTCGGCGCCCAGCCCGATTTTTGTCTCCTCATCGGCGACAACCTCGAATCCGACATCGAAGGCGCCAAAGCCCTGGGCATGCGCACGATCCTGACGTTGACCGGCGTCACCCGCCGACGGCATCTCGCCAACCTGCCCCAAGAATGGCAACCCGATCTGGTCGTCGAGGACTTGACGGAATTGCTGTAGCGATTTTGCGCGTGTAGCGCGTGATCTGGTATCACGTGCCAAGATGCCAAGTTCCTGGCGTATAGCAAGTGGTGGCATTTTGGCATGTTGCTAGTCGAGTTATTGCGGTGAACTCGGGCGGAGCAGCAGCGGTGTTGGCTTGAAATGAGGAATGTGCGATACGTGAAATTCCCGGCTTTTGAACGCAACCAGAAACGGCGCAAGTCGGCATTAACTCGTGCTCGCCATCCACCGGCGACAATTTGCTGCGCCTACGGATGTAATATTTAATAATTACTCTCTTGTTTTGGGGACAACGCGACGGATAATCGCGCCTTACAAACATTTGCCAGGGTGCCGGGCGATTCCGCGTGTCTCTGCGGGTTTGTGCGTCTGATTTGTTCACCTCTGGCGGGAGGTAAACCATGTGGCGCGGTAGATCTCGTCGGCAGGGGAGGGTTGAATCCCGTCGCCGACTCGGCATGGCGGTGCTTGAAGCCCTGGAGCCACGGCGGTTGCTTTCCACGGATATCGTCACGAGCCTGAACGACAGCGGCGCCGGATCGCTGCGGCAAACCATTGCCGGCGCCGCTTCGGGCGATACCATCCAATTCGCTCCTTCTCTGTCGGGCGGGACCATCATCCTCACCAGCGGGGAATTGGTTATCGGGCACAGCCTGACGATCACCGGTCTGGGCGCCAGCAGCCTTTCCATCAGCGGTGACAATGCCAGTGCCATCTTCGCCGTATCGGCGGCGACAACCGTGAGCATTTCCGGCCTGACGATCACTGACGGCCTGGGCATTGGCGGAGGCATCTACAACGATGGCTCGCTGACGATCACCAATTGCACGCTCTCCTCGGACGCCGCAATCGTCGGCGTCGCAACCGGTTTGGGGTTCACCGGCGACGATGCCGGCGACGGCGGAGGAATCTTCAACGACGCAGCCGGCACGCTCACCATCAGCGGAACCACGATTAGCGGCGGGGAAGCCGACCTCGGCGGCGGGGTCTACAACAACGGCGGCCATGTCACCATCACCAGCAGCACGCTCTCCGACTCCCTCGCCGAGCAAGGCGGGGGTTTGCTCAATACCGATGGCGGGACGGTGAACATCACCGGCAGCACCATCATGGGAAATGAGGCGACCTACGAAGCCGGCGGCGGCATCTGCAACGAAAACAGCACCCTGACAATCACGAGCAGCACCGTCTTCGGCAATGCGGCCGACACCTACGGCGGCGGCATAACCAACTATGCCGACGGCACGCTTACAATCAGCTCGACGGTCGTGCAGGGCAATACCGCCTTCGGGGACGGAGGCGGGATCTTCAACTTCACCGGCGCTACCCTCACGATCAACAATGGCAGCTCAATCACGTCGAACACCACCGAAGATATCCTTGGCGGCGGCCTGTGTAACTACCAGGGCACCGCCAACATCACGAGCAGCACCTTCAGCGGCAATAACAACGCGTATGGGTTTGGCGGCGGGGCGGCGGACTTTGACGGAACGCTCAATCTGACCGGGGCGACCTTCAGCAATAATTATGCCGAGCTCGGCGGCGCCCTGTATGTGATCGGCGACACCGTCACCATCGCGTCCGGCACGTTCTCCTCAAATGAAGCCCTGGAAGGCGGCGCGATTTATCAGGATTCAGGTTCCTCACTCGTCGTATCAGCCAGCACTTTGCAGGGCAACGTGGCGAACTATTACGGCGGGGCAATTCTTCAGGATGGCAAATCGCTTGTGGTTTCGGCCAGCACTTTACAGAACAACGAGGCGCTCTATGAAGGCGGCGGCGCCTTAATCGCCTCAACCGCTTTCTTCTCCAACAGCACCTTAGCGGACAATCAGGCGGAATACGGCGGCGGGCTGATTTCTTTCGGCGCGGTCACCGTCGGGGATTCCACGATCGCCGGCAACGGCGGCGGCGGGCTTTATGTCGACTCAGGCGACACCGCCACGCTCTATAACACGATTGTTGCCACCAATACCAACTACTACGGCATGAACGGCGATATCACCGGCACGCTCGATTACACTCTGGCCAGCGGCCAAACCCCAAGCTCCCACAATCTCATCGGCACCGGAGGCTCCGGGGGACTCAGCAACGGCGTTAACGGCAACATCGTCGGAGCGAATCCGGATCTGGGCCCTCTGCAAAACAATGGAGGCCCCACCAATACCATGGCGCTGCAAACCGGCAGCCCCGCCATCAACGCCGGAAGTAACGCGCTGGCGGTTGATGCCAACGGCAAGCCGCTGGCCTACGACCAGCGCGGCCCGGGCTTCGCCCGCATCGTAGGCGGCATCGTCGATATCGGCGCCTATGAGGTGCAATCCATCTCCGGTCCGAATTCGTCGCCGGCCATATCACCCTCGCCGTTGGTTGCCGCCGCCAGCCTGCCGCTGCCCGCCCGCCTGCGGCCGTCCGCCAGTCTTTCACGCGCTGCCAACGCCACCCCGGATTTCATCGATCTTGGACCGGTATCGCCTGCGGCTTCTCCGGCCAGCTCGCCCTTTACCCCGTCCCAAATCGTCGATGCCTATGGCGTCAACGATATTTCTTTCAACGGTGTCGTGGGCAACGGCGCCGGCCAAACCATCGCGATCATCGACGCCTACAACGATCCGGACATCATCTCCGACGCCAACGCATTCAGCGCCCAATACGGCCTGACGCAGTTCAACGGCAGCGGAGAACCCACGCTTGAGGTGCTCAATGAAACCGGCGGGACCAGCTTGCCGTCAGATTCATCGCCGGGCGGTTGGGACGTGGAGGAATCTCTTGACGTGGAATGGTCGCACGCGATCGCCCCCGAGGCCAACATTATTCTCTTCGAGGCCAGTTACCCCGATTCCCCCGATCTGTGGACGGCCGTGACGACCGCGGCGGATACTGCCGGCGTCAGCGTCGTATCCATGAGTTTTGGCGAGCCGCAACTCTACGATTTTTACGACGACGTTTCCGAAACAAGCGAGGATTCGACATTCACCACGCCGGCCGGCCACCCGGGGGTCACCTTCCTGGCCTCTACCGGCGACTCTGGCGCGCTGGGCGTCGGATATCCCTCTCTTTCACCCAATGTTGTGGCCGTCGGCGGAACCACGCTCGAGATCAGCACCGACGGAAGCTATCTCGGCGAAAGCGCCTGGAGCGGCGGCGGCGGCGGAGACAGCATTCAGGAAACGCAGCCGAGTTATCAAAGCGCGAGCATTAACAGCACCGGCCTACGCGCCACGCCCGACGTCTCCATGGATGCCGATCCTGAAACCGGCGTGTATGTCCTGGATTCCTATCTTGAGAGTGGCTATATCCAGGTTGGCGGCACAAGCGTGGCCACGCCAATGTGGGCGGCCCTCATCGCCATTGTCGATCAGGGCCGCGCGCTCAAGGGCCTGTCGTCCCTCGACGGTCCCAGCCAGACGCTGCCGATGCTCTACAATCTTCCCAGTTCCGATTTTCACGACATTCTGACGGGGAACAACGGCTATCCCGCCGCTCTCGGTTACGATCTGGCCACGGGACTTGGATCACCCAATGCGGCCCTGCTGGTGCCGGCTCTGGCGGGGTATTCGTCAAATGAAACCTGGACCGGGGCGCAATCCAACAATTGGTACGACGCCGACAATTGGGATAGCGACACCGTGCCGCTCAGCACGAGCAACGTCACCATCAACTTCGGCGCCCCGACCGCGGGCGCCGGCTTTAGCATCGCGTCGCTGACCATCAACGGCGGCACGCTGTATCTGGGGGCCGGTAGCGGCGGATCGTCCGTCACATCCCTAACCATTACGGGAAGCGGCGCACTCGACGTAAGCAATAACACCCTGTTCATCGACTATGGCGCTAATCCTGATCCGATCGCGTCGATCCGCGGATACCTGATCAGCGGCCGCAATGGCGGATCGTGGAACGGCATGGGTATCTTCAGTTCGGCCGCGGCCGTCAATCCAGGCTATGCACTGGGCTATGCCGACGGCGAGGACGGCGTTGTCTCCGGCCTGTCGTCCGGCCAGATCGAAGTGAAGTACGCGCTTCTGGGCGACGCCAATCTGGACGGCTTGGTCAACGGGGCGGACTTCAACATCCTGGCGGCGAACTTCAACCAGAGCATCACCGGTTGGGACCAGGGCGACTTCAACTACGACGGCCTGGTCAACGCGGCCGACTTCAACGACTTGGCGGCGAATTTCAACCAGGGCGTCAGTGGAGCATCGGTGGCATCGTCGGCCGCGGTCCTGGACGCGCCTGCGGCTCCGGCGGTCGCTCCAACGGCTTCGACGGTGACCATTTCCACAGCCAAGTCCGCCGCCGCGACCACGACCGCCGCCCCAGCCGTCGTTTCGGTAGCTCCGACAGTCGCAACCGTCACCGCCAAGTCAACGGCCGCAGCACCCCCGGCCTCGAAGTCCAAGCCGCTCAGTGTTTCCAAGGCAGTTATCAGTGATACCACGAACAAGAAACCGAAAGCTTCCACCGTGGCGCCTTACGCGGCCGGCGTCGTGACGGTCCCGTCCGCAGGTTCAGTTTCGAATCCCCAGGATATCAGGAATAAGGACGAAAAGTTTCTCGCGGATCGATAAGCGTTTACGGCCGTTAGGTTGGGTGCAGTCAATATGAGGGCCGCATCCGCCGCCGTCGTCAATCTTTCCCCCGAATGGCAACCCGATCTGGTCGTCAAGGATTTAACGGAATTGCTGTAGCACCTTGGTGCTACGAGGAATTCACAATTGACGCCTCTCCTGCGCCAAATTGCCGCGCCATTTAGGGCAAAAATGGGTTATATTCCCCTATTGAAGAATCGAGCGGGTGTTGGAACATAACATACCAGTGGAGGCGACGGGATGGTTTCAGATCTCTTCTCCACGGCGGACCTTTGACACTCGGTGGGAGCAGTCATGCGGCTGGGAAAATCTGACGTCGATCACAACCCTAAACGAAATACAAGTGTTCCCACTTTTCAGTTGCGCCGGGCCATATCTCGGGCCTGCTACGCGGTCGAGGCGCTTGAACGCCGCGTGCTGTTGTCAGACGTTGGCCTCACTATGCAGACGAACTTCATCGTGGACGGCACGTTCCCAACCCCCACCGGCGCGGCATCGTTCTCGGATGTCCATCCCTTGGCGACGCTCGGCGCACCTTTCACGCCTGCCGAGATCGATCAGGCTTACGGCGTCAACAATATTTCCTTCAACGGCGTGAGCGGGAACGGAAGCGGCCAGACCATTGCCATCGTCGATGCTTACAACGATCCGGACATCATCAGCGATACAGCGTTGTTCGACTCGTATTTTAACCTGCCGCAATTCAACGCCGGCGGGCCGACGCTTCAGGTGCTGAACCAAACCGGCGGAGCTTCTCCGCCGGCGGATGCAACGCCCGGCGGATGGGACGTCGAGGAATCCCTGGACGTGCAAGCGGCCCACTCGATTGCGCCGCAGGCGAACGTCATACTCTTTGAAGCCAACAGCAGCGACTTTTCCGACCTGCTGACGGCCGTGACGACTGCCGCCGACTATTCGGGCGTCTCAGTGGTTTCCATGAGTTGGGGCGGCCCTGAGTTCGGCGGTGAGCAATTCTTCGATTCCTACTTCACGACCCCCAGCGGCCACCAGGGCGTCACGTTTCTGGCTGGCGCCGGTGATTCCGGTGCGCCGGGAGACTATCCGGCCTATTCTCCCAATGTGGTCGCGGTGGGCGGCACCACCTTGACCATCAACAGCGACGGTTCCTATGGCGGGGAGACGGGCTGGAGCCTGGGTAGTGATTCTTGGTCTCCGTCCTCGGCTGGGGGCGGGGGGATTAGCGCTGATGAAAGCCAACCGGCTTATCAAAACGGCAATGTCAATGGCATCAGTTCCAGTTACCGCACCATCCCCGACGTGGCCATGGACGCCGATCCGAATTCCGGAGTGTTTGCGGTGGATACGTATTACACGGGCCCGGGATATGCATTGGAGGTGGGTGGCACCAGCTTGGCCTGTCCAATGTGGGCCGGCCTGATTTCCATCGCCGATCAGGGGCGCGCACTTTATGGCATGGGATCGCTGGACGGCCCGTCGCAAACGCTTCCCCTGCTCTACAATCTGCCGGCCGCCGACTTCCACGACATCACCAGCGGTTATAACGGCTTTAACGCTGGACCGGGCTACGACCTTGTAACCGGCATTGGCAGCCCCGTGGCCAACTTGCTGGTAACGGCGTTAGGCGAGGTTGGTTCTCCGAAATTAGCCTTTGGCCAGCAGCCGACTAATGTCGTGGCAGGCGGCGGCACGATCACTCCCGCCGTTACGGTTTACGTCGAAGACGCCAACGGCAACATTTTGGTTACAGATGATTCCAGTGTGACGCTATCCGTCGGCGTCGGGCCGGGAACGCTGGGCGGCACGACCACTGTTGCGGCCGTTGACGGCGTGGCGACGTTCGACAACCTTTCGGTGGCCACGCCGGGCACCTACGTCTTGACCGCAACCGATGGCTCGTTCGCCAATGCCACATCCAACAGCTTCTCCGCTATTGAACTGGTGAGTGCCACGCTGGATGTCTACCTGAGCGCGGCAGGGCCGGTGACCATCAGCGCCAGCGGCGGCAACATCACCGTCAGCCAAAACGGCCTCCAGGCCACGTTATCGGGCTTTACAGGGGTGGCCGTCACCGACACGGGTTCGAACGACGTTCTGAACTTCGACGGTCCACTGGCGTTGCCCTTCAGCTTCGTGAACTGCGGCACCTCGACCGTGAACGTCAACAGCGGCACGTTGACGTTCGCCGCCGTCATGGGAGGCAGCATCGATCTGGGCACGCTATTCGTGGCCAACGGCGCCGCGGCGATCATCACCGCCGCGACAACCCAGAATCCCACCACGTTGGATTTGAACTCCCTTTCGATCGCCGCCAACGGCGTGTTGGACGTGACCAACAACGAGATGATCGTCGCCTACGGGGCCAGCGACCCGATCACCACGATCGCCGGTTATCTCAAATCGGGCTACGAAAGCGGCGGATGGGACGGCATGGGCATCATTTCCTCCATGGCACGAACGCCCATCGACGGCCTGATCTACGCCCTCGGCTACGCCGACGGCAAGGACGGCATCGTCTCCGGTCTGGCCTCCGGACAGATCGAGGTGAAATACACGCTCTCCGGCGACGCCAATCTGGACAGTTTGGTGAATGGCTCGGACTTCAACGTCCTGGCCGCGAATTTCAACCAGAGCATCACCGGCTGGGACCAGGGCGACTTCAACTACGACGGTAAGGTCAACACCGCCGACTTCAACAAGTTGTCGGCGAACTTCAATCAGGGCGCCAACGTTGCAGCCGCCGCGCCGGCCGCTGCCCCGGCAGTCGTTTCGGCAACTCCGAAGGCCGCACCCGTTAGCACTCACTCAACCGCCGCAGCCCCAACAGTGCAGAAATCCAAGGCGGCGAGCGTTTCCAAGGCGATCATCGGTGCGACAGCGAACAGGAAACCGAAGGCTTCCGCCCCGACGGCTTACGCGGCCAGCGTAGTGACGGGGCCGACCGCCGGCTCGACAGCGCTCGCCGCAGGCGGCTCGATGGCGACTTCGCAGAACATCAATAAGGACGCCAAATTTCTCGCGGATCGATAACGGCTTGCGGCCACGGGCAATATGAGGGCTGAGCGCCCGCGCAACGGCTACTGATCCGTATCCCCATTATTCTCCGGCACAGGCTTCAGGAAGATGTACCGCTTGCCATTCTTTTGGATGATCACGGCGTTGGGCGTGTTGACGATCAATGTGCCCTTCCTCACGGAGGGAAGCGTCGGCAGCAAGCTGGCGGCGGTGGTGGCACCGGCATGACCCGATGACGACATCTGCGTCGAGGCGGACTCGAGATCTGCGATGGCCTGGGTGGTGGCGATAGCCGCCTGCGTGGCGGCAACCGCGGCCGCATCGGCCGTCGCCGCCGTCGCCAGCGCTCCGCCGGTTTCCGCGCACGCCGCCAGCGCCAACCCCATCGCCGCGATCGACAGCATCACCACCGTTCTCAGCAACATTTACCAAGCCTCCGCTTTGGGCGGCCAGATCGCCCTCATTGTGCCCAATCCCGCCGCCGGACACAAACAATGCCGCCGCGTTTCGTCAGTTCGCGGGCCGACCGGCGTTCGACCCCCACCCCAGCCCTCCCTGAGTACAAGGGGAGGGAGAAATTCTTTAATTCCCGCCATTCAGTCCGGGACCCGGATTGTATTGCCCGGCCGGCTTGCCCTGGCTCGGCTGCGTCGTCGCCTGGCCGCCGGCCGGCTCGATGATCATCGTCACCCGCGTCCCCGGCGGGGGAACCAAATCCGGGTTGTACTCCCATTCCAGCGTCTCGTTGGCATTGCTCGCCAGTTCCGGAACGTCGATCATCGTCAGATCGAAATTCACGATGCTCACCACGTACCCCGTCAGATCGGCCGCATACCGCCCATCCGGCAGCATGCGCGAGCCGTCGAAAACCCAATCCATCGGCCCCATCTCCCGCTTGGTCTTCACCGAACGCATCATCCGACACGCCGGCACCACCATCGTCTTGCCATCCAGTTGATATTGACAGGTGATCTTCAACGTCGGACCGGTCGGGGGGAACCACAGTTTGCGGTCCGCGTCCAGGTGCGCCGGCTCGCCGGGCTTCAGTCCCAGCGCCAAGAGCCCGAAGTGAATCGTTGACGGCCTGGCATCGGTGCGCAACACGGTTTCGTGTTCCTGCCCGCCGCGCACAACGCAGAAGAACTCCAGCGGCATGTGGACGTTCAGGGCCTGGCATTCCACCCGGATTTGCCTGGTTTTCAGGTCGATCTGGACATGCCGCAATAGGCCGACGCCTTCCTCCGCCGGCTGCGTCGCCGGCGCGGCGGCGTCATCCGCCCGCGCCGCCCCGCAGGCCGCCAGCACTATCATCAAGCTCACCAACCATCGCACCATGCACCGCCCGGGACAAAGTCCCCGGCAGTGTACGCCCAACAACCCCGCGCCAAAAGTTTTTTATTCGTCGTCGGCTGCGTCCGCTTCGTCGATGAGAAACTCCGCCTGATCGCGATTGAAATGCACCGCGCCTTCGTACCATCCCGGCGCCGCCATCCGGCACCGATAGAGCGTGCAGGCAATATTCAAGGTTTTAGACGTCTTTGGACTGGCCAGTCTGAGCATTCCGCCGTAGCCCAACGGCAGCCGTTCGCGCGTGATGAACCCGATGCCGCGTTGATTGGCGTCCCGCGTGTACAGGACCCGCGTCCTGGCCGCCGGAGCATCGGCAAACATCCGCAACGTCGCCGTCACCTGATAAGCACTTCGCCGCCGCTGCCGCCGCTCGTTCTCCCAACCGGCCGTCTCCAGCGCGGTCAAGACCATGCGCGCGTCCAGCGGCAAGACCGCTCCGTCCTCATGCGTCTCCATGATTGGCGTCTGCCCACTCATCCGTTTTCTCCTCGGTCATTACCGTACGATACATTTGCCCGCAATGTGAAATCGCCGGTTCAAAAACGGCAATGCGTCCGATAAGAACGGCGTCCTCGACTCATCCCATCGCCTTTGACACCACCGGGGCCCCCTTCTACATTTCGGACATGCGACTCATCGCTTGCCTCGCCCTGCTCATCCTGCCGGCATTTTTTGGTTGTTCCTCACCCGCCGTGCCCCCGCCACGGACCGCCGAGGAAAACCAGCTCTTCGGCCCCGTTTCCATGAAGCTGGACACCTTCTCCAAGGTCAAGGATTGGGATGCCGACGGCATCCCCAATGGAATCGAAGCGCTGGTCGAATTCGACGATCGCTTCGGCGACCGCACCAAGGCCGCCGGAGTCATCGTCTTCGAGCTTTACGATTACCGGCCCTACTGGCCCGATCCGCGCGGAATCCGCCTGGCCAATCCCTGGACGGCTTCTCTTTGCACCTATGACGAGCAAAAAGCCCATTGGGAAACCGCCAGCGGAGCCTACATGTTCCGCCTGGCCTTCGATCAGGCGATCTGGAATCACAGTTACGTTCTGACCGCCACATTTCAATCTGCGGCCGGAACGCGGCTCTTCTCGCGGATCGTCCTGCGTCCCCAAAAACCGGAGAACCGTGAGCCAACCACCACCAGCTCCATCGCCGGTTAATCGTCTTTGCTCTCTGGACCCGGTCCCCACCCTGCTCAAATGCGTGCGCGCCGAGCTGGCCGTTGATTTTTTGCCGCGCAAGCCGATCCGCATCAGCCGCGCCCCAGGCCGGCTCGACGTCATGGGCGGTAGCGCCGATTATACCGGATCGCTCGTTTGCGAGGCCCCGCTCGACCGCGCCGCCGCCGTCGCCGTTCAGTCCCGCGATGACCGCAACGTGCAGGTCTTTTCCTTCAATCTCTTCGACGATCATCAGCCCTTCACCGCCCGCATCCCATTGGACGCCCTGGCTGACTCCTCCATCAATTCGCTCCGGGCCGAGTTCAACCAGCCCGGCCGCCGATGGGCCGGATACCTCGCCGGCTGCCTGGCTGTTCTCCATCACCGCCGCCAAGTCGATCTCAAAAACCCTTCGATTCGCGGCATCAACCTGGCGCTGCTCAGCACCATTCCCATGAACGCCGGCGTAAGCAGCTCGGCCGCCATCGAGGTCGCCGCCATGATCAACCTCATGGACCTTTTTCAAATTCGGGGCGGCGACCCCATCGCGCTGGCCGTGCTCTGTCAGGAAGTGGAGAACCGCGTGGTCGGCGCGCCGTGCGGGATCGTGGAACCGATCAGCAGTTGCGCCGGCCCCGAAGGCTCGCTCTTGCGCCTGCTATGTCAACCGCACGAGCTTCAATCCCCGCTGAATCTTCCGCCCGGCATCCGCATCGTGGGAATCAACAGCGGCGTCAAACCCGGCGCCGGTGGAATGTACGCCAAGACGCGCTGCGCCGCCTTCATGGGGCATCGCATCATTCTGGAAAAGATGCGCGATCTTGGCCGCGGCGCCGGCGCGACGCTCGAATCCGATCCCATGCGCGGCTATCTGGCCAATCTCGAACCCACAGACTACAAGAAATTCTTCCGCCCCTTCCTCCCCGAACGCCTCGACGGCAAAACGTTCCTCGCGCAATACGGCCCAATCCACGACGTGGAAGGCTTCGCCTCCACTACCGTCGCGCGAGTCGATCCGGATGACACTTATCATGTCCTCCAAGCCGTGGACCATCACGTGTTGGAAGCCATGAGGGTCCGGAATTTCATGCATCACCTGGAATCGGCGGCGGCCATGCCGCAGAATTCTCCCCAACGCAAGCTCCCGCTCGACAAGGCCGGCCACCTTATGTACGCATCCCATTTGTCCTACACCAACGACGCGCTGCTCGGCGCCGACGAATGCGACGCGCTGGTGCAATTGGTTCGCAACCGCGAATCCGACGGGTTTTACGGCGCCAAGATCACCGGCGCCGGCCGCGGAGGAACCGTCGCCGTTCTAGCCGACATCGGCCCTCAATCCGACGCCGCCCTGGCCGAAATCATGTCCGATTACGAAAAACAAACCGGCCGCAAGCCCGAAGCGTTCCTCGGCTCCAGTCCGGGGGCATGGGAGGTGGGAACGGACTTGGTTTCGTTCTAAACCCAAGCGATGGGCTATAGTTGGCTTTAATAACGGAACATGTTATTAAAGACTTCGGCCGTAAACTATAATAGTATTCTGGTCCCGGAAACCATTCTAATTCATTTGACAACAAGACCTTATCGGCCATCCGGCCGGACCTCTCAAAAGCTGCGGGAATGACGTTGCTCTCCAACCCCCAATCCATTCTCGACCGCCTCATCGCCTTCCAGCGCACCGTGCGCGACATGATCCTCCGCTCCCGGACCGAATCCGGCCTGAACGAGATCGGCCGGTCCAGCGCGGCCGACACCATCTACAAAATCGACGCCGAGGTCGATCCCATCCTCGAATCCTTCTGCCAGGAA